>Ga0070735_10004560_pt1 | contig 11650 bp, 5 predicted proteins | sample Coa_R1_FD_66443 | JGI IMG/M metagenome (GOLD analysis project Ga0070735, IMG submission 66443) | Surface soil microbial communities from Centralia Pennsylvania, which are recovering from an underground coalmine fire - Coalmine... | ecosystem: Environmental > Terrestrial > Soil > Unclassified ... | reverse complement strand
CATTTCCGCGGCGGAGATCGCGGGATTGGTTGGTTCCACTTCCCAGCATCACCCGCCCCTTGGGTCAAGCGGACAGATCACGTGCTAATTCGACCGGACAGATCACATGCTAACAACAGAACGCGATCGCAGAGTTTGCATCGTGAACCGTTCGGCTGCAGAATACTTATTCCCTCACGGGCAGGCGATCGGCGAATATGTAAGAAGTTCCGATCGCAGATTTTTTTCCAAAGGAGTCGCTTGCCGGGTTATTGGCGTGGCGGAAGATGCGAAATTCGCCAGCGTGGCCGAACCTGCTCCGCGCACAATCTACTTTCCTGTCAATAAAGATACGCTGCACTGGTGTAAAAACCTGGTCTTCCTGTTGCGTTCCGGTACGGAAGCAGAAGTCGTTTCGGCCTATCGCCGGGCCGTGAGGGAAATTGCGCCGGCAACACCGATCCGGGGATTCAAGACATTGCATCAGCAGCGGGATGCCTCACTCGGCAGCCAGCGACTGGTCACGCTCCTCAGTAATTTCTTTGGTGGGCTGGCTTTGTTTCCTGAGCGCCATCGGACTATATGGTCTGCTGGCCACCAGCGTAGCCCAGCGCACCGACGAAATCGGCATCCGTATCGCACTTGGAGCGCGGCGCGGCGCTATCATAGGGATGATTCTTCGCGAAGCTCTGCGCCTCCTCGGAACGGGCATGGTCTTGGGCCTCGCCGTCCTGTTTGTAGTGGTCAGGTTTTTCCAGAGTATGTTGTATGGAGTTTCGCGATTTGATTCGATGATGACCATTTTGACCCTGGTCTTATTTTGTGGCGTCACTATATTGGCGGCCTTGCTTCCTGCACGCCGTGCCGCGTCGGTTGATCCGATACAGGCCCTGCGGGCAGAGTAGGAAGAGGACACATGAAACGCCGATTGTCCCGGCTTTGGGCGGCCTTCTGCCATTTTCGCAGCGATGCGGACCGGGGGACGGAGTTGCGCAGATAATCTCACGGCCGATATACCTGCGCACGAGACCGAGCCCCGCAGCTCTATCGCGAACTCGGTCGGGCTACGGGGGCGACCATGCAAATGTGCCGAGCGCGGCAGCATCCGCACGCATGGCCATCCCAAACAGCACGCCTGTGGCACGCAGTGAAAGGCAGCAAAAGCAGTCGTGTCGCTTGTGCTTTGCCGAACCTCCTAACTATAATAGACACAACTAATCAGTAATACGCGCACAACACACGCTGCGGCGTTCTGTGCGCTCAGGAGGTCGAAAAATGTTGTTTCGCTTTTTCGCGGCTGCCGTGCTCGCGATTTTTATGATCATGAGCGCACCCGCTCAGATCGCCACCACAACCTCGTTGGTGGGAACCGTAACCGATTCGAGTGGTCAGGTTGTCAGCGGGGCGAAGGTAACCGCTGTCGAACGGGGCACTCTCGACACTTACACCGCGCAGACCAATGATCAGGGCTATTATTCGATTGAATTTGTCCGCGTAGGCACTTATAGCATCAGTGTTGAACACCCCGGCTTTCAGAAAGTCACCAAGACCGGGATCAGCGTGGAAATTAACCAGGCGGTACGCACTGATATTACCCTCGCGGTTGGAACGGTAACGCAATCCATTACCGTTGAGGCGAACGTTGCAGCCATCAAAACCGACGACGCGACGGTGTCGCAGATTATCCCCACCCGGGTGGTCGCGGACCTGCCGCTAAACGGACGCGACCCGATGCAACTCGCGACAACAACGCCGGGCGTGATCACAGGGTTGAAAGCCAGCAACGGTGTTCCACCCGGAGAGGATTTCATTGGCGCCGGCACGCGCGAGATCCAGAATAGTATGTCGCTGGATGGCATCAGCATTATGAATAATCTGATCACCACGACCCCGAACCGGCCGATGGTGGAATCGGTCTCTGAAGTGGAGGTCCAGACGGGCACATACTCGGCCCAATATGGAGCCTACCTGGGCGTTCACATCAACATGATTACCAAGAGTGGGACGAACGACCTGCATGGAAGCATGGTTGAGTTCGTACAGAATCAAATTTTCAATGCCCGGGGCTATTTCCTCCCGCCAGCCCAAACAAAGAACCCGCTGCGGCAGAATCAGTTCGGTTTCGAGCTGGACGGGCCGATCCTGATTCCGAAGATCTATAACGGCAAAAATAAGACCTTCTTCATGGGATCGTACGAAGGGCTGCGCCTGGTGAGCCAGACTCCGCAGGTATTCACGATCATGACACCCCAGATGTTCCAGGGCGATTTTTCCGCCGTGCCGACGGCGATTAAAGATCCCCTGAATGGAAACGCACCCTTCCCGGGGAATATCATCCCAACTAACCGGCTGGCGCCGGCCGCGCTAAAACTGCAGCAATATTACACGACCCCGAACCTTCCAGGCCTCACGCAAAATTACGCCGCATCCACGGCGAACAACAACAATACCAACCAGACGGTGGACCGGCTGGACCAGAACCTGGGCGACAAGGTCCGCCTTTTTTTTCGGTATCAACGCCAGCAGGAAAATCTTGTGGCCGGCGCGGCGAACGAAAGCCTTAATACCTATTCGACGGTCTACATGTCGAATTATGTCATTGGTTACACCCACACGCTTACGCCGAATATGGTGAACGATATGCGCTTCGGGCGCAATTACTTCAATACGGCGTCGCTGAATTATTTCGCTGAGAATAATTTGACCAATGCTGGGTCGCAATTAGGTATACCAGGCTTCAACGGAGATGTCGCGTTCAATAACCCTGGGGTTCCGATCATGTCGATTTCAGGGTTCCAGGGGTTCGGAAACGGAGCCACCAACTGGTACCAGGACGACAGCACTTGGCAAGGGGCCGACCAGTTCAGTTGGACGCATGGGTCGCACAATATCATGGCGGGCGTGGAATTCCGGAAGCTGGAGACGGGCCGGCAAGCTACGAACAGTGCGCAAGGCCAATTCAACTTCACGGGTCAATTCGCCGGTTATGCGCCGGCGGAATTCATGTTGGGCCTGCCGGCCAGCGATTCATCGCCGGGGCCGGAGGTCCGGGGACTGGTCGCCGAATGGCGCGACGGTTTTTTTGTTCTGGATAAATGGCAAGTGACGCGAAGGTTCACCTTGAATTATGGACTCCGTTATGAACTGCCCACGGTGCCTTACACAGTAAATGGGAACGCCAGCGAATTGAATGCGCAGCAGACGGCTGTGGTTCCCTCGAATCCTCCGGTAAAAGGCTTCAAGTTCATTTACCCCAATCATAAGGATTGGGCGCCGCGCGTAGGCTTCGCGTACCGGCTGACGGAAAAAACGGTAGTTAGGGGCGGCTTCGGAATCTACTACAACCCGAATCAGACTAATACTTTCACGTTCCTGAACGCCAATCCCCCATTCAACCTGATCCAAACTTACACGTCACTGCCGACGACGCCAACATGCTCGTTCAGCAATCCTTTTTGCGGCGGCACGCCGCCCAGTTTTGCGCTCGGACCCATAACGTATCCTTTGCTGACAAATATCGTCACGGATAATTGGAATCTCCCAACGGAGCGCTCCAATCAGTGGAGTTTAGATTTGGATCGCCAGCTCTGGAGCGGCGGAGGCGTGGACATCGGCTATCTCGGTTCCCACATGGATCATCTCGACAGGAGCTACTACAATAATGCGCCGTACCTGCCCGGACCGGGAACGATCCAGCCACGGCGTCCGAACCAGTCGTTTGGATTGATCCGTACTATCCAGAACGATGAGATCGCCAATTACGAGGGGTTGACTGTTGCCTTGACACAGCGGCTGACGCACGGAGTGACACTCCTCGCCAACTATACCTGGTCGCACGCACTCGATGTTACAACCGATTCGAATGGCGGCGGCGCGGTGATGAACCCGTACAATTGGCACGGAGATTACGGCAACTCAAATTGGGATATTCGTCACCGATTCCAAGCCAGCTTCGTTTACGACATCCCGTTCTTCCACACTCAGAACCCGGCCCTCCGAGCAGTTTTTGCGAATTGGCAGACGAACGGCATCTGGACCATTCAGACCGGTATTCCGTTCAACGTCCAGATTTCAACCGATACCGCCAATACCAGTTCGCAAGGTGTTTACCGGCCGAACCTGGTTGGTCCGCCCAGCTCGAACTGTGGAGATGGGCATTTGGCGAACTGCATTTCGAGTTCCGCGTTCGCACTAATCCCGGCCGGAGTTTATGAATACGGCAACGCCGGCCGGAACCTGCTGCACGGCCCTCCGCTGTTTAGCATGAATATCTCGTTCTTCAAGAACTTTCCGATCAAAGAACGGCTGAAGTTCCAGTTTCGCGCCGAGATGTTCAACGCGTTCAATGAGGTGAATTTCGCTAATCCGAATTCGGTATTCGGAACCGCTGCATTCGGAACGATCGGCTCGCTCAATACTAACGTGCCTAACCGTGTAATCCAGTTTGGCGCTAAGCTACAATTCTGAGTGCAAACGAAGGCTATTTTCTAGAGGAGGGATAATGCGGGCGGTGATCGGCTTGCTGGCTCTCGCTGGTGCACTGTGTGCGCAGCCGGGCTATGATCTGCTGCTGAAAGGCGGCCATGTGATCGACCCGAAAAACGGGATCGATGGTGTGATGGACGTGGCGATTTCGGGAGGGAAGATCGCGCGCGTCGGCGGGAATATTCCGGCCGCGGACGCAAAGAAGAACGTCGATGTGGCTGGGCTATACGTTACGCCGGGTCTTATCGATATCCATGCGCATCTCTATTTGTGGCGTACCGCGGGAGGGGGAGGGGAAGGGGTGCAGGCAGATGCCTTCTCGTTCCGCAGCGGCGTGACGACCATGGTGGATGCCGGTTCTACCGGTTGGCGCACGTTCCCCGATTTTCGGCAGCGCATCATCAATCACTCCCAAACGCGTATTCTGGCGTTTCTGAATATCGTTGGCGCCGGCATGGGAACGGGCAAAGAGGACGATCCCGCCGAGATGGACGCGGAGGCCGCGGCGAAAATGGCGAAGGCCAATGCCGATGTGATCGTGGGATTTAAGACCGCCCACTATGCTGGACCGGGATGGGAATCCGTGGATGGAGCCGTGAAGGCCGGTGAACTGGCGAAACTGCCCGTAATGGTAGATTTCGGCCGCATTAATAGGGTGCGCAATATCAACGCACTGTTTCTGGATAAGCTGCGTCCAGGCGACATCTATACGCACTGCTTTTCCGGTCATCGAGAAGAGCTGCTGCCGGATGGAAAACTGAATCCGGCGATGGAGGCAGGCCGCAAGCGAGGCATTATTTTCGATATCGGTCACGGGGCCGGCAGTTTCTATTGGTACGTCGCGGTGCCGGCCTACGCGGAGCATTTTTATCCCGATTCGATCTCGACGGACATACACACTCACAGCATGAACGCCGGCATGAAAGACATGATAAACGTGATGTCCAAACTTTTGAATCTGGGATCGCCGCTTGCGGAAGTGATCCGCATGTCAACGTCAAATCCCGCCAAGGAGATCAAGCGGCCGCGCCTGGGAAACCTGGATGTGGGCGCGGATGCCGATGTCGCCGTGCTGCGGGTGGATCACGGCCACTTCGGATTTGTCGATTCGGCGGGCGCCAGGAAAGACGGCGACCAGCTGATCGTCTGCGAGATGACCCTGCGGGCTGGTAAAGTAGCGTGGGATTTGAACGGACGCGCCAGCCAGGATTGGAAATCGTTCCCTTATCAGAAGCAGAGCTGGATGCACTGAGTCAGCCCCACCATTGCTCTCCTTCGGCGAGATGAGCTTTTACGACGTCCGGGTTTAGCTCGACACCCAAGCCCGGCTTGTCCGTTACACGAACAAATCCGTCTTGAATGTACGGCCCGTCGAGCAACAGTACCTGATCCATCCAACCACCCTGGCCCGTGATAGTTTCACAAGCGAGGTAATCCCGAATCGATCCTGCCCACTGGCATGTCGCCCAAGTGTGCAACTGGCTGCCTGTGTTGTGCGTCGCCATCGGGAGATTGAACGCGTCCGCCATGTCGGCAACACGCTTGGTCTCGAGAAAGCCGCCGCAATTCCGCAGATCCGGATGCAGAATGTCGCATCCCTGATTAACGATGAAGTCTTTGAAGCCCTGGCGCCGTTCCAGATTTTCTCCGGTGCAGATCGGCACGCGCGTGCTGGCGCACAACCGCTTCCATGCCTCCGAATACTCCACCTGGAGCGGGTCCTCCAGCCACATTGGCTTGATCGACTCCACCGCATCGGCGATCTGAATCGATGTGCGCAGGTCGTACTCCCAATGGCAGTGAACCATGATGTCGTGATCCCAGCCAATAGCCTCGCGGCAATTTTCGAAGCCTTGCTGGATCTGTCTCAGTTCCTTTGTTGTGAGGACACGATTTGAAAGATCCCGGGCTTTATCTGTTGCCATGCTGGTGTGAGGAAAGCCAAATTTATGAGCGGTGAAGCCACGCGGGTCCGATTTGACTTGCTGCGCCCACTCGCGGCAGGAGGCCTTGTTCAACATGTCGCGTGGCGCCGCATGGTCATACACCCGAACCTTATTCCGGAATTTCCCACCGAGCAACGTTGTGGTTGGCACCCCCAGAGCCTTACCCGCGAGGTCCCACAGCGCCATTTCAATCCCGCTCGCGGCCCTCATCAGCGAATGCGCAGAACCGTCGGTCCGCGTACCACTGAGACTCTCGCCGTGCACACCCATGAAGGTGTAGAGCCTATCGATCTCGAGCGGATCTTTGCCTACCAGCGACGCCTTCAGCGAGAGAATTTGCTCCTTGACTCCGATGGCGGGGCTTCCATACGCCTCAGCGACGCCATAGGTTCCGTTGTCTGACGTTACTTTGACATACGTGTACGTGCGCGGCCCTTTGACTGTCATGGTCTGGATGTCGCGAATCCGGATGCGCTTTTGGACGGCGGCAGCCAGCAGGCGATAGCTCGTGAGAAATGGCACGCTGGCCGCGGCGCTCAAGAACCCCCGGCGCGATGTAGCAGGCGGATGTAATTTAGTCATTTCGGTCCTCGTGGGCAGGAAAGCCCTCGTAGATAACCGGTGATTATCTCACGGATGGGAGCAGCGCTGCTTTTCGTACTATGGTAGGAATCAAGCAACAAAAGGAGCCATGCTGCGACGTACCTTTGGCAACGTAGCCATCGCTGACGAGCGCTTCCATGAGGCCGGCCGCTGGATCTGGTGGGACAATCTCAGCGCAGACGTACGCCTCGCCGTTCGCGTTCTCGCGAAGGCTCCTGGATTCACTCTGGCGGTGCTGGCCGCGCTCACCCTCGGCATCGGCGCGAATACAGCCATGTTTACGGTCGTCAACACCGTGCTGTTACATCCCTTGCCATATCCGAATTCGGATCGCATTGTGAACATTGGCCGTCCTGGACGAAGTAGTAACGAAAGCATACCGCGGTTCACCTACTGGGAGGAGAACAATCCTGGCTTCGAGGATCTGACGGCGTATGAGGCGGGCGCCAGCATGAATCTGACGGGCGGTGACACGCCGGAGCTGGCAGATACAATCAGCGCCTCGCGAAACTATTTCCGGTTATTCGGTGCGCATCCGATCCTGGGGCGAACCTTCACAGCGGCGGAGGACCGGCCGGAAGGCCCCAGGGTGCTGGTGATGAGTTACGGTCTGTGGGAGCGGCGGTTTGCCGGCAATCCGTCGATTCTGGGCATGACAATTACGCTCGGGGGCGCGCCTTATGCGGTCATCGGCGTCCTCTCACCGGACTTCAAGCCGTACCCGCGCGCCGACGTCTGGGTGCCTTTGCAGGCTGATCCGAATAGCACCAATCTGGCCAATATCCTGACAGTTTCCGGGCGGCTTTCCGGTGGTGCCACGCTCGCACAAGCCCGTTCGCAAATGTCTGCGATCGCCAACCGGTATGCTCAAACGCATTCGCGGCAATTGGGGAAATCAGACCAAGTGCAGGTCGCTTTCATGCGGCAACAGATCACCGGTGATACCCGGCCGGCGCTGCTGATCCTGCTGGGCGCGGTCGGACTGGTGCTGCTGATCGCATGCGCCAACGTGGCAAACCTGCTGCTGGCGCGCGCCACCGGGCGGCAGAGAGAAATTGCCATACGCACGGCCATCGGAGCCGGACGGCGGCGCATCGTGCGGCAATTACTGACTGAGAGCTTGTTGCTTGCTATCGCGGGCGGGGCACTGGGCCTGCCGCTTGGGTCCTGCGGAGTGCGCACGTTGGTGGCTCTCACGCCTGGTAACCTGCCTCGTATTCAGGAAATGGCCTCCATCCCGGCGCTTGATCCCTGGGTGGCCGGATTTACGGTGCTACTTACGCTGGTCACCGGAATCCTGTTCGGCCTTTTTCCCGCCGTGCAGCTTTCGCGGACGGAGCTAGCCTCATTGCTGAAAGAATCGAGCGGGCAAACGGGCACTGGCCTGAAGCACAACCGCACACGCAGCGCGCTGGTGGCGGCTGAGATAGCAGTTGCCCTGGTTCTTTTGTGTGGGGCCGTGCTGCTGATCCGCAGCTTTGCGGCCATGCACACGGTGAGTCTCGGTTTCGACTCGCACAATCTTCTTACCATGGAGGTGTCGTTCGCCGGGCCGGGGTATTCGAAATCGAGCAGCGTGGACCGCTTGGCCCGGCAATTCGTCGAGCGGGCGGAGCGCATTCCCGGCGTGGAATCGGCTGCCGTGGCGAGCGCTCTGCCGCTCTGGGGCGGGCAGGATATGATCTTCGATATTCCCGGACGGCCGCCGCTCGAGGGCCACACATTCACTGGCGACGTCCAATGGCGCATTATCTCGGCGCACTACTTTGATGTTTTACGGATTCCGCTGCTTTCCGGGAGGCTCTTCAAGGAACGGGAGCCGGGCCGAACAGTGGTTATTAGCCAGACCATGGCTCGCAAATATTGGCCGAATGCCAATCCGGTTGGCCAGACCATTTTCATTGGCCCCGGACTGGGTCCGGATTTCGAGGAGGGAATCGCGGAGATTATCGGGGTCGTGGGCGATGTGCGCGAGCGCCTCAATGGTGGTCCTTGGTCCATCATGTACCAAGAGCCATCGCAAATTCCCGATGCCGCCATGGCGCTTGTGAATGGGCTCCAGTCCGGCGCCATTTTGGTTCGCACCCGGCCGGGTGTCGCGCCCATGAGTATCAGCCGTGCGGTTCAGCAAACGTTGGTGGCCGGCGATCAACTGCCGGCGACGAAAGTGCGGACCATGGAGGAGGCAAGCCTGGATTCAACGGAACGGCAGAATTTCAATCTGTTACTGCTCGGTTTATTTGCGGTGATCGCGCTGTTGCTGGCGGCGGTGGGGATTTACGGCGTGATGTCATACAGTGTTGAGCAGCGGACACACGAGATTGGGATCCGCGCCGCTTTGGGAGCGAACCGCCGCGACACCCTGCGTCTCGTGCTGCTTCAAGCGTTGCGAATGACGCTCGCAGGGGTTACCGTGGGCATCGCGGCCTCATTCGGGCTCACCCGGCTGATAAGTGCACAATTATTTGGCATCAAACCTTCAGATCCGCTGACCTTTATCGCCGGGCCGCTCATTCTGGTGGCGGTCGCACTTGCGGCCGCGTGTATTCCGGCGCTACGGGCCAGCCGCGTAGACCCAATTGTGGCCTTGCGCCACGAATAGCACCGCATCTTTATTTCGCCAGCACTACAAACGTGCCGCGCGGGAACGCAAACTTGCGGCCCAACTCGTCAATCACATTTACCTGACAGATGTATTGGCCCGGCTGTAATTTCGCGAGCGGGAGCTGAAGCTGCACTGGCACCATGTTCAGCCGCTTCGGCGCCAGCTCATTCAGCTTCACGGACCCGGACTCAAACGCTTTGCGGCCGTTCTGAAACAGCATCAGGTCGGCTTCCACGGCGGGCATTCTCTGTGTTGTGCCCGTGGCGGGGTCGTAAACTTCGAAGTAGACGTACAGATTCTGATCGCGCCGGAAGACGCGCGTGATGCTTGGGATCAGCTTCTGGCCTTCCTGCACCAGCGGATCGTTTGCCAAGAGCTTTTTTCTGGTCCCCGCTGTGCCCACCGCTGCCGAGAGCAGCTCGCGCTGGTTGCTCCAGATTACAGAGCTGACCTTCAGCATCTTGCCGTCGGAAGCGAGATCCGGAACGGCAAACTTGGTTTCAAACGTTCCCATTTTTCCGGTCTGATTTTCGCGCGCCAGAAATCGCAGCGTATATTTGCCGGGAGGAAGGGTGACGCCGGTGTCATATTCCAGTTGCCGGTGCGTTAATTCCGCCGCGTTGGTCTCGTTGAGCTTGACAGGAATTGTGTCCCGTACACTACCCACCAGCTTGCCCGCGGCATCGCGCACCTGGCCCACGAAATCCATCTCGGTCGTTTCTTTCCCACCCTTTTTCTTCGCCATCTCAAGGAATGAGCCGGGAATTTTGGCCGCGATCGGGACAAAGTACTTGTCCTTGGCGATACGGAAATAATCGACTTCCAGCGCCACCGGAAGCTCCGTTACCGGGTCTCCCAATTCCAGCGCCGCCTCAAGCTGCTGTTCTTTATCGGTTCCGGTGAAGTTTTTAAACTGCTTGCCGGCATAATAGCCGTTTCGATAATCAAGCTTGGCCTGCAGCTTAGAATTCAGTTCCACTTTGAGGCGGCGATATCGTCCATCGAGCGCGGGGTTCGTGCTGTAGTAGCCAATGATGTAGTAGCTGTTAGTATCTTCCTGCGCCCGCTGAATGCCAAGCGAAAGATCGTTGGAATCGAGCAGCGCTTTGCCACCGGTATCGGCTGCCAAAGTGTATAGAGTTTCCTGCGAGTCGTTATAGGTATCGCGGAGGCTCTGCTGGGTGGTTCCAGTGAAAATGCCCGTGCCCTTGGGCGACGCGACCGACGCATCTCCACCCGGAGCTGTCGCCACCAGCCCGCGCGCATCCACCGGGTAAAACGCCACATTGGAACGGACAGCCGCATTGATCGTCGCGCGCAACTGCGATTGGTTATCGACACCCGTCTTGTTTACACCGCTTGAAAAATAGATCAGCGCCTTCTTCTCGGTGAAGGTCGAGAGCTTCCGGCAGGCGTCCTCGAGTGCGGTCAACTTACGATCGGTGTTAAAGATGTTGAACTCGGTTTCGTCGGCGACAAAGGCTCCGCTATCGTCGCCTTCCGCAGCAATTCCCGTATCGCCCTGCGACGCGAGTTCGCTTGAATCGCCGAGCCGCAGCTTGCGAATGGTATCCATCAGCAGATCGCGATCGTCGGTGAAGTTCTGGACAACGTTAAGCTGTGTGCCGAACGTTATGATCTCCACCAGATCGGATTTTGTCATTTGCGTCTCGAGGAATTTCAGGGCAGCTTCGCTCGCGCGGGCCTGTTCTGGCGGCTGCATGGAGCTGAGATCGAAAAAAAATGCGAGCAGCCGGCGATCTTGAAAGCGCACGGCTCCGGTCTTGGCCGGCCGCACCGGCTCTTTCGCAGATCTTTCAATCAGCGTCATCGGATGCGCCGGGGCAGGTAGCGGCGGCAGCTTCTCAGAATTCAGCCTTTGCAATTCGAACACGGAAATTGTCTGCGGCTTGCCGTCTTCGAGCAGCCTGAAATCGTCTTTTTTCAACGTTGTGATGGGGCGGCCGGATTTGTCCTTTACGGCAACATTCACCACTACCAGGTTGCTTTCAGCTTTGAAGGTGGGGGGCGC
>Ga0070735_10004559_pt1 | contig 11651 bp, 7 predicted proteins | sample Coa_R1_FD_66443 | JGI IMG/M metagenome (GOLD analysis project Ga0070735, IMG submission 66443) | Surface soil microbial communities from Centralia Pennsylvania, which are recovering from an underground coalmine fire - Coalmine... | ecosystem: Environmental > Terrestrial > Soil > Unclassified ... | reverse complement strand
CTTCGCGGATCACCGCCGGAAAATAATCCGTCATGTAGGCCGAGAACATGCAGGTCTGGAACAGTTCGGGCGTATCCGGAGTCTCCAGAGCCTTGCCTTCTTTGTCGCGCATGAACCAGTCGGGATGAGCGGCAAGGGCGTCGCCCCAGTTCAGATCGGGACTGTAACGCGCGACGACGTGCAGGTTGCGCTTCCGGGCCGCCTGGTAGAGGTCGCCGAAGAAGTCGCGCCCATGCAGATACTCCCCATGGCGGTGGAACGGCACTTGGCTGGGGTAGTAAGCCAGAATCCCCGTCACGCTGATATAAACGGCTCCGACCTTAACGTCGGACCAGTAGTCGGCCCAACCTTCGACGTCGAAAACCGCCGGATCGTGCTCGGTGAAGTTGGTCTGGCCGATCCGGCGCAGTTTTTGCTGCCATGGAACGCTGGAGGGCTGGCCCGGAGCCACGGCAAACGGCCCAGCGGGCATTCTTCCAACATATGCCAGGTTCATGGCTTGGCCCGACTGTGCCATCGGCACAGCCACCAGCCCCGCTTTCAGAAACTCGCGCCGGTTGATCATCGCTCCAGGGACCCTCCATTCAGCCAAGCCAGTGTAGAACGGCCAAAACGGTGGTTCGAAACGCGGAAAACCTCGGCCGGATCACGTTGACCTGACTCCGCAAAGCAGGTAAACTACCTTAGTTTGGCGATTCCTGCTTGTCGCCTGGTGCGTGACGCTCGCCCTGTTTTGAGGCGCTTGAGTGTTCTCCCCAAGGCGCAGAAGTTTCCGCCCGAGCTATTCTGGTTCACTTGAGCGCACCTGTTCGTGTGCCGCTCTGGAGGGTTTATGTACGCGGTCATTCGCACTGGTGGCAAGCAATACCGGGTCGCTCCCGGCGATGTCGTGAAGATTGAAAGCGTTCCGTCGAAGAATGCGACCATCGAGTTCAGCGATGTGCTGGCAGTCTCGGGCGATAACGGCCTGGCAAAGCCAGGCAGCGCCAAGGTCACCGCAGAAGTTGTTAAGGAAGGCCGCGGCGACAAGATCCTGGTGTTCCATCTCAAGCGGAAAAAGCAGTACAAGAAGATGCAGGGGCACCGGCAAAACTTCACCGAGGTTCGCATCAAGGCGATTGAAGCCGACGGCGTAACCTATTCGGCGAGCTAAGTTCGCCGGCGCCTTGGGCCTCCAGCTGGACCAGGAGCGGAAGAACCTCGAATCGTAATGAAGCCTAGAGCTGGCGGCTAAAAGCCAGCAGCTGTTTTTCAGAAGGGATTTGAGCAATGGCACATAAAAAGGGTGGGGGCAGTTCGACAAACGGGCGCGATTCCAACGCGCAGCGGCTGGGAGTGAAGGCCTTTGGCGGCGAGTTTGTCACCGGCGGATCAATCATCATTCGCCAGCGCGGCACCAAGATCAAGCCGGGCGTGAATGTGGGTCGCGGCTCCGACGACACCTTGTTCGCCAAGGTGAGCGGCCGGGTCAAGTTCTCAGACCACGGCAATCGCGGACGCTACGCGTCAGTGGAACCTGTCGCAGAGTAGGTTCGGTTTCAGATCGCAAAAAAGCCACGGCAAGCGCCGTGGCTTTTTTGCGATCCGGATGCAGCGGACTACGACTTCGATTCGCTTCCCCGCATGCTTGCCCGCGTCAGCACCTTGTCCACCACCTTCTCCACATCGGTCAGGAAGAAGCTGTTGGTCGGCTGCTGCACTGCGACCTTTGTTCCGTGGCCCAATGCCGCCGCAATCTCGTTCCAGCGGTAGATCGTCGAATTGGCCGCCAGAACAACCGGCTTGCGGGCCGGCTCAGGCAGTGCCGCATAGACGACCCAGACTCCCAGCGTGAGCAAGGTCAGCGATTCGTTCAGGAATTGCAGCGGAGAGGTCAGCGATGTATTGCGCGACCAAAACGACGACAGGATGAAGTCGTTCGACGAGAGCAAACCGAAGCCAAGCGCAATGCCGAATGCCTTATCGCGCACCGAAAGGTGCAGCGCGTTCATGCTCAGGCAGAGGAAAGCCAACAGGCAAAGCTCAAGGATGCTGACCGAACGCATCAACGCATACGCAATATCCGGGATGATCAGGGCACCGCGATGCGAAAACGGTAACGTGGTGATGCTGACGATCAACGACGCCAGCGTGGCCCAGCGGAAGACCACCGTGCCCAGTTTCATCAAGCCTGAAAACGGCGCGAGCGCGGACCGAAACACTTCGATGCAAATGAAGAAGAGCGAAATCGCACTGGCGATGTAGACCGCCCAGTACGAATAGAAGTACATCGGGAAGAAGATATCCTGCCGCACCCAGGGCTGGGCCTGGACAAAGAGCAGCGCCAGCAGAATCGGCATCGAACCCACACGCAGGATCAGATACGCATTCATCGCGGGAAAGCGGCGCTGCAATCCTTTGGACCAGAAGAGAGAGCCGAGTATCGCCCAGAGCAGGAACTCCGTCGTGCTCATCAGCGACATCGCAGTGTTCAAAGGCATAGGCGTCCCTTCACCCTGAGAGTCTTCTCAGAATATCGCCTATGGCTCTTCGTTAAAAGAGGCCCATGCACCACTCCGGTAGCACTTTGGTGCTAACCAGGAGGCTTCTCCCACTATTTTGTTGTTGACGCGCAGCCCATTCCTGGTCCGCATCCCGGCGATGGGAGACTCGAAGTCGCCGACAAGTGAACGACGGCAGCATGCGACGCAGATGAGGAAAACGAGACAGCTGCGGCACCCGCAAAGATCACAGCAGACGCGAAAATCCGGACGGCCAGTTGCATATTTGGTTACCCCTGAGAAACCAAAAGCCCTGGACAACATCTATGCCCGAGTGACACCTGACATGATAGTGTACCTAGTCAGTTAAGTCCAGCCATTTCAGGCACTTCCAATGGTGCCCATTGCATTGAGTACTAGCGTAACATATCACGACGGTAATCTGTTCGCAAGTAATCATTTTGCCCGTGACTGAGTCGTTACCTGCCAGCCCATTTTTCCTCGTCCCCGCATGATAAAATTCAGTTAGTCGGATTCGCTCAAAGCCCACGTATTTCAAGCGGTTAATCCTTGTTTCAGTCCCGCCCCAGAAAGCGAACGGCGTCCCCAAGTCTCGTGGACCAGAAAGCGAAAATCTCGCGAACGGAATCCTATGGCGACTCTTGCAACTGACAACCTCCCCGACAACGGCAGCTATACAGGCGAGAACATCAAAATCCTCGAGGGCCTCGAGGCTGTCCGGCTGCGTCCGGCCATGTACATCGGATCCACCGGCGAAATGGGCCTCCACCATCTCGTCTATGAGGTCGTCGACAACTCCGTCGACGAAGCCCTCGCCGGCTACGCCAAGAAGATCGACGTCGTCATCCATGTGGACAACTCGATTACGGTGGTCGACGACGGGCGCGGCATTCCAACGGACATGAAGACTCTGCCCAACGGCGAGAAGATGTCCGCGGTCGAAGTCGTGCTCACCAAGCTCCATGCTGGCGGCAAGTTCGATTCCTCCACCTACAAGGTTTCGGGCGGCCTGCACGGCGTCGGTGTCAGCTGCGTCAACGCGCTCAGCCAGGAGTTCAACGTCGAGATTTGGCGCGACAACCATACCTGGGAGATGGATTTCAGCTGCGGGGTGCCCACCAGCGAGCTGCGCAAGACCGGTACGAGCAAGAAACGTGGAACGAAGGTCCATTTCCTTCCCGACAAGACTATTTTTACGGCCACGGAGTACAACTACGACACCCTGGCGCAGCGCCTGCGCGAGCTAGCCTTCCTGAACAAGGGCCTCGAGATCACGCTCACCGACGAGCGCACCGCCGATTCAAAAACCGGCGAATCGAAGCGCGCCGAATTCAAATATGCGGGCGGCATCGCTGAATTCGTCAAGCACCTCAACAAAGGCAAGTCCGTCCTGCACGACAAGCCGATCACCATGGAAGCAGTGCGCGACAAAGTCGACATCGAGATCGCGCTGCAGTACAACGACAGCTACTCAGATACCGTCTTCAGCTTCGCGAACAACATCAACACGGTCGACGGCGGCAGCCATCTGTCCGGCTTCCGCACCGCGCTTACCCGCACGATCAACGCCATCGGCCAACAGCTCGGCCTCTTCAAAGATGTAAAAGAGAACCTCTCTGGGGACGACGTGCGCGAAGGCCTCGTGGCCGTGGTCAGCGTCAAGCTCTCGCAGCCGCAGTTCGAAGGCCAGACCAAGGGCAAGCTGAACTCCGATATCGCCGGCACCGTGCAGGCCTTCGTGAACGAGCGGCTGGGCGCCTTCCTCGAGCAAAACGTGCCCACCGCCAAGCGCATCATCAACAAGGCCATTGAAGCCGCCCGCGCGCGCGAAGCTGCCCGTAAAGCCCGCGACCTTACTCGCCGCAAGGGCGCACTCGACGGCGGTGGCCTGCCCGGCAAACTGGCTGACTGCAGCGAGCGCAACCCGGAGCGCTGCGAACTCTACTTGGTCGAGGGTGAAAGCGCAGGCGGCACGGCAAAACAGGGCCGCGATCGGCGCTTCCAGGCCATCCTGCCGCTGAAGGGTAAGATCCTCAATGTCGAAAAAGCCCGCTACGACAAGATGCTGGGCCACGAAGAAATTCGCGCCATGATTACCGCCCTTGGCACCGGCATCGGCAAAGACGACTTCGACCCCTCCAAGCTTCGTTACGGCAAGATCATCCTGATGACCGATGCCGACGTCGACGGCTCGCACATTCGCACCCTGCTGCTCACCTTCTTCTTCCGCCACATGACGGAGCTGATCAAGCGCGACAACGTCTTCATTGCGCAGCCGCCGCTCTACAAAATCAAGAAGGGCAAGTTCGAGCAGTACATCAAAGACGACCACGAGTTCGTCAAAGTCATGGTGAAGCGCGCCGCCGAGGGCACAGTGATCCGCCACGGCGAAAACGCCAGCAAAATCGAAGGCGCCGACCGCGTGCGCTTCATGAGCACGCTGGGCGAGTACCTCGGCTTTGTCGACAAGGTCGACAAGCGCGTTCGCAACGAACGGCTCACCGAACTGCTGGCCCGCGCCGAACTCACACACCGCGCGGACTTTGCGTCGAAGCAAGGCAGCACCGCTGCGCCCGAGAAATTGGTGGACCTGCACAAGCAGCTCAAGGAGCTGTCGGAGGAGTTCGGCTTCAAGGCGCTCGACAAGCCCATCGAGGACGAGGAGCACCACACCTGGTCGATCCGAATCGTCGACGCGCAGAGCGCAGAGCGCCGCATCGACTGGACGCTCGCGTCAAGCCCCGAGTTCCGCCAGATGATGGCCAAGTACAACCAGATCAAGAATTATCTAGAGCCGCCGTTCCTGGTCGAGTACGAGGCCAAGTCGGCGGCGACTACCGATCTGAGCCCCGATCAGGAGGAGCCAGATGCCGAGGGAGCCCCGCCGCCTGGAAGCGCTCCGACCCGTGCCGAATCGAAGGCTTCGAATCGCGCAGCTCGTGCGCTCCGCGAGCCTGTCGAGAAGCAAACGGCCCGCGAGCTCTTCGAATACATCGTCGAACAGGGCAAAAAAGACTACCAGGTGCAGCGCTATAAAGGTCTGGGCGAGATGACCGCCCCGCAGCTCTGGGAGACCACCATGGATCCCGAACGCCGCACACTGCTTCAGGTCAAGCTCGAGGACATCGCCGAGACCGAAAACATCTTCACTACCCTGATGGGAGAAGACGTTGAGGCTCGCCGGAAATTCATTGAAGACAATGCCCTCGATGTGAAGAACCTCGACATCTAGCGTTTGGCTGCCGCCGCTCGGTGTGACGCGGATCGCTGCTCTGATTTGTTGTCCAAGAATGACAATGCCCGGATATGGATCCGGGCATTGTCATTGCAGCAAAGGCGCGAAACTCAGTGTTTGTCGTCGGTGAACAAATCGGACATGACCGATGTTGTCGAGTCGCACGCGTGGTTAAGGCAAGGCAGTCCAAAACCCGCCTCAAGGGATTTGAGTAGCGAGAAGTGCGTGTAGAATTTCTTGCTCTGCACGCCCTTCGGTCCATAGTTCGTATCCACCGTCAGCAATACCTGATTCGTTGTCGGCGAGATGCTGTAATCGTTCTCGTCCCAGACGATCACGATGGCGTTGTTGCCCCGCTCCCAGGCTTCGGATTCATGAATCGCGCTCACAAGCGTCTGGATCGTGACATCGCCTTGATACATCAAGGCCGGATTGAGCCCGACCAGCGTCCCGTCGTCATTTGGATCATAGGCGCAATTTGGGCCGGCATTGCCGCGGCCATGCTGGTCGTCGCACTGATTGGGCGCGATGAACGAAAACGCAGGAACGTGGCCGGACGCTAAATCGGCGAAGAGGCCGCCCTTCCCTTCGAAGCCAGCCATTCTTTGCAGGCTCAGTTCAGGATTAAGCCCCTCCTGGATGTTCTGGAAGTAGGCGAACGGATTGTGCTTGACGGCGTAGAGCCCGATGAGACTGCTGTTGGTAAGCCCGCTTCCCGGAAGTGCCGTTGCAATGTCATCAAGATTGGTAAACAGGCCGTCGGCATTGTTCACCTGATCGGCTCCCGTCGGGGGCAGCGATTCCTCATAGCTCTTCCAGCTAAGCCCGACGTTGACAAGCTCATCCACGATCGTTTCCCCAACGGTATTGGGATTCGCGGCAAAACCCAGCTTGCCGTCGACGTCGATGGCGCCTGGAGGTCCCGAGGTCTCGTTCGAGGTATCGATCACGGGTGTCTCGGCGTCCGTGCCGCTGCCAAAGATCGGGCAGATAGCCGTGGAAGTGCTCTCCAGGGAAACCGTCTTGCCGGCGATGTTGGGCGTGCAAGCCGAGTTGTGCCAGTCCGGCGAATTGTCGTCGCGGACACCGAAATTGGAGCCGCCCACGACCTCCAGGTAGTTCGTCAGGCTTGGATGGCCAACCGCGAAATAGTTCCGCGCCGAGTTCACTGACCTGGCGTACTTGTTGGTGAAAGGCATATTGGGATTGCCGATGACCTGTTTGTAAGCATGATTCTCCATCATGATCAGAAACACGTGATCAAGATGGGGAATGCCCTTCGGCACCGAGCCTTCCTGCGCAAAAACGGGGATAGCCGTTCCTGCGGCAAGGAGACACAAAGCTGCTACGCAGTTCTTCATGGGGATTACCTCTTTTTGTCGAATGAGACTCAGCCTGATGAGAGGAAGCCGGCAGATCAAGTCCGAACGAAGCGTCGCAGCTTTACATTACGAGGGGGTTACTGCTGCACGAAAATTTCGGGAAACGTGCATCGGGAGCGAGCGGGACAGCGACGTGCTTCGTCGTTCCCTCCAAGACATGTGCCTGGCTTCAGCTAGCAGGCACGCAGAGCGTCTGCACTTGCAACGGTCTCGGCTGTCCCATTGCCCTATCTGCGCGCCATACGCGAAGCATCCAATAAAGCCTGCCAGCCGGTCTTGCTCATCTTTAGCTTGCGCCCATTCGAAAGCAACACCCATCCCTCGCTGCGGCCCTCGCGTAAAATCTCACGCACGTGATCAATGTTGACGATTGCCGAGCGATGGACACGCACGAATCGTCCTGGGTCGAGCGTCTCAGCCAACTGCTTGATGGTCTCGCGCAACATCAGGCTTTTCGTGCCGACGTGCAGGCAAGCGTAGTAGTCGGCAGCTTCGATCCATTCGATCTCATCGACGTTCACGAATGAATCCTTGGCTACATTGGGCACCAGGAGTCGCTTCGGATACTCCTTGCGCTCCACCGCGCCCGTTCCGAGTGCGGCCAGCATCGACTTCAGTTGTTCCTGCGTCATCAGTGCGGCCTGCGAGGCGATTCGCTCCTTCACTCGCAGCAACGCGGACTTGAGTCTGGCGGGCTCGACCGGCTTGGTCAGATAGTCGAGAGCATGCACCTCGAAAGCCTTCACCGCATAGTGATTGTGAGCGGTAACAAAAACCGTGGCCGGCATCTGGGCCGCGCCAATCTGCTCCACCACTTCGAACCCGTCGCTACCCGGCATCTCGATATCGAGAAAGAGAACGTCGTGCCGCTTCTGTTTCAACGCCGCCACCACTTCCCGGCCATTGCGGCATTCGCCGGCAACATCGATCTCCTTGTCTTCGGCCAGCAGCATACGCAACCGCTCGCGCGCCAGAGGTTCGTCGTCGGCGATCAGCGTGCTCAGCAACATTCAACCCCTCTCGTAGGGAATCGCAATCGCGACTTCAAATCCGCCGGCGGCCAGCGGCTCGGCGTGCATTGCATAACCATCCTGATAAAAGTGGGCCAGCCTTTCGCGCGTGTTCCTCAGCCCGATCCCATTGCCTGGCTTGGCCCGGCCATTGCGTCCGGTTCCAGAATCTCGCACTTGCAAGCGAAGCAGATTTCCATCGCGGCGCGCCGTCGCTTCTACCAGGCCGTTGCTCTCGCATTGGGCGATTCCGTGACGAATCGCGTTCTCGACAATAGGCTGCAGAAGGAAGCAGGGCACCAGGCTGTCCAGCGCGGCGGGCTCCACCTTGATCTCGATGCGCAGCCGATCGGCAAAACGTACCTGCTCGATGGCCAGATAGTTCTCCACGACCTCGAGTTCCTCCGATAAGGGAACCTTCTCCGGCGTCGTTCTTTTCAACGTGCTCTTGAGAATTGAATTCAGGTGTTCGAGCGTCTCCACGGCCTGCTCCTGCCGCCCCAGCTCAACCAGCGTGGTGATCGCGTTCAGCGTGTTGAAGAGGAAATGGGGCTCAAGCTGCATCTGCAGGGCGCGCAACCGCGCCTCAGAGAGCTGCTTTTGCAGTTCGAGCGCCTTCATCGCGTCGTGCTGCGCCCGCATCTGGAATTGCGTGATCCCGATCATGCCCAGCACGAAACCGTAGAGCAGAATCTCGATACCGAAGCGATTGATGTTGAGCAAGCTCGTCCACACCTGATACGCGGCGGCATGTGCACGCCAGTCGGCATCGATGAAGCCGGTGCTGCCAAGAAGCAGAAGATGTGCAACGCCGAGAACGCAACCGATCACGAGGTGAATCGCGAGTGCAGCGGGAGTGAAGCCCACAATCCCCGGCCTGCGAAAGCCTCCCGACCAAAGCGTTCCGCCAATGCAGCCCCACCAACCCCACAGGACAAGACCATAGAGCAGGGACGGAGGATGGAAGATGGAGTGACACTCGTTCGCCGTCACAAGCGCGAGCAAAATCGAACTGAGCCCGATCACGATGAGGCCGGAGACGCGGGTACGCGCCCCCGGTTCGGCGGGAAGCTTGCGTTCCGCCGGAGCGGAGGCATGCGTATGTAGCAGTGTGGAAGCGGCTGATTGGGAGCTCACCAGTTCCCTCCTTGCTCGGTCGCCGATAGGTGCTCTCGATTGAGAATCGATGGACGGCCACTGAATCGAAAGCAGGCGCCTCCCGGCACACATCACCCGAAAGATCAGAATGGCTCTGCGCGACCCCGTGGTGCCAGTCTTAGCCAGTCTACCCCGTCCGATTTGCAGCGAACAGGGCCGTCGCTGCAGGGAATTCAGGGCGACCCATCAGGGGTGGCGCGGTGCCACCTTCACCGCAAACAAGGCGTGATGCGCCAGAATGAACAGCATACGGCGATCGACTCCGCCAAAAACAAGATCGATTGGCCGCTCGGGTACATCAATCTCTCCGATCTGTTTTCCGGCAGGATCGTATACAAAGATCTGGCCGTTCGCCACGTACACGTTGCCCGCGTCGTCGACCGCAACGCTCTCCCCACCGCGCTCCACGAAGGGCTGCAGATCGGTGAGTGTGCCATTGGCTGCCACAGATGCACAGTAGGTCCGATCCTCCGACTCGCTGCTGACACAGATACGCTGGCCCGGCGTGGCACCGACAAACCCATAGGTATCCAGATTGTCTGAGAAGCGCCAGCCCGACGTATCATTCGCCGGTCCCTGCTGAAATACGCGGCCTGCGGGCAAAACGAGGCTGCCGTCCGGCGACACATACTCTCGATCCTTCGGCGTCATGACGTCCTCGGCAAACATCTCGGCCAGCGTCTTGAAACGCATCGTCGTCAAATCGAGCTGATCTTTGAACTCGCCATTATTCCAATAGTTTTCAGGAAAGAGAAGCTCCGCGCCGGGGTGTGTGGCCGTGGCCTGCGGAGTGAGGACGCTGATTAGCGCGTCCGGCGATCCCGGATGAAATGTGTACACGGTACCCTGTGGGCCGGCCGAGGAGACCACCAGCAAATCGCCCGACTTGTCGATGGCGAGATTCACCGGATCGAGCGCATTATCGCGTTCCACCGTCAGGCCCTCGGCCTCTGACCATCCATAGATTCGTTGTTGATGGTGGTCGACGAAATAGAGCTTGCCCCCGGCATCGACCGCTGCGCCCGAGATCGAAAAGAATCCCTCTTCCAGTTTTGCGACCTTCGCTCCCTGACCCAGCACAGGCGAAGCGTCCGCCATCTTTACCGGCGCTGGATTCGCCGGCACGTCAAGCACTGCAAACTCGCGCTCGCGCACTTGCAGATGGTGCGTAACATCCTCGATCGCGTTTTCATAGGGAAACTTACTCACGCGAAGAAACGTCCCGCGGCCGTTCTCGTCGACGATGCCATAGCCGCTCTCCGCATTCACATGAATGTTGCGGAAGTGAAGATCGCCCGAGTTGTAAAGCCTCACGGCGGCCGGAAACGGCGCGCGCGATCGCGTCACTCGATAGCCGTGATAATTGGCGATGGTGATGTTCTTCGACCAGTCAAACTCCAACGACAGAGACTCCGGACTCTCGCCCGCTTCTTCTTCGGTCTGCGGCGCGTTCACATCCCAATTCTCCACATGGTCGAACTTGATTTCGTTGCGCACGTGATGTTCGGTCGAGAGCTCGTAGACATGACCTGGCGTCTTCGTGTTCGATACGACGAATCCCGCCTGGGCAAATGTGTTCGGCGTCCAGATATTCGCGAATGTCCCTCCCCCGCCGTCACTCACCCACAAGCTTGGATACTGCGCGTCCCAGCGCTTGCGCAGGTCCGAATCGGCAGTGTGGTTGTTGTTGTAGGGATTGGTGCCGCTGCCGTGCCCGCCGAGAAAGCGAACATCGTCCAGGAGGGAGTCGGCGCCCGCTTTCCACCACAGTGCAACGGCACGCGGATTGATCCCGCCGGCAAAGATCCCGATGCCGCTCACGATGTTTGTCCCGCCTTCGGGCGCTAACAGGACCGCTTTCGGCGCTCCCGCATCCTGATATCCCGGCGTCGAATCCTGCAGGTCAAACTGGGTCGAGGTCGGATGAAGCCCGATCAACACAGCGTCCGGCTTCAGCGCAATGGTATCGCTCACAACATAGTGGCCGCTGGGAAAATAGAGCACGCGGTGCTCCTGGACCGCCTTGCGGATGGCAGCGGTATCGTCGGTCGTCCCATCCCCCTTTACGCCAAGATCATGGACATTCGTCCACTCGTTCGTGGGTGGCAACGGGGGAATTGCCGGCGATAATGGCGCGGGCAGGTCATGCAAGGCAACCGCTTCGAACCGCTGCCCCATCGTCCCCATCTTCCCTTCTGCAGGAATGATCAGTCCGTAGTTGAACTCGTTCACGCGATAGACGGTTCCCCTGCCCGCGATCTTTCTGCCGCTCTCTCGCAGCAGCGCAAAGGTTGGCACATTGCTCAGAACCGTATTCTCAAAACCAACCTCGGTCAGAGCGCTCTTTTCGCTACTGATCGTGACC
>Ga0070735_10004557_pt1 | contig 11652 bp, 9 predicted proteins | sample Coa_R1_FD_66443 | JGI IMG/M metagenome (GOLD analysis project Ga0070735, IMG submission 66443) | Surface soil microbial communities from Centralia Pennsylvania, which are recovering from an underground coalmine fire - Coalmine... | ecosystem: Environmental > Terrestrial > Soil > Unclassified ... | reverse complement strand
GGTCGTGCGAGACCGCGAAGATCGTGCCGGAGACGCCGGCCACGACACTTGGCGTCTCGACCTCGTACTTGGCCGGCTGCGTCACTTTGCGGACGATCGACCAGATGTTGCCGGCCAGCACCTGGAACGAAAACGATTTGCCGACACCGAGCTCCTTGAGCGTCACAGTCGTCTTCTCGCCGACTCGGAAGAGGTGCGCGCCGTTCAGCTTGAGCAGGACCGCGGCGTTGTCGCCGGTCTTAACGGCCGTCTGAACCGCCAGGATGTCACCGGCGTTCACATTCTTCCAGTCGCCCTTGTCGCCGACGCGTGACTGCGCCGGACCGTAGACGTCGAGGACGAGCGCGGTGCCCTGGAACACGCGCGACTGCCTGTCCGGCGCCTGCTGCGCGCGCCCCGGCGCGGCCAGCGAGATGAGGGCGACGAACCAGGCCCATGTGATTACGATTGGCCTTTGCATACGATGACCTCTTCGTAGGTGCGCAGATAGTCGCAACTGCTGCCTCCAGGACGGTTGGCGGGTTCGCCAGATGCGTTCAGCTGCTTTGTTCGCGTGAAACTGGCGGGCGCGAAGCCCCCTCCGCGCCGGCCCCGTGTCCGCCCCATGCTACCGACTGCGCGCTTGCCTGACAATGGCAGCGGATGCGCCAGCGCACTGGTGCGGGCAGGTAGGCCCGCGCTACCGGCCGTGGGAACGCAGACCCAGCCTGCCGCGTTCGGCGGGCGGCCCGCGCTACCAGTGGCTGACATGGACGTTCGCGCTACTGCTTTCGCATGGCGGCCCGCGCTATCGCCTTCGGTGGGGCGGCCCGCCGTGGCCGCCATGCCGAAAGCCTGGCACAGAGGCCCGCGCTGCCGGCGAACCCTGCACGAGCCGGCGCCGCGGTACGAACCGCACAGGGGCGTTGGCTACGTAAGCACCCCCGTCGGGTGATAGACGACCTGCGGCTCCTGCTTGCCTTTGACCGCGATCTCGCCAAGGCGCTCGGCATCTACGCTATCCTTGATCCGCTCGTATCCCGCGCCGCTCAACAGGATCCCCACGCCCAGCTCTTTTGTGGCGCTCTGCAGCCGGGACGCCAGGTTGACCGCGTCGCCGATCACCGTGTGCTGCAGCCTCTGGCGGGCCTGAACGCGGCCGAACCGGACGGGCCCTGCCGCGACGCCGATCCCGATCTTGAAGCCGGTCTCGCCGGCATCGCCGGACCGGTCGATCGCCGCGGCCTGCTCCTGCATCGCGAGCGCCCAGCGCACCGCCCGCAATACGTGGGGCTCACGGCCGCGCTTCGCCTCGAAGTAGAGCATCATCCCGTCGCCGACGAACTTGTCCAGCACGCCGCCGAACCGGTCCGCAGCCGCCTCGCCCGCCCTGAAATAGGTGTGCAGCAGCGCCTCCGCCTGTTCCGGCGCCAGCCGCTCGGACAGGACCGTGTAGCTGCGGATGTCGCAGAACGCGATGGCTACGTCCCGCTCGGTCGTGGCGGCGTCCGGCGCGCGCAGGATATCGTCCGCCACCTGCGACGGGACGAATCGTTTGAAGACGCCGCGCGTCTTCCAGGCCTCGATCGCGGACGCCGCCGCGAATGTGAGGCCCGCCGCCAGGATCGGATCGACGGTGTCCGCCCACTGACCCACCGCGAATAGCCAGCCGGAAACGGCCAGCCAGAGCAGCGAAGCCACCGCTGCCGCACTCCCGGCCCACAGCAGGTTGAAGCGCCACACCGTCAGCGCCACGGCAAAGCAGAAGGCGAGCATGACCAGGTAGTTCTCGCCATAGGTCCAGCCGCGAATCCAGTTTCGCTGGAGCAGCGTCTGGATCGTGTTGGCCAGCAGCTCTACGCCCGCCATATCGCCGCGCGGCGTAAGCACGCGATCCTCCTGCGGACTCATGCGACCGACGAGCACCAGCTTGTCGCGCAGGAACTCCGGCCCGTGACTGCGGCGCCACTCGCCTGTATAGACTTGCTCGTACGACAAATAGTTCTTTGGTCGCCCAGCGCCATCGTGCGCCGCGTCCGGGACAAACGTGTTAGGAGGCCCGGCGAAACGGATCGCGACGTGGCGAGCCGGGTCGATGAAGGGCGCATGTATGCTGCCGATGCGGAAGTCGCGGCGCTCGGACGGCTCGGCGCCGGTCTCCCGGAGGAAGCTGTTCACCGCCAGCACCGTAAGATGCTTGCGCCGCTTGAGGGTGGCCGAATCGTTGGGCCAGGGATCGAACCATTGGACGAGGTCGCCCGTACGCGGGAATGCGATCGAGCCGGCGATACAGTAGGGCCGCAGCTCGGGGACCGGATCGGTGAACCGGTAGGTCGTCGCATCGCTCGACGTGTCGGGCGCGTCCACCGATTGCAGGGCGACGATCGCACCGCCGCAGTCCCGCAGCGCCTCCGCGAAGGCCTGCGTCTCGGCGGCAGGCGCGTCGGCGGTGAAGTAGACGTCGAACGCGACCGTGCGGGCGCCGGCGGTGTGCAGCTCGCGGAGCAGGCGCGCCTGCATCGCCCGCGTGTAGACCGGCCGATCGATGAGACCCTGCCGGAACAGGTGGTCGCACGAGCGATCGTCCATGCCGACGAGGACCATCGCGCGGTCCGGCTCGATCGGCCGCAGCCCCTGCATTCGCCAGGCGTAGGTGAGCAGCTCGATCCTGTGGACGGGAGGAAAGCGCTCCTCGATTGCGCGACTCAGCAGAGGGATGGCGAGCGCAGCGGAGAGGAGGAGCATCAAGCGTACGTCCAGCGGTTTTTTGCGGCGTAGTTGCGGCATGGCTCGGTTTCGAACTCCCCATCGCACGACGCGGCCGCCCGCCAGCGGCAACGCCGGCAGATTCGGCGTCCGCCATCCGGCTCCCTTCATCGGTTATACCGACTTCCCAATGGGCCAGGGCTCGCCGGTAATCGCCTCTCACCGGGCTCGCCTGGCGGACCTCATCCCGACCCCTCTATGCCGCCGGGCTGGCTGGGCGGTCCTCACTCCCGTCCGCTTCTTCTGAGGTGGCTTGGCGGCGCGAGGCCCGCCCAGGCAGCTCAAGGGCAGCTAGGGGCCGGGGATCCCCTGCGGCCGCCCGGCAGCGCGGGGTATCATTAGCCACTATCCGTTCAATCTCGCCAGGGGGGCCTTGTGAAAACCGTATTGCAGAACCTCGTGTTAGCGGTGTCGCTGCTCACGCTAGCGACGGCAGCAGGCGCGCAGGCGCGGGTCGTCGCATACGCGCCCAATTGGGGCGACGTTGCGGCCTTCGCGGAGAAGATCGACTTCGGGCGGCTCACGCAGATCAACGTCGCGTTCGAGAACCCGTCCGACGATACCGGCGCGCTCTCGTTCCACCCTCAGGACGACATCCTGATCGCGAAGGCGCACGCGAGCAAGGTCCAGGTTCTTGTCTCGATCGGCGGCGGCGGGGCGGCGAGCAACAAGGTGCTGCAGGCGCGCTACTTCGCGCTGATCGCCGCCGATAAGCGCGCCGCATTCGCCGCCTCGCTCGCGGACTATGTCGCAGCGCACAACTTCGACGGCCTGGATGTGGACATCGAGGGGCCGTCGATCAACGGCGACTACGGTCTGTTTATCGACGAGCTTTCCAAGGCGATGAAGGCGAAGGGCAAGCTGCTTACCGCGGCGCTCTCGCAGGGCTACGGCGGCGATAAGGTCCCGGCAAGCGTGTTCGACCGGTTCGACTACGTGAACATCATGGCCTACGACGGCACGGGGCCCTGGAACCCGGACAGGCCCGGCCAGCACTCGTCGCTGGAGATGGCGAGGCGCGCCATCGACTACTGGTCCGGGCGCGGCCTGCCCAGGGCGAAGTCCCTGCTCGGCGTTCCGTTCTACGGTTACGGCTTCGGCGACGCCTTCCGCAAGGGCGACTATCCCTACTCCGAGATCGTGGCTTCCCATCCCGGCGCGGAGAGTCTGGACCAGACGGGCAGCACGATCTGGTACAACGGCATCCCGACTATCCGCGCGAAGGCGCAGCTCGCGCTGGACCAGGGGCTGGCCGGCGTGATGATCTGGTCGCTCGATTCCGATGCGAGGGGCGAGAAGTCGCTGCTCTCCGCGCTGTACGAGACGCTCCATGCGCAGGACCCCTCGCCGAAGACCCAGTACCCGCTCGGCCCGGACTCGCTCCCGCACGATGGCGTGCCGAAGGGCAAGCTGGAGGGGCCGTTCCTCTTCCGCAGCAAGGCGCTCGCAAACACCGTGCGCAAGTACTGGATCTTCGTGCCGGCGCAGTACGATGCGGCGAAGCCGGCCTGCGTCCTGGTCTTCCAGGATGGCCAGCGCGCCATCAATCCGAATGGCGTCCTGAGCGTCCCGACGGTCATGGAGAACCTGATCGCCCGCAAGGAGATGCCGGTCACAATCGGCATCTTCATCACGCCCGGCCAGCGGGGCGACGAGTATCCGGACACGATCGGCTTCGGCAATCCCAACAACCGGAGCGTGGAGTACGACTCGCTGGGCGATGCCTATGCTCGCTTCCTGGTGGACGAGCTGCTGCCGGAGGTGGGCAAGAAGTACAACCTGTCGCCGGACCCGGAGCGGCGGGCGATCGGCGGGGCGAGCAGCGGCGCGATCTGCGCCTGGACGGTCGCCTGGGAGCGGCCGGAGGCTTTTCGCAAGGTGATCAGCCTGATCGGCAGCTTCACCGACCTGCGCGGCGGCCAGGTCTATCCGGACCTGATCCGCAAGGCCGAGCCGAAACCGATACGCATCTTCATCCAGGACGGCGAGCGCGACAACCGCAATCCCAACAACCCGAACCGCGACTGGCACCTCCAGAACGTCGCGATGGTGGACGCGCTCACGGCCAAGAAGTACGACCTGAAGTACGTGTTCGGCCAGGGCAACCACTCCGACAACCACGGCGGCGCAATCCTGCCGGACATCCTGTGCTGGATGTTCCGCGACGTGAAGGAGTAGAATACGTTGGTTTTCGGAATTCAGGTACGCCCGTTGAACTGTCGCGTGTCCCACGGCGCTCGATCTCGCACAATTGGCTAGGATCGAGTCCATTGACGCACTGCATGCACTGATTCCTGGAGGACAATATGAGAAAACTGATATTGGGCTTACTTGCTGTCGGGCTGTTGGCGATCGCGCTGTCTCACGCAGTCGTGCAAGCGCAGGAGCCAAGGACCGCGGAACTCGCCGTTTCAAACCAGTTCGAAGTCAACAACCGCTATGTAAATGTCTTTGCAACACTCTTCAAGGACGGACGGGAAGTGCGATCGATCGACCTGGGCGCCCAGCTCAACATCGTATGGTCGGGTCTCCAGCCCGGTCAGTATGAGGTCCATTTCCAGGCGCGCGGCTACGGTACGCTGATCAAGCAGATTGTAATTTCCTCGGACGTAAGGAACTTTGTCAATGTGTCGACCATGACCGCCCACGACGAAGTCTGGAACGGTGGTCCAACGCTCGCCGACCTCGAAAGACGAATCGCTGCACTCGAGAAGGCGCAGAAATGACAGAACAGGCGGCGCAACTTTGAGGGCGTGCTCGGCGCTACAGCTGCTCCACCAGCATATCGTACAGCCGATCGACTTCCGCTTCCGCGGGCGGGTCGAGGTGGAAGGCGACAGGGCCGCGGACCAGCGTGTTCTTGAAGAGGCCACGGCGCTTTAGCAGGTGCTTCTCGATCACGAGGTAGCCGTCGAGTCCGACGCCGAGCGCCTGGATGGCGCCGATAAGCGGCGAAAGGGCGTATATCTTCTCTTCATCGCCCGCCTCCAGCGCCCACCAGAGCGCCACGATCGCGTCAAGGAGGTCGGTGCCCGGCATGGTGCCGGCGACGCCGCGGCGGAAGTTCTCTGCCAGCATCGCGCCGCCCGATCCCTCATAGATCCGCGAAGTCCCGCCGGAGGTCGCGTTCAGCGCCGTAATCACCGGGCCTACCGGCGAGGCCTCCGGCTTGAAGGCGATCCGCTCCCCGTGCGCGGCGTAGAGCGCCGCCTGGAATCCGACGGAGAGGGGCGCGCCGACATACGAGGAGGCATCCTGTACGATCACTGGCAGTGTCGTCGCGTCCACGAGCGCGCCGTAGTAGTCGGCCAGCTCCGGCTCACCGGCCCGCGTCGCGAGAGGCGGCGTCGCCATCAGCGCCGAGGCGCCCACCGACTCGGCGTGGCGCGCGTTCTCCACCGCCGCGTACGTGCTCTCCGCCCCCACGCTCACGATCACCGGCACGCGCCCAGCCGCGGCGCGCACCAGGAACTCCGCGACAGTCCGCCGCTCGGCGCCGGTCAGCCGGAGCAGCTCCGACGCCAGCGCGAAGACGATCCCGTTCGCGTCCTCGGAGAGCGCGAACTCCACCTCCGCGGCCAGCACGTCGAAATCGATCGTCCAGTCCTCGTTGTAAGGCATATGCAGGACGGGAAGCACACCACGCAGGGTCGTCATTGGCAGGCTCCGCTACGGTATCCCGAGATACGCGCTCAACTGGTCGATGTGGTACAGATCGTGGCCGAGAAGCAGGTTGGCCAGGTCGCCGGCGGAGAGAAGTCCGCGCTCCGGATGCTGGACCGTCTTCTCCCAGTCGGCAGGATCGACCGCGCGCATCATCTCGACTGTGCCGGCGCGCTCGCGCAGGAACCGAGCGAGCTGCTCGGCGGTATCACTCGACGCGTAATCGGCCGCGATCGCCATCTCCTCCTCGTCGAACAGCTCGACCGTGGATCCCGGCTCGCGGCACGCCTGCAGAACGCGGCCCCGCATGATCGGCTCCCAATCCGCGATGTGCGCGATCACCTCGCGCGGCGTGAAGCGGCCCGGCTCAAGCGCCACGTCCAGCCGTGCCGCCGGGATCCGGCGCACCAAGCGCTCGAACACCCGCCCGCTCGCCTCAAGCCCCGGAACAAGATACGGGTTCACTCGTTATTTCCTCTCCGCGCGGGCGTCACACGGCCCCGCCTCAGCCTCCGAAGACATCAAAGACGCGCGAGATGTTGCGCCAGGCCAGGCACCAGAGGTAGCTGGCGCAGTACCGTCCGGCGACGTACACGCGCAGGGCCGCGGCCGCGCTCTCGTGGTCACGACTTGTGAGCAGCCCCTCCGCCTGCCGGGTCGCGTCGTGATGCACGAACGTCTTGCGCCAGCCTGGTATCCGACTCCGGACCATGCCGAGAGTCTCGGCATGGCGTTCCGCGCGGATGCGGCCGTCCGTCGCGCTGACCCGCGGCATCGCGATCCGCGCTCAATCTCCTGCAAGCTCGGCCGTCGCGGCCTGATCTGCCGCGGTGCGCATAGTATACCGGCGTGCCGCGCGGATAGGTCGGCCGCACGGAACTATTGCCGGCCTACACGGGGTGTACGTCCAGCGCCCGCAGGGCGGTCCGCCGGCGCCGGCCATTGAAGCAGCCTACGACACCGGCAACCGTTGGACATACGGGCGTTTAGGAATGATAGGCGCGGATTCAGTCGGCGGCCCGCGGGCGCGCGGTGAGATTCGCAGGAGCCGGCGCCCGCGGTGTCGAACCATGCACGGCCGGCACGATATGCGACGGAGGGAACCACGCGGATGAAGGCGCTTGGGGAGTACAGCCGGGAGGATTGGCGCCGACTGCGGCCGCTTTCGCACGCCATGAAGACCTGCCGTTACCGGCTGGTGGACTGGGCGCACATGCGCCGCCGCGCGCGCGGCGGCGATCCAGCGGCGATCCGCGCCGCCATCCACGGGCGCCGCGCGATGGTCGCGATCGCCTTTGCCGATCCGCAGGCGATCGAGTGGCAGGCCCGGCTCGTTCGGCGGTACGTGGAGGGCGCCGTCTACGTCGTCGCGGACAATTCGCCGGAGGACGCGGCAGCCGGCGAGATCGAGACCGTCTGCGCGCGCTACGGCGTCCCGTACCTCCGGCTGCCGCGAAATCCCTGGCAGGAGCCTAGCAGGTCGCATGGCATCGCGCTCAACTGGATGTGGCGCAACGTCATTCGGCCCGGCCGTCCGGAGGCCTTCGGTTTCCTGGACGACGATCTGTTCCCAACCGCGCCGGACGATCCGTTCGGGCGGCTCGCCTCGCAGGACTTCTACGGGATGATACGTTCGGCGGGCCAGCGCTGGTTTCTATGGGCGGGATTCTGCTTCTACCGATTCGACCGCGTCGCCGCCCGCCCGCTGGACTTCGGCCAGGACTGGTTCAAGGGGCTGGACACCGGCGGAGGCAACTGGCGGGTGTTGTACCGGCACGTTGAGCGCGGCGCAATCGACGAGCCGCCGAATGAGCATGTCGCCTTCGAGCCGGGCATCGAAGTGCTGGACGGACCGATCCAGTGGATCGGCCCCTGGCTTCACGAAGTCGGCGTGCTGGGCCGCAAAGACCTCGCTCCGCGAAAGCGCGAGGCAATCGCCCGAATGCTCGCGCCGCACCTGACCTAGGTCACGACGCCGCGAGCGTGGTCTCGACGATGTGGCGGGCGAGTGCGGCGCGGGTGTGGTGCTCGAGCACGAACGCGCGCGCGGCCAAGCCCATGGCGGCCAGCCGGGCGCGATCCGCAATCGCGGCGCGCATGGCCTGCGCCAGGCCGCCAGGCTCCGGCTCGTAATAGAGCGCGTGCTTGCCATCGACGAGCGGCCGGTGCTGTTCGATGGTCGGCCGCGCCATAAGCGGCACCGCGCCGCACAGTGCGGCCTCCCAATTGCGAAAGCACTGCCAGCCGTAGCCGGGCGGCGACCAGACGATCCAAGAGCGGGCGCAGCGCTCCAGATACTCGGCCTTGTCGACCGGCTGGCCCGGGATGTCGATCGACAGGCCCTCCATCCGGAGCGCGTCCAGCTCCGCGATGCCGTGTTCGCGAAGCGTTGAGGAGCCGTGAATGCGACCGGCGAAGAAAACGTCGACTCGCTTTTCGGCAGCGGGAAGGGGCGCGGCAGCGGGGTGGTTCTCGACGCCGGCCTCGATCCCGAGCGCGATTGGCCGGACCTTCTCGATACGGGACCGGTTGCGTGGCTCCGACCGGAAGCGGGGCGTACGCGCCGAACGGTGCAGCGTGCCGGCGAACGCCAGCCAGTGGTCCGGCGGAAGCTCGCGCTTGAAGTAGATCGTCGCGCGGTCCAGCAGGAATGCGCTGGCGCGATCGATTACCGACGTGTCCTCGAAGTCCAGCACCGCGATGGGCGCGGCGACGCGGCCCCGCAGCAGCTCTGCGCCGAAGGGTCGCGCGAGCGGCATCGACCCGCGCAGCACACTCCGACGAAACAGCGACCGAGAGAGCGACCGGAAGCTCCAGGGCGAGCCCGCCGCGGCGTGGACCGCAACCAGGTCGTATGAAGGATCGGCGAGACGGCGTACCAGGCCGGGCAGCGTTGCCAACGATAAGATGCGGACGCCGTTCTCAGGGTCGTGGGACCGATCGTCAAGCCAGGTCGAGTAGAATGCGGTGGTTCCGGGAAATGCGGCATAGAGGTATGGCGTCGGGCCGACCTCTATGATTCTGGGCTGCGGGCCGGACGGTTCGTCCGTCATTACGTCATCCTTTGGGCGCATTGGGATCCATCGTCCAGGGATCCGGCGGCGCGGCTTCATTGTACCTCCGGTTACTCACGTCATAGCGCCTGCTATGGAGCGACGCGATCCACGATCGGAACGCGCATTTCTATTCCGGGCTGAGCCTCGCGACGGACCTGCGCAGCGGCGATATGCGCCACCTTTTCGGCGACCTCGACTCGTTCCGCACTTGCACGATGGCCTGATGGTTGGCCTGGTTTCGCTGATAGGCGGCGGCGACCCGCGCTGGGCGGTGCTTCCGAGCGGGATCGCATGGACGGCAGGCGTCGTGTTCGCGTTCCCGCTCGCGAGGCGCTGTGTGCCACGGAGCGGAGCCGTCGCATGGCTCATCGCCGACTCGGATGCTCGGGCGCCGCGCTGGCGCAGCTTCCCGGACTGCTCGCTGCGGCCCACGCGCCGAGATGCTGGATCGCCAGAGCCGCTTAGCGCAGGAGGGCCGCCTGATGTTTCCGCACACCGGCTGCCAGGTGACGATCTGGAAGAGGCCGGCCGCTTAGTAGCCAGCCCGCGAGAGGAGGTGCGCGATATGACACCCGATGAGGCGCTTGAAAAGCGGCTGCAGCTTACCGAGGACGGCTGCTGCGTAATCGACGACATTTTACCCGCCGACCTGCTGCAGGATCTCCGCGACGAGACCGACCGCCTGCTCGACGCCGTGGAGCACCCGGCACGCTGGAAGTACCAGGGCTCCGACCTGCACGTGAGCGGCCGCGAAAACGCTGTGATCGACCGGCTGGTGAAGCTGCCGCAGGCGCAAGCCGCGCTGGACGCCATGGGCCTCACCGACTTCCGGTCGCGCGGCTCGTTCATCATCCTCAGCAAGCCTCCGGGCGGTCCGCCGCTCTACTGGCACCAGGACTGGATGCGCTGGAACGATCCGATCAGCGCCGCGCCCTGGCCACAGTACCTCTTTCTCTCCTACTACCTGGTCGACACCACCGAGCAGAACGGCTGCTTCCAGATCATTCCCGGCACCCACCGGAAGCGAATTCCGCTGCACGATCGGCTGGTGACCGCCCACGCCGACGAGAGCTACTTCGCGCCGGAAGAGGACTCGGACCTCTTCGCAACGCCACCGGACGCAGTCGACGTGCCGGTAAGGGCAGGCTCATTGGTAATCGGCGAGGGCCGCCTGCTCCACGCCGCCCGCGGCAACCAAAGCGACCGGCGGCGAACGCTGCTCCTCGGCTGGTACGACCGGCCGCCGACCGTGCCGGACTACTGGACCGGCGGCGTGCCGGAAGCCATCCGCCACCGCGATCCGGATGCCACCTATGCCAGCACGCGCACGCCAGGCGAGTACCTGCGTTAGGGAGATAGCCGTACGCGAAGCCGCGAAGGACGCGAAGCGCGCCAAGCTTCGCGGTCCGCTGCTGCTGCCTCTTCGGCACGTGACGGACCGCTCGACGGGAGCGCCGATGGCGGGATCGAGATGGAACCCGCGCCGTAAGTACAGGACCTTCGGCCCATGCGAAACGGACGCGACTGTGTTACAGTCCAAGTCATAACACCGCAGACAATGTTGGGAGGTCGCAATGGCGCAGTCCAGCTGGATTCAACTTGATGCTCGCGTGCCGGTCGGGCCGCCGGCTTCGACTGCGTCGACGTCAATCTGCTGTTCGGCATTCCCGGCCAATCGGAGACGGAAACGGCAGACGATGCGCGGCGCTGCCTCGAGCTGGGCGTCGACCAGGTTTCGGCGTATCAGCTCTTCACGTTCGTCCACACCGCCCTCGGCAGGCGGGTTCGGCATGGCGATTTCGCGGTCTACGGCGAGCGCGCCCGGCTGCGCGCTCAGCACCGGTTTTCCCAGGTCTGCCTTGCGGCCGGCCTGGAACGGTCGTCGCCCTGGAACTTCACGCGGCCAGGAGTATCGCCCTACTCCACCGTGACGCGCGAGGACTACGTCGGCTTCGGAGCGGGCAGCGGCTCGAAGGTCGGAGGCGTATTCTGGTTCAATACATTCTCCATCGATGCCTACCAGAGCACCGCCGCGCCGCGGCCCCCGCTGGTGCTCCAGACCGACGCCGGGTTCGCGCGCGCGCTGGCTCTACTGGCGTCTATACCGCATGGCGGTCGATCCCGCAGAGTACGCGGACCGTTTTGGCCGCGATTTGCAGCGCGATTGGGGCGCCGCGTTCGGCCTTAT
>Ga0070735_10004556_pt1 | contig 11653 bp, 8 predicted proteins | sample Coa_R1_FD_66443 | JGI IMG/M metagenome (GOLD analysis project Ga0070735, IMG submission 66443) | Surface soil microbial communities from Centralia Pennsylvania, which are recovering from an underground coalmine fire - Coalmine... | ecosystem: Environmental > Terrestrial > Soil > Unclassified ... | reverse complement strand
TTCATAAGGCTTCCGGGTCGTCCGGTCGCCGATGGTTGGGGTCGACAGACGACCTCTAACCGCTCGAAAGGAGCGGGACAGCTGATGATCACGACGCTCCTCATAGCCTTGATGGCCGGTCTCGCATCGGCCTTGATGTTTGCCTCGATCATCTCGGGCGCATTGATTTCGTTATTGCTCGTCAATCTGGCGCCATTGCCGCTGATGGTGGTCGGGCTCGGGTGGGGTCCGCTCGGCGCCGCGATCGGCGGCCTCGCCGCAATGGCCACGCTCGGCTCGGTCTTTGGCTTTGCTTACAGTGCGGCCTTCGGCTTGATGAACGCCCTGCCCGCATGCTGGCTTTCCCACCTCGTCCTGCTCGCGCGGCCGCAAGCCGCCGCATCCGCCGAAGCGCCTGAAGCGATGGAATGGTATCCCATCGGCCGAATTCTGCTTTGGATCGTGATTTTTGCGACATTGGTCACGGCCGCCACCTTGCTGACGATGGGTTCGGACGATCAAGCGATACAGCACACGATCCGCCGAGGCTGGGTCCAACTTTTGGACGCGGCAGGCTTTGCATCGAACGAATCCACGCTCGATATGCTGGTGCTGATTTCGCCTCTCGGGGCTGAAATTGCCGCCGTGATGATGTTGACACTCAATTTGTGGCTTGGCGCGAAGATGGCCGCGACATCGGGCCGGTTGCACCGTCCTTGGCCGGATTTGAATGGCACCGCGCTACCGAGAATGACGATTGCGGCCCTTGGTGCTTCCCTCGCTTTTTGTTTCTTCGGCGGACTGCCGGCGATCCTCGCGCAAATACTGACCGCCGGGCTGTCGATGGCTTACGCCATGACCGGCTTGGCCGTCCTGCACACGGTCACGCTGAGCATGAAGAGCCGCGCGTTCTGGCTTGGCTGCATCTACGCCATTGTCGCCGGTTTCGCCTGGGTTCTCCTGCCGATCGCTCTCCTCGGACTTGCCGATGCCGTTTTTGGACTTCGTCAGCGCTACCTCAGCGGCAAGGCGCCGTCTTTGCCCGGATCTTGATCCTCACCCGAAACCTTAAAATCCCGATAAGCCTGAAAGGAAAACGAACATGGAAGTCATTCTGCTGGAACGCGTTGCCAAACTCGGTCATATGGGCGAGGTCGTCCGCGTCAAGGACGGATTTGCCCGCAACTTTTTGCTCAAGCGCGGCAAGGCTCTGCGTGCCACGGCCGACAATCGCGCCAAATTCGAAGGCATGAAGGCCGAGCTCGAAGCGCGCAATTTGCAGGCCAAGACCGAGGCCACCAAAGTGGCCGAAAAGATCGACGGCCGTAACGTCATCATCCTTCGACAGGCCTCGGAGACCGGTCAGTTGTTTGGATCGGTGAGCGTTCGTGATATCATCGCATCGTTCCAGAGCGATGGCGTTGCCATCAGCCGCAGCCAAGTCCTGCTGGACGCGCCGATCAAAACCATCGGCAAGCATGAAATCGCCATCGCCGTGCATCCCGAAGTCGAGGTCGGGGTGAGTGTCACCGTCGCGCGAAGCGCCGATGAAGCCGGACGCATTAATCGCGGCGAAGACGTTTCGACGCGTCAGGAAGATCGGGACGCGGCCGCCGAAGCGCTTGCCGCCGCCGGCGAGTTTTTCGATCCCGAGGCCCAACCCGAAGATCTGGCGCAGTCGGCGTCTCCCGCCTCCGACACCCCGGCCGGCTGAAGCTGAACTGCCCCCACAAAAATCAAAGCCCGGCCAAATCAGGCCGGGCTTTATATATTTTGAAGAGGCCCCTATCCCGAAAGGTGAAAACCTCTACCGGGAAATTGGCGGCGCCGGAGGCCCCGCCGACGGCAATATTGGCGGAGCCGATGCCGTCACCGCAGGCGGCTCCGGGGCGGCCGAGACGCGCGGCGCTGACGCTGAGGACGCCTCGGATCCGGGCGTCATACTGGGCGGCGGTGTTACAGCGACCGCCGGTGCCGGCGTCAACGGCTGGACTGGATCCCGCCGCGCCACAGGTTTGTCGCCCGAATTGGGGTCCTTCGCAGGCTCCATAGGTTTGGAATCAGGTTTGGTATCGACGGATTTGGCTTCCATCGGCTTACTTTCGCTATCCGGCTTGGTTCGCTCACTGGCGCCATTGTCCGGCTTGACCGCCTCGCCCTTGGCTTGGTCGCTCATAGTGGGCCCGGCCTTTGGCGGCTCGTCCTTGACCACGGGAGCTTCCTCAGCATCGGGCCGGCTGCGCCGCTGCTTTGCCGAAAGCCTGCGGCCATCCGGACCGCGTTCGATGGCCGCCTGAGCCGGCCCGGCCGACGCTGGCCTGACCTCCTCCGGCACCTCGCCTGGACGGGCAAACCGTCGGCGGGCCGGCCGGCCGCCTTCGGCCGGCGGCGGGCTTTCGGCATCCGGCCGAGCGGCCTCCTCGGACGGCGCGCTCCGAAGCTTGCGGCCTTGGCGGTCCTGATCGTTGCCGGTGGCCTGTTTCGGATCGAGTTTGGCCGCCGCGCCGTTGGCAATCACGAAAGCGCTGAGCTGCGAGGCCATTTCGCCGCTTGTGGTATAATGTTCCCGAAGGAATCCCGGCAGCGATGCCGTCGAGACCGTCTTCAAAAGACCGCGCGGGCTCTTGTGGCAGGCATTGCAGGTGCCTGCGAAAAGCTGGGAAGGGGTTTTGCCGGCTTCAAGATTCTGCACCTGCGCCCACGCCGCAGGACCCGCAAAACAGCCGACCAAAAGCGTGACCGCCGCAAAAAGGCGCGCTCGGCTCAACATTCCCTATTCTCCAGATACGGAAAAACGCTTCCACCGTCCTCCGAAAAGGGCGCTGGCGGCGTCATCTTTTAGCCGATTATCCCGCGAATGGAAGCGCACTTATGACGCAACTGCGTGAACGCGGATCGTTGAAATATCCGCCTTATATCCAACGCATTAACGTGAACACCAACGTGAACAGCGTCCATGGTTTGAGAGTTGCATTGAGAAAACGCGGGAACTATTTTGTTCCCTGGGCGTCGAATGGGACGGCCTCATTGGGTTTTACGGGATCGCTCATTTTTGGTGGTTTCGATGGACCGTTTGTTGCGTTATTTTTTGCAGCAATTCATTCGCCGCGGGGCGATGACATTTACCACAGCCGGGGGGGAGCAATTCACCTGCGGCGACGGCACCGGACCCCATGTTTACGTCCGGTTTCTGACGGTCGATGCCCAACGAATGGTGTTGCGCAATCCTGAACTTGCGCTCGGCGAAGTATACATGGACGGCAGTTTTGTCGTCGAGAATGGATCGATTGCCGACGCGCTTGCGATCCTCATGGATCAGCCGGAAGTATTGCCGCGCTGGGCCAAGCTTCGATGGTGGCTGCGCTATCTGGGCAGACACATCAAGCAATTCAATCCGCGCGGGCGGGCGCGAAACAACATCGCTCATCATTACGACCTCGATGGCCGGCTTTATTCGCTCTTTTTGGATTCGGACAAGCAATATAGCTGCGCCTATTTCGAAAAGCCGAATATGACGCTGGACGACGCGCAGTTGGCCAAAAAACGTCACATCGGCGCCAAGCTCCTGATCAGGCCGGGCGATCGGATCCTCGACATCGGCTCAGGCTGGGGCGGGCTCGGCCTTTATCTCGCGGAGACAACCGACGCCCAAATGACCGGCGTGACGCTGTCAACCGAGCAGCTCCAGGTTTCGAATGCCCGCGCGGCCGAAAAAAATCTTACCCCATCGGCCAAATTTCTCCTTGAGGATTACCGGGACATTTCCGGCCCGTTCGAACGCATCGTGTCCGTGGGCATGTTCGAGCATGTCGGCGTCGATTTTTACGACATTTACTTCAAGCGATGCGCCGAATTGCTCACCGATGACGGCGTGATGCTGCTGCATTCGATCGGCCGCTCGGAAGGGCCCGACGTCACCAATCCCTGGATTGCGAAATACATTTTCCCCGGCGGTTATATTCCAGCACTCTCGGAAGTCATACCGGCCGTCGAACGCGCGGGATTATTGATATGCGACATCGAGATTTTGCGGCTGCATTACGCGGAAACGCTGAAAGCCTGGCGCGAGCGCTTCATGGCGCGCCGCGAGGAGGCCGTTCAACTTTATGACGAGCGCTTCGCGCGGATGTGGGAATTCTATCTCGCCTCCTCGGAAATGTCGTTCCGCAAGCAAAATCTGATGAACTTCCAGATTCAACTCACCAAACGCCAGGGGGTGGTCCCGATGACGCGCGATTACATCGCGCGAGAAGAGGCCAAGCTCAAAGGGCGTGAGCCGGGAAAGCGCCCGCGTCTTCAGATCGCCGGCGAATAGCAGTGGGGTCCCGCGAATTCAGTTCGCCCGCCAAATCAAATCGGCAGGCGTGAGCGGAAAAGGCAGCGGCCGGCTGCGCCAGCCGCGCCCGTACCGAGGCGATTTCTCGAGGGTCGATCGGCCGCGCACGCCATTCGGGACGCGAAAACTCCTCCATCGCCTCGATCAGCATCGATAGCCAAGCGGTCTGGCCGTTTGCGGTATGCCATGACGGAAGTTGATGGCTCATGGCCTTCTCATCCTGTCCGCTTGCGAAAACCCGGTGAATAGCAATTCCAATACCGTCAACTCGTTCCAAGCGAGCCTGCCGACCAAAAAACCGCACCCAGCCGACCCCACGCAGCTTAAAAACTCGTCGATCAGCCGAAACCAAGGCTTCTCGGCCGCCTTCCCCATCGTCACGACGGCGGCTTGCTTCAAAGATGAGTATGGCCGTCCGGGATAAAGGTTCATTCCCTCGGCCGCCGCCAACTCCCCGCCTGGCCCCATGGGAGCGATCATCGGATCGCGTCAAGCACCACGGCTTGGAATCGCCGAGAATTCTCAACCTGGATTGTGTGAATCGTGCATAAGGCGCGCTTCACCGCTTTCGCTTAAGCCAAGACAGGCGCTTTATCGACGCCGTTCATCCGCCAAAATTCAGCGAACACTGTCCTCATGGCCTCACTTGATTCGAACGTTCTGAAACTCGCCCCCGACGCGGGAACTCCGGTTTTTCGCAGTGCTCCGCATAATATCGAGGCGGAGCAGAGCCTATTGGGAGCCATCCTGGTCAATAATGACGCTTTCTACCGGGTTTCGGATTTTCTCGAGCCGAAGCATTTCTTCGAACCGATCCACCAAACCATCTTCGAGACCTCGGGCAGCCTGATCCGGATGGGCAAGGTGGCGACGCCGGTCACGCTGAAGACCTTTCTGCCGGCCGACATCGATATCGGCGGCATGACCGCCGGCCAGTATCTCGCGCGTCTGGCGGCGGAAGCCACCACCATCATCAACGCCCAGGATTATGGGCGCACCGTCTACGAACTATCCCTGCGCCGCGATCTGATCCGGATCGGCGAAGATATGGTCAATGTGGCCTTCGATGCCCCGGTGGATTTTGCGCCACGAGCGCAAATCGAGGATGCCGAGCGGCGATTATACGAACTGGCCGAATCCGGGCGCTATGACGGCGGGTTCCAGCGCTTTGCCCAGGCGTTGACGGTTGCCGTTGATATGGCGGCCAAGGCTTTCCAGCGCGACGGCAAATTGTCCGGCATCGCGACGGGTTTGCGCGACCTCGACACCAAAATGGGCGGTCTTCAATCCTCCGACCTGATCATCGTCGCCGGCCGGCCCGGCATGGGCAAGACCGCGCTTGCCACCAACATCGCCTACAATGTGGCGAAGGTGCATCGCGCGGAGGTTCAAGCGGACGGCACCATGAAGACCGTCAATGGCGGCATTGTCGGCTTTTTCTCCTGCGAAATGTCGGCCGAACAGCTCGCCACCCGTATCATCGCCGAACGCACCGGCATTCCGTCGAGCACGATCCGCCGCGGCGGCATCAGCGAAAGCGACTTCGAAAAAATTCGCGACTATTCGATCGAACTGCAATCGCTGCCGTTCTATGTCGACGAAACCGGCGGGCTTTCGATCGCGCAACTCGCCGCGCGCGCGCGGCGGCTGAAACGGCAACGCGGACTCGACCTGATCGTGGTCGACTATATTCAACTGCTTCAAGGCTCAAGCAAACGCTCCGACAACCGCGTACAGGAAGTCACCGAAATCACGACCAGCCTGAAGGCGCTCGCCAAGGAACTCAATGTTCCGATCATTGCGCTGTCGCAATTGTCGCGCCAAGTCGAAAGCCGCGACGACAAGCGTCCACAATTGTCGGATTTGCGCGAATCCGGCTCAATCGAGCAGGATGCCGACGTGGTGATGTTCGTGTTCCGCGAGGAATATTATTTAGCCAATAAAGAACCGCGCGCGGGCACCCCCGAATATGAAAAATGGCAACTGGACATGTCGCTCGTTCATGGCAAGGCCGAGGTGATCATCGGCAAACAGCGCCATGGTCCGACCGGCACCGTCGAACTCCAGTTCGAAGCCAGCGTGACCCGCTTTGGCGATCTCACCCACGACAATCACCTGCCCGATCGCAGCTATTAAAAAACTGCCGAGGTTGAACCGGTGGTTGCGCGCGCGTAAAATAAGGCATGAACATCGCTTCCAATCCCGGTTCATCCGCGCCCGATTCCATCCTCTCGGTGGAGGCCAACAGGGCGGCGGCGCTGGCTGCGGCAAACGGTATCCTGACCATCGATCTCGATGCGCTCGTCGCCAATTGGCGCAAGCTGGAGAAGACCGCGGTCCCGGCCGAATGCGCCGCCGTCGTCAAGGCCAATGCCTATGGCTGCGGGATCGCGCCGGTGACAAAAGCGCTCGCCAAGGCCGGCTGCAAGACATTCTTCGTTGCCACCCTCGATGAAGCCGTGATCGCGCGCGCCGCGGCGCCCACAGCCGCGCTCTATGTCCTGAACGGCTTTGTCCCGAACACCGGCGAAGCCTACACCAAGATTGACGCCAAGCCGGTGATCGGCGACCTGAACGAGCTGGCGGAGTGGGACGTCTTCTGCCGCCGCACCGGCTGGGCCGGCAGCGCGGCCATCCATATCGACACCGGCATGCAGCGGCTCGGCCTGACGGTGACGGAGGCGCTGGGCCTCATCCCCAGGATCAACGCCGGCGATCACGGCATATCGCTTGTGATGAGCCATCTTGCCTGCGCCGAAAGCCTGCATCATCCCATGAATACCAGGCAGCTTGCGGCATTCCGGGAAATTGCGAGCGCGTTTTCCGGCGTCCCCGCCTCGCTTTCGAACTCTTCCGGTATTTTTCTGGGCGCGCCGTTTCAGTTCGACATGGTGCGTCCCGGCGCGTCGCTTTACGGCGTCAATCCCACCCCGGAGGCCGACAATCCGATGCAGCCGGTCGTCGAACTGAAAGCGCACGTTGTCCAAATTCGCGACGTCGAGCGTGGCGAGACCGTCGGCTATGGCGGAATCTGGACCGCGCGGCGGCCGACCCGGCTTGCGATCGTCTCCGCCGGTTATGCCGACGGCTATTTCCGCGCCGGCGGCAGCAATGACGGCACGCGTGGCGCGGAAGTCATGGTGGCCGGCAAACGCTGCCCGGTCGTGGGCCGCATTTCGATGGACCTGATGGCGGTCGATGTCACCGACCTCGACAAGAACGCGGTGCGCCGCGGCCATTGGGTGACGCTGCTCGGCGAAGGCATCACCGTCGATGAATTGGCCCATCATTTCGGGACCATCGGTTATGAAGTTCTCACCAGCCTCGGTTCGCGTTATGCGCGGGTCTATAAGGGCGGACCGATTGACGGATAAGGGCGCGGTTCAAGTGTTCCCGCAGGAATGCCGCCGGTCGGCGACGTCGGTGGGTGCCTAGAGCATGATCCGGAAAAGTGTGAAGCGGTTTTCCGAAAAGATCATGCTCCAACAAAGAATTAAAGCGCGGCGAATTTCATCTGCGCGTCATCGCGCTTTAATTCTTTTTGCTTTTCGAAAAGGTCCCTGCGTGGAACTTGGCACCAGCATCAGGTCTCAAAGCCAGGGTTCCACTCGAAAAATGCCTCGATTCTGGATTCATCGCCGTATTTTTTAAAGTCATCGCATCGTTTTGCCTGGGAATTCATCACGGCGACTTAGCCTTTACTTAATGAAGCCGGCTTAAGCTGCCGGAATATCACATCGAAATATTGCGCTTAGACATAACCATTAAATAGACAATCCAAAAATTTTTGGTCTCAAATTATGCTCGTTTGTTATCTGACCGATGAGCCGTCCAAAATTCCGGCTGTCCGCGCCATGCTTGAGCCGCAGCATCGAGTCGTGTCGCGATTGTTGGGAGACAAGGCGACCTTCGATGCGGACGGCGTGCTCATGGTGGACGCGGACCTGCGTGAAATGGCCCGCGTGGAGCAGATTAAACAAGCTCTGAGCGAACTGCGTACGATTGCCGAGAAAATATTCGTCGTCCAGCGGCACCTGCATCAAATGGTCGCGCAAGCCTACGCGCTCGGAGCCACGTCGATAGTACGCGGCACCCATGAAATCGGCCCCAAGCTGGCGCAGATTGAAGTGACAAACAGAGCGGCGTCCGCCAATGCCGTCAAGGCCGAGACCGTCGACTGCGCGAAAGCATTCGCCTCGATGTTTTCCGCCGTCAAGTACGGAAAATCGATCAACCTTTCGGAGGCCGAAGGGGTCACGTCCCAGATTATTACCAGCATCGAGCAAAATGGACTTAACGCCTGGCTCGACAATGTCCGTCGTTATCACGAAGGGACGTTCCAACATTGTCTGCTGGTAACCGGCGTGGCGGTGGGTTTCGCCCTCGACACCGGCTTTGTCGATCTGGACGTCAAGAGGCTCGGAATTTCCGCCACACTGCATGACATCGGCAAAGCCCGCATTCCGCTGTCCATTCTCGATAAGCCTGGTCACCTCGATGCGGGTGAAGACGCCATCATGAAGAGCCATCCGGTGATCGGATATGAATTACTGAGAGATATTCCCGGCATCAGCCCGGAGATCCTCGATGGCGTAAGACACCATCACGAATATCTCGACGGATCGGGCTATCCCGACGCCCTCGCGGGAGAACAGATTTCTGATCTCGTGAGGCTATTGACGATCTCGGACATTTTCGCAGCCCTGATCGAATCCAGACCCTACAGGCCGCCAATGTCGCGGCAGAGCGCTTACAAGATTTTATGCAGCATGGACGGCAAGTTGGAGACGGCGCTTATTAACGCGTTTCGTGGCGTCGCATTGGCGGCATGAAGCCGAAATTCGCCTCACGAGAAGCACAAGCTTTAGATGCGATCCGGAAAGCGAATGATGAAGTTGTCGCGGGCGGGCATCTTCACTTTGGGCAAGGTTTCCGCGTTCATGACATCGGTCGCGCCGATCAGCTTGTTCTCCGCCAATATATAGGCGGTGAGCGCATAGACTTCGTCATCCGAAAGCGAGCGCGGCTGGGTAAACGGCATCGCGCGGCGAATGAAATCGAAGATCGTCGTCGAATAGCCCCAGAAATTCTTAATCGTCTTGTTCGCCGCGGAGATTCCGGCGATTTTGGCGTCACTCACCAGGGCGTTGGCGGGACCGCCACCCTTGCCGTTGTCGCCATGGCAGGCCGAACATTTCTCGGCAAAAATCGACGCCCCTTGCGCGGGCGTGCCACTGCCTTTTGGCAACCCCGTTCCATCGGGCAGAATGCTGATGTCCCAATTGGCGATCGCAGCCTCGTCGATCGGCTTGCCGAGATGCGGCGTTTCGGCGAAAGACGCGCCCGCGCGCATCACCAGCGCGAGCGCGGCGATCACGACGATACGTTTGAGCTTAAGCGTAAACATGCTTGACCTCGCCGCTGCTGCCGACACCCCAGCTTGTGATCGAGTTGTAGTGCTGATTGGCAAAACCCAGCACCGGCGGCGGCTTGGTCAATTCGCCGCGAACCGCGACAAATTCAGCACGGGTCGGCTGCACATTGCCCGCCTCGTCCCATGCGCGGCTTTGCAGCGTCGCAGGTCCTCCATCCCAGCGCCAAGGCAAACGGAAACGCGTAAAGGCTTTGCTCAAGACCGGCTCCTGAAGCGCGGCCGCCGCCCAGCTCTTTCCGCCGTCGGCTGAAACCATCACCTTCTCGATCGGGCCGGTGCCTGAATAAGCGATGCCGGAAATCTCGTAGAGGCCGGGTCCCTTCAAGGCCATGCCGTGAGATGGGCTGGTGATGAAGGATTTGACCTCTTGCAGGAAGTAGAAACGGTAGGCTTTGCCGTCGGGCAGGATCGGTGAATAGGTCCGCGTTTCATACATGCTCATCGCGGGCTGCTCGACAAGCTTGAGGCGGCGCAGGAACTTGACGTTCATGTTGCCCTCATAACCGGGCAGCAGAAGCCGCATCGGATAACCGTTTCCGGGCATCAGGCGCTCGCCATTCTGGTAGAGCGCGATCATGGCGTCATCGAGCGCCTTCTTCATCGGCACGCTACGGCTCAAATGCGGCGAGTCCGCGCCTTCCGCGACCAGCCATTTCGCCTTGGGATCTATCCCGGTTTCTTCCAATAGCGTCGACAATTTGACGCCGGTCCACTCGGCGCAAGACACCAGCCCATGCAAGGCCTGCACGGTCTCCTGCATCGGTTCGGGAGAAAACATCGGCGCGCTGTTGCCCCCGCATTCAAGGAATGACATGCGAGAAACCAACGGATAGCGCGACAAGCTTTCGAGCGAGAATTCCAGCGGTTGTTTCACCAGACCGTGAATCACGAGGCGATGCTTGTCCGGATCGATGGTCGGAACGCCGCCGTGATTGATGGTGAAATGCAGTCCGTTCGGCGTGGTGGTCCCTTCCAGCAAATGATGCGGCGTGCGCGCATGCGCATTGCGCGGCTCATTGTTGGGATTGCTGAGTGTGCGGACGACCTTGGCTTCGAATTTCGAACGCACTTGATAGGGCGGCGTCGGTTCGCCCATCTCAAGGCTCCACGGATCGTCGGCGAGCGGCTCGGCGCCGGCGGCCGACGGCGCGATGCCCGCCCCCATGGCGCCCGCCAAGATCGCGCCGCGCCCCAACAGCGCCCGGCGGTCGATCAATCCATTTCCGGCAACGATCGGCAAATCTTGACGTCGCACATCACGCTTGCCGGCGTTTCGATCGGCGGATTTGTCCATCACGATCCTCCCTGGCCTTTGCGGACGTTTTCGCCCGCCCTTGCTTGGCGGCTAAGGTAGCCGCTTGCATGGCGGCCGTCTATATCCAGACGCTCACCCATGTCGCGATCATCCTTGACGATGCGCGGCACAGACGCCGTTCCTCGGAATGAGCCGTCACGCCCGATTCGAATAAGGAGAATTGTCGTTTGAATTTTCTCTTTGTCCTCGCCGTCGGCCTCGTCGCGGGCACCATCAGCGGCATCGTCGGCACCGGATCCTCGATCATGCTGATGCCGGTTTTGATTTACGAATATGGACCGAAACAGGCCGTTCCAATCATGGCGATCGCCGCCGTGATGTCCAACCTCTCGCGCATCCTCGCTTGGTACCGCGATGTCGATTGGCGCGCCTGCGCCGCCTATTCCGCGCCCGCAATTCCGGCCGCCGCGCTCGGGGCCCACACCTTGCTCGTCCTGCCGTCGCGGACCGTCGATATTTCCATCGGGCTTTTCTTGATCGCAATGGTGCCGGCCCGGCATTGGCTGGCCACCCACCATTTCAAGCTGTCGTTTTGGCATTTGGCGATTGGCGGGGCGGCGATCGGCTACCTCACCGGCATTGTGGTTTC
>Ga0070735_10004555_pt1 | contig 11659 bp, 9 predicted proteins | sample Coa_R1_FD_66443 | JGI IMG/M metagenome (GOLD analysis project Ga0070735, IMG submission 66443) | Surface soil microbial communities from Centralia Pennsylvania, which are recovering from an underground coalmine fire - Coalmine... | ecosystem: Environmental > Terrestrial > Soil > Unclassified ... | reverse complement strand
AAGCCCATCATTCTCTACAACGTGCCCGGCCGCACTGCCGCCAACATCGAACCCTCAACGCTCGTGCGCCTCGCCGAGATTCCCAACATTGTGGGCGTGAAAGAAGCCAGCGGCAACATGACTCAGATCGCCGAGATGATCAACAGCGTCCCGGAGACTTTTCTGGTCTTCTCCGGCGACGACGCGGTCACGCTCCCGGTCATCGCGCTAGGCGGCGTGGGAATTGTTTCCGTTGCCTCCAACGAAATCCCCCACGAAATGGCCGCGCTCACCCGCGCTGCCCTCGCCAATGACTGGACCACGGCGCGCACCCTGCATCGCAAGTACCTGCCGCTGATGCAAGCCAACTTTATCGAGTCGAGCCCGCTACCGGTGAAAGCCGTGCTCGCCATGATGGGCAAGATCGAAGAAGTCTACCGTCTGCCGCTCCTACCCATGCGCCGCGACACCCGCTCGCGCCTGCAAAAAGTTGCCACCGAAGTAGGCGTGATAAGCAAGCCCGCAGGTCCACCCGCCGAAGCCCACGATTTTTTCATCTACGAAAACTGGGCCGCCGGACCGCATAAGATCGTCCTGCACCGCGGCACCTGCGGCCAGTGCAGCCACGGCAAAGGACGTCCCTCGGGCCACGACGCCAATCACTCCCGCTGGCACGGCCCCTACGCGACGCTTCCCGAGGCCCGCGAAGCCGCCCACGCCATGACCGGAGTGCTCATCCGCAGCGAGTGCAAGTGTGTGTGAAGAAATTGTTGATTGATGATTTTTGATTGTTGATTGATCCGCTTCGTTTTCCTTCGTGCACCTTAGGTTTCCGCTTTTCGTCGTTCGCTTTGACAAATCAACAATCATCAATCAACAATCAACAATTCATGTCTTTGAAATCCTCCATCGAACGCCTCTCCGCACAAGGCGAGGTCGAGCACGACCCTGAAGCGCGCAAGACGTTCCTCGAATTCCGCGACCAGCTCACGCAAGGCAAAATCCGCGCTGCCGAAAAAAAAGACAGCCGCTGGACAGTGAATGCCTGGGTCAAACAAGGCATCCTCCTCGGATTCCGCCTGGGCGCGCTCGCCGACATGAGCGCCGGCCTCTCCTTCGTCGACAAAGACACCTTCCCTGCCCGCCAGTTCGCGATCGCCGACCGTGTGCGCGTGGTTCCCGGCGGATCCTCAGTGCGCACTGGAGCCTACGTCGCGCCTTCCGTGATCTGCATGCCACCCATGTTCATCAACGTTGGCGCCTACGTTGACGAAGGCACCATGATCGACTCGCACGCCTTGGTCGGCTCCTGCGCGCAGATCGGCAAGCGCGTCCACCTCAGCGCGGCCGCCCAAGTCGGAGGCGTGCTCGAACCGGTCAACGCCGCGCCCGTGATCATTGAAGACGACGTTCTGGTTGGAGGCAATTGCGGAATCTTCGAAGGCACGCTAGTGCGCACCCGCGCCGTGCTCGGCGCCGGCACGATCCTGACCCGCTCGACTCCGCTCTATGATCTGGTGAAAGGCGAGGTGTATCGCGCCTCGGATGGAACTCTGGAGGTGCCGGAAAATGCAGTAGTCATCCCGGGCTCGCGCGCGGTGAAAAAAGGCGCCGCCGCCGGCTGGAACCTTTCGTTGTACACGCCGGTCATCGTGAAGTACCGCGACGAAAAAACCGACCGCGGCATCGAATTGGAAGAATGGCTCAGATAAAATCCGCGGCTAGACCTCTATAATTAACTTGCCTGCCCCATTCGGAGACACCCGTATGCGCGTAAGCATCTGAATCACTGCATCCGCTCCCGCCAATCTTTCCGCCGCATACGTGCTTGCCATCCCGATCACTTTCATTTCGCCAGCTCTCGCAGATTGGATCCCAGCCGGTGCGTCTTCGATCACCAAACATTCCGCAGGACTGACCCGCATCCGCTCCGCCCCCTTCAAATACGGCTCGGGATGAGGCTTTCCGTTGATCACATCGTCGGCAGTGATCAAGACCTCTGGTACTGGCAATCCGCAGAAACGCATCCGCGCGCTCGCCAGGAGTCGGGAACCGGAAGTGACCACGCCCCATCGCCCTGTGGGAATCGATCGCAAAAGATCAAGAGCGCCCGGCATCGCAATGACGTCCGGATCATGCGCTTCCTCGTCCTCGATTTCCGCCGCCTCGGCTTCCGCGTCCAAATGCGGCGCCACCTGCCGGATTACCTCGATGGTCCGCACACCGTGCGCGATCGCCATGATGGCATCGCCATCAACACCTTTGCGCCGCGCCCATGCGCGCCATTCGCGGTCCACCGCGCGGGTGGAGTCCACCAGCACGCCATCCAGATCAAACAGAATGGCTGCACAAGAAAAGATAGGCATTATTACTTTTGTATCACAATGCAGGATGTGGACGGCCCGCTGCAGCACCATCGGGTAACGCTGGCGTCCCGCCGGCTGTCGCGAGCGCGTCTCGCGCTCGCACCGTAAGCCTGCACAAATGCCGACAGCTTTAAGGGTGAGTCGCTATCCTGCGCCACTCGGCAAGCTCGGCTCGATCAAGCCGGGCCGCACCGCATCTGTCGCGCGCTGCCGCAGCAGCAAATGGCGTTCGCGAAAATGCGTCCGCGCCCGCTCTCCCCACGCCCGCACAAACCAGTAATTCAATCCTGCGCCAATCACCGAACTCGCCAGCGGAATCACGCGCCCCGCCCACTTCTCCACGACTTCGGCGCTGGCCCGAGCCGCAATGCGCTGAATCACCTTCGGCACAAACTTGTTGATGACTTCTTTTTCCAGCAACTCGCGACTCAAATCCACGCCCGCCGCGCTCGCGGCCGCGATCCACAATTCGGCAATCTCGTCATCGGTATTGAACTGAAATCCATACAGCAGGCTGAGCTTCTGAATCGTGCGCATCGTGATCGCCGACAAGATGCCCAGGTCGGGCACAATCGTGATCAGCCCGCCCAGCCCCAATCCCGCGCCCTCTACGGCCGCCACCTTCATGCCCCCGCGAATAATCGATTCCGCCACGACGTCGAGTTCGTGAATCTCCAGAGAGAAGACGCCGTGATACCCGCTGATCGGCACGCGATAAGCCGCCCGCAGCTGCAACAGAAACTTGTCGGGATCCACACGAACCGTCGAGTAAGCACGCGTCAGCCCGCCCGCCAGTGCCGTCTCGGCCCTTCGCCGCAGCCATGATTTGCGCTCCTCCGCCATCACTCCCACCTTACCGCATGCCTACGAGGAATGCCATCGGTGGGACACGGGATTGAGAGAACACAAGACCGGGAAGAGCACGGCTTCAGGCGCGCCGCTTCGACCGGCAAAGGTTCTCCAACTGAAGTTCCTGAGGCCTTTGCGCTCGCGACTCGCAGCTCAAAGCTCGAAGCTCCCAGCTCCTCTCACTGTGCTAGCATCATGCTTACTCCATGCCATCCGGAAGATTGCAAATCGCCCCGCTGGGCGGGCTTGGCGAGTTCGGCATGAACTGCATGGCCGTGCGCTGGGGAGACGACATCATCGTCATCGATGCCGGCCTCATGTTCCCCGAGGCCGAACTGCTCGGCGTCGACATCGTCGTGCCCGATATCTCCTATCTCATCGAAAATCGCCAGCGCGTGCGCGGCATCATCCTCACCCACGGTCACGAAGATCATATCGGCGCCCTGCCCTGGATGCTCTCGGAACTCAAAGTTCCGGTCTGGGGTACCGAGTTCACGCTCGCCTATGTCGAAGACAAGCTTGACGAGCATGGCCTGCTCGACGATGCCGACCTCCGCGAGATGCGCGCCAACGAGCGCATCAAGCTCGGAGCATTCACCATCCATCCCATCCAGGTCACGCACAGCCTGGTCGATTGCGTCGCACTCGCCATCCATACCCCACTGGGCGTCGTCATCCATACCGGCGATTTCAAGGTCGATCCCACGCCCACCGACAACAAACTTTTCGATCTCCACACCTTCGCTGAATATGGCAAGCAGGGCGTTCTCGCATTATTTCAGGATTCCACTAACGTCGAGCGCAAGGGATACACACCCAGCGAACGCGCCGTCCGCCGCAAGTTCGACGAGGTCTTCGCTCATACCAAGCGCCGCCTCTTCATCTCCTGCTTCTCGTCGTCGATTCACCGCATTAATCTCGCCGTCCAACTCGCCCATGAGCACGGACGCAAAGTCGCCTTCATCGGCCGCTCTATGAACAACTCCGCCGAGATCGCCGAAGACCTCGGCTACATCGAGATTCCCGAAGGCCTGCTCATCAATCCCGGCGAGATGAAAAACTTCCCGCCGGAAAAGGTTTGTGTGCTGATCAGCGGAACCCAGGGCGAGCCCATGTCCGCTCTCTCCCGCGCCGCCGTCGACAACCACAAGCACGCCAAAATCGAAAAGGGCGACACGGTTATGCTGTCGAGCCGCATTATTCCCGGCAACGAAAAAACCATTTACCGGATGATCGACCATCTCTTTCGCCGCGAGGCTCACGTCATCTACGAAGACGGCACTTCACCGCCGGTGCACGTCAGCGGGCATGCCAGCCAGGAAGAACTCAAGCTCATCATCAACCTTGTGAAGCCGCGCTATTTCGTGCCCATCCACGGCGAGTACCGGCAACTCAAGCTGCACGCCGAGATGGCCGCTGCCATGAAAAGCTCCGTGGGCAAAGTTATGCTGATCGAAAGCGGAGACATTCTCGAATTCGACGAACTGGGCGCCCGCAAAACCGGACGCATTAATGTCGGCCGCGTCTGCATCGATTCCGGCAGCCGCACCGACGTAGTCGAAGATCTCATCATCAAAGACCGCCGACACATCAGCGAAGACGGCATTGTGCTGCCCATTATCGCTATCAATAAATTGTCCGGAGAAGTGGAGACCGCGCCGGAGATTGTGACTCGCGGGTTCAACATCGGGGAAGACGGGTTCCTGGAAGGCGCCAAACGCATGGTCGAAGACACGCTCGCCCATTCCAGCGAAGAAGAGAAAGCCGACTACGGCGTGATCAAAGAAAAAATTCGCGCCGACCTCAAGCGTTACATCTCCAAGCAGAGCCAAAAGCGCCCGCTGATTATGCCGGTGATTCTGGAGATTTAGTCAGCTCACGTGCGGGCGGACCCATTTCGTCCGTCCTGGCAATGGCGAAGCCGAGCTGCCTTAAAGAATTGTTCAAACGAATGATCACTCTTTCCGATCTCCACTCCGCGCAGTCCCTTCTGCAAGGCGTCAACACACGCACTCACCTGATCGAGTTCCCACAGGGCATGTGGGGGCAGCTGCCCTCGGCTGTTCGCCCGCGCGAAGCCCGGCTGCTGCTCAAGCCCGAAAACCAGCAACCCATCGGCGCCTTCAAACTCCGCGGAGCCTACAACAAGATCGCTTCCCTGTCTGACTCCGAGCGCCAGCGCGGCGTTATCTCCTACTCGAGCGGCAATCACGCCCAAGGCGTTGCCTATGCCGCCCGCGCGCTCAAAGTGAAGTCCGTCATCGTGATGCCCAACAACGCGCCCGCCATCAAGCGTGAGGAAACGGCGAAGCTTGGCGCAGAAATCGTGCTCGTCGGCCCGGGATCAGACGAGCGCAAAACCAAGGCCGAAGAACTGGCCGCCCAGCATGGGTACGTAATCGTCCCGCCCTACAACGACGAAAAGATCATTGCGGGACAAGGCACCATCGGCCTGGAAATTCTGGAGGACCTACCCGAAGTCGAAGCTATCTTCTCCCCCGTCGGTGGCGGAGGCCTCATCAGCGGCGTCGCCGCGGCGATCAAATTGAACAATCCAAAAATCAAAGTGATAGGCGTCGAACCGGAACTCGCCGCCGACGCGCAAGCCAGCCTGCGCGCCGGAAAGATCGTTCAGTTCCCCGCCGAGCAAGTCTCGCGCACCCTCGCCGACGGCCTCCGCACCCAGAGCGTTGGCCCCATCAACTTCGAGCACATCCGCGCCTATGTCGACGACATCGTCACCGTCACCGAAGACGAAATTCGCCAATCCATGAAATTGCTGGCCCAGAATCCGAAAACGATCGCCGAACCCAGCGGCGCGGTCTCCATTGCCGGATTCCTCTTCCGCCAGGATCAACTGCCAAAAACACAGCTGAACGTGGCCATTATCTCGGGCGGCAACATCGAGCCCGCGATGTTGAAGGAGCTCCGCACTTAGGTTTCCTTCGTGGATCTTCGTGCCCTTCGTGGTTGAGGCTTTTCACATCCCGCATATCGTTCAAATGACCTTGACTTCGATCCGCAAACCATTGATCCTGAATATTGCAAACGCAATTCATGGCAGGCGCGCCCCAAAGCGAGGTTAACTCCTTTGTCCTTGAGATTTTGCCCCTAAGCTGCTCTAGCTCTAAGATTTTTCGCGGTACTTCCCGCAAACCGATGACTGCGATTCGGGAACTCGCCATATTCCTCGCACTAATCCTTTTTCCCGCATCTTTCGCCTTCGCCCAGGCCCAGCGCGGCACGCTGGTGAAAGGAGAAACCATTCGCGTCTCCCCCAGCGCCGACTCCCCGAAGCTAGGCCAAGCGGAACGGGGCCACGAACTGGTCATCATCGATTCGAGCCGCGATTTCACGCACGTGGAAGCCATCCTCCGCGAGCCTCGCAAAGACGCCGATGAAGACGATCCCGAGGCCGAAGGCAAGACCATCACTGGATGGGTCGCGAATAAAGCCTTGGTCACCATGTCCACGCCGAACGGCGACAAGATCATCTACGGCGAGGCCTCCAATTCTGAGGACGAGGCCAGCCGCCGGCGCGGCCGCCGCGATGCCGCTCAGGACGCCATGCGCCTGTACTATCGCGTTTACGATTTATTTCCTACGTCTCCACTGGCAGCGGAAGGGCTGTACCGTGCCGCCGATATCCGCTGGCAGATGGATCGAGCCGATGTGATGACGCGTCCTTCCGCGCGGGAGCGCGAGGCCTACATGCGTGGCACCATCGATGAAGAGTGGATGAAGCTGGTCATCAAGAAATTTCCCGGCACCAAATGGGCCGATCTTGCCGCCTTCCATCTCATCGAAAACAAACTTTGCGGAGACTGGCAAGGCGCCTCCAAGTGCCCGGAAAAAGAAGCCGAGACCTACGAGAAGTATGCCAAGGAGCACGAGCAGTCTCCCGCCGCGCCCGAAGCGCTCTATGACGCGGCCTGGCGCCAATCCGCCCTGATTGAGATTTATCGCACCGAAGGCAACCAGAAGAAGGCCGAGGAGGCCAAAGGCCGCGCGCTCGCGCAAGCCCAGAAGATTGTCAGTCAATATCCCCAGAGCGAATGGACCTTGCGCGCGCAGACTCTCATCTTCTACATTCAGCAGGGCGTTCCCACGTTTGGCAACGCGACCGACTGAATGCCTCCATGGCAGGCAATCTTCACAATAAATTTCGATTCGCGATGCTCGGCTTCTCGATCACGGCCTTGTTCGTCGCGTATCAGCTCGTGACCAGTACCTTTGCCGAAACGCCCCGCGATTCCCCGATGATGATTTTTTTCACCGTGCTCTGTCCAACTTCCCTGCTTGCTATTCCGATCGACGCGGAAGTGGGCACGAGCAGTTTTTATTTTCTTTGGATCGTCGTCGGAATCCTTAACGCGGCACTTTACGGCACCATCGCTGCCCTGATCAGCCGCCGCCCCAGCTGACATTTTTCTGAGATACTGATTCACCGCACCTGTTGGAGGACGTTTGCACGACTATCTGCTCTCACTCATTCTCGGCATCGTCGAAGGCTTGACCGAATTCCTGCCCGTCAGTTCCACCGCGCATTTACGCCTCTCGGAAGCGCTGCTGCACATCAGCCTTTCCGATGGCTACTGGAAGATGTACTCCATCGTGATTCAACTGGGCGCGATTTTATGCCTGCCGGTTTATTTCTGGAGCCGCATCCTCAAGTTTTTTTCGACCTTCCCGCGCGGCGAGAGCGGGAACCGCACGGCTTTGACGCATCCCCTCGGCTTGACCATCGTTGCTTTCGTAGTCACGGCGATTTCCTCGTTCCTGCTGACGAAAGTGATCGGCAAGCACCTGGAGAACATCGTAATCATCGGCTGGTCGTTGCTGATCGGCGGAATCGTGATGTGGATCGTGGATGCGATGAACGCCAAAGCCGAAGCCGCCGGCCCGAACGGCAACAGCCGCATTCACACCTGGAAGATGGAAGACATGAGCCTCGGCCAATCCATCTGGATCGGCTTCTGCCAGATCTTCTCCGCTGTATTTCCGGGAACTTCGCGTTCCATGTCGACCATTGCCGCAGGACAAATCGCAGGAATGTCGCGCGCCTCGGCGCTCGAGTTCTCGTTCTTCGTCTCGATTCCTACCATGGCTGCAGCCACGCTCTATACCCTCTACAAATCGCTGCGCGGAAAAGGCGAGAACCCGATCGGCGTCTCGCAGATTGATGCCCATGGCTGGATCGTGCTCGCCATCGGTTTTGTGGTTTCGTTCATCGTCGCCTATGCATCGGTCGCCTGGTTCATGGCTTACGTGCGTAAGCGCGGATTCGCGCCGTTCGCCGTGTACCGGATCATCGTGGGAATACTCGTGCTGGTATTTGCAGCTAGGCTCGCGTAGACAACTTTGCAATGAGATTATGGACGATTTTGCGAGACCTGAGAAATTCTGTTCTTCCGCCAGTAAACTCCCGCGTTATCATTCGGGTCATAATGACCCCAAGATGGATCCAGATTTGCTGTATGTCGGCCGCACTTCTGTTGGCTGCGCGATTTTGTTCCGGCCAAAGAGTCACGGAAACATCGGTTCCGCTCGGGAAGGCACTCGAGCGTGCTCTGGAGCAGGGTGCACTCACCGGAGCAAATGCCAAGGCTTTTCACCTAAAAGTACACCTGTTCGAGTCGACGAACCCTAAGTCGCCTTATCGCGCAGAAATCGAGGAGTATTGGGTCGCTCCAAAGCAGTGGCGCCGGTCCATCGATACGCCCGAATTTAGACAGATTCTCATTGTGAATGGCGATCAGATCAGCGAGCAGAATACGGGCGACTATTACCCTCTGTGGCTGAAGAGCTTTATAACCGCCCTCTTTGACCCCGTTCCGAACGCCGATCAATGGAACAAGCTCGACGCCAAGATCTCACAAATCACGCTCCCAACTGGGCAGCGTTCCGATGCATGTGCTCGAATGAAGTTTAAAGTCGGGTCAGACGCTGTGACCAATGACGCCTTTGCTAATGTGTGTTTCGATGGCGCTGGTCTGCTGAAGTTTATCGGGTCGCCCGGTTACAGTATGGAATTCCACGACTATCAGCGCTTCGGCAAGAAGATGATCGCAAGACGCTATCAGGACGATCCAGAGTCGGGAACCGAACTGGTTGCAAACGTGGTCCTCCTGCAAGAACTGAGGAATCCCGATGTGACCTTGTTCTTAATTGCGCAACCCACCCCACCGGAACAAAGGCTACAGTCCCTTTTCGTGAGCCAGGCAACTATTGAGCGGGCTGTTGAAGCCCAACCTGCTCTAGCTTGGCCACCGGTGCAGAGCGGAAACACAACTGGCGTGCTTAGTATGTACGTTTCAGTTGATCGTCAAGGGCATGTGCGAGAAGCCTACCCGCTCAACTCAGACAATGCAGGATTACAGGACGCAGCACGTGACCAACTCTTGAAGTGGAAGCTAAAGCCGCTAACCGCAAAAGGAGTGCCAGTTCAGGCTGAAGCCGCTTTGACATTCCGTTTTGAGACCAGGCTGGCCACTAACGGAGCACAACCCGCAGCGCAGGCGAGTTCAGCGTCTCCCGCTGCAGACGCTGTTCCTCCTCCCACAGTTCGTGTGAGCCCGGAAGTCCTCCAAGGTTTTCTCGTAGACCACCTGGCACCAGTCTACCCCGCGGAGGCGAAGGAGAATCACATTCAGGGAAGGGTCCTACTTGCTCTAACGATCGACAAGACAGGGACTGCGAGAAATATTCGCGTCCTCACTTCCCCGGATCAGGCGCTTACTGATTCCGCCGTCGCTGCCGTTAGTCAGTGGCGTCACCGACCGTACCAATTGAATGGTTCCCCGGTCGACGTTCAATCCACAGTAGAAGTCAACTTCAAACTCCCTTAGCGAGGATATCCATCGGCGCGTAATCGTTGTGAATCTGTTGAATCCTCTACCAGATAACCACATAAACACCCGCGCAAAATTACCCAATTGTGAGAACCCCTGCTTCTTGGCATAATGTAAGGGCTCTGGCCGTTGCGCCGAAGGAGTCCCTTCGGCGACTGATCCGGCCTTCATGGATTATCTGGCAACGATTTTTGTGCCCACCGGGAACCGTCGGCTCAACGAGCTGGTGGGGTTCCTGATGTGTGTCTCCGCGCTCCTCCTCTTCCTCGCACTGGTTTCCTACTCGCCGCTCGATCCTTCGTGGAACAGCGCTTCGGTGCTGACCGGATCGCACGCCGCGCGCAACTGGATCGGTGTGGTCGGCGCCTATACCGCGGACGCTATGCTGCAGTTCTTTGGCATTGGCGCATTCCTGCTGGTGATCTTCCCGGCGATGCTCGGTATCCGCTGGTTCCGCTCCATGAAAGTGCAATCGCCGCTGGCGAAAACCCTTGGCGGAATCTGGCTGATGATCTTCATCCCCGCGATGCTGGCGCTCTTGCCGGGACAATTTCGCTGGGTGCGCGTAATCCCCATCGAAGGCCTGATGGGTCGCGTGGTGGGCGACTTCCTGATTCACTATCTGAATCTGGTCGGCGCTTACATTGTGTGCGCGACGATTCTCGCCGTGTCTTTGTATCTGTCGACCGCGTTCTCGTTCTCAGCGATTCAAGTCTGGGCGCCGACGCGCTTCGCGTTCGTGATCGCGCTCTGGAACCGCTACAAGGATTGGAAGCAGGAACGGCTCCGCAAGCGCCAGCAGAAAGAACTGGACCAGCGCCGCATTTCCAAGCCCCTCGTGAAGACGCAATTGATCCCATCGCGGCCAGCGTCTGCGATTGCGCCTGCTGAACCCCGGCGCACCGGCATCGAGCGCATGATGGCCGAGGAAGAAGCCGTTCAAGCGCCAAAATCCGCCAGCGGAGGAATTCTCGCCGATTCGCTTCCCCAGCCTCTGGGCGCGGAATCTGCTTCTGATCCCGAGGTCACCGAGCGCGCCGACAGCAGCCACAAGGCCAAGACGACGATGCCGAAGATCGCCGGAGGATACAAGCTGCCCTCCAGCAGCCTGCTGCAGCGTCCCGATGAGCAGCAGGCGGTTGACGCCGACGAGCTCAAGCTGCTGGCCCAAGTGCTGACCGAGAAGTATGCCGAGTTCGAGGTTCACGGGCAGATCACGCAAATCAATCCCGGGCCCGTCGTAACCACCTTCGAGTTCAAGCCCGAAGCCGGCATCAAGTACAGCCGCATCACCAATCTTTGTGACGATCTGTGCCTGGCGCTGAAGGCGGAGAGCATCCTGATCGAGCGCATGGCCGGCAAGAGCACAGTCGGCATTCAGGTGCCGAACCGCCAGCGCGAAATCATCTGGCTGCGCGAGAACATTGAGTCGCAGGAGTTCATGGGCTCGAAGTCGAAGCTCACCATGGCGATGGGCAAAGACATCAACGGCCGCATCGTGACCGCCGATCTTGCGGGCATGCCTCACCTGCTGATCGCAGGATCGACCGGAGCGGGCAAGAGCGTCGCCATCAACGCCATGATCATGTCCATTCTGTACAAGGCGACGCCCGA
>Ga0070735_10004554_pt1 | contig 11660 bp, 9 predicted proteins | sample Coa_R1_FD_66443 | JGI IMG/M metagenome (GOLD analysis project Ga0070735, IMG submission 66443) | Surface soil microbial communities from Centralia Pennsylvania, which are recovering from an underground coalmine fire - Coalmine... | ecosystem: Environmental > Terrestrial > Soil > Unclassified ... | reverse complement strand
GCGTCTCACTTTGCTTGCGATTTGGCTAAGGGAACGGTGGTTGGTGCGGAGGATGGGAAGCGCTTTCGAGTCATGGCTCTGACGGACAACGTGCCCATGATGACCGCTTGGGCCAACGACACCGCATACGAGAATATCTTTGCACAGCAATTGAAAAACTTTGTGCGAGGGGGGGATATTGCGTTTGCGATTAGTGGAAGCGGCAATTCGCCCAACGTGTTGCGGGCGCTAGAAGTTGCACGGGAGGCCGGGGCTATCAACATTGGGTTGACGGGATTCCAGGGAGGGGCGATGAAGAATTTGTGTGATCTGTGCGTCATCATTCCTTCCGACAATATGCAGATCATTGAGGACTTGCATCTCAGCGTGGCGCATGCCGTGTTTTCTATAATTCGTTCCGAAGTGAGCGAGAGGAGAACGGTGTCGATAGAATCGGAGCCGTTACTCCGAACTGACAAGAAAGCAATGGTCTAGATTCGGATTCGATCGCCGAAATCAACGGCGGCGCCAAGTCTGCTCTCAACAAACCTCGATTGATTTAGTGAATTTCCGTAGACATGTGTGTATCTTCATGTTCGTGTTGCCAGTTGCATGCTCATAGTAAGAAGCCCAGTTCGGATTAGTTTTGGAGGTGGGGGCACTGACCTACCCGCATACTATGAGAAGTTCGGCGGCGGCGTGGTGGGTACGGCAATCGACAAATATTTCTACTCGATTCTCCGCGAACGACACGATGGGCGCGTGCAAGTTATCTCCTCGGATCTACGAGTATGCGAAAATTGGAGTGATATTTCAAGCTTGCAGGTGCAGAGCACTGAATTACAAATCCCATTGGCCGTGCTGAAGGAGATAGGTTCGAGAGTATCAGTGGACTTATTTTTGGCATCTGAGATTCCACCTGGAACCGGGCTAGGGTCTTCCGCGAGCGTTTGCGTAAATCTGCTTCAAGTGCTTAGTCAGTACTTGAGCAAGCCTTTGACGAAGAAGGAGCTAGCCGAACGGGCTTTCCATATTGCGCGGAACGTATTGGGTAAGCATGTTGGCAAACAAGACGAATATGCAGCGGCGTTTGGCGGACTGAACTATATCTCGTTCGATACAGACGGTACCACCCGCGTTGAGCCCCTTGGCTTGCAGGAAGGGGTGTTGAGGGAATTAGAATCTAACCTTATGTTGTTTTTTACCGGGGCGGCGCATCATTCGTGGACAATTTTGCAGGAACAAGAGCGCGCTGTAGTGCGGGGTAGCGATTCGACGCTGGAGGCTCTTGACGAAGTCAAAGCCATCGGGCTGGAGATGCGTGATGCCCTATTGGGAGGACAGTTGCGACGTTTTGGAGAACTGTTGCACTGTGGTTGGGACGCAAAGCGGCGTATATCCGCCAAAGTTTCAACTCCAAAGATTGATGAGCTATATACGACAGCGCGGGCGCATGGCGCAATCGGCGGTAAGATCACGGGTGCTGGGGGCGGGGGATTTCTTCTGCTGTACTGCGAGAAAGATCGGCAGCCCTCAGTTCGTCAAGCGCTGCAAGACGTGAGAGAGATAGATTTCCGATTCGACACTCAAGGTTCCCGAGTGATTGTGAATGATCCTTTCCTTGATCACGGTGGAAGCAAGAGGACGAGTTGAAGGCCTTCTTACTGGCCGCCGGCCACGGTACAAGGTTGCGTCCGTTAACCGCTACCACTCCCAAATGTCTTTTGCCTATACGCGGCGTGCCCATACTGCAAATCTGGCTGGATATCTGTCGACGTTTCGGTATCTGCGAAGTATTGATAAATGTGCACGCCCATGCCAAAGCCGTGGAGGCATTCCTGCAGGAGCAGCGGAGCCCTTTACACGTAACGGTGGTGGAGGAGCAGGAGTTGCAAGGTAGTGCAGGAACTCTCAGGAATAATCGAGGATGGGTATCTTCAGAGGAATGTTTCTGGGTGTTTTATGCGGATGTCTTGGCGCAAGTGAATCTTGAAGCCATGTTGAGATTACATCAAATGCGCCAGCCGGTTGCGACGATCGGGGCACATCAAGTATCGGATCCGACTCGTTGCGGGATCCTCGATGTACAGGCCGACGGTACGGTTACTGGTTTTGAGGAGAAACCGAAGAACCCTCGTGGTAATCTTGCGTTTGCCGGGCTGATGTTGTGTACGCAATCATTAATCGACACGATCCCGCCCAAGCTCCCCGCAGACTTAGGGTTCGATGTTCTTCCAAGCTTGCTTGGACGCATGATCGCATATCCAATCAACAGCTATTTGCTGGATATTGGTACCCAAGAGAACTACGAAGCAGCTCAAAAATCCTGGCCGGGCCTATATGATAAAGGGATTCCCAATGATTGAAGGCATCGTTTTCGACATGGACGGCGTGTTAATCGATAGCCATCCGGTGCACCGCCTCGCTTGGAGTAAGTTTCTTGCGTCCGTCGGGCGCACCGTGACGGATCGTGACCTTGACTTTATCTTGGAAGGGCGACGACGAGACGACATCCTAAGGCACTTCCTCGGTGATCTCACTGAGTCTGAGATCGAGCCCTATCGACGCCTCAAGGGGCAATTTTCGGAAGAGAATTTCAAAGATGTCAAATTGATGCCAGGCATACGCGAATTTCTCTCTGAGCTTGCATCGAGAGGCTTGAAAACGGGGCTGGCAACGTCGGCAGGATTATCGCGAACTTGGGGAACATTGCATCGCTTTGGACTCAAGGACAAATTCAACGCCGTTGCCACAGCCGACGAAGTGTCCTCTGGTAAGCCAGATCCTGCGGTCTATTATTTGGTGTCGCGGCGCATGGGGATTGCTCCGGAAAATATTCTTGTGATTGAGGATGCAGTCAACGGTATTCTAGCTGCGAAGTCAGCTGGCATGCGTTGCGTTGGTCTCTGTTCGAATGACCGCTCCGATGTCTTACTCGGGAGCGGTGCCGAATGCATCATTCCGGATTTTCACGAGCACTCGGTTGCGAAGCTGTTGAGGCTAGTTTCGAGCTTCCCTTTGGCAGTCACTCTTTAGACGGTTGCATCAGACTGTTCTACTAGATTGCAGTATGAAGTTCGGAGTGTCGCGATCAAGCAGTAAAGACAGCGAATTATCTAGTCCATGTCGAGAATTTTGGTAACGGGAGGGGCTGGTTATATTGGCTCCGTATGTAGCGCACGCTTGCTACAAAACGGTCATTCCGTCGTGGTCGTAGATGATCTTTCCACTGGTTTCAGGGACGCTGTGCCGGACGGCGCTTGCTTCCATTGCGTGGATATCGGTGACCGGATCGCTATTCGCGAAATTCTCAATGAATATAGGCCTGACGGAGTATTTCATTTTGCGGCCAAATCGTTAATTGGAGAATCCGTAAGTGCTCCGGGGTTCTATTTCGAGCAGAATGTCGCATCCGGAATTTTGTTGCTGGAAGAACTACGCCGTGCGAACGTTCGAAAATTCATATTCTCTTCGTCTGCCGCGGTATACGGAACTACCGAATGCGCGCAGATTTTGGAAGATCACCGTGCAGCGCCTGTCAATCCATACGGTGAAACCAAGCTCATGTTTGAGCGGATTCTCACATATTATGCACACACCTACGGCTGGACTGTGGGCGTTTTGCGCTATTTTAATGCGTGCGGCGCATGGAAGACGTGGGGAGAAAGACACGATCCCGAGACTCATATCATTCCCTTGTTGCTGCGCGCTGCTGCGGGAAAAATCAAAGGATTTAAGATTTACGGTAACGATTATCCTACGCCCGATGGCACATGTTTGCGAGACTACGTTCACGTACTCGACATTGCAGACGCGCATATTCTCTTGGCCCAAGCGATGGTTGATCCGGGAATATCCATATACAACATTGGAACCGGGAAGAGTTATTCTGTAAAAGAAGTTGTCGAACTAGCTGAATCCGTGACAGGAAAGCGAATTTCGGTCATTGTATCGGCTCGTCGCGCTGGAGATCCTGCCGTCTTGTGCGCCAACCCTCAAAAGCTTGCTCGGATGCTAGGCTGGACACCCCATCACTCCAATTTGCGCGATATTGTTGGGAGTGCTTGGGAATTTCAGCAAAATGGCGGATGATGACGGTTATTATTTTGAAATAATGGCGTCCCAAATTGGCATAATTAGTTGCTTTTGCATGGCTGCGTGCGATAAAAAATAATACTATTGCGGTTGTTGCTATTTGCGTGTCTTATCGATCGCTGCGGGAAGTCGTGGAGGTTCTTATTGTCCTTCCATCGAAATGATGACGATAGCTTCCGGGATGTAGTAGAAAAACTCGAGCGTCAACTTGGTGCCGGCACCGCTTTGAAAGTTACGTACGGCTACTCAACTAAAGTATATCTCTATGTTTTGGCGACGTGTTTAGCTATGATCCTTTCCTGGATCAGACACTCCAGCATAGTATGGTGCATCACCGATGGTCTCCTTGGTTGGTTATACCTAATGCATTACACGTTCACGCATTAATCACTAGCTATTGTACGGAGATGTCGTTGCATCCCAAGCTGCGCTTCATGCGGGGCTATTCGCGTTCTCAAAATGTGACCAAAGATGGGTTTCGACGCATATCTGTCGAGGCGGCGGTGGCTGCGCTTGCGGGACATTGGCGGTTCAATGGATCGGACACGCTGGCACCAGAATTCATTTAAAATGTTGCGTAGTTCATATTTTGTTCACCTTAGTATTTGATGCCAGATACCGATGATCTTTGCAGTTCCGGCTGGACCAATCAAAAATTACATATGGAGCGATCGTGCATGTCATTCATGTAGTAGGTGCTCGTCCGAACTTTATGAAAGTGGCTCCGGTTTTGCGCGCACTCAACACGCGGAAAGGCGTGCGCCAAACAGTAGTGCACACCGGCCAACACTATGATGCCAATATGTCCGATGTGTTTTTTCGGCAGCTCGGTATTCCTGCACCGGACGTAAATCTCGCCGTTGGATCTGGGTCTCACGCCCAGCAAACAGCTGAAATCATGACGCGGTTTGAACCTATCGTTCTTGATCGCCAACCTGATATCGTGTTCGTTTATGGCGATGTCAATTCCACCGTTGCTGCTGCCCTGGTGTGCTCAAAGCTACAGATTCGAGTCGGCCACGTGGAAGCGGGTCTGCGCTCTTTCGACCGCTCCATGCCCGAGGAAATCAATCGCATTGTTACGGATCAACTCTCGGACATGCTATTTACGCCTTCCGAAGATGGTGATGCCAATCTGGAGCGTGAAGGAATTGCGAAGGAAAAGATTCACCTTGTAGGCAATGTCATGATCGACTCTCTGGTTCGGCTATTGCCCGAAGCGATGAAATACGGCCGCAACGGATTTCCCGAGCGCTACGCACTTGTGACCCTGCATCGCCCTTCGAACGTTGATGACGCCGAGACGTTCAGTAGCATCCTGCGATCGCTAATGGACGTAAGCAACGACCTAGCCGTGCTGTTTCCGGCTCATCCTCGAACTCGCCAACGCTTGGCGGCATTTGGTATGAATACGCGGCAGTTACAGGTCCTCGATCCAGTGCCCTATGTAGAATTTCTTAGCTTGCAACGCAATGCCACAGTTGTGATCACCGATTCAGGAGGCATTCAGGAAGAGACTACCTATCTCGGCGTACCCTGCCTTACGTTACGCAGCAACACAGAGAGGCCGGTGACGGTATCGCAAGGCACGAATATTCTTGTGGGCCAAGACGCCGCCAAACTGCGCTCCGAACTGACGATGATTTTGCAAGGCAACGCTAAGAGAGGAGCTATTCCACCGCTTTGGGATGGACGCGCAGCGGAGCGTATCGCTCGTGTTCTTCTCAATTAGGATTTGGTATGCGTTTTGGTCCACTGGGGTTCTGCGATTCTTTAAAGATACGGAAGGTGTAGCCATGTCTTGGGCAAGCAAGTTGATTGACCCGTATCGGGTGACAGGCGAGAAAAAGTTTCGACTGAAGGACTATGACCCGGCTGATACGGGGAGGGGGCACTCCAAAAAACATGCGCAGGAACTCTTGCAGCAGGGTATTGCCGACATGGCGGAGCTTCAAGACAAGCTCTACGCGCAAAACCGATGGGGCTTGCTGCTGATTTTTCAGGCAATGGACGCCGCCGGTAAAGATGGCGCGATTAAGCACGTCATGTCGGGAGTCAATCCGCAGGGCTGCCAGGTCTATTCATTCAAGCAGCCCTCGACTGAAGAACTCGACCACGATTTTTTATGGCGATGCGGCGTAAGGCTGCCCGAGCGAGGACACATCGGCATCTTCAATCGGTCGTACTACGAAGAAGTGCTGGTGGTACGCGTGCATCCTAAGGTATTGCAAGGTCAGAGGCTTCCGCCGGAACTGATAACGAAAGACATCTGGAAGGAGCGTTTCGAAGACATCAATGCTTTTGAGCGGCGCCTGGCGCGTAATGGATTTATCGTTCGTAAATTCTTTCTCAATGTGTCAAAAAAAGAACAGAAGCGCAGGTTCATCGACCGACTAGAGCATCCTGATAAGAACTGGAAGTTCTCTGCCGGAGACGTGTTCGAGCGGCACTATTGGGATGAGTACATGAATGCGTACGAAGACATGATTGCTCACACGGCCAGCAAGCATGCACCGTGGTATGTAGTGCCGGCAGACAACAAATGGTTCACGCGAGTTACCGTGGCGGCAGCGATTGTTGAGACACTCGAGAGCCTCAATCTTTCATACCCGAGAGTGGACGCTGAAAAGCAGAAACAGTTGCAGGAGGCCCGCCGCCAGCTTGAAGGAAAAGAAAAAGCAGAGCGGGTCAAGAAGGTTTAGGCCCGCGACAGAATCTCCAGCCTGGGGCGACTTTTGGTCACATTCGCAGCATCGCGGATATAACCATCGATCAATTCCCTCGTCATACGCCAGAAGCGTTTATCATGCTACCGGAGCAATTCCCCTATGGGTCCCCGAACAATCGTCGCAAGAATCATCACGATCTTCATTCTCGCAACCACTCTTTTCGCCGCGGGTCAGACGCAAAAGTTAAAGAACATCGCGCCATCCGCGCAGCCAGCGACGACACCGTCTGCGTCGGACACGACGGAAAGGAAGGAGGACCCGCAGTTCAAAGGGATGCAATATCGCCTGGTCGGACCATTCCGCGGAGGACGTTCGTTGACCGCTTCTGGTGTGGCGGGAGATCCGCTGACTTACTATTTTGGCTCAACCGGAGGCGGGGTTTGGAAGTCCACAGATGGCGCCATGACTTGGCTGCCGGTTTTTGACAAGGAAGACGTTTCTGCGATTGGCAGCCTAGCGGTTGCGCCGTCCGACCCGAACGTGATTTACGTCGGCACGGGAGAAGCGTGCATTCGAGGCAATATTTCACATGGCAACGGGATCTACGGAACCGTTGATGGGGGTAAAACCTGGAAGAACTTGGGCCTGCGCGATAGCCGCGCTATTGGCAAAGTGATCGTCAATCCCACAAATCCTGACATTGTTTATGTGGCGGCGCTCGGCCATCCCTACGGGTCAAACGCAGAACGTGGTATTTTTCGGACGATCAATGGCGGAAAGACATGGGAAAAGGTCTTATACAAGGACGAAAACACCGGCGGCATCGATGTCGCTTTCGATCCCCACAACCCCCACATTCTTTTTGCTTCGTTGTGGCAAGCGAGGCGGACGCCCTGGAGTCTATCGAGTGGTGGTCCCGGCAGCGGTTTGTATCGCTCGAACGATGGGGGAACGACGTGGAAGCCACTTACTGAGCACGGGCTTCCCGCAGGCCCGTACGGAAAGATTGGCGTGACCGTTGCGGCGAATTCCGAACGCGTGTACGCGTTGATTGAAGCCAAGGATGGCGGCCTCTTCCGCTCGGACGACGGTGGAGATACTTGGCAGCTCGTGGACAATGACCGCGCTAACTGGCAGCGGGCATGGTACTACATGCATATCTTTGCCGATCCGCAGGACTCCGATGTGGTCTATATCGCCAATGTGGACTTCTATAAATCTACCGATGGTGGGCGCAGCTTCAACAAGGTCAAAGTACCTCACGGCGACAACCACGGCATGTGGATTGACCCGCAGAATCCACAGCGCATGATTGTTTCGAACGACGGCGGGGTTACCGTGAGCCTGGATGGCGGTAAGAACTGGACGCCGCAGAATAATCAGCCGACGGCGCAGTTGTACCATGTCTCAACCGATACACGTACGCCATACTTCGTCTATGGCGCGCAACAGGACAATACGACCATCGCTATCGCTAGCCGAAGTGATGAAAGTGCGATCGACCGGGCCAACTGGTATCAGGTAGGCGGTGGAGAAGCTGGCTACGTGCAAGCGTACCCGCCCGATCCAAACATTGTGTACGCGGGCGACTATCAAGGGCTGGTTACGCGGTTTGATAAACGCACCGGCCAAATGAAAAATATTTCTGTACATCCGGAGATCAGCGATGGGCAGGGTGCTGCCAAATTGGAGCATCGTTTTCAATGGACCGCCCCGTTGCTGATCTCGCCGCATGATCCTAATGTCCTGTACCAGGGTGGGGAACGCCTCTTCAAGACGACAGACGGAGGCATGCACTGGGAGGCGATTAGCCCAGATTTAACGCGCAACGATAAGAGCAAGCAGCAGCCGTCCGGCGGCGACATTGATATTGACGACACTGGCACGGAATACTACGACACAATTTTTGCAATTTCCGAATCACCACTGGTCAAGGGCCAAATTTGGGTAGGAACCGACGACGGCCTCATACAGTTAACTCGCGACAGCGGCGCACACTGGAGCAACGTCACGCCAAAGGATATGGCAGACTGGGGCCGCGTCAGCCAGATTGATTCGTCGCCGTTTGATGCTGGGACTGCTTATGTTGCGGTTGATCGTCACCAGAACGACGACCTGCGGCCTTATATCTACAGGACTTCTGACTATGGCAAGACGTGGAGTCTCATCACAAGCGGGATTCCACAGGACACTTTTGTTCGCGTGGTCAGGGAAGATCCGAAGAAGCGTGGCTTACTTTACGCGGGGACAGAGCGTGGAGTGTTCGTTTCATTCGATGACGGCGCCAACTGGCGTTCGCTTCAATTGAACCTTCCGACTGTACCCATCCATGATCTTGTGGTGAAAGACAATGATCTTGTGCTCGCGACGCATGGGAGGTCGTTCTGGATTTTGGACGATGTATCGCCGTTGCGCCAATTCAGCGATGAAGTCGCAAAACAGGATGTACATCTGTATTCGCCCGCCACAGCCTATCGCGTGCAGACATCGAGCGACGAACCTCCAAAACCGATTTTGGTTGGTCAGAACCCGCCGGCCGGCGCAATTTTTTACTACTATCTGAAAAGCGCGCCTAAGGGAGAAATGACGATCGAGATCTCCGACGCGTCAGGGAATGTTGTGCGCAGGTACTCGAGCAGCAAGACCCAGGAATTGGACGAACCGCCCAGCCCCAACGACAAGAAGCCGGAAAAAGAAATTAAGCCGGAGGCGGGACTAAATCGGTTCGTCTGGGACCTACACTATGAGGAAGCCAGCACGGTTCCCGATTACTATCTTTACGCTTATAAAGATGGACGCCGTGGACCGCTTGCCATGCCGGGTAGTTATCAAGTGAGACTAACAGCGGATGGTCAGACGCTTACCGCGCCGTTCGAGGTCAAACTGGATCCGCGCGTAAAAGTTGAACAAGCAGATCTGCAGAAGCAGTTTGACTTGCTGCTGAAAATTCGCGACGAACTCACACGGATTTATGACGCGGTCAATCAGATTCAGGACGTCCGTGATCAGGTGAGCGGCCTCAAGAAACGCCTGCCCGAAAATGCGACTACAAAGTCCGTGATGACAGCGGCAGACAGTCTAGATGGGAAACTGCTCGGTCTTCGAGATGATTTTGTCCAGGTCAAGGTCAAATCGAACGAGGACTCGTTGTCGTATCCCCAGAGGCCCGATGCAAAACTGGCCGCCCTGGCTATGGCGATTGGGATTGGGAGTGACACAGCCCCTACTGCCGGAGAGTATGAGGTCTTTGACAAGCTGAAGCAGCAATCCGACGATGCGCTAGCCCAGTGGGCCGAACTCCAGCACAGAGATCTGGCCGGCTTCCAGAAACTGGTTCTAGGACAAAATATTCAAGCGATTGTTGTACCGCCCGTGGAGTCCACATCCAGCATGGAAGGCGCGCAGAAATAACAAAACTCTCTGATCTCTCGTATTGAGGCGTAACCGTTACTTGACCTGGTTACTTGCCGCACTTTCGTGCCACTCCTCTGGCACATCAGAGCCTTGTACGAAATTTGCGCTCTTGGTACCTTGACGCTAGAAATCCCCCAGGAAGTGGAATTCAAAACGAGGTGGGCTATGAAGTTGGTTCATCTATGCTACGCGGCTCTGGGGATTGCGGTGGCTCGTTGGATTTTCAAGCGTGAACCGGTTGCACTGGCCGATCCGGTTACGCGTCTTCGTTCCTCTGGTTTGTTATAAGCAGTATCCCACTGAATGGGCGTGCGTCCCGTTGCGTGCCTTCGTCTGGCACGCCCATTCCCAACCCCTCCACACGCGAAGGTACTACGACTACTGATTACCGTCGAGCACGTCTCTCCTGCGCTATTTATAGTTACAATTTTTGTCAGGATCCTTGTTTTGCGGACGTAATCCGTCGCAATGTTTGGTCCGGGCAATGACCGCGCGTTATCTCATTCCGCTATTGTTCTTGGCTGCGCTACTTCCTGTAGCGGCAGCCCAATCTGACGAGGGCGATGTCCCGCTCGGAGACTTGGCCAGAGCTGCCCGCGCCAGAGATAAACCGTCAAGACAACCCGTAATTGACAATGAAAATCTCTCGCAGACTCTAAGCGAACTTCGCCCTGCCTTGGACAATACGCCTATATTTTCTATTCATGGCGGCAATAAATTTGATATGTCGTCCCCTGATGGTTCTTGCAGCCTTTCGTTCAGCGCTAATGCGACGGCATTGATCACCGAGCCGGTTGTTAACAGGGAATTGCCGCCCAACGAGTTGGCCAAGTTGGACGGTCCAGCCGTCATCAGCAATAACCTGCTAGAGGTCTCGATTTATAACGGCACGGGTTGGAATCTGACAGACGTAACCATCGGCGTGACCGTGATCCGCCACAACAATTCCGAGGAAGGAGAGGCTGCATCTGTGCCCTCAGCTAGATTGGTGCCCGCGGCCCTGCGAAACCTGGATGACGAGCCTTCAGAAAACTCAGCGAATGGAGATGCAATCGCTAAGCGCTCAGATACGACCGTCCTTTATCATCTGAGGGGTTTAGCCGAGCCACTCAAGACTACGACCTTTCGCGAAGTCATGGCATCCGCACTGGAGCCAGGAACGGAATGGCATTGGGCGATCGTGCAGGCAAAAGGATCGCCGCCAAAACCAGCTGCGCCGCTCTCCATCTCGGCACAGGCAGTCCACTTGCCGATGACGATGCTACCTGCGTTACCGCAACTGGAAATCAAACCGCCAATCTTGCGAGCAGCACGAAGTACGCGTTAAACTCGGCGCGGAACGACTTCATTCTTGCCAGAGTTGAGGCTCCGGTAAGCAGCATCGAGAATTTCCTGATTTTGCCAGCCTTGCTCACCCGGCACCGGGAACGGGGCGCCTCCTGCGACGGCTTGTGCAAATGCGTCCACTTGCCGTGTATATGCTGGGGTATTCGAAACTGTTTC
>Ga0070735_10004553_pt1 | contig 11660 bp, 7 predicted proteins | sample Coa_R1_FD_66443 | JGI IMG/M metagenome (GOLD analysis project Ga0070735, IMG submission 66443) | Surface soil microbial communities from Centralia Pennsylvania, which are recovering from an underground coalmine fire - Coalmine... | ecosystem: Environmental > Terrestrial > Soil > Unclassified ... | reverse complement strand
GTCGCGCACCAGAGCGCCCTCATCGAGGAGCACCTGCACCGTCTCCTCCATAAAGAATGGATTACCCTGGCTGCGCTCGATGATCAGCCGCTTGAGGGGTTGTACTTCCGACCCGTCCCCGACCATCGCGGTCAGCATTTCCTCAGCGCTCTCCTTGCCGAGCGGGTCGAGGCGGAGCTGGGTGTAGTAAGTCTTGCTGTTCCACTGATGCGAGTACTCGGGGCGATAATTCACCAGCAGCAGGATTTTCGCGGTGCCGATGGAGTCGGCAAGCAGGTTCAAAAGCGCTTGGGTCTCGCCATCGATCCAGTGCAGGTCCTCAAAGATCACCATCAGCGGCTGATTGAGCGATTCGCGCAGGAGGATGCGCTTGATCGCCTCCAGCGTCCGGCGCTTGCGAACCTGCGCGTCCATTTGCGTGAGCGGGTCATCGCCTTCCACGATACCGAGCAACCCGAACAGATATGGCAGCGCGTCCTCGAGCGAGCGGTCGAGGGTGAGAACCTTGCCGTTGACCTTCTCGCGTCGCGTGCGCGCGTCGTCATCGCCAACAATTTTGAAGTAACCATGCAGCAGGTCGAGCACCGGCAGGTACGCTGATGCCTTGCCGTGCGAGACCGAATAAGCCTCCAGCACCATCCAGCCCGACTCGTTCTTGGCCTTGAATTCGAAGAACAAGCGCGACTTGCCGGTGCCGGCTTCCGCCATCGCCGCGACGATCTGTCCTCGTCCGGCGCGCGCGAGCTCGGCCGCGTTGCGCATCGCCTCCATCTCGCGCTCCCGCCCGACGAACTTCGTCAGTCCGCGTCCCGCCGCGCGTTGCAGCCGCGTGCGCAAAGGACCCAGGCCAGTCACCTCGAAGACGTTGAGCGGCTCAGTGACGCCTTTGACGCGCGTTGGTCCCAGCGCCTTGAAGCTGAAGTAACCGGCGCAGAACTTCTGCGTGGTTTCGGTAATCGCGATCGATCCGGTGGGCGCAAGCGTCTGCATCCGCGAGGCGAGGCTGGTCGAATGCCCAATCGGCGTGTACTCGGTATGCCCGTCGCCGGTCTTGATCGAGCGCACCACGACCTCGCCGGTATCTTCAACAGGTATTCGTTGGGTGGGGAAAATCCCAGAACAACTCGGCATGGGAAAGCATCCCCGGGATGAGCACCATATCTCGCGGGCCGTCACCGAAAATCCAATAGCCTTGAGTGAAAGTGGTCAAACGCCAGCGTTGCGGTCAACCCGACCTTGACGACGGTTTCGGCGCTGGATACGTCTAGGCTACTGGAAAATCAAAAAGCAAATTTCCTCTGAAAAGAGACCGTGGAGTACTCGCATTATGGCTTCGAAAATTGCCCAAGATCCTCGTATCGACCCACGTCTCAAGGCGGCATTCGGCAGCCTCGAGCCATTGATGGCCACAGGAGACGTGGCGAGCCGCGAGGAGTTGTTGGCCGAGGAGAATTCTCAAGCCGGAAAAGCGCGGGCTGCGGCTATGGTGGCAATGCTCAATTCCGTCAACTATGAAGGCGTTGCACCATCGGGCGGATTGAGCGTTCGTACCGAACGCGTCGTGTCGGCTCCCGATGGCAACACCATCAATATCCTGTTCATACGTCCTGACAATGCAACGCGCCTCCCGTGTGTCTACTACATTCATGGCGGCGGGATGATTGCGATGTCGTGTTTCTACGGAAATTACCAGGCATGGGGCAGGATGATCGCGGCCAAAGGGGTTGCGGTGGCGATGGTCGACTTTCGCAATGCGCTGGTCCCCTCCTCGGTTCCCGAAGTCGCGCCGTTTCCGGCAGGCCTTAATGATTGTGTTTCCGGTTTAAAGTGGGCTCACGCCAAAAGCGCGGAGCTGAACATCGATCCAGCCCGAATTGTCGTAGCGGGAGAGAGCGGCGGGGGAAATCTCACCCTTGCAACCGGGCTCAAATTGAAGCGCGACGGCCAGCTTGGGCTGATCAAGGGGCTTTATGCGCTATGCCCTTACATCGCGGGTGAATGGCCCCAGGCGAAATATCCGTCTTCGATAGAAAACAATGGGATTCTGATCGACAATCACCACAATCGGGGCGCAATGGGTTACGGGATCGAGGCCTTTCGTAACCGTGACCCGCTCGCTTGGCCTGCGTTTGCAACCGCCGAAGACGTAGCGGGTTTTCCTCCCACCGTGATCAGCGTCAATGAATGTGATCCCCTACGCGATGAAGGTATCAGCTTTTACCGGCTCCTCATGAACAGCGGGGTGCAGGCGCGCTGCCGGCAGCTGATGGGAACTATCCATGGAACCGAAGTCTTTCCAATCACCTGCCCCGATATCAGCCACAATACCGCCAATGACATCGCCGACTTTTGTTCCCGCTGATTGGGGAGTCTCGATTCAAAGGGAGTGAGGCGGATATCCCATGCGCCCCCGTGAGTGAAATCGACGAGATCGCCGCCGACCCCGAACTACCCGGGCATCACGTCGATCGCAGCGGCACTATCGCCCATCATGACGACATCAAGGTGCTCGGATCCGCCATCAAGATGTCAGGCCCGCGCGGCAAGGAAATCCCCCAGCACGTCCCCGAACGTGATCGAGTCGCCGTTAGCCACCGTGCGCTCGCGCGAGCGCGCAACCAGAGGCACCGTCTCGTTGGTTTTGGGACAAGGTACTCAGACGATTTTCCATCACGCAGCACACGCTTACCGATAAGCATTTTGAGATAAATGAAGACGGTGTCCTCTGCATCTGCGATATGCAGGCGCGGCACTTCAGGAAGCCGGAGGACCTTGGTGATAAGGTTTGAAATATCGGCGGCTATTACAACTTTTATCTGGCGCGCACCAACGGATGGTGGAAGGTTACGAAATATACTCTCAACATTACCTGGTCGGTAAACACTCCGACCGACTTATGAATCTGAGTCGAGCGCCGATGAGATGGTCTTCGGCGTGTTGCACGCTCACTCCGGAACCATCGCGAGTCCCTTTCGCACCCGCACCGACAACTCCGGATAATTCCGAACTCCAACCCGCAGCTGGCGATAGCCGGGGCGGCCTGGGTCCTGCGTCAGATAGGCCAGCGTGTATTGCTGGCGAAGTTCTTTGCTGATCTTCGCGCAGTCGTCGACAAGTTCCCCGCTATCGCCGACGGAGCAGCTTGGAAGACCGCGCTCCGGTCTCATCCGAAAGAGTATTTAGGATGTTCATGTCTACTTCGTCGGAGTCGGAGCGGATCAGTAACGTGAAAAACCCTTTTTCGTTATCGACTACTGGTTCTCGGCGCTGATCGGAACGGAGGCAATTGATCCCAACGCGGAGCGGTGGCTGAGAATTGGCCTCGCGGCCAAATGAAAAAGCCGGGTAAACCGTCCGGCTCACCCGGCTTTGCTTCTCAATTGAGCAGGTGTTATGGCGTCGGGTTCAACTCAACCCGACGATTCTCGGCTCGGCCTTCATCCGTGTCATTGGGCGCGACAAAGTTAGTCTTGCCGAATCCTCGCGGGACCAATCGCGAAGCCGACACACCCTTCTTTTCCAGATAGTTGCTAACGGCCTCGGCGCGGTGCTGCGATAGCTTAAGGTTGTACTCCTCGCTTCCGATGGCATCGCAGTAACCGTCGACGTTGACCGTTACGTCCGGATGCGAATTGAGAATCTCGACGGCTTCATCCAGCGTTGCGGCGTCGCCCGGCCGAATCTTGGCCTTGTTGAAGTCGAAATGCACGCCGCGCAGCACCAGTTTCTCATGATGTGGCGGCGGCGGGACTGGAGCTGGTGGTGGCGGTGGGGGAGCGGCTGCTACCACGGGCGGCGGAGGTGGTGGCCCGATCACCGGATCGCACAGTTCATGACCGAGAGCGGCGCCGATAATCGCGCCGACCGCACCCCCTCCTCCCATAGTTGCAGCGAGTTTGTCGGTACCAGGATGTCCGTGGCCGGTATCCAGATAGGCGATGCCAACTCCCGCAGCGACACCTGTCATCCCGCCGACGACCGCGCCTGCAAAAGCACATTGGCCTAGTGGTCGGGGTTGCGTGGAGCATCCGCTCACGCCAACGAGCAGTGCGAAGGCAATGCAGCACGCGAGTGTTGCGCGCGATGATCGAAGGGTCATGGAGTCGTTGCTCCTCTCTCTTTTGGAACCGAGCGGGCGGGTGTCATTCGGTCGTCCGTTTTCGTTTTGCGCAAACAGTCTCACAGCTGAATCCTTATCGGTTGCCACTGACTAGAAACGATAGGTCAAATCCCCACCGAACCACGGAGGCATACCTCCCTGTCCGTCCCAGCCCCATGGGTTCTCGCCCTTGTACCCGAAGTACTTGGTGTTGGTGAAGTTCTTGGCAAAGAAGTGCAGCGCCCATTTCTCGTCCTCGGTCGGCAAGGTCGCATAGAGGTTGAAAATCGAGTAAGGATTCTGAACATCGTTGGCGCCGGCAAAGCCGGTCTTTCCGAAGGGCCGATAGACGAGGTAGTCGGTGTGATACCATTCACCTCGCATGCGCAATGCGCCGAGCCGCAGTGCGCTCTTTTCGCCAAGTACACGTTCCCATGGAACCTGCCAATCATACTCGAGGCCGACATATTCAGTGTGGTTCGGCGCGCGTTCCATCTGATTGCCGGCGAGGTTCTGAAGTTTTGCCGCCGGATTGAATGGGTCCGCATCCATGAATTCGTCATACTGCGAATGCATTATAGAAAGGCCGAGGTCGACTCTGGCGTTTTCAAATGGAATCGCGGTAACCGCGAACTCACCGCCCCACTCCTCCGCCTTGGGTGCATTGATTAATATCGACGAGACTGGCGGGTTGTTCTGGTAGATTTGGAAGTTCTTGAAAGTATTCCAGTAGCCGGCAAAGTCCGCAGTGAGTCGGCCATCAAACCAACGGCCTTTCATACCACCTTCGACCGTATCGAGGGTTTCAGGCTTGTAGCCGTCCTGGCAGCCGTAAGCATAGTGGCCTCCGGCGTTGTATCCCTCTGAATACTTGACGTAGAAATTTACGGTTTCGTTCGGTGCCCATCCCAGACCGACGCGCGGGCTAACGTTATGAAAGCCGTCGTCAGATTGGAGGTTAGTACATGTTCCACCAAGCCCCGGAATGTTTAGGAACGGACCGGTTTTACCTAGGCGTAAATAGACAGTCTGATCCTGAGTCTTCTTGTCATAGGTATAGCGCACGCCACCGAAGGCACTGAAATTCCATGGTAGCGGTATCGTCGCATCGCCGAACACCGAGTAGGTATTAAGCGTTTCGCGACCGATGTTACCACCGGTGACTGAGAAGTCGTACACGTGATATGCAGGATATGCACTCGAATAGTTTTCGTATCCGTAATATGAACCTAAGATCCAGCTGAATGGCTGCTCATTTTTGAAAAAGGTTATGTCCTTGGTACCGGTGAGGTTCAATTCCTGGCTGAAAAATCGATCGTTGGCATTATGGGCGCCGCCTCCAGTCGAAGGTATTCCGCCAAAGTCAGCCAACGGAAACGCCGTGCCATCCTCTTCAAAGGTTTCCTGTCCAATCGTATGCTGCTGAAAAGCTGTGATCGACTTGAGCGATGCCCAATCGGCAAAATCCCACTTGATAGTGCCAGAATTCTGCGTGTTCTCCATGTTACCCTCGAAGGGCCAGAAGAACTTGCCCTTCCAAGGGTTGTTGCCGTTGATATAGTCGCTTTTGGGAACCGGCGGTATTCCCGGCCCCTGGAAAAAAGCAATATTAACCGGCGTAGCGGTAGTTCCTCCGCCGGTCATTTTACTGCCTAGAAATTCGTAATCTAACGACAGGTTCTCGAGTGGATGAAATGAGAGGGCGACGCGACCATCTCCCTCATTGTGGTTGTTGACGGGCCGGCCGTTGATTTCGTTGATGATCCAGCCATCATCGCGTGAGAAGCCGCCGCTGACGCGGATGTCCAGAATATGCTTAATCAGCGGTCCCGAAACAGACCCCTGAGTTAAGACCTGTCCATAGCTGCCACCGCCGACCTTAGCTATGGCAGTTAGATCGTCGCTGGGCGGAGTTAAAATGATGTTCAGAGCGCCGCCAGTGGCATTGCGTCCGAACAACGTTCCTTGTGGGCCTTTCAGGACCTCGATTCGCTCCAGATCGATTCCCAAGGTCGGCGCCCGGAAGGTGCGAGTCTGATAGACTCCATCCACGTAGGTCGCGATCGGCGACTCGATATCGTTTGAAGTGTCGTCCACCCCGATGCCGCGAATGAAGATTTGCTGGCCACCGACCAGGTCTTGTGCGTACTGCATTCCGGGGACCTGCATCGCCAAGTCCGATAGGTCGTTAATATCGCGAAATTTGATGTTCTCCGCGGTGATGGCGGTCAGCGCGATCGGGACCTGCTGCGACAACTGTTCGCGCTTCTGGGCGGTGACCACAATCTCCTCGACACCGGTCGAGGCTGGCGAGGCTTTGGCTTGCGGAGATGCTGCCGCCGCCGGAGAAGCTTTCGCGGCAGGACTTGCCGCCGGTTGCGCCCAAGCGGGCGCGCACTGCAGGACAAAAGCAATGCTGAAAAGAAGCCCCACCCCACTTAACCTTAAGACTCGTCCTTTGTCCCAGTCCCTACAATGTGTACGCATTGCGCCCCTCTCCAGTGAATGTTTCTTCGCGGCCAGTTAGATAAAAAGATCCCGCAGGTTGTAATCCCTAAGTCCCGCTTTGGCTTCAGGCGTCCATTGATACAGGTTTTCCTCCCCGCTAAACGGCTTGTAGTGATAGGGCTCTTCATTCGGAAACCGTTGCTGCCGGGCCTTGATCGCATACATGATCATGCGTGATCGCTCGCGAATGAATTCCTCATCGTAGACATTGGCGGCATCGTTCGCGCCTCCGCTTACGACTCCCAGCACTGACTTACGGCGATGAAATCCGAAGTTGATGGTGACCCGAATGTCTTTGCAAGTGTTGGCAAAAGAGGCGTGCAGCGCCTGCCGACAGCAGATGACAACATCCCCTGGACCGCATATGAGAGGCACTGCGTCGGGCAAACGATCCGAACCTGCGGCCGCGACCATGGCTTTGATATCTAGTTTGCCGCTTCGATGTGAACCGGGAACGACCCACAATCCATTGGCGGCATTGCAGCCATAGAGTTGCGCCATGAAGTTGAATCCGTGAGTACCTTCGTCAAGACCAGGGCTGTTCCAGTGCGTCCAGCCGTCCTGATGCCATGCTACAGAACCTCCAAGGCCCGGCTGCTTTATCCAGATAGCTTCGTTGAAGGGCGTAAAGTCCTCGCCATTAACCGCCTCTGCGACCGACAACAGTTGGGGATGGCCATAAAGTCGCAGGCAAGCATCCGAGAATTGCAAGGAACCCAGGAGGAGCTGGACCACGTATTCCGGCGCCTCTTTCGGTGCGGTCGGCTCGTTCATCTTTACGGGATGACGGCCATGGGCATGCGCGGTACCGCCGACGGGATCGGATAACGGCTTCACCCAGTTGATGTTGGGGGCCTTGCAGTCCGCGCCCAGCGCCGGGCGGCCACGACTGTCGACCTTGGCATCTTTTGTCACGGGCGCACGGTCCAGGATTTCCGCCACATCTCGCTCGATGTCCTGGAGTTCTTCTTCGCGCACTAAGCCTTCGAAGATATAGAATCCGTTGCGCGTATAGGCATCGAGGATTGCGGAATCGAGCTTGCCGCTCGCGTCGAATCGGAGCGGTCCCCGATTATTGAGTTTCAGAGCGCGTTCCTCTCCCTCTTTGCGGTAACGCGCCATCGCCGGCTCATCCGGGCCGTAGTCGACGATCGGTACTTTGATGAGTGGCAGGTTTGCCATGCTCGCTCTCCCCCTCTCCGATTCGGGCAAGGTTATGCAGTGTCAGTCCGTTTTCACCTTGCGTTGATGAAAGTCGGCCAACCTCCGCGGTCAGCAGTGGCAAAATGCATCAGCACGTTGATTTGCAGACTTGTTGGCACGAAGCACGAAAGATGTCAAGGGAATTTGACACAGATTTAAAATTCCTAACTCGCCTTCAAATTGGATTGCGTTTGCGAGGATTTACCGTCGGGTGTCCTAACCGGATTTTATCCGCCTGCCACTCGTCGGAGAGTGCCGAAGCAAGATTCCAAAGGTTGCCAAAGCTATTGTGTGCGTGGGGTTTTATGCATCGGTGCTGACTTACCGTTGAGACTGCCCGCGAACCCGGGATCGAGGCATACAATAAATCGACGCCTTCTCCGGGCCGCTTGAGTTCCATTTAAAAAGCTGAGCGGCGGAGGAAAAGTTCTCCGTATTTTCTTTCTTTATGCGCGATTGCTTGAACACTTCAAGAAGCTGCCGCAACCTGCATCCGCGCTCCTTGAGGTCCGGTTTCGGGCAACAGGTAGAAGGCGCCGATGGTGCCCAGAAGCAGGAGCAGAGAGACGAGCATCACCGGTCTAAGTCCGGTAGATCCCGCAATCGCGCCGCCCAGAAACGGCGCCACAAAAGCCCCTGCATACCCGACGGACCATAGGAACGAGAGCGCGGTTGCGGTCTTCTCCGGCGTCATTCCGGGGAGTTCCATTACCAACGTAGAGAATGCCGCGCCCCATCCGGCGGTACCGATACCCACCAAGACGAGCGAAAGTTTTATCATTCCTGGGTCTCGCAGGGTTACCGCTCCAAAGCATCCTATCAGGCTGCAGCTCGCAAGCGGCCACAGGAAGGGCTTCCTAAGACCGGTGAAGCCGGTGCCGAGGCCGCCCAGAAGCGCCGCGAACATCCCGGCCGTCGGCAGCACTGCTGTGAGCGCCGAGGCCTCGCTCAAACCTAGGCCGCGATACTCGCGAAAGAATTGTGGCAAAAAGGTCGTATAGAGCTGGAACACCCACATCACCCCGAACAATGCGATAGCCAGGAGCATTATGTCGCGCATCCCAATGACTTCACGGATTGCAGAAGTTCCGTGCGGTCTAATCTTCGCGGCGCCAGGTTGTGTATCCCTGCGCTCGTGCCCCAGTAGGGTCCACAACAGTGCAATCGCAGCGCAGCCGAAACCATAGTAGCGCAGTACCAGCATCCACGATGAGCCCACTGCGACATATATCGGCACAGTTATCGAAAAGATCGCGGTAATGCCTATATAGGCACCGACCGCATTGATCATATTGATGTATGGCCATTCCTTTGCGCCGAACCACTGCATCAAAAAGGCTCCCGGGGGTCCGATAGTGATGCCATACCCGAGACCTTGTATGATCCTGCAAAGCATGAGGGTCTTGAAAGTCGCGCAGTAACCGCTGAGGATCTCGCCCGCAGCCAGAATCCAAAGTCCGGCCAGCATAGCGCCGCGCGCGCCTAGCCGCTCTGTCACCACCGCTCCCAGCATTGAAAAGATCCCGATGCACAGCGCGATAATGGAAATGATTAATCCAGCCTGACCGAGCGTTATGTGTAAGCTGCTGATTATCGGAGCGAGAATCGGCGCGGGAGCTAACAACGCACTGGTTTGGCCGAACAGGGCGAGCACCGAAAGGATCTCAATGACCCATCGATAGGCAGAAAGGTCTTTTGACCTTGTCATGCTCCAGGAATCCTTCTGCGTGGCGTTTCGTTAGTGAGAAACCTTCTCTTGGAGGGACCGTTGTTCCTGATCGATGTGGATAAGCCAGCCTTCCGCGTGGGAGCGGGAGGCGGAGTAGCCCTTGGCTTTTTCGAAATAGGTGCGCGCTGCAGCGTTCTGCTTCTGGTTGTAGCTGGCGATACCCATCAGCAGCAGGGCATCGCCGGGGCTCTTAAGTCCTCCACGATCGATCGCGAGGCGCAGGCTATCCGAGGCATTGGGCCAGTCTTCACGCTGGACGTAGACCTGGGCGAGGCGGAGATAGTTCTCGCCGGTGGGAGAAAGGTCCGCGGCTCGGCGCATCGGCTTAAGGGCCTTCTCGTATTCCTTTGAAGCTAGCCAGCAATTGGACAGAAGATTGATGTTCTGGAGGTCGGATTTGACCTCACCCTTCTGCATCGCCTGGTTGAGAACCTCACCGGCGCGGTAAGGTATGCCCGCCTGAATCAGAAACTGCGTCAGACGCAGAGCGTTGTCTTGGCCGGTAAACCATCCGGCGCGATAAGGCAGCTCGATAGCGACCGCGGCGCCCTGGCTATCACCTATGGTCGATTCCAGTCCGGCGAGCTGTAGCCAATAATTTTTGTTGCTCGGGTCCTGTTCTATCAGTCGCTTTACGGTGCCGGTCGCCGGCCTGTACTGCTTCAATTCCAGCTGGATAGCGAGCAGCAATTGTAACCAACTCGCCTGCGGCTTGGCGCCGCCGAGATCGACGGCCTTTTGCGCGGGGACCAGCGCCGCCGTATGGTTGCCCATCTGGTAGTAGGCGACAGCCAGAAGATGATAGGCGGCGGAGTTAGGATTCTGGGCGGTCTTGAACCATTCTTCAAGCGCCTCCGCCCCTTCTTTCCATTTGTTTTCCGCCATGTAAAGGCGCGCCAGCTGAAAGCGTGCGGTCGAGACTTCCTGATCGTTGAGGCCGCCGGATGCAATCGCCTGTTTGAGGTGCTCGCGCGCGGCATCGTAATGCCCGAGTAACTGCTCGGCGACAGCGAAGAGCTGCTCGGCCCGGCTTCGCTCGTAAGGCGACAGGTGATCCATGTTCAGCTCGCCCAGCTCGGCCTCAGCCTGCGCGTAATGTTGTTCCTGCAGCTCCGCGACCGCGGCTTTGAGATGGCGTCCTACATTGGGATCCATGATCGATCCGGCCTTGGGTTTCTCGGCCGATTTGTTCTCATCCGCCCAAGACGTTTGAACAACCCCGCCAATCGCGAGTGCTAATCCAAGGGCAGTCAGTGCCGCCAGAAGTCGATTGGCCACTTATTCAGCCCTGCAACTTGAAGGAAAGTTTAACCTGGACACCGCGGCGCTCGACCGCCACCCCATTCTCGACCTTGGGCTCGTATTTCCAGCGCGAGATGGCAGCTACCGCGGCATCCTCGAAGTAGCCCTTCGGATCCGCATCCAGTGCGATGGGAGATTTGACGGTGCCCGCGGCGGTAATCGTAAACTGGACCAGCACCCAACCCTGGATGCCGCGGCTCTGCGCACGCGGCGGATAATCGGGATTGATGCGCACCAGCGGAATCGCATCCTGGTCGATACCTCCCACGCTGATGCTTTGCGGCAGATTGGTTCCGATTCCCGCGCCGGCATTGATTGAAGGCGCTGACACGCTGAAGCTCGCAGCGACCATCGCGCCGCTGGTGCTGAAGCTGGCTTGCGCTATCTGTGGAGTCACCGGGACCTCAGCTGGTTTTTCGAATTTGGGCTTTTCCTCGTGCTTGATCGATGCGACTTCCGTATCGCGCTGCAACCGAGTGAATTCGATGCGGGTGGCTTTAATCGAATGCGCTTTGAAATGCACGTTGATAAGCGCCCACAACGCCGAGAAGAGCGAAGTAGTCACTACCAATCCGAAAAAAAGCGCAATCGGAAAGCGAATCCAGGCTTTCACTTAAATTCACTCACCGGAAGTTGGCGTCGCGCCCAGTGCAACGTCTTTGATCCCGCCAAGATGAACCTGATCCATCACCTGAGCGACTACGCCGGCGTGCGACTGCTTATCGGCGACAACTACCACCGTGTCATCGGGACGCTCCGCGTGCATCCGCTCGATTAGCGTGCTGATGTCGTGCAAGCCGACCCGATGCTTATCCATCC
>Ga0070735_10004552_pt1 | contig 11665 bp, 12 predicted proteins | sample Coa_R1_FD_66443 | JGI IMG/M metagenome (GOLD analysis project Ga0070735, IMG submission 66443) | Surface soil microbial communities from Centralia Pennsylvania, which are recovering from an underground coalmine fire - Coalmine... | ecosystem: Environmental > Terrestrial > Soil > Unclassified ... | reverse complement strand
TTAAAGATATTCTATATGCGCATCCTGAAGTTTGTTTTGATATTGTATCAGGAAATAATGGTGCTTATAAAGCCGGTCCTGGATATGATGAATGCACTGGATTAGGTGTGGTTGATGGTACGAAGTTGCTTAATGTTTTGAAGCCATCCCCATTAGTTCGCTTCGCTAGATTTTTAAAACAGCCAGTTTGTAATCTGTTTGTTAAGTAATATTACTCTTAGATTAAATAAATCGCATATCCTGTATGTACGTAGGTATATTACTAGTATGTGAGGTACATGCTATGAATATACAAATAAGTACTAAGGCGCAATTATCGAAAGAACAACTTTGTGAGCGGTATGCGACATTAAAAATACAAGCGGATCAGGTTGCTAAGCAATTACGTGATACGGCTGATGAATTACTTTGTCTTATGGGTGATTCAGAAATAGTTCGTACCGCAGAATATTCTGTATCCAAAAACCAGGGACGTAAAGTATTATATTGGACTGAAGCTGGTAAGCCGCAGAAGAAAGCTTTTGAATTAGAACTTATTAAACAAGGACTTATGGCAGAAAAGCATGGTGAAAGCTATATACAAGTTCGGTGGGTTAAGGAAGGGGATCATGAGTAAAGAAGAAAAAATGGATCGTGAACAATATTATTTAATATCTTCTAGTCCTGATGGGCGCTATTTGCGCGAACTTAATGCTGAGAAAATGCAAGAATTTTTGGACGGATTCAACGAATACAGTGATGAATATAAAGACGAAATGCCCTTCAATGATGAAGTAATAGATCGCTGGCGATTTGCAGGTACCGTGGATTTAGATCAGCATGGTGGTTATTTTATAATTAAAGGTAAATTAATCACTCCAGTTGCTAAAGAAGTAACTACTAAATTAGTGGTGGAATAATATGAATCCCGATACCTACCGCCAGTTAGAAAATATATTCAGCCGGCTAAACGAAGCCCAGATCGAATTTTATTCATCGTTGTGCGATCTATACCCAGAACGAAAACGGGCAGATCTTCTAGAAGCTCTACGAATTACGTTACAATCAACTGGTGAAGTTTATAGGTTTGTAAGTAATAAGTTGTTTGAGGCATCTAAAGAATAATGGGCGCAGGTCATCATATAGCTTGTATAACTTGTCAAAAAGATTATTATCTTGGATATGGTAGTTTTAGTTTAGTAGAACAAACTAAATTACCAAAATTTGCTAGTAGTTCGCATTCTGATCATAATCTGTTTCGATGGAACGACGATAGTTTTAGTATTTATACAGGAGAACAACCAATAGTGGAAGGCGTTGAAGCTGGTGATTTAATAATTGATGATCGACCAGAATTTGGGGCGCTAATTAAAAATTTTGATATGTTTGAAAGAATTGATCTTAGTGGAGTTGTGCGACCAGTTGAGGCTAGCAAGGAATGATTACAATGCAAAAAATTCATCATGCAGTTGCTTAATTGTCCCCTATAGAAGATATTACAGTAAATTTAACTTCGTTAGGGTTAGAATAATTACAACAAGATCCGCAATTTCATCTAGCGGCATTGTCTATTATTGGTGACGTTAAATCGGGTTTTTTTCGTTTATACAACGCTGACTTTCATTTAAACCATAACCTATCGGATTTTGATGCAGTAGTAAGTAACGGTCAGATGAGTGTAACTGTTAACAACTAATCAATAGCTTTACAAATCTTAATTTTCATATTAATATGTCTGGATGAAATCCAGTCTTATATGGCATGTAAAACTTTCTCCGCGGTCGGCTGCGATCTACTTAGGTACTACCGAAGGAGAAATATTTAATTTATATAATAATTCTCCTCCAGAACGGATATCGATTGGAGAGTTATACAATATTGCAGGAGATAAACTTAAAGCGGGTTCTCATGATGCAACCTGGTTTAATAGTGCTCTGGCACAAGTGGATCCTATTTTAGCTAATAGTGCTGATCAATTAGTAGCACTTCTGAATCTGCCCGAAATACATGATGATTTTCGAACATTAATATCTATTAAACCGACTATTGGTACGGCTATAGAAGTACTACGGATTATAGTAAATAAATATGAAAGCGTAACTGGTCCGTTGTATGATTTCGTTGAGCGATTGTCGATGCAAGGATTTTTCGAATTGTGACTAAACTCCCCTGTGAATATTTAGAAATTAATGATTATGTAGTGCCTGTGCAATCAGAACGTATTGGTAATCGTTTCGAATGGCACTCTACAGAACCTGGTACGTTTTGTTTATCAAAAGCTAAGCATGTTAAATTTTATTCAGCTTTGATATGGAAAAATGGTGGCTACATAAGTGTGTACGACGGTACAGGACGTTTAGTGTGGGCTATGCCAAGTATCTTCACTGGGTCGTTTGTAGTGGACGCATATTGTGAAAATGGTCTTTATGTAAGAGTTGGGGCTGGTCCTGGGTTGTGCCCTAGTAACACGATATGTTGGCTAGAACAAGATGCCTGATCTAACCACCGCTAGCTACAAAATCCGACGCTCATGGTCTGATGCACATCTTGAGGCAGTTAAAGCTGCGCTTGGTCGGCGGTTTTTTGCTGCTACTAGTTTCGAACAAGACGCCATAAACGGAATAGATTTATATGTACCAGAACTACATATCAGTGTTCGTATACGACAACTTAAATACCAGAATTTCAGGGACTTCACAGTTAGAACTAGTAACGCCGGTGGACATAAAACTGAATATGCCAAACTTATGACTAAGAACTGTGTAGAGTACATGTTATATGCGTACGCGTTAGATAACAAAACTCTAGCTGCTGGGTACCTCATAGATTTAAAACAATTTAGGTTATCATTAATACGGGGTGAGATTAAACCTCAGTTTAGACGAAATAAAGATGGTAGCCATTTTGTTGCGTTCTCATTTTATGAAGCAAAACGAAAACCCCGTATAGAGCTAGCACATTATGTAGAGCAGATTTTATGATACCGAATGATCACTTAATTGAAGCGGCGCATCTTAATCTCCACATAAATCAGGAGAATACTGCTAACTTAGTATTTTCTGTTTTAGGTCATATATCTGGCGTCGATCCAACAACAAATAAAATTAAAGTAGTCATTCCTACATGGACTAATGATAACAGTACTTATATGGAATCAGGTTGGGTTCCATTAGGAACTATGGCTGCTGGTAATGAATTTGGAATACAGTTATTGCCTTTTGGTGGTGCTACGGCTACTGATCCAACAGGACAAAACAACGCTCAGAATGGTAATCAGCCTGCAGCAGAACAAGTGTTGGTTCATGTATTAGGGCGTAAGAAAGGTTTGTATGTTGTTGGGGTTCAGACATTTAATACAATAGATGTCCCACCAACCGGTTATGAAGATAAATCCCAGGTTAAAGCCCAAGCTGGAGAGTGGCTGTTTAAACAGGCATCTGGTAGTTATTTATATTTTGCAAATGATAATACCGTCCAGTTGGAAGCCTTAACTAACCCCGCTCCTGTATTACAAACAGATCAAACTCCAAGTGATTGTAATACAAATGTTGTTATTGCCTCATCAGCCTTTGGAAAAAATAGTAATAAAAATAGTCATACTGTAGGCAGTGCTAACGGAACTATAGAAATTATTGCTGATTCTTCAGGTGCTACAGGTGCGACGCAAAGTAATTTATTACTATCTGCAATTAATCCAGATGCCGAAGAACAAGCACAAACAACAACGAATGTATCTTTAAATTCTAATGTGACTAAAGGATCTATTGGTCACGCTAATTTAGATTTAGTCGCAAGCAGTAAAGGTGCCTTAAGTGATAATGCTGAATTTACTTTAGAAGCTAGTACTCAATCAGTTGGTCAAGCACAAGGCACAATTAATATTGATGCTGGAAATATCGGGACAGGACAATTAGATATCAATGTAAAAGGTATTACCGGTACTTTAAATATATTGGTAGATGGAACAACAAATATAATGAACGTAACTGTAGTAAACGGAATTGTAAATGTAACTACAGATATTGTTAATGTGGATTGTCTAGAAGCCAACGTAACAGCTGCTACTGCAACAACGGTTACGACAGGTAATTTGGTAGCATCATGTGCCGGTACTGCAGAACTTACTGCTGGAGGAACTACCACAGTCACAGCTCCTCAAACTAATGTATTTTCTGACGCAGTTATTTTAGGGAATGGAACAGCATTGGCATTACTAAACGATTTATCTGCTCAGGTGTACAATAATCACACGCACCCTGCTCCAGGAGGAACAACTGGCGTTCCTAATGAACCTATTACACCAACCGCCGAATGTCAAAATGTTTTTGGGAGCTAAATAATGCGAAAGCCGCCTCAGATTACTCCTTGGCGGCTCTCTAAATCGACTCCCGGCTTAGCTAGGCTAGCTCTAGTATAGAATCCCCCTAACTACGTTTCACAACGTTCTTTTCGTAGCGACAGTATTTCGCCCTTACGGGAAGGTTTTCGGTCCACCAGGCAGTCTCTACAGGCTACCTACGTTCGGCTCCTGCAGATTAAATATTATATCATTTTACGTTTATAATAGGCAATAGGAGATTTTATATGGCCCAAACGCAACTTTTCCTTGAGCTTAGTGGTGATTTTGTTCTTAATTCTAATGGAGGCTTATTAGCAACCAGTGATTCTTGGACGGTCATTCGTCAGAATTTAGAACGGTTTATATTTACTTGCGCTGCTTCGTTAGATAGATTCGGTAATCCATTACCTGCTGACTGGTTATTTCACCCTGATTTCGGTCTTAGTGCTAACGCTATGATAGGGCAGAGTTTTAATCAGGCGTTTATTAGTAGTCTTCAACAGAAAGTTTATCAAGGTGCACTTTCTGCACAATCTGGTAACGCTACTGTTCCTCCACAAGTAACAGTTAATCAAGGTACAAATCCGCAGCAGATTAATGTAACGGTGGTTATTACACCGTTAGGCGGACAGCAACAAACAGTTTCGGTGACATTACCATGAGCCTAGTAACTCAAAGTGAAAATGATTTTATCTCTCAGTTCATAGCTGCGTTCGCAGCTCAGACAGGAATTATGCCTGTATTAGATATAGCTGATCCTTTGGAGGGTATTGCTGATGCAACCGCTGCTAACTGTATGTACTTACAGTATCAAGCACAACAAACTACTTTCTTCGCTAGATTACAAACTTGTACAGGACCTGACGTCGATAGTTTCTGTATGCAGTTTAATTTTCCACGTGAAGGCGCGCAGTTCGCTAGTGGACAGGTTACTTTATCTGTACCGTTACCAGTAGTAACCCAACTAGTTATACCGATAGGTTCGATCATACAAACTACAGCCGGAAATATACAGTACCAATTAGTTGCAGATACGGGACAGTCTGCGTACAGTCCTTCTCTTAGAGCTTATGTTTTAGCAGCATCTGGACCCACATCAATAACAGCAACAGTTCAAGCGCTAGTTGCTGGTTCTGCGTCAAATGTACAAATAGGTCAATTAGTAGCTTTTGGATCTTCTTCATACGGGTTTACATCTGTAACTAACCTATCTCCTATTGTAAACGGTGCTGACCAAGAATCGGATGCAGCCTACAAAGCCCGTTTTGAAGAATATATTCAAAGTCTCTCCAAAGCGACATATCTAGCGATACTAGTAGCATGTCAGACCACTTTTCCAGATTTTACTTATACGATTCTGAATAACACCAACCCTGAAGGGCAGTTAGTTCCTGGTTGGTTTACAGTTATTGCAAACAATCCAGGAGAAACAGTTTCTTCCCCTCAGTTAGCTTTGCTCACAACAGCTGTTCAAGCTGTACGGGCGTTTACTGTGCAAGCTAATGTTATTGCTGCTGTGCCAGTATTACCGAATATAAATTTAAACATAGCAGTACTACCTAATACTGTTTTAAGTACCGTACAAGTAGCTGTGCAGACCGCTATTATTGGGTACGTAAATAGTTTACCTGTAGGAGCAAAACTATATATTTCTAATCTTATAGATGTAGCAATAAATACTTCTAGTTTAATTACATCTGTAGAATTATCATCTGTTACTATTGGTGGGCATCCGTTAGATTTTACCCCGCCAACTTTCGATAGTGTAGTGCAAGCAAATGTAAATACGGTACTGATTGGTTTTTATGGGGGCTGATAGATGTCAGTTTTAATCCCTAACCTAGCCGTAGCTGGAGAAATAGTTGATGTTCCAACATCGGCACAAAACATAACAGTTACGCTTCCCAATCCTGCCGATGAATATGTAGTATCTGGACAATTATCTACTCCAACAACCTGTTGGGTATCTGGTACTAACGGAAATGAAGTTACTTTTAGTTTTGGTTCCCCTGTCGATTCAGGAACAACTCTAGTTTTAATAGCGTTGCCTGCTGGTTTATCAGGACTTAATACAGTGGTTATTCAACCAACACAGAATAGCTATTCAGTAACAGTTCCGACAACCGGGCAATTGGTATTACCTATCCCACAATGGAATACGCAAGTATGGTATACGATAGCTGGAAATACATGGACGTTTGAATTCAATACCCCACCAGGCGTCACCGCTAGTTTTAGTTATATTATTGTTGGACCAGGACAAAATACACAAATTAGTCAGCAACCTCTTGACCCAAATGTCTATACAGCGACCATAAGTACGGAAGTTAGTTCTAACTTCCTGCCATTTGCAACAGCTTCATGGAACACTGCAATTGGACTAACTTTAGAAGAAAATGCAGTCGAACTCCAGTTTACAAACGGTACGCCTGAGTTTGCCGCAACTGGAGTTCTAGTAGTTAGTATACCCATAAATGCAACTATATTTCCTCTTCCGATCCCATTTAATGTTCCGACCCAACAACCCTGGATAGTAAGTGTAATTACACCTGAAGCATGGGCTCAAAGGATGATTAATTTATTCCCGTATCCGTGGCTGTCAGATGCAGCTAGAAGTACTTCAGGTATCGCATACGCATTGTTTTTAGCAATAGGAACAGAGTTAAACTTTATCAGTCAGCAACTTTATTATGCCTGGTCCTCTTGCCGATTACAAACGGCAACAAACGGAGCGTTAGATTTATTTGCTATGGATTATTTCGGTAATAACTTACCTAGGCAACCAGGTGAAACTGATAACCAATACAGAACTAGAATTCAAGCATTATTGTTTCAGCCACAAGTAACTAGACAAGCTATTATTAATGCAATCGAATTCGCATTTCCTGGATGTGTTGTCTGGGCACGGGAACCATGGAATCCGTCTGATACTGGTTATTTTGCAGACGGAACATCTGGTTATCCAGGAAGTTATTATGACTACGATAGTCAACAAATTCCTAGCGCTTGGGGAAATCGTGATGCACGATATCAAGGATTTCTTGAAATACAATTACCACCAGGCACGCCTTTAGGATATAACGTTTGGGGCTTCGATTTTGGTTCTGCCTATGACGCAGAAACTGGATATTTCTTTCCAATAATTCAAGAGAATCAAACTCTTATAGGACGTATAGAAAATCTCATTCGGCAGATTACTGCAATGGGGACAGAAATATGGGTTAAATTTCTTAATGGTTTAATAGCGCCGTTTACAACAGGGGGTAGTTATCGGATCGGTACTGGATTATTTAACTTCAACATATCTGTCCCTAACGTATCTGGCTTTTTCTTATTGTTTGCACAATTAAGTGTACCGATTAATATCTGGCAGACAGGCGCAGTTCCATTTAGTTTTAATGTAACTACATCAGCTCCAACCCCATCTGGAACATATTTAAATTACTTAGCTGTAGAAAACTCCGAACCTGGAGCAGGGATAGCCAGTATTACTCAGGGTGAAACGACGTATCAATACCACGGCGATGCTGTAAATAATATAGTGCTATTTCAGCCTTTGTGGAATACAAATATTTGGTACAGTTCCAGATCTGTCAACGCCATAAATTTCGAATTTAGTACGCCTGCGCCAGTAGGAACGCAGGCTAATATATTTAGAGTTCCCACTTCAGGGCAGGCCGGATATTATACGTCTATTAGTTCTGGGGATCTAACAGCGACTATTCCTTTAACTGTCAATAGTCAGAATATAGCTCTAGTAATACCTAACTGGAATACTACAGTAGGATGCTTGCCAGACCAGGTTAATTCTGAAATACATTTAACCTTTTCTATTCCGGCACCTTCTGGAGCTGAAATCATGTTCGTTTCTTACAATATCCAGCCTTAAGTAGGTTAAAATATATGAAGTTCGGAGATTAATATATCGTGCAGCAAAGAAGCCAGTTTTATACCTTGGAGCAAATTTATTCCGCAGATCTTCTGGGGGCACAAGTTTATAGCCTTATAGGCGATGCCAACGACCTACAAGTCACCCTGGGTTCTACTGGTAGCTACATATCTAATTTAATACTTAGCCCTACATCTCCCGCTAGTCTGACTCTAAACTTAACTAACGGGTTTTTAGTAAGTTTGCAACCTGTTGATTCTGCCTCATACGGAAGTCTTCCAGCTAATACGCAACAAGTATTGCAGTTGGCCTTTAATACCCAAACAGATGTGGTCATAAGTAACACCTTATCAGCAGGGCAGGCTCAGTATGTTCTAATCGAAGCTGGTTTTCAAGAACAGGATTCAGATCCAGTTGTTCTTAATTATGTTAATTTATCTAATCCTGCTGTACCACTTAGTGGTCCTGGTAATAGCGGTATAGCCCAAGATACTATACGGAATGAAGTAGCTGTAATAACGGTTAAATACGGAACACCTGCTACCTCAGGTAGCGAAGTTCCTCCTACAGTAGATGCAGGTAATGTGGCTATAGCATATATAGACCTGGAAGCAGGACAGACAACTATTACAGCTGGAGAGATTCTACCGCCATCGTCAGTACCAGGTGGATCTCCTACACAAGTTTTAGCTGGGCTACTTAACTCTCATCACAATGGTGCTATAGGACAAGCTCCTAAAATACATTTATCTTCAGGAGCTAGTCAAGAAGTGCAAGGTGAATTACCGACTGCAAACATGGTAGCTAGTAATAACATAGGCGCAGTTAGCACATTTAGAAACGGCAGCGGTAACCCCAATGGTTCAGTCGCTGGTAACGCTAATACTAATGGCGCAGCTGATATGTACTACGATACAACTAATTTACTTTTGTATGTATGTACGACTACAGGCGATGCTACACATGCAGTATGGACATCAGTAGCGGCCCCACTACCAACTAATTTATTATATTTCGGCACTGGTGCGAATCAAAATTATAGACCTCTTCCGACATCAGGGAGTGCATCTGGAGAATATTACACAGCGGGTCCTTGGACGCAAACAGGACCGTTAACTCTAACAAATTGTCGGTTATTTTTCGGTGGCTCTGCTACGTTTAATAATACGGTTACTGTCGCAACTGAAATGGCAGGGGGATTACCTGGTGTAGGTGATTCTACTAATTCCAGTTCAGGACAAGATGGCTTCGGTTTAGGTGGCGGCGAAGGCGGTGCACCTGATGCTATGGCTGGCGGTGGTGGTGGCGGCGGTGGCGGTGGCTGCGGAGGAGCTGGTGGTTCTGCTACCAGATTACCTAGTGGGCCTATTATAGGTGGATTAGGTGGAGCAGCTTATTTCTTAGGAAACTCACTTACTGGTTCAGGCGGTGGTGGTGGCGGCGGCGTAGCTACTAGCCAAGGAACTGGAGGAGCCGGTGGTGGTGGTGTTTATATAGAAGCAGTTGGTAATGTTACTTTCGCTTCTGGAACAAATTTTGTTTTAAATGGCGCTAATGGAACCAGCACTAGTGTAAACGAATCGTTTGGTGGAGGAGGTGGTTCTGGTGGTGTATTACAAGTCAGAAGTATGGGTACAGTTACAGTTAATTCAGGTGCAACTATCAATGCTAATGGGGGTAGTGGTGGAACAACATCAGCTAGTATTGGCGGTGCTGGTGGCGGTGGTGGTGGCGGTATAGTTGATCTAACAGGTACAGCCGCTACTAATAATGGAACTATCACAGTATCAGGTGGATCGGCTGGAGCTAGCGGTGGATCCGTTGAACCAGCTGCTGCTGGAGCTTCTGGTGTTATTAATTTAAATAGTACTGCAATTAGTCGTAGAGCACCTCACTAACGGGTGAACATGAAAAAATTATGGATAGCTTTAATACTAACTTTTGTGATTTCGCAAACTGCGAACGCACAGTCAGGGTTATTCATTGCTCCTAGTACATCGGTATTCACGTCTCCAGTAACTGGTGCATCATGGCTTTTTAATAGTTCAAACAGAACAATTTCTGTTTATAACGGCAGTGCCTGGCAAACAGAAAACTATCCTTTTAGTAATTTAACAGCTAGTGTTAATCCAACTTCCAGTAATGACAATACACAAGGTTATGTTGTTGGATCGTTTTGGATTAACCAAACTACACAAACCCTATATATGGCAACATCAGTTGCTACATCGGCTGCTGTATGGGTTGGTATGAATGTTGTTACATCTACTATTCCGTTAGCAAATATACAACAAGGTGGTGCTACTAACGGTCAGTCATTAGTATGGAATAATGGAGCAGGACATTGGGCACCGGCTAATCCAGCTATTGCGCTTAGTCAGTTAACGCAATCAGGTGCTACTAGTAATCAAGTTGTTACATGGAACGGGTCTGCATGGGCACCCGCGAATGCAGGATCTGGAACTGTAACATCAGTCTCTACAGGTAATCTTAGTCCGTTATTTACTGCATCGTTTAGCAGTCCAACAACAACTCCGTTATTAAGTTTCGCGTTGAGTAATGCTGCTTCTCACGCTATTTTGTCTAATGCGACTGGTAGTAGTGCAGCCCCTGCATATAACGTTCTAAGTTTAACTGCTGGTACTGGTCTTACGGGCGGTGGAGATTTGGCGACAAGCCCTACAATTAGTTTAAGTACACCCGTGAGTGTACCGAATGGTGGAAGCGGAATATCGTCTGCTACAGCCCATGGTGTATTACTAGGTGAAGGGGCGTCTGCTTTTGGTGTTACTAGTGCAGGCACAGCTGGCAATCCACTCATAAGTAATGGATCTAGTAGCGATCCTTCGTTTCAGCAATTAAGTTTATCTGGGAGTGGTGTAAGCGGTATCCTTCCTCTTACAGCTGGTGGGACTGGTGAAGCGACAGCCGCTGACGCAATTAGTAATCTTATTGGCGGTAGCCCAACATCAGGACAAGTATTGGAATGGAATGGATCTAACTGGGTTCCTGCTACTGTTTCAGGTACAGGAACTGTTACAACATTTAGTTCAGGCAGTGCTAGCCCGTTATTTAGTACATCAGTTAGTAATCCTACATCTACACCTGCTTTAAGTTTCACAGTAAGTAATGCTGCTAGTCATACTATCTTATCTAATTCAACTGGCGGATCCGCTGCGCCAGCATATAACAATCTAACTATTACAGCAGGGACAGGACTAACAGGCGGGGGTAGTTTAGCAACTAGTCCGACTATAAGTTTATCAACACCAGTTAGTAACAGTAATTTAGGTGCTACTGTCGTTACTAGTGCTGGCAATCTAAGTCCATTATTCACGACATCAATTAGTGCGCAAACATTAGGATTCGCTCTTAGTTCAGTTGGCGCACATTACTATTTAGGAAATTCAACTGGTAGTTCCGCAGCGCCATCGTTCCAAGCTATAGCAGCAGGCGAT
>Ga0070735_10004551_pt1 | contig 11666 bp, 10 predicted proteins | sample Coa_R1_FD_66443 | JGI IMG/M metagenome (GOLD analysis project Ga0070735, IMG submission 66443) | Surface soil microbial communities from Centralia Pennsylvania, which are recovering from an underground coalmine fire - Coalmine... | ecosystem: Environmental > Terrestrial > Soil > Unclassified ... | reverse complement strand
GCGTTCGATCCGGGCGATCCGATCCTGCGGGCCTGGTCGTCGGTGTTTCCCGGGCTCATTCACCCGTTCAGCCAGATGCCGGCCGATTTGAAGGCGCACATCAAGTATCCGGACGATTATCTGAACTGGCAGACCTCCGCCTACCAGCGCTACCACGTGACCGACATCACCTCCTACTACAACAGCGACAACGAATGGAGCGTGGAGAGCTCGACGATCTACAACTGGATCGACGGGGCGAGCGAGACGAACAGGCTGGAGCCGATCTGGACGCTGGCCCGCCTCTTTGGCGAGCCGCACAGTAGCTTCTTCTCGATTCTGCCCTTCTCGGTGCGCGGCAAGGCGCCGATGGCAGGCTACATCGCGGCCAATAACAACACCTATCAGGTCACCACGCTCGACATGCCGCGCGGCGCGCAGACGATGGGGGTGACGCAGTTTGAGAGCCTTTTCCAGCAGGCGCCCACGATCAGCAGCACCTTGACATTGCTCGATCAGCACGGAAGTCAGGTCGTGCTGGGTCAGGGCGTGATCCTGCCGGTAGGGAAGGCGCTGCTCTATGTCAAGCCGCTCTATCTGCGCTCGGCCAGCCAGCAGACGCTGCCGCAGCTGATTCGCGTGGTGGTCGGGACGCAAAACGCGGTCAACTGGGGCTACACGCTGCGCGATGCTTTGAACAATCTCCTGACGCAGGGAGACATCTCGAACGTCGGCCAGCCTGGGTCCCAGCCGACCGGACCGCCCGCCACGCCCCCTTCGACCGGCACGCGCTACAGCCGGATGTCCACGCCGCAACTGGTGCGCCTTGCCACCTCGTACTACCAGGCGGCTGAGCGTACGGCCAGTCTCAGCGAGAAGGATCGCGACCTCAAGCAGGTGGGTCTGATCCTGCAGGAGCTGCTGCACCGCCAGCGGTAGCCCGCGCGTACCCAGGGCACAGGTGGTTCAGCCGTGTTTTCGCCGAAGGACGGTGCGACTACGCGCTGCGCTCGGGGCAACCCGTACCGAAAACGGCGAGCGGGGGAGCCGAGGAGGCAGTCCCCGGGCCTCGAACAGCCGGGGTTACCGCAATGGAAGCCGGTTCTTCGCCCTGGAAGCTTCGCGCGACCAGAGTGGGGCGGGCGCGTCGCGCAGCAGCCAGACGATGCGGCCCACCAGCAAGGCCGCCGCGGCAAAGAACGGGAGAAGGGTGGGGAAACCGGTAATGCCGAGCGTGGCGCGCCACACGTACACCCAGTTCGGAATTTGGTGACCGCCGAAGAAGTTGGGGAAGACCTCGTTGAACAGCGGATTGGAATCGTTGAAGGGGAACGGGTAGGTTGACGAGACGATCATGAACAGCAGGGCGATCGATATGGTGGCGAGCACGGCGAAGAGCGTCCGATAGAGCCGGCTGGCGAAGCCGAAGGCGATGGGCACCATCATGAATGGCAGTATCGGAGTCAGATGTCGCGAGGCGACACTCGATCCGCCCGACCACCCATTGGTATCGGCGGCGCGCGAGGCGTCGACGAGGAAGTAGACGACGACGATAGCCACGCAGAGCCACCACTCGGCGCGCAGATCCCGCCGCTTCCACATGAAGTAGGCGCCCGCGACGAAGAGGATCAGCACCGGAGACACAACGAAGATGCCACGGTAGAGGCCGAATGTTATCTGGTAGAGGGTGTTGAGGGAGGGCGCCTGAACTCCGTAGGAAGTCGGGCTCGCCAGGCCAAGGATGCCGCCGTGAATGCTCTGGTGGTACCAGGCCGAGTGGACGTACATGTAGCTGGTCGCGAGCGGCTTGCCGAAGTACTTCAGGTTGTAGCCGATGTTGAGGGCGGCGGGTGGAACCATGCCGGCGCCGAAGGCAAGCGCGGCCCGGATCCGCTGCCGCGACACAACCAGCAGGTAGACGGCGAGCGCCGCGACGATGATGATCGTGGGATATTCGCTGATGATGCTGTAGCCGCAGAGGAAACCGGCGGCGGCGGTCGTCCCGAGGACCGCGCGATCGGGCGGCCGGCCACGCACGCGGTAGAACAACAGCAGAAAGGCGCCGAACAACAGCACCGCGGTGAGCTGGTGGCTGAAGTACCACATCGAGAAGACGTATGCGATCGTGCCGAGTGAATAGGTCGCCGCCACTGCCAGCGACCAGCCCGGCCGGCCGGTCAGGCGCATCAGGAAGAACCAGAGGAGTACGCCGAGGGCCGCCGAGGGCAGGGCGATCAGGAGGTAGGTGATGGCGTATCGCACGTACGCCACGTACTCAGGGATGTAGTAGTAGCCCTTGATGTGCTTGTAGAGAGCAAAGCCCTTGACCTGGCGCCCCGGGAAGGCGAGGCGAATGGCGGCGTACACCGGGACCGCCAGGAATGACAATCCGGGGGCTTTGTCGGTGTAGTAGTGACCGGCGTAGTACGACTTATCGCCCAGCCCCTGCTGGTAGGCGTCGATCCGCATCGTTCCATGGTCGACAAGGCTGAAGGCCGGGTAGAGATGGCTCTCGGTGTTCCACGAGATGATGGACGGAATGAAGAAGCCGTAGGCGAGAATGAGTAGCCAGAAGAAGGCGAGCCCAACCCGCTCGAATCGATCCCGCCGCTGCGCGCTCAGGTCCACCCCGATAGCTTCGCCCATGCCCTGCCGCCTCGTACGTCCCGTGTCTGGCCCGCCCTGATCCCCATCGCCGGCTCGTGCCCGAGTGTAGTCACTGTCAGGACAGGAATCACAGCGGGGCAACGACTTCGAGCAGACCGGTCGCACCGGCCGGTTGCAAGGCGGCAGGCGTGGGGACAGCGAGGACGTAGACGCGCAGCCTCTGGCCACCCTGCTGCAGTGTGGTGTAGGTCGGGGAATGCGACTGGGTGACGCTCTGAACCGTTGCCGAGTCGAGCCGTACTACCGGCCGACCGGGCTCGCCCAGTGCCTGGATTTGAGGCGGCGCGGTACTGGGATCCGACAGCTGGACCTGAACGAACTGGTCTCGAGGCACCGAGCGCTGAACTGCTCGAACCAGTGCAAACTCGGTATCGTAGACCCAGGCCTTGTAGGAGTTCAGGGTGGAATCGGATATTGGCAGTCGGCCTCGCGCGGTCAGAGCCGGGAGGAGGCGAGTGGCGGTCGCCCGCAGTGCGCCGTCGACCCGGGTGGACGTTCCACGTGAGGCGCGAACCACCATGGCGACGATCAGGGCGGCGAGCGCGAGCGCCAGGAGCGCACCTGCCGCCAGGAGAACGCGCCGGCCGGTGGCGCGTGGGGTATGCATTGGTGGTTCCATGCGGGACCTCGGTCGGGCTTGTCTTCGACCAGCCAGTATAGGGTAGCGGGCGCTGGGTACTCGTGACGGCTGCATATAGGATGTGGAGATGACAGCGCATGCCTTTACGCTCTCCCCGCCGGCCGCACTGCGGGACCTGGTGCTGAGCCGCCGCTCCACGCGCTCGTTCACCGATGAGCCAGTGCCGGACGGTGTTCTCCGCCAGTTGCTGGCCGATTCGGTGTGGGCGCCGTCGCCCCATAACTCGCAGCCGTGGCGATTCACCGTCCTGACCCGGCGGCCAGATAGGGAGCGGCTGGCAGGCGCCATGGCGAGCCGGCTCGCCGAGGAGCTCCGTGCCGATGGTCTCGATGCGGCCGGCATCGCGCGCCAGACCGAGCGCTCGCAGCAGCGGATTGTCGGTGCGCCGGCAGTGCTCGTCTGCTCCCTGGTTGACAACGGTCTGACATCGTACCCGGACCGGCGGCGCAACGAGCTGGAGTGGTTGATGGCGGTGCAGAGTGTGGGCGCGGTGCTGCAGACACTGTTCTTGCTGGCCGCGGAGCGCGGCCTCGGATCGTGCTGGATGGCCGCTCCCATGTACTGTCCCGAAGTGGTGCGCGATGTGCTCGGCCTCCCCGACGCGTACCGGCCGCAGGCGCTGGCACTGCTTGGCTTTCCGGCCGGTCCCGGGAGGGTGCGCGGGCGGCATAGCCTCGAGGAGATCGTCGAGATTCGATGATCACTGCCCTCTGTGGAGGTGTCGGCGGTTCGAAGCTGGCACTGGGCCTCTACCGCATCCTTCCTCCGCACGAACTGACGGTGCTTGTCAACACCGCGGACGATCTCGAGTTCTGTGGGCTGCACGTCAGCCCTGATCTCGATACCGTGACTTACACTCTGGCCGGGCTGGCGCGACGGGACGTTGGCTGGGGACTCGAAGGCGACACCTTCAGCGCGCTCGAGCTGCTGGGGCAGTACGGGGTCCCAACCTGGTTTCAGGTCGGAGATCGAGATCTGGCTACACACGTCTATCGCACCCAAGAGCTACGGCGTGGCGCTTCGCTCACCATGGTGACCAGCGCGATCGCGGCGGGACTGGGCGTGCGAGCGACGGTCGTGCCGATGTCCGACGATCCCGTCGCCACCCGACTCGAGGTCGATGGCCAGTGGATCGCCTTCCAGGATTACTTCGTGCGCTTGCGGCATAGCCAGCCGGTGGGTGCCGTCGTCTATGAGGGGATCGAGCGAGCGGCCGCGTCGCCGTCCGCGCTGGCGGCGATCGAGGCAGCCGAAGTGATCGTGCTCGTCAACTCCAACCCGGTGCTCAGTCTGCTGCCCATTCTCTCTGTGCCCGGCATCCGGCCGGCGATCGAGCGCGCGGATGCGGTGGTTGCGGTTAGCCCGATCGTGGGATCGGGCGCGGTGAGTGGCCCGGCCGGCGAGCTGATGCGCCTCATCGGCCAGCCGTCGACCGCGGCCGGCGTCGCCGCGGCCTATGATGGGCTCCTTGCCGGGATGATCATCGACCGCGTTGACGCGGATCAGGTGGACACCATCGCGGCCACGGGGGTTGCCGTGCGATGTACGGACACGATCATGCGCGACGACGCGTCCAGGGAGCGGCTGGCGGCGGAGACGATCGATTTCGCGCGGTCGCTGCGATGATTGCCGCCGTCATTCCCTTGAAGCGCTTGAGCGACGCCAAGAGCCGGCTGGCCGGCCGGCTCACCGGAGCCGAGCGGATGCAGCTGGCCCGATCGCTTCTGGAGCGAACCGTGATGGCGCTCCACGAATCGTCGGTGGTCGATCGTGTGGCACTGGTGACCCCCGAGCCCGCGCTGGCTGGTGAGCTCGGCCTGGTCGGTCTGCCCGATCGCGGCGGACTCAACGCGTCACTGGAAGAGGGTGCGCGTTGGGCGCGCACCACGCACGCGGACGCACTACTGGTGCTGCCGGCGGACCTGCCGCTGCTCACCGGGGACGACATCCGTGCTGTCGTCGGCCGGCTTACGGGGGGAGCGAGGGTTGTCGTCGCGCCGACCCGCGACGGGGGCACCGGCGCCCTTCTGGTCGCGCCGCCGGGCACGTTGCCGTTTGCCTTCGGACCAGGCAGCTTCGATCGTCACTGCACGCTGGCACGCCAGCGCGGTCTGGCGGTAGCCGAGATCAGGCGGGAAGGCCTGGCTCTAGATCTCGACACCGCTGCCGACCTTGAAGCCGCAGGTTACGCGTGAGGTACTGTGCGGGCCACAAAACTACCCGGACGGTGGGCCGTCCGGGTAGCTGCTCTGAATTGTGCGTTCGCACAGGGTTCCCGGTAGCCATGGAGACTGCTACCGGGCGGGGCAGCGTCAGTCGAACCTCAGCTCCTGCCTTGCCCCGGCCAGTTCTTGTCGTTCTTGACGGGATCAATCCAGTCGACCTCGTAGTGCACGCCGTCCTCCTTCTGTATGGTGTGGCAGCGGAGAGCCCCTGCCGAAGGACCCCAATCCAGGGGAGTCCTTCGACTTAAACTTTACAGGACCAAAGTCCCTGTGTCAACGCCAATATTGAACAGCAGGTAACCGGTACGTTGAGTATGAGCAAACATCGGAGCATCGGCTGGACGCGGTGAGCGCGGAACGCGCGATCGGTTACGGCCGGAACTTCCGGCTCTACGCGGTGGGACAGACGGTTTCGATCGTGGGCGATCGAGTCGCGTTGATCGCCCTGGTGTTCCTCGTCATCCACCTCTCCCGGTCCTGGGCGCCGGCCCTGGCGCTTTTCTACGTCTGCCGCGCCCTGCCGCCCCTGGTGGCGGGACTCGCTTCGGGCGTGATCGCCGACCACTTTAACCGTCAGCGCTTGATGGTGGCCTGCGACCTGGGACGGGCGGCACTGCTGTTCGTGGTACCGACTCTCAGCGCATTTCGGCTCTGGACGCTCTACCCCATGGTGGTGGCGCTCTACGCGCTGACGACCCTCTTCAATACCGCCGCCCGCTCCGCGCTGCCCGACGTGGTTCCGGAGGAGAAGATGATGGGCGCCAACGCCGTTCTTTCCAACATCGGCGCCGCCGCCGACATTGCCTATGCGGTAGGCGGCGGGTTGGTGTTCCTGCTCAGCCTGCGCACGCCGTTCTACATCGACGCCGCCTCGTTCGTGTTCTCCGCGCTCATGATCAGCGCGATGCGCCTTCCGGAGATAGAGCTGAAACCCATGCCTCGCTTCGGCGATCTGCCCTCCAGGCTGCGGGTCGGCCTCGACTTTCTGCTGCGCAACCGGTACCTGCGCTGGAGCACGTTGAGCACGGTGGTCGCGCCGCTCGGAGGGGGCGCGGCGTTCGTGCTGTCTCCGCTCTACGCCAGCCGCGTGCTGGGCGCGAGCCCGGGCCTGTTCGGCCCGCTGCACAGCGGCGCCTTCCGGTTCAGCACGCTGGAAGTTGGACTGGGAGCGGGCGCCTTGCTGGGCGGCGTGGCCGCGTCGCGACTGGCGGATCGCTGGCCACGCGGGACCATCTTCGCCGTCGGGCTGGCGGCATCCGGTATCGCCGACGCCATGCTGGGGCTGACCGACAATGTCTACATTGCCTTCATCCTGATGACCGTGTCAGGGGCCTGCTTCGGCGTTTTCGCGATCGCCGCCACCACGATGATGCAGGTACTGACCCCAACCGAGATCCGGGGTACCGTCTTTGCCACGTGGACCACCGCGGTCAGCACAGCGCTGGCCGTTGGGTCAGCGCTCGGTGGTCTGGTTTTGGTCCTCGTCTCGTACCAGCTGCTCTGGTTCGTCGAGGGTGGAGTCATCGCCGCGGCCAGTCTGTTCGTCTGGCTGCGCCCCGACGTGAGAAGGCAACGCTAGCCGGCTTCCGCCTTGACGATGTGGATGTTCATGGGCGGCTCCGACGGTACAAAGATGCCGTCGTCGATCAGCAGCTGGATAAAGCAGGCTGCCACCTGCGGATCGAACTGGCTTCCCATTCCGGCCTTGAGACGCTCGACCGCTTCGGAAGCGCTCAGACCCCGCCGGTAGGGGCGGTCGGAGGTCATCGCGTCGTACGAGTCGACCACCGTGATAATGCGCGACCCGATCGGGATTGCTTCACCCTTGAGTCCGTCCGGATATCCCTTCCCGTCCCAGCGCTCGTGATGGTGCCGGACGATGTCGACCGCGTCGCGGAACGAGGAGTAGCTCGACAGAATATTGGCTCCGATTACGGGGTGCTCTTCCATGATCTGCCGCTCCTCGAGAGTTAGGGGTCCCGGCTTGAGGAGGATGTCGTTGCTGATGCCGATCTTGCCCAGGTCGTGAACCCGTGAAGCCAGCACGACTTCCTTGATGTGCTCGGGGGTCAGCCCGATCCCGGTTCCAAGGCGCCGCGTGTACTCGGCAAGCCGTTCCGAGTGCTCGTAGGTCCCGGTGTCACGGTAGTCGATGCTCTCCGCCATCTTGAGCACTGCCTCGATCGTCTCCTTGCGCAGGCGAGCAACGGCGGCAAACGACTGCATGCTCAAGATCACGGGGACGACCACCAGCAATGACAGAACCGGGCTGAAGTGGAAGAGAACGGCGAAGACGACGCCCACCGCAATGAGCGAGAGCTCGGGGAGCCGGGCCTCGGTGCTGATCTGCCAGAACACTGAGGCCGGCCGCTCGCCGCTGCTCAGGGTCACGGCTCCGGTCACTACCAGCGCATCGATGACATGGTACAGGGCGGCCAGGGCCAGGAGCGCGGGAAAGGCGGCGAGCGGGTAGAGGAGGTGGGTGCTCCAGAGGAAGTGATCGCCATTCAGCAGATGAAAACTGGCTCCGCCTCCTAGGTTTGCCAGGACAGAGCTTCCGGTATTGAGCGGGATCGATCGCCAGTCGCGGCGCTTCTGGCTGATGCGCAGGCTCAGCTCGCTGGACGCCTTTGCCACGCCGATCACCCACAGCGCGATGGGGAGGGGCAGCACGATGATCGAGGCGATCTGGGCGATGCTACCCATTGCCACCACGGTCGACTCGGTGAAATACACATGCTGCCGGCAGCACAACCACCCGGCAAACGCGAACAGCAGGGCGTACGGCCACCAGTGCGCGAGTTCCGACGCCGGCATGCGCGAAATGAGGACCCCGGCTGTGCCCAGGACGGCAGCACCTGCCAGGCCGATAAGCGCGATATAGACGTTGAGCCGGTCCTGTCGTTTCACCATGCCTCCCCGTATCCGGGCACTACACTACACCAGCGCTTCCAGTCGGACAATGGACTTTCGGCACCTTCTCGACCCGGGCCTTGGTCAGGTCGTCGGTCAAGGATCGTTCTCCCCGACGAAGCCAGTCACGATCGCAGGCGGGAAGGCGCCACGCTCGACCTGCTCGACGAGCTCGGCCAGCGTACGGCGCGCGTGGTGCGCCTGGGACGGCGACAGGTGGCCGGTCGCCACCGCCTGATCAAACTCGTCTTCGTCGAGCACGAGGTACCGCCGGTCTGGTGTGATCCAGATGTCGAGGAAGAGGTCGACGAGCGGGTGTAGCGTGCGCGGATCAGCGTTGGTCCACTGAACCGGCTCCAGGATGTCGACGTAGTATCCGGTCCAGGTGCCGTCCGGGCGATAGAAGCGGCCGATGTCGTACGGCTTGCCCTGGAACAGGAACCAGACTGTGCGATACCCGGTGGCCATGACCTCCGCTCCGTCGACCTCAAGCGGCGATGACGGGAATGCATCGTGCGCCAGGACCATATGGTCGTGGGTGGCCGACACGAGGTCAGCGTGGAAGGTAGAGGTTCGGTCGGGCGGTCGAACGTACTGGAACTCGATCGCCGATCCATCGGGTGAAGGGAATTCAGGTACCGTGACGGGCAGTCTCCTCGGGGGCCGGGTGCGGGCAGCAGGCTGGGGGAGGCGGTACCGCGTCAAGCACGCCCGAAGCCGGCCGCGATGACGGTGATACGGATCTCATCTTTGAGCTTGGGGTGGATCACCGCCCCGAAGATGATGTTGCAGTCGGGCGCGACCTTCGACGAGACGAGATCGGCTGCTTCGTTTACCTCGTAGAGAGTCAGGTCTGGTCCGCCGGTCACGTTCAGCAACACGGCTCTCGCGCCGGAGATCGACGCATCGAGGAGCGGGCTTGCGATGGCCTTCTCGATTGCCCGGCGAGCACGGCCCTCTCCGGAAGCCGTCCCCATTGCCATGAGTGTTGGGCCGGATCGCTGCAGAACGGCGTTGACGTCGGCGAAGTCGAGATTGATGAGGCCAGGCGTCAAAATCAGATCCGCGATCCCATGGATACCCTGGTGAAGGGTGTCGTCGGCCATGCGGAACGCCTGCGCGATTCCAGTTTGAGCCGGTGCGATCTGGAGAAGCCGATCGTTCGAGATGACGATGCTGGAATCGAGATGGGGTCGGAGACGGTCAAGACCTTCCAGCGCGATGGCGCGGCGTCTCGACCCCTCGAATGAGAACGGTAGTGTCACCACGCCGACGGTGAGCGCGCCGACCTCCTGTGCGATCTCAGCAACGACCGGAGCGGCGCCGGTTCCGGTACCTCCGCCCAGTCCCGCCGTGACGAAGACCATGTCGGCGCCGGCCAGTACCTCACGTACTGCGTCCTTCTCCGGCTCGATGGCCCGCTCGCCGACCTTCGGATCGCCACCTGCGCCGAGCCCTCGGGTCACCCGCTCGCCGATCCGCACGCGGGTGCGGGCCAGTGTGCGGTCGAGCGCCTGGACGTCGCTGTTCACTGCGATGAAGTCGATGCCCTGGACGCCGGACTCGATCATGCGGTCGACGGTATTGCTGCCGGCCCCGCCCAGTCCCACGACCTTGATTTCGGTAAACCCCTTGGCCAGCCGCGGCGTCTCCGCCGAGAGCATCTGCGGAATCACGGGCTTGTCACGCTTCCCTGCGTCGACCCGGCTCGGGTCGAAGCCACCTTTAGACACGTTCCAGTACCTCCTTGGCAAGCGACTGATACATCTCGACCGCTCGCTGCGACCCGACAAGCTCGACGAGGGGCACGCCGGCGGAGGCGGACTCCAGGATCTTGGAGTTGGTGCCGACGCTGGTGGTGAAGACGAGATCACCCCAGTGCTCGCGCAGGTAGCCGGCCACCGTCTGCTCCTCGCGTAACCTGCGATCGAATTTGCTGAGAACGATACCCAGGATGCGGAGACCCGGGTTGATGTACAGGATCTCGTCGATGCTTTCCTGGAGCATCTGCAAGCCCTGCAGCGAGAAGAAACGGGCTTCGGTGGGGATGAGGACGAGCTGGGCCGCAACCAGCGAGTTGATGGTCAGCAGGCCCAGCGAGGGAGGCGTGTCGATGAAGATGAAATCATACCCGTCCGCGACTGTCGCCAGTTGGTCGCGCAGCCGGAACTCCCGCCCGAGCTTGTTCATGAGAGCGGCCTCAGCGGTGGCGAGCGCTATGGAGGTCGGAACGACGTCGAGGCGCGCGCTATCGCGGGAATAGATCGTGGCGATCGGCAATGCCACCTTGCGGTCGAGCAGGGCATCCGCGACCGTGGCCTCAAGCGCCGGACGCGCTCCGAAGCTCGACGATAAGTTGCCCTGGGGGTCCATGTCGACCAGCAGAACACGACGTCCCAGCTGAAAAAGGGACGTGCCCAGGTTGGTAGTCGTGGCGGTCTTGCCGACCCCACCCTTCTGGTTGGCTACGGAGATGATGCGTGCAGGCATGAGATATAGGGGGGAGGCGGCAGCCGTGGTGGGCCGGTACGACGGTATTGTACGGGCCGCCGGAGGCGATCACAAGGAAGAGGTGGCTAGAATAACGGTTACAATGCGGTACGTTAGACCCAAAGGAGCCATACGTGGGACTCTTTAGCCGGCTCCGAGCCATCTTTGGAGCCAAGGCAAACAAAGCCCTGGATCGAATGGAAGATCCGAGGGAGACGCTCGACTACTCCTACAACAAGCAGCTTGGGCTGCTACGCGACGTGAAGCGGGGTCTGGCGGAGGTTGCCACCTCGAAGCAGCGGCTGCGCATGCAGGCTGAAACGCTGCAGCAGCAGGACGCGAAGCTCCAGTCGCAGGCGCAGCAGGCGGTCATGCAGGGACGGGATGACCTGGCCCGCATGGCGCTGCAGCGGCGCCAGGTGATCGCGCCGCAGCTGGAGAGCCTGCAGACGCAGGTGGCACAGCTCGATGAGCAGCAGGCCAAGCTTTCCCAGGCATCGCAGACGCTGCAGGCCCGCATCGAGATGTTCCGCACCCAGAAAGAGACGATCAAGGCTCAGTACACTGCCTCGAGAGCGCAGGTGCAGATCGGCGAATCGTTCACCGGACTCTCCAGTGAGATGAACGACATCGGCGCCTCCGTACAGCGGGCCCAGGACCGCATCGCCCAGATGCAGGCGCGCTCCGGCGCGCTGGACGAGCTGATCAACTCCGGCGCCCTGACCGACTACACCGCGCAGCTCAGCACGGGT
>Ga0070735_10004550_pt1 | contig 11666 bp, 8 predicted proteins | sample Coa_R1_FD_66443 | JGI IMG/M metagenome (GOLD analysis project Ga0070735, IMG submission 66443) | Surface soil microbial communities from Centralia Pennsylvania, which are recovering from an underground coalmine fire - Coalmine... | ecosystem: Environmental > Terrestrial > Soil > Unclassified ... | reverse complement strand
CGCCAATAACGCACCACTGGATGGACAGCACGCACATCGACTTCGGGGTGCTTACGCTCGGCGCGTGGAAGTGGAACGTGCAGATCGAGGGATCGTACTTCACGGGCCGCGAGCCGAACGAGTTTCGCTACGACTTCACGCCGTTCCACCCCGATTCCGTGTCGGGCCGCGTCACTTTCAATCCATCGCGCAACTGGAGTCTCCAGGTCTCGTACGGCTACCTGCACAGCCCGGAGCAGCTCCGGCCGGGAGAGGACGTGCGGCGTGCGACGGCCTCCGCCGCCTATGCTGCGCCGCTGCGCCACGGCGGATTCGTGGCGGCGACGGCGGCCTTCGGCAATAACAGCAGCGGTGGCGTGAACTCCGATGCCTACCTGGTGGAGGGCGAACTGAACCTGCGCGAGCGCGACTCGGTCTTCGTCCGCGGCGAGTTCGTGAACAAGCTCGGCGAGGAGCTGGCGATTGCGCCTCTGGGCCGAAAGTTTGGAATCGGCCAGGTGTCGATCGGGTATGTCCGCGATGTGACGCCGAACCGTCCGTACCAGGCCGGAATTGGCGGCGCGGTCACGTTCAACATGGTCCCGTCGGACCTCCAGAGCCTCTATGGTAAGTCGCCGATGGGGTTCTGGCTGTTCGTGCGCATTCGGCCGTCGAAGATGCAGCACGGCGGCTCGATGGCGGGCATGGAGCACGCGCACTGACGTGAGCGCCGCCATCAGGACTCGGCGACGAAACGCGCGGCCAGACCGCGGATCACGGGGTAGGTCTGCTCCGCGATCCACTCTTCCGGGAACATCCAGGTCGCCACGTTCCATACGCCGGCCGCGTGCGCCGGCTCGTCGAACTCGACGATCCGGTCGCGATAGGCGCGGCCTTCAAGAGCGGCGCGGAACGCCGGCACGTCGAGATGGGCCGACCCTGCAATGTCGTCCAGCACGGAGCGGTCGGCGATGTCGCGGTCCTCCTCCCAATACGCGTGGTATAGCGCGTCCAGGTAGGGCTCCTGCCGGCCGGCCTCCCAGGCGAACTCCCCGCCCTCCAGCGCGAGCCGCGAGTTGGAGACTCCGCGGCTCCGCTTCGGCACCACGGCGGACTCGGCGGCGAGGAACAGCTCGAAGCGGTTCGGGATTCGCGGTTTTCGCGCGGCGTCCGGGTCGGGCGGAGCCGGTTTGTACGGCAGCCCCTCCGGCAGCAGCTCGTAGCCGATCCACCGATACGAGATCGACGGAAACTCGGCTCGCAGCCGCTCGGCCTGTCGCCGCGCGACCCAGCACCAGGGACAGACGACATCGTGCGCAACGGTCAACTGCGGCATGGCTGGACTTCCTCTCGCCGCGAAACGATCCCGCGGCCATCACGGTTACGCTTTGGGCCGCCCGCGGGTTCCGTCGAGCCCAGCCCGGCATCGGCGCGCCCGCCCCTTCCCGGCGTTCGCCCTCATTCTCAATTGGCCCGCCAGACCCGGCCGATCGCAATCTCAGCCGGATCGCCCAGAGCGCTCCAGAGCGCGTCGTCGCTCGGCCCCGGTCGGGTCGGCCGGTAGTCGTAGGCCGTAAAGCTCATCCGGCCGTTCCCGCTCGTGTTCGCGGCATGTCTGCGAACGGCTGCCTCGGGTGCAATCTTTTGCCGGTCGGTCCTGTCATGGGTGTATGGATGGCTGCACGGGCGACGGCCCGAACGGCAACAGATAGAACTGATCGCAGGTGGTGTAATGGCAACATCCTACGCTCTGAACGTAGAGACCGCGAAGGTTAATGGAGGTTCGAACCCTTCCCTGCGAATGGATAGAATACTAACCACCCGCTTCGCTTGAGGCGCATAGGCACAGAGATTCTCGGGAGGTGAATTCGTGGATGCCCATACGCGCAGCATCTCCGTTTGAGGTTGGTCCTTGTAGCTCAGTGGAATAGAGCGCCACTCTGCGAAGGTGGAGGCCGTCCGTTCGACCCGGACCAAGGACGTTCGGTTTTGGATCGCGGAATTTGAACTCGGTGTTGCTAGCTACCAGCTGCCGAATACCAGCTACCAGCCCCCGTACCGAATTGGGAAACGGCTCTCGCAGCAAACGAGATGATTGACGGTTCGATTCCGTCCGGAGGCTTCTCACTACCTGCGGTTGACTCCTGCGACAATGTCGCCCTTGCTGTCCATTTCCACAATATGCGGTCGTGCCTTTCGCGCCCTCGTCCGTTTCGCCGCCCTGTCCCTTTGGCATTGCTCTTGCTGCTCTTTGCTGTCCATATACCTGCACCTCGGCTATTGGCTGTCCGATCAATGCTGTTGACTTGCGATCGGTTCAGGATCGCGCCAGGTACCGATTGATGGCGGCGCTGTCCTGGCCGCGCGCGAGGAGGGCAATGTGGTTGTCGGGACGGAGCAGCACGGAGAAGGGCCGGTCCGTGCCGAAGGCGGACTTGGCTGCGTCGTCCAGCGGCAGGGCGTAGAGATCGACGCCGTCCGCGAAACGGGCGTGGAGCGGCGCGCCGGCCGCAGCGTCGCCGAAGAAGATCAGGTGGAATTTCGGCGCGCGCAGCCGGTCGAAGACGCTGGCGCCCCCCACGCGGAAATAGGGCATGCGGTCGCCGGCGCGGACCGCGAAGCCGTGGTCGCCGCTGGAATCGCTGAGCGCGCTGTGCCGATACTCGATGCCGATCTGCGAGATGAGCGAGAAGAAGCGCCTGCGGACGGGCTCGACGTGCAGCAGCACGCTTGCGAGCGGAGGCAGGATCGTGGTGCGGACCACGTTTTCCAGCCAGTCGGAGCCGGCTGCCAGGCTGAACATGCGGTCCGTAGTCTTGAGCAGGTTCCTCGCGTTCTCCAGTCGCTCGGTGTTGTAAGTCTCCAGAAGTTCCGGTCCCGCGCCCCGATGCAGGACGTACGCCAGCTTCCAGGCCAGGTTGTAGGCGTCCTGGATTCCGGTGTTCATGCCCTGCGCGCCGGCGGGAGTGTGGACGTGCGCCGCGTCGCCCGCGAGAAAGCAGCGGCCCGAGGAGAAGCGGCTCGCGTGCCGGGAGTGGACTTTGTAGGTCGAGAACCAGTTGACGTGCGAGACCTCGAGCGCAATCTCAGACTCCTGCTTGATCCGCCGCTCGATCTCCGGGTAGACGATTTCGCCCTCGTTCCGATCGAGGCCCTCCGGAAACGCGCCGACGATCCGGAACCGGCGGGCGCCCCGCATCGGGAAGAAGGCGACGATGGAGTTCTCGGTCATGCACAGGATGAGCGCGTCGTGGCCGAGCTGCCAGTCGATCTGCACGTCGGCTACGTAGAAGATACGCTCAAAGGTACTGCCTTCGAAACCGATGTCGAGATTTTCGCGAACCACGCTGCGCGGTCCGTCGCAGCCCACCAGATACCAGGCCCGGACCGTCCGGGAGATGCCCGCCGGATCGATGCAGCGCGCGGTGACTCCGTCCGGGGATTGCGCGATGCTCTGGACTTCCGAGTTCCAGTATACGTCGCGGCCGTGCGCGCGGAGGTACTCGTACAAGAGCGCCTCGTTGCGGCTCTGCTCCAGCACAAGGACGAACGGATAGGGACTCAGGCCTTCGCCGACGCCGGCCAGATCGAGCTCGCCGCGCTCGACCCCGCCCTGGTACAGCCGGAGCGTTTCGATGAGCGTCCCCTGCGCGACCGCGGTCTTGGCGAGGTCGAGCTGCTCGTAGATTTCGAGCGTGCGGGCGTGGACGCCCAGCGCCTTGGAAAAGGGAGTGACGCCCTCGCGTTTCTCCAGCGCAACGAAGTCGACGCCATATCGGGCAAGCTGGCAGGCGAGCGAGAGCCCGGTCGGGCCGGCGCCGACGATCAGGACTTCCGTCGAGATGTCGCCCTCGGGTTGGGCTATACGTTCCAGGGATAGGTCTCCGGCGGCTCGGCGTCCGCACTCGGCTGAATGTGCAGCGGGTGCAGCGCGTGGGTCTCGTCTATGTATAGGAACGCGTCGTACCGGTCCGGCAGCACTGTCGGCACATAGTTGCCCCACTGCTCGAATGCCGGCTGGTAGACCACTCCTATCGCCCGATGGCCGCGCGGCTCGCTTACCGGCAGCTGGCAGCGGCTCGCTGGCAGCGGGCGGCCGCTGGCTGCTCCCCCGTTGTGGTGCGCGGCCTGGGATGCGCTCCGCTCGCCCGCGCTCTCGGCTCCGGTCCGGCGCTGTGCGGTGCGCGTGACGTGCTCCGAGGCCGGGCCGCCGTCCGCGCGTCGGTCCGCCCCGATGTGGCCGTGCGGCTCGTGATCGCCGGAGCGGCGCCTCAGCTCGTCCATGAGCAGCAGCTTATCGGTCGGGCCAGCCCGATGCAGGAGATCCTCCCAACTGCCGGCGCGCGCCTCCGGGACGGGCATGCGCTCCATCGGCGCGCCCCATTGGCGGCCGGCGATGACGCTGCCGCGGTAGGAGCCGAAGCCGACGACGAACCACTCGCCGGGCGCGCGGGCCTCGCGCACGAGCTGGCCCACATTCACCATGCCGTCGGCCGCCATGCCGGTGGCGCACGCGTCGCCGACGTGCGTGTTGTGCTCCCAGACCACCGCCTTTGCCTGCGGCCCGTGGAAGCGCATCAGCCGGTCCAGGGTCTCGACCATGTGCCGATCCCGCACGTTCCAGGAGTGGGGCCCGCCGCGCACCATGGCGCGGTAGTAGGTCTCCGCGTTCTTCACGATAAGGGCGTTCTGCTCGGCGACGAAGAAGGCCTCGCGGCCGTCCTGCCGCGGGTCCGGCTGTTCGCGACGCAGGGCGGCCAGCATCGCTACGGCGTCCTCTTCGCAGCTTTCCGGGATGAGGGCGACCGTACTGCGTGCGTAGTCTTGCCCATCGTCCCCATACGGCTCGAAGCAGCGGAAGGCGCGGCGGGCCGCCTCCAGCGCCGCGCCGTCCACGCGTTCCAGGTAGCGCATCACGGCGTCCATCGAGTCCCAAAGGCTGTAGACGTCGAGGCCGTAGAAGCCGGCGCGGTCCGATTCCGGGCGGCCGGCGTTCCAGTCGCGCAGCCACTCGGCGAGCGCGACGATCTCCCAGTTGGCCCACATCCAGGTCGGCCAGCGCCTGAATTCGGCCAGCACGTCGCGCGCGGTCGCGCCCGCGTCGGGATAGCCCTTCACGAAGCGATTGACGCGGTAGCAGTCGGGCCAGTCGCCCTCGACCGCGATGAAGGAGAAGCCCTTTTCGCGAATGAGGCGCTGCGTGAGCCACGTTCGCCAGACGTAGTATTCGGAGGTGCCGTGCGAGGCCTCGCCGAGGAGCACGCAGCGCGCATCGCCGATCTGCTCCATCAGCGGGTCGAGGTCCCGCGGCGCGCGCAGCGGCCGGGCGGCGTCCCGGCACTGCGTAGCGATCTCGTTCTCCGGCGCGGCGGCGCCGGAATCCGCGGCTCGTATGGTTCTCATGGTTCCAGCCTATTGCGATGGGCGCAGGACTATTTTGCCGGGCTTGTCGCTCTCCATGACCGCGACGTGCGCGCGGGGCGCGTCGGCGAGCGGCATCTCCTCGGCGACGATCGGGCGGAGCGTGCCGGCCTCCAGCGCGGCGCCGATGGAGGCGTGCATGGCGCGCAGCTCCTCCGGCGTGGCGATCGTGATCGTCATGCCGAGTATGCTGACTTCGTTCGACATGGTCATGCGCGGATCGATCTCAATTGGGCCGCGGCTCCCGACGACGACGATCCGGCCCTGCCGGGCGACCGCGCCCAGGTCCTTCGCCAGGTTCCTGTTGGCGAGCATCTCGATGATCAGATCGACACCGCGCCCGCTGGACGCCTTCGCGAGCGCCGGTGGATCGTCGGTCACATCGTGGCCGAAGACGTGATGCGCGCCCTGCTCGCGAACGAGCGCGCGCCCCTCTTCGCTGCCGGCGGTGCCGATGACGGTGAGGCCGGCGGCGCGCGCGAGCTGGACCGCGGCGATCCCGACGGCGCCGGACGCGCCGTGCACGAGCACGGTCTCGCCGGGCTGCGCCTTGCCGCGATAGAAGAGCGCCCGCCACGCCGCCCCGACGGGGATTCCGACGCCGGCGCCCTGCGAGAACGACACGCGATCCGGCAGCGGGTGGACCTGGGAGGGCTCGCACAGGATCCGCTCGGCGTAGGCGCCGGTGAGGGAGCCGTAGATGTAGACGCGCTCCCCCGGCGCAACCGTGTAGACGCCCTCGCCGACGGCTTCGACGACTCCGGCCGCGTCCGCGCCGGGCGTGTAGGGAAGCGGCGGCAGTTTGGGATAATTGCCCGACCGAACGTAGGTCTCCACCGGGTTGACGCCGACCGCGTGCGCCCGCACGAGCACCTGCCCGGCGGCCGGTTTCGGGTCCGGCACATCCACGAGCTGCAGCACCTCAGGCCCGCCGAACTCCCGCACCTGTATCGCTTTCATACGCCCTCCTGGTATCTGGACGGACTCGGGCGGTTCCCGGTTCCTGGTTCCTGGTTCCTGGTTGCCGGCCCATGCATTTAACCGGGAACCAGGAACCAGCTACCAGCTACCGCTTGAACGTGGCGGATTGTTCGGCGGTTTGGCGCAGGTAGCGGTCGCCGAGCTCTGCGCTAGGCTCGATCTCCGTGCCGTTGTGCCACTGGTTGAAGGAGTCGAGGAGGATCCAGTCCGGCTGGTCGGCGATGGCCTGGCTCCAGAGCGCGCGGTAGAGGGCGCCGTCCGCGCGGTCGACAAAGCTGCGGCGGGGGATGCCGCTGGTGGCGTTGGACTTGCGATCGTCGTAGCCGGCTATGACCGTCTCGATCGCGATGTGCCCGAGCCGGCGGGCGAGCCGGTTTGCGGGCAGGAAGCGCTCGTGCAGCAGGGCGGCGGCGGCGGCGGGGTCCTTCTGCTGCATCGGTCCGTCGATGTCGAGGGCGTGCAGGCCGTCCCAGAGCAGGGCGTCGGCCAGCCGGTCGCCGGAGCCGATCGCGATGAACCCGGCCAGGTAGCGGGACTGCGCGGCGCCGAGGGCCTGCTCCCATTCGGAGGCGGGAAGGCTCCTGCAGAGGCCGGCATAGAGAAAGAGGACGGGCTTGCCGGAGAGGCGCAGGCAGCCGGGCTTGCTGCCGAAGGTCCGGAGCAGGTAGGCGAGATCGGCCGTTGCGGCGAGACGGTCGGGCTGCGGCTGCAGGCGCTCCCAGTAGATACAGACGGTGAGACCGTGGGCGGGCGCGCGGTCGATCAGGAGGCGAATAGCCCTGTCGGTCGTGTCCTGCCGGCCCCACCAACTGCAGACGAGGGTATCGATGCCGGCCTCTTTCGCCTGCCGCAGATGGCGCTCGATCACCGCGGGGTCCGTGCTGTCGTAGGGACCGCCGGCGGGGTAGTGCGCGTGGCTGACGATGCGCTTGTTGGCCGGCTCGACTCCGTCGTAGTGCGCCCAGCGCCGGCTGACGGCGGGCGTGGCGTACCAGGGATAGTAGAGGGCGAGCACGCGGCGCGCGATGGGCTTTCCGACGCCCTTTCCGTCGTCGCCGACGGGCGGTCGATCCAGCCAGCCGGCAGGCTGCTGGGCGGCGAGGCAGAGGAGCAGGGCGACGAGCGCCAGCAGCGTCGCTAGCGGGTGACGGCGCGCGGACAGGCCCGCGCGGGATGAGGAGCGCGACTTATTTTTGTTTTTAGTTGGAATCATGAGGTTTGGAAGGCGACATCGGCTAAAGAACTGGTCCATGTCCCTCTCTCCTGCCCCGCGGCGGGCGTATTGTGGCGGAGGCCGGGCCTGCGGCGGGCGCACTGTTGCGGCGGCCGGGCCTTCGCAGGGCGTGGGCGCTGCTGAGTCCGGGCATGGTGCGCTCGTCCGCGCCGCCGGGCTGTTTCGGACGCCCAGGCTTCGGCGGGCCCGCGCCACGTGACGGATCGTGCCGCCAGCGTCGGTCCAGCCCGCGTTACGATCGCGTTCCCGACGGCTAGGCCGCCTGCCGGCGTGAAGCCCCTGCCCCGCACGTAGAACGGATGCTCGCGCGTTGCGGTGATGCGCTCGACCAACTTGTGCGTCTTCGCGTCCGCCAGCGCTACGGTGAGCACCTTGTCCACCTGGCGGACCGTGGTGCGCAGCACCCTGCGGACCTGCGTCCTGCCCGTCTTCTCGTCGCGGGCGAGGACGGGTCACAGCTGCGCGCTCACTCGGTCGTGGACACGGGCAGGGATATTCCCACCTGGCAGCCGAGCGAATTGCCGCTACGTGTGATTCTCGATCCATGAGGCCAAGCTGAAACCTCATCGCGTTCCCCGAATGCATCGCGGCATTGCATGGAACCAGAGGCGGGAGATTGCAGCCCTACACGAACGGATACCAAAAGTCGAACCGCCGCCCAGTTTCGATGTCGAAGTACTCCCACATGGCTTCACCCGTCTTGACGGCGCGAGCCAAGATGCGCCTCGCGGAAAACTGCTTGAAGTCGAAGCTGTAAGTGCCTATGTTGGATATCGATACGCACGCCGAGTATCCGCCGGCCAGTTCTTTTATCGCGATCCAATTGACCGTCAGAGTCGGCCGAAATCCCGGAGGGACGGCGAGCTCGCTCGCGTGGAATCCGCGGAATCCATCAGCAATTGTGCCGCCAACGCGTGAAATAGCGCCAACGCCGCTGAAGATCAGCCCGCGGAAATCGCGGTCAAAGCCTGGCACAAGCCGTTGATCCGTGTTACACTTGTCCGCAAGAATCGCCGCTACGTTAGCAATCGCAACCACGATTTGCAGCATTTCCTTATCGGGAGTGTGCCTGATTTCGATAACCAGACTTTCCGCGAAATCGTCTGCGGCAAAATATTCGATCGGATCAGTTAGGTGCGTTTCGTCCATAATTAACACGGTCTCGCGGCCGGTCACCACCTGCCGTCCACAGCTAGGTCGTCTGCGCTGCTTCCGTCCGCATCTCGAACTGCGGATTAATCGTGAGGGAGCAAACGTAGGCATGTTCTGTGCAGAAACCAGTTGCTCCGGAATCTCGCGGCGGTGCGACGCAGCGCGGCGCGACACTGCGCCGCCTTTAATTGAACTGGCGACGCGCGCAATAGCGACTGGACCGTTCGGGCTACCGCGACAAGCGTGAGCGGTACCCAGTCTCTAGGCGCACACTAAAGGACTGAAATACATCATCGCCCGGAATAGATGATGTGGGTAAGTTCGTTGAACTCCGGATGGTTGGCGGGCACAACATTGCCGTTTTCGTCGAGGAAGTCTCCGGCAGCGCTCTGCCAACGCCAATACCCAAATTTCTGTCGATACCACTGTATTTTCGCAGCATTGTCCTCCGGACGCATGAATCGGACGCGCTCTACCCCATTGGCGTCCAAGAGTTTCCAACCGTTGGTCCGGCCAACCGCATTCGACGTAATGACACGCCGCCATCCTTTGGGAGCAGCGTCCAATATCGCGCTTTCACTCTTTCCAAATAGTCCACCGATCCCCTTAAGACAATCGCCTTCGCCGTTATGCACCCACGCCCCGCCGCCGTGCGTTCCCACGAAGTAGCTATGGTCGTCCTCTACGACGAAGTTGTGGACGGTGTAGCCCTCGGCTCTCCGACGCCACGTGACGGATTGTACCACCAGCGCCGGGCCAGCCCGCGTTACGATCGCGTTCCCGACGGCCAAGCCGCCTGCCGGCGTGAAGCCCTTGCGCCGCACGTAGAACGGATGCTCGCGGGTTGCGGTGATGCGCTCGACGACCTTGTGCGTCTTCGCATCCGCCAGCGCAACGGTGAGCACCTTGTCCACGTGGCGGACCGTTGTGCGCAGCACCCTGCGGACCTGCGTCCTGCCCGTCTTCTCGTCGCGGGCGAGGACGAGGTTGCCTTTGCTAACGCGCTCGATCGGCTTGACGAGCAGGTGGAACCGGCCGTCCTCGCCGCGGATGATCGTCTGCACCGGCGTGCCCGCCACGAAGCAGCCGGGACCGTCGCACAGCCTGGCAAGGATAGCCAGCTCCTCGCCCTCTTCAATGAACTTGGCCGCGTCTCCAAGCGCGGTGGCGCCGTGCACCATCGGCAGCAGGACCGAGGGCGCGTCCAGGGCGCGCTGCCAGGCGGGGAGGCCCGCCCCGGAGGCGCTGAACGCGCCGTGTCAGAGGGTATGGCCGGCTGCACCCCAGGTGTTGCTCGGTTACCCATTCAGGTCGGAGCCCATCCAACGTCCGGCAGATTCTCTGATTACGCGCCGACCGATATCGACGACAACGTACCCCCGTCATCGAATATGAACGTGGCTCCACTTGTTGGAACCGTCAAACTTGGCGGCAATCCCGGATGCCTACGAAGTGCGTCACTAGCGATGCTACGCTCGGAAAGATACGATTCCACGTCCTGGATTGTCGGGCGGGACGGCAGGTCCCATTCCGTCAGTTCGCATCGTGCCGGTAACCGGACCGCACGGTCCCATTCCGGCCATTCGACATAGACGCGTACACAGACATCGGGCGCCGCCCGACTAAAGTGAAACTCGACGTCGCCGTACCGATGTATGGTTGGGCTGCGGTGCCGGCGCGACACTCCGCCAACCCTTTCTGGCGCCCCAAGCGCCTGAACGATCTGCGTTCTGGTCGGGTGGCGCGGCAGCTCTCCGAACCGCCCAGTTTCTATGAAGGTGCGAAGGGCCAATCGCATTTGCGTGCCTCCGTTCATTGGCCCGCAAGTTGCTGGAGTGCGTGTTCGAGAAAGTGAAGCTCGTATGACCTCCCCACGCCACCGTCATTTGGAAATTGCGTAACATATGGCTTTGCGGCCCGAACGCGGTCCAGCATTCGGGTGACGAACTCACGATCTCCGAGCAACTGTTGCGCGTCCGCAGCGGCTGCATCCGCGGCGCGGCCGCCGCCGCTAAACACCGGCTTGAACACAATTGCACCATCAGCGGCGGGACGGACTGCAAGCTCGACGCCGTCGTAAGTGATGTGCGCCCCCTTAACCGCCCAGTCAGGAGCAACAGTATGGATGCGCCAGCATGGCGGATTATGCACCCACGCCCCGCCGCCGTGGGTCCCGACGAAGTAGCTATGATCGTCCTCGACGACGAAGTTGTGGACGGTGTAGCCCTCGGCTCTCCGACGCCACGTGACGGATTGTACCACGAGCCGCGGCCCAGCCCGCGTTACGATGGCGTTGCCGACGGCCAAGCCGCCTGCCGGCGTGAAGCCCTTGCCCCGCACGTAGAACGGATGCTCGCGCGTTGCGGTGATGCGCTCGACCACCTTGTGCGTCTTCGCATCCGCCAGCGCTACGGCGAGCACCTTGTCCACGTGGCGGACCGTTGTGCGCAGCACCCTGCGGACCTGCGTCCTGCCCGTCTTCTCGTCGCGGGCGAGCACGAGATTGCCCTGATGCACTTTCTCGATCGGCTTGACGAGCAGGTGGAACCGGCCGTCCTCGCCGCGAACGATCGTCTGCACCGGCGTGCCCGCCACGAAGCAGCCGGGACCGTCGCACAGTCTGGCGAGGATAGCCAGCTCCTCGCCCTCTTCAATGAACTTGGCCGCGTCTCCAAGCGCGGTGGCGCCATGGATCATCGGCAGCAGGACGGAGACGGCGTCCAGTCCGCGCTGCAAGGCGGGTACCTTGCGATTGCGGATGTCGCGGCCGGTGATCGCTTCCCCGGCGTTGTAGATCGGGTTGAAGTTTGCGGCAAGCTGCAGCGCGGCCAGGCCGCCGCGGCCGACCAGGTTGGCGCCGCGCAGGAAGGGCTTTGCCGTTACGTCCCGCATGTCCCCG
>Ga0070735_10004548_pt1 | contig 11671 bp, 2 predicted proteins | sample Coa_R1_FD_66443 | JGI IMG/M metagenome (GOLD analysis project Ga0070735, IMG submission 66443) | Surface soil microbial communities from Centralia Pennsylvania, which are recovering from an underground coalmine fire - Coalmine... | ecosystem: Environmental > Terrestrial > Soil > Unclassified ... | reverse complement strand
GCGGCTGACGACTTACGCCGGTTAACCCCCTTTCCCGGCGGTGCAGGCTTTTCCCCTCGAGCATGCCAGATGTACTTGTGTTTTTACATAAGGAGGTAGGACTCGCCTTGAATAGAGCCAGAGCATACAACGCTGTCCTGCACACGCTATTTATCGCCCTCTTGATGCTTGCCGTGACGCTCGTCGTCTCCGCGCAGATCAATCGTGTGCGCACCGCCAAGGGGTTCGCGGGCTCGTCGGTATCGACCAGCACAGGCGCCCTTCGCCGCACCGCGACGCCCGCGCTGAAGGGCGGTACGAACTTCGCCGCCGTTCCGCGCTCCCTCACAAAGCGCAAGTACGTCTTCCGCAACAACGGGAAGATGACGCGGCTCGCCGGCGATAACGTCGCCGTGCGGCAGACGCAGCTCCTCACCAAGCAGAACCCGAGCGACCAGGTCTCGGCGACGCCGGCGCCCTCGCAGGACGAACATCCCTTCTGCACCATGGATGAGAAGTTCGTCTACTTCGACAGCGACCGCGCCGACGCCACCACGATCCCGCAGGTGTCGACCGGCACGTTCAACATCTTCCGGATGTTTATCGACGGCTCGGGCGTGACGCAGATCACGACGGGAGCCTCCAACAAGATCGAGCCTGCCGTAACGCAGGACGGCAGCCGCGTGGCCTACGTCTCCGGCGGAAACTACACGAACTTCGCCGCCAACGTGGACAACCCGGTCTCCGCCGGATTCAGCCTCTTCTTCATCGATCTCAACGCGGGCGGCAACCCAGTCTCGCTCACCCTGAACAACCCATCCGGCTTTACGTTCCTGGACGTGCGGCATCCCACCTGGTCCACCGCCGCCGACAAGATCGCCTTCGCCGGCCGCCGCGATACCGATCCGAACAACTACCATATCTTTATCGTCGACGTGCAGAGCGACGTCATCACGCAGATGACCGCGGGCGCGTCGAACGACTACTCGCCGGCATGGTCGCCGGAGGGCCACCTGGTCGCGTTCACCACGAACGCCGCAGGCTTTGCGGGCGGCTCCGCGCCCCTCGTGGGCACGGGTCCCAACGGAAACGACGACATCTGGGTCATCAATCCGAACGCGTTCACTCCGGATCCCGCGCGGGTTACCAACTTCACCGTCAATGGAAAGGCGTCCAGCAACAAGAACCCCGCCTGGAGCACCCTGCGCTTCGATCCGCTGAACCTGGCCTCGCCGGAGACCGACGTCAACGGCAATCCTACTAGCGGCCCGCACCTCCTGGCGTTCGCCAGCAACCGCGCCGACACCGATACCACGCAGCCCGGCGTCGCGACCGACGTCGTCAACACGTTCGATATCTGGTGGCTGCACGCCAGCATCCGGCCCGATCCCAACCTGGGCGGCTCCTTTACCGTCACCACCCCGGAGTCTTCGGGCAACGCGTCGCACAAGCTGCCGACCAGCACGCCGGACACCGCAATCGATCCGACCGACCCGGCATTCATGTTCGATCCCAACTTCGTCTCGAACGAAGACTATCCGACGTGGCCGCAGTACATCAGCTCGTATCGCATCTTCTTCCAGAGCGACCACGCTCTGGCGGGCTTCGCGACGGGCACGAACCTCAATATCTTCGGCTCGACCATCTTCGACGTGAATGCGCCCTCGCTGCTCAAGTTCAACATTGAGAACAACGAGATCCTGCGCGTCGCAAGGGACGTGCCGGGCACACCCATCGCAAACCTGCAGGGTACGCGCCAGTTCAACGCAGGCGATACGCTGCGCTTCGGCGCGAAGGTCGTCGATTACGAGACCGGCGTGGAGTCCGTCTACGTCCAGATCAAGAACCCGAACAGCGCTCCCCAGTCGCCGGACAATACCGAGCACAAGGAGTTCTTCGTCGGCGACGGCATTCTCCAGGGCGGAACGCCGCCGCTAACAGTCGTCAATCCGCCATACGAGTGGGACAGCCAGGCGATCAACCCGAGCACCTATCTCTATCGCAAATCAGGCCGCCGCTCGCAGAACGAGGAGTTCCAGTTCGGCATACTGCCCAACAACTGGCCGGGCTGGAATATGTATACGGCCGGCAACGAAGACGTCAACGCCATGACGGGCGTCTCCAATCCGCCTGACGACGATGCGCACGACTACAGCGCTACGAAATACCGCGATCCAGAGGGCGGCTTCTGGCTGCAGCTCTGGGACGACGGTCCGGTCTCCAAGGGCGGCCACGAGCCGGAAGGCGAAGTCGCGGGCGACGGCACGTACACCGCGACCTGGACGACGCCGACCGACCAGCCGAGCGATTTCTACATCGACGTGATCGCTCGCGACATGGCGGTCGACCCGTTCAATACGCCGACCGACGTCCGCGGCATCAACTGGAAGATCTACGACAACGTCTGGGGCTTCACCACGGCGCAGTTCGTCAGCAGGGGCAGCTGGCTCTACGTGAACGACTACGACTGCGGGCAGCGCTTCTTCTCGACGGCGTTCGGCTCGGCCCCGTTCTTCGCCAACACGCCGACCTTCGGCTGGCCGACCGAGAGCTGGAACACGGAGTTCGACTCGGCCCTCTTCCCGACGGTCGCGGTCGACTCGACGAACCATGCGCTCCAGAACTTCCTGACGCCGCTCGGGCTCCACTCCTATGGCGGCATAGGCCCGCTCAACACAGACCCGACGGTGACGATCGGGCCCAACGGCATACCGGTGACAGGCGCCTACGACGAGTGGCGCATCCTTTCGCGAGGGCCGGTTCCGGACTCTGTCCTCAACACGTACCGAGGCCACATCAACACGCAGCCCCCGGACCTGCTCGCCAACTCCTCGACGCCGAACATGGTGTTCGTGGCGGAGAAGGCCGTCATCTGGCACAGCCCGTACACCGGCCGGCTGTTCGTGGGCGCAGGCACGCTGCTGGACAACGATACGCAGATGCGGCTTACCACCTTCGTCAAAGGCGGCGGGCGCATCTTCGTCGAGGGCGCGGAGATCGCGTTTGGCCTCTCCCTGGGCCAGTCGGGCGGCGGCAGCAATACGTTCCTCAACAATATACTGCACGCCACCTATGTCGATGACCAACTGGCGAACATCCCGAACGACAACCAGATGACGCCCATTCCCGGCCAGGGAACGCACCCGCTCGTCAGCGAGGCGTGGTATGGCCCGATAATCGCGCCCATTCCGCCCGGCTATACCGCGACTACCCTGCTGCCACTGGAGCACCAGTACCCGTCGCCGCCGTTCCCGCCGGGCCGCGACTACCCGTCGTCCGGACCACTGTTCATCGGATCGACGACGACAACGACGCGCGACTACATGGCGTTCAACGGGGGCGTTGGCGCGAACAACCGCGTAGTCTTCACAGCGCCGCTGAATATGCCGGACCGCTCCGACGTGGACGCCTTCTACTCGACGCAGAGCGCCTCGACCGGTCCGAGCCTGATGTGGTTCACGGACGTGTCCGCCAAGCCGATCGTGTCGAAGGTCGTGTTCAGCACCTTCGGCTTCGAGCAGCTCAATCCTGAGTTCTACATGGCCACCGGTACGCCGCCTCCGATCGTTCTGAAGAACCGGCCGACGGAGATCCTGCACAACATCGGCGACTACCTGAAGACCGGCCGCATCGTCGGAGTGATCCGCGACGTGAATGGCGCCATCCCGCTGAACCATGTGTTCGTGCGTGCGGTCTCTAACAACGGCATCTCTGTCGGCCTCACGCAGGCCACGGCCTACACCCAGGCGGACGGCAGCTACGTCCTCGATGGACTGGACGCCAACGGCCTGTACACCATCCAGGCGCAGAAGGCCGGCTTCATCACGCATACGTCGATCTCGACCGCGTTCCATGGCGGCGACCAGAGCCGCGCCGACTTCTTCGTCACGGAGGCGCAGCCCGGCTCGATCACCGGCAATGCGTCTCTTCTGGCCGGTGGAAAGCCGGCGCCCGGCCTGATCGTGATTGCACAGAGCATCAGCGATCCGCACCTGCCGACTTTTACGGCTACGACCGACGTCAACGGAAACTACACTATTAAGAACGTAACGCCGGATACGTACATGGTGTCGATTCCGCCGAACTCGCCCGGCAACCGGACGGCCCTTGGCTACGGCGACACCGTGCCCGGCAGCTACGGGTTCATCACGCTCGATCCGACCACCTCGCCGCCGACGCCCATCACGCCGGTCGGCTGGGACAACTCGCCCGTTCCGCCGAACATCGCGGCGCCGGTCGTCGTCGGAACCACCGCCCAAACCAGGGACGTGACCGGCGTCAACTTCCAGTTGAAGCAGGCTCCCGGCCGCATTCTCGGCAAGGTGACGGACGCGACCACGGGTCTGCCCATCCAGGGCGCTACCGTTACGGCGAGCAACGGCACCTCCTCCTTCAGCGCCAATACCATTGCCGACGGCACCTACATCATCACGGGCGTGGACCCCGGCACCTACACCGTCACCGCGGCGGCGCCGGGCTATGCGAACAACTCCGTTTCCGGCGTGGCGGTCAGCTCCGGCAATGACACCATCAATATCAATATCGCGCTCACTCCCGTTCCTCCGGGCAGCCTCTCCGGGCTGGTGGCAACGTCCAGCGGAATTCCCGTGGGCGGCGCGACAGTGACGGTATCGAGGCTCGACGGCACGGTGCTCCAGACGACCACGACGGGCGCCGTACAGATGGAGGGGAGCTACACCTTCAACTATCGGTTCAGCAACGACATTCCCGCTGGAGCGAAGGTGCTAGTAACGGCGTCGAAGGCAGGCTTCACGAACAAGACGGGCACGCTGACCGTCGGACCGATCAACCCCGGTCCGGCAGGGCCGGAAATCCAGGGCGTCAACTTCACCCTCGATCCGCTCTTCACGTTCCCGAACGCGCTGACGCTGGTCTCGGCGCCCTACGAGTACGCGACTCCGATCGAGAGTCTGTTCAGCATCCCGGCCGCGGATGTGGCAAGCAAGCAGTTCGCCTTCGTATGGTGGGATCCCACTGCTGCGACCTACATCTTCAACCCGACGCCTCCCGCCGACACGTTCCATCTCGGCAAGGGGTACTTCCTGCAGGAGCGGGACACGGCCATCGCGCTGGCGCTGACCCAGCAGGGCACGCTCGCGCCGCTCGTGGACAACAACGGGACGGCCACCCAGCCGGACTACGCAACGTTCTCCATTCCGCTGAAGACCGGCTGGAACCTGATCGGCGATCCGTTTGTCTACTCGCTCAACTTCCTGACCTGCCAGGTGCAGGAGCAGAACGGGGCGATAGAGGACGTGCTCACCGCGCAGTCCGGCAACAACCCGGCGCTCGGCTCGGCGCTCTGGACGTACGAGAACGGCAACTACCAGGTGATCTTCACGCTGGACCCGTTCCGCGGCTACTGGATCCGCGCGTTCCGGCCGGTAAACCTGCTGGTGGTTCCGACCTCCCAGCAGAACCGCGCCACCACCCGCGTCGCGAGCACCATGCGCTCGCTCATGGATGGTAACGCCCAGGGCAACGGCTGGAAGCTGAACATCATCGCAAATAGCGGCGACCAGAACTCCGCGCCCGCTATCGTCGGAGTGAACTCCGGCGCGACCGACCAGTACGACATGTTCAAGCTGGAGACGCCGCCGGTGACCGGCATGGCGACGAAGGCCGTATCGCTCACATTCGACCACTCCGACTGGGCGGTCAAGCCCGGCATGTACTCGGTCGACGTGCGCTCGGTGGCGACGCCGGTGCAAAAGTGGACGATGAACCTGGCATCGAACGTAGATGGCCAGCCGGTCACGATAACCTGGCCCAACATGGCTACGGTTCCGGGTAAGTACGACGTCATGCTGACGGACGAGGATGCCCACACGACCATCTCCATGCGGAACCAGGCGAACTACCTCGTTCCGGCCAGCAGGGCGTCCACCACGCTCACCCGGCACTTCACCGTGTCGGTCACGCGGGCCACGCGCAGCCTGCTCGCGCTCAGCGGTGTGACAGCCCGGGTGAATACCAACGCCCGCGGTCCCGTATCCGCCGAGATCGGCTACACGGTGACCTCGAACGCGACCGTGCAGGTGGCCGTGACCACGCGATCGGGCCGCACCCTGCGGACGCTCGACCAGGGTTCCACGCGCGCCGCGGGCGTCGGCCAGGCGCTCTGGGATCTCCGAGACGCCAGCGGCAACGCGGTGCCCGCGGACACCTACAACGTAGAGGTGACGGCGACCGACAACAGCGGCCGAAAGGTCCGCCAGGTCGTACCGTTCACTCTGCCGCGATAACACGGATCGGACGGACCGCTCTCTGCTTCGGGCCCGCCGCCCGGCGGATTCGAGGAGGAGAGCGGCGGCCGTCCGTACAATATGCTTCCGTGCGAGCCTCCTGTTCGCGCGCGGCCTGGCCAGGCGCGACCCAGGATGCACAAGGCTGCCACAGGACGGAGTGGCTGTGCCTGCGCAGTGGCAGTAACTCCCCCGGCACTCCAGGGGGCCGTCCCTGTAAGACCGAACTTGCCTGTGTTTCAACCCGCGAACCGCCAGCACCCAGGGGTACCCGGCGCGGGAACATTTAGGGAGGGAAAGACAGAGTGAAACCCAATCGCAGGAGTCCAGTCTTGCGCGCTTTAGGATCCTCCTTTGCGCTGGCACTGGTTCTGGGCGTCGGAGCTCAAGGCTCCGCGCAGGCGCAGCAGCAGACGCTCAAAGTCATGGTCGCCGACTTCGTCGACAAGGGCGCAAAGTCACCAGGCACCACTCTCGGCATACAGGCGACGGCAGCCGTCTACAACGAGCTGATCAACTCCGGCGCGGGACGCTTCTACGTCTTCCAGACCAGTGAAGTGACCAAGGAAGCCCAGACGCTCGGCATACGCACCGCCAGCGTGCCCGGCCAGCCCAACAACTTCTCCGCGCCGGATTTGGAGCGGATCGCGAAGTCGCTGGGCGCGGACGCGGTCGTCGAGGGCGAGGTTGCGGCGAGCCCGCTGGAGCGCGGCCGGCCCGTGCGCGTCGGCCTCGACGTTCGCATTCACGACATGGTGACGGACGAGGATATCAGCGGCGCGCTGAACTACGTTACCGAGACGCCGCGCCCAGGCCAGGTTGGCGACCCCGAGGAGCTCCTGACGAAGGGCGTCGAGGACGTGGCGCTGGAAACGATCCGCCAGATCGCGCAGCGACAGCTCTTCGTCGCGACCATTCTTAACGTCAACGGCAACTACGGCATCATCAACATCGGCACGCGCAACGGACTGCACGTCGGCGACGAGCTGACGGTCTACCGCCTGAGCCCGAGCGGCACGGTGCGGGTGGGGCGGCTGAAGGCGGCCCGCGTCTACCCGGGCGACGCCGAGGCGGATATCCTCCGCAACGTCGGCGGCGTCCAGATCGAGGACCAGGCCAGAATCATCTACCAGCCGCAGTACAAGCTCGAAATCGGCGGGACCGTCCGGTCCAACCCGTCCCGCACAAACTTCAGCATCGGCGCAGTCGGCGCCACTCTTACTGCCATCGGCATCGGCGTCCTGGTCGCGTCCGCCTCGCGCGGCGGCCAGACCTCGATCTCGGGCGTTACGGCCGAGGCGGGAACGAACGGCAATTCGCCCATCGTACGCGTCCGCTGGAGCGACAACGTCTTCGGCTCCTCCGGCGTCCAACAGTATAAGGTCTTCCGTTTGCCGGACTTCCCCTTCGGCACGGTCGGCGGCGGCCAGAACAACGGCGGCAACGGCGGCAACAACAACGCGACCGCGGCCGGAATTCCGGTCGGCACCGAATCCAGCACGATCAAGGAATTCGACGACCTGCCTTCGCCCAACTTCGCCTACAAGTCCGGCCTCGGCTTCCTGGTCGGCAACAGCAACGGCGGCCTGAACACCGGCAGCAACAACAACGGCAATAACGGCGGCGGCAACCAGACCCAGAGCTGCGCGGTCGTTACTCCGGCCAACGCGGCCACGCTCGACGTGGGCTTCACGCCCGGCCGCTCCTACCGCTACCAGGTGACCGCCGTCATCCTTCGGCAGTCGAACCTGTCGTCCAGCGGCAATCAGAATGGCGGCGGCGGCGGCTTGGGCGGCGGCGGCGGCATTGGCGGTGGTGGCGGCGGCAACAACGGCGGCTCGGGTAACCAGGGCGGCGTTGACTGCATCGAGACGGATCCCGTTCAATCGGGCCTGTCGACACCGCTCCTGCCGGTAGTCCTGACCTCGCCTCCGAACCTGACCGGCTCAATCGACATCCGGAGCTTCGCCCCGACGTTTGCGAGCCGGACCGGAGCCGACGTGTTCCAGCTGGAAATCTCGACCGACCGGACGTTCAAGAACCCGTCGCGCATCTTCCGGCAGCAGATCATCTCCACGTCGCCCAACGCCGACGGCGCAACGCAGAGCCTGCCCGCCGCGCTCGACCTCACGACGCTCGCGCCGCTGCTTTCCGACACAGCCTTTGCGAACTTCGTGGGAGGATCGAGCACCAACTCCCCGACGATCTACTGGCGCGTCGGCGCACGACACGACGAGGATGTGCCCGGACCGATCAACTGGATCAGCCAGAACCCGAGCGATCCGGACAAGACATTCCGGTTCGTGTATAGCGAAATCTTCAGCTTCACCGCAGCGCCGGTTCCCCCGCCGCCGCCGGGTCGGCTGGCAGCTATACTCAACAAAACCTTCAGCGGCCGAGCGCAGAGCAAGCTCCCGCTGCCGGGCGATACCACGATCGGTCGTGGAATCATCCAGAACCACGTGCTTACGCCGCAGGAGATCCTGACCGGCGCGGGCCGCACGCGACACTAGGCGCAAGCGCTCTGTACCACGGGACGGTATGCCTCAGAATCCCGCAGGACCCCCGGCATGAGCCGGGGGACCTGTTCCCATGACAACCCCCCGGATAGGAGTTATCTATATGAAATTCGTTCGAATGCTCCCTCCGACATGCAAGCTGGCGCTGACGTTGGCTGCGCTGGGCGCCGGCTTGGGACTTGCGCGAGCATCGCTCGCAGCGCCGCCACCGGCTGGGCGGTCCGTCATCCGGCCCGGAGAGGTGATCCTCTACCTTCAGGCCGGAACCGCCAAGGCGGATGCCGATGCCCTCGCGGCTCTGGTCAACGCTACCGAAGCGCCCATGCTCTTGCCGGACTGCTATCTTCTTACCCTCGATAAGAACAGCCAGACCGAGGACGCCACCACGGCAGCCGCGGCGAAGCTGCGTCCCGATCCACGCGTGCGCTGGGTCAACCCCGACACGCTGGTCTTTTATACGCAAACTCTTACGATACCGAAGGTCACGCCGAACGATCCCGACTTTCCCCAGCAGTGGGACATGCGCATGGTAAACATGCCGCAGGCGTGGGTGCTGCAAAAGGGCGTCGTAAACGTAAATACGGCAGTCATCGACTCCGGCTTCGATAAGACGCACGAGGACCTGCAGGGCCGCTATTCCGACGGCAGCTTCGACTTCGCCAATAACTCATCCAATATCGCCCCCGACGGAGCCGGTCCCGCGCTTCAACACGGCGTCCACGTTAGCGGCACGATCGTCGCCAACACGGACAACTCGAAGGGCGTCGCGAGCATCACCTGGCAGAACACGCTCTGCGTCGGCTGCAAGGTCCATAAGGTCGGCGACCCGGATACGGCGGTCGACGTGGCTGCCGCTATCAATGCGATGCAGTATTGCGCCGACAACAAGGACAAGTATCATATCGTCTCGATCAATATGAGCTTCGGCGGACCCGGCGATCCCTCGGACACCACCAACCCGGAGTTCGTGGCGCTCAAGAACTGCACCGATAAGGGAATCATATGCTGCTCCGCGGCCGGTAACTCCAATGCGGACAACCACATGGACCTTCCGGCCGGATACGCCTTCTCGCCGCTGATGCTCACCGTAGCCGCCGTCGGCGAGACCGGAAAGAAGTCCAGCTTCTCCAGCTTCGGCAAGATCGACGTCGCGGCGCCTGGCGGCGATTTCGACGATGGCAACGCGGGCCAGATACTTAGCACGCTCGACGGAGGTTACGGCGTCGAGAGCGGTACGTCGCAGGCGACGCCCCACGTCACCGGGATCGTGACGCTCCTGATGTCCATTCCGGGCGTAACGCCCATGCAGGCCGTCAACACGCTCAAGAACACGGCGAACCACACGGGCCTCGGCACCCTGCCGGACGTCAACTACGGTTTCGGCATCGTCGACGCATACGCGGCTATCTCGCAGCTGGCCACGCAGATCCTGATTACCTCTCCCGACGGGGTCAACCTGGCCGGCCAGTCGTCGGATCCCGCCAACGTGGTGCCGCTGCCGGTCGAAACGTTCAAACCGCTGGTATCGTTTCACGTCGGCAACGTGCCCTGCGACGGCGTCACGTTCACCATTGACGCGAGCATCCCATCGATTGCAAAGAGCTTCACGCTGACACAGCTCATCGCCGGCAATCTGCCTGCCGGTATCACGGACTTCAGCATCTCCGGCGCATGCACCGGGGTCCCGAATCCTATCTACGATGTCTCGTTCCGCGTAACGCTTCCAACGAACGGCTTCTTCCAGCACACGGTAACGGTAAGCGGCACGAACCCGACGAGCGGCATTACCGCGACCGATACCCGCCTGTTCACCGTTACGCCGCACACGATACCGTCCGGCCTTTCGATGACCTCCATTCCGTACTATGAGGCTCCGAAGGACGCGCCGCCGCCGTTCACCGGCACATTCCGCGACGTTCCCCAGCTCCTTGGTACCAACGTCACGGTCTACCGCTATCTGCTGCCGGCTTCGCTCGGCTCGCAGAGCGGCGACACGGTCGGGCCATACGCGAAGTTCTCGGCGACCGATCCCAAGCCGAACGTGAACGCCACGTTCCACCCGCTGGATACCGATCCCGCACCGGTCACTCCGATCACCGACAGCTCCGGAACCGTGGTCGATACGCGGCCCGTGGGCCTGGGCTTCTTCGTCGATGCTCCGGCCGCGATCCCGGTCTTCACGTTCGGCCAGTCGTTCACCAAGTCGTCGTTCAAAATTCCGCTCCACGAGGGCTGGAACATGATCGGCGACCCGTACCCGTTCGCCCTGCCGTTCAACGGCGTGGAGGTACAGACGACGACCGGAGCCACCCTGACCATCGGGCAGGCCGCGGACCAGAACCTGATACTGCCGCACATCTACCGGTTCGTCAACAACGACTACCAGTTCGCCACGCTTCCCGACGGAACGCTGCAGGCCTGGGAGGCGCAGTGGGTCTACGTGGTGCCGAAGGATCCGACCAACCTCAATCCCGGCCCGGTCCTTAGCCTGATCATGTCGCCGACGCCTATCGCGACGACATCGACCCGCGCCACGGTAAAACCTGTCCTCGCAAGTGTGACGCGGGCGACGGGCTCCGGAAGCTGGAAGCTGCAGCTCGCGGCGCACGTGCTCGACAAGAGCGACGCGAACAACTACGTCGGCATGAGCGCCGGCGCCACGGACAGCATCGACAAGACCAAGGTTCCGAAGCCGCCGCGTCCCGACTCGACGGTTGCGCTGAATCTCGTCCGATCCGATTCGCCGAACATGAACTACGCTCAGGACCTGCGCTCTCTCGCCGGCTCCAAGCAGTGGAACGTGGTCGTCTCGACGGACAAGCCGAACGCCAACGTTACCATCGACTGGCCGAACGCGCGGACGCTGCCGAAGAACTACAGCCTGATCCTTACCGACCAGGTGACCGG
>Ga0070735_10004547_pt1 | contig 11673 bp, 14 predicted proteins | sample Coa_R1_FD_66443 | JGI IMG/M metagenome (GOLD analysis project Ga0070735, IMG submission 66443) | Surface soil microbial communities from Centralia Pennsylvania, which are recovering from an underground coalmine fire - Coalmine... | ecosystem: Environmental > Terrestrial > Soil > Unclassified ... | reverse complement strand
AGACTATCGTCCACGATAAGAATACTTTTAGACATCATGGGTTACTACCTCACTGTGATTGACAACAACTATACATTGCATGATTGCTTCCAACTCCAGCTCGGAGGTTAATTAGCAACAAAGGACTTAGCGCAAGAACGGGCGACAGCGACTCAAGCTGGTATTACCATTCTTGCATAATAGCCAGTCGATAACACTTCGCGCCGTTCATTGGGCCATCTTTTTAAATTTGTCCTGGGAAGGTAGCAGAATCCGCAGATTAGCTCGGAGCTACGGGGTTTCTCCCTAAGGTAACCCTTCTGAGTCTTTGAATGCCTGCACCAACGAGGCGCGACAACTTGTTTTTGATGCCGGTCAATTCACCGAACAAGTTGTCGTTGCCGGATTCGTAACCCTCCAGATAGCCAGGAACACAAGCCTTGAGCAACGCCTCGTGAATCCGAAGAGACAGAATCCGTGCCTCGGATGCACTTTGCATCGTCGCTTGAGATACTTCAACAATATCGACGAGCGCCAGTCTTGTGTCTTTATCCATTCGGCTCCTCCGTGAAATAGATCATCGGTAGATTTTCGCAACCAACTTCCGTCGGATTGGACAGCAATTCAGTTGCCATGACTATCGTATTGATAAGTAAAGAGAATGACGGCAAAGGCGTCACTATATATCGGGATTTCCCGAGTTTTGGGTGATTTGCGAAGGACAATAGCTGGTCGGTCTTAAACCGAGTCGTCCTCATCCTGAGATTCTCGATCCGTGATGAACTGTCCCAAGCGGAGATAACATACTTGAAATAAGTTGTTCCGTGCAGATTCCGAATGTTGCCCCAGGCACAAAGGTCACACTTTCACTCTTCCCACGGGGTTAGATCGCGCAAAAAATAAAAAATAGACAGCTTAGCGTCATCGTAGAAATAGGGCCGGGGTAGCCAAGTTTTAACAGCGCACACTTTCACCTCGACATCGACAGCATTGACCCCGCCGGTTTTGATCTTTTGCACAGCTTAATCACATGCGACTTGGGTTTGAAGGGTTGACCTCCATATGACAGGGTTTTAGCATGGACGCAATCCGTTTATCGCAGGCACAAACAGCTAAAGGAGGCCCAATTGCATCGGCAATATCATATTTTTGAAATATATGCCGACCACTCCCTGAAGTGGCACGCTTCCGTCACAGGAAAAGAGCGGGCACTTGAGAATTTGAAGGCTTTGAGTCGGAAAACATTGAACGAATGCTTCGTGATGGAGATTGCTACTACACGGGAAATCATTGCGCGTATGAACTTGGGTCCATCTCTGATGGTAATTCGCCAGGATGATGCGGCCACTGTAAATTAGATTTGCTCCAACCGCCGCAATATTCCAGCGAAGCAAGAAATAAAAGTAGCAAGCCTAGGGAGATCATAGGAAAAGGACCGGGGTAGCCAAGTTTTTACAGCGATTACCGAAGACAGCCAGCTCGACAAAACCTAACGGTTAGCGTACAGTGCTGCCATGATTGAACCAGCAAAAGCGGAGAAAGAACTAATCTCGAAGGCGATGCGCCTGCTGGGAAGTCGAAAATCAAAGAAGAAAGCAAAATCATCTGCCCTCAACGGCAGGCTAGGCGGTCGGCCACGGAAGATAAGCGCCAAAACCGAAGAGGATAAAGTAGAAGCAGTGTTTAAATTGGTCGAGGCAGCGGAAAGAGCACTACGAAAGGCAAACGAGAAGTTGAAGCACGCGGAAAGAAAGGTTAAGAGGCGTCCGCGTGGCCCACACTTTGCCAAAAAGTTGACTCCAGAGGAAGAGGCAGAATTAATGAGTTGGTTCCATTGGGAGGAAGAACCTCTAGAGGACGTGGCGGAAGTGTCCCTCGCCCCTGAACTTAAAGCTGAAATGGAAGCGGTAGTCAAAGAGGGTTTTCGTGCTCGTGCGAAAAAACGTCATCCCGATACTGGGGGTAGCGCAGATGATATGGCGTTGACGAATAAAGCTGTAGAGATGCTACGTGAGCGGCACGAATAACCTAACAGATGGCCCGTCGCATTCTTTTCCTGAGCATCGAAACTGACAAAAAACTTGTGTGACAGTGACGCCACGTCTGCCGAGCAATCTCGACCCTACCATCACTTCGTTATCGCCTGATTGCACGTAGGTTCTGCGCGTCGGCATCTACAAATCACGTGCAGAACGATTCATTTTTCTATACATATGCAGCGATAATCACGTTTCGTATTCACGATATTTCATAATCATCAAGCAGGCTGCGCTAGAAATGAAATCGTGTAACAGATATACCACGCTTCCTAGAAATGGGATTCGAGTCAGCGACCCGCATTAAACACGTCACTGCTGAGGTCCCCTGCCACGCTGAGCCACGTTCTCACCGGCGACACATGAAACCACGCCCACACCACGCCGATCCGCTAGAACTTAGCCGTCAGGTTTGCAGAGTGTGCAGATCAGGCTTGGATTTCGTCCAGCGCTGGACGAAACTAGGCGACGGAGCCGCGTAATAATCGAATGTTTGCGACGCAGAGCAAACAAAGAAAAACCCCGCTAAGAACGCAGCACTTAGCGGGGCAGTTTCCAACGCGATTATTACGCAGTCGCAGAGACCAATCGGCGTACAGAACCTTCACTGATACCGAGTGATCGTCCAATTGCGCGGAGAGAGTGTCCCTGAGTCCGTAGGCGAACGATGTCTGCCTTAGTGCTGGTGACTGTCACCGGGCGACCTAGCGTCTTTCCCTTGGACCGTGCGAACGCAACACCGGCCTTCGTGCGTTCACTGATAAGATCACGCTCGAATTCAGCCATCGCTGCGATTACGCCGAACATGAGGCGACCCGATGGAGTTGTCATGTCCAAACTTTCCTTGTAGGAGATGAACGACACGCCTAGAGCTTGGAATTCTGCCAGCGCGTTCACTAGATGCTTCAAAGATCGGCCAAAACGGTCTAGCTTCCACACGAGCACCGCATCGAAGCGACGTTTTCGAGCGTCCTTCATAAGCCGGTCAAGTTGCGGCCTGGAATCCTTAGAACCGGATACGCCTTCGTCAATGTAGGAGTCCACGAGCTGGAATCCACGTTGTCGGCAGAATTCTTCAAGGTCTTTCGTCTGCATCCCGGTCTGCTGTCCATGATCGGTAGTGCTGACACGCGCATAAATGGCGATTCTCATGGCTTTGCCTTCCGCGGTCTGCCGCCCTTGAGTCCATTTTTGCGGGAAGCAGCCGCCTTCGCGTCCGACTTCACTAAACCACCACGCTTTCCAAGCAGAGCGGCTATCTGTTGTAGCTTCGTTTTCTTCACGTCATCACTTATACCTAAGCGCTTGGGTTATTGTCAACAGTTATTTCGACTATGGATTGGTGCCAATGCGGTGTTTTGCGCGAAGGAGACAAAGCCAGTCTTGACCTTGAGACCGAATGGGGAGCTCGTATGACGGGCGTCGGACCATCCAACGCTGCTACGGACCGCTCGGAACGCGGTAGAGCAATTCCCAGCTCTACCGCGTTTCGCTGTGTACGTTCATGGCCCGAGGCGCTCATTCAGTTCTAAGAACGTGAATGACCAGCGCGTTCAAATTTAGGAATGTGCCTGTTGTGCCTGTTTACGGATGGAGGATTCACGTTCTAGAACGTTGATGAGCGGCTCAGGTAACAGCGCATCCAGGCGATCGCGGACAATGTTCACGATGATTTCTTGTCGAAGGGCCTCGGTTTCAACGGAGTCATGCTCTTTTTTGTCGCGGGCATCGTACTTACTAGTTACAGGCAGTTTATATTCCTCCACCTGTTTTTTCGTAAGCGCAACCCGCTCCCAATCTAACCAGCCTACCTTGGATTCCAGAACCGTCCTTGTATTTCCCTCAATGTGACCGCCAGAAAAATTCAGGTCGCCGAGATATAGCACTGGCTGTCCAGGCCGCAAAGCGGGTGCCAGATCGGTATGTAGGAAACCGCCGCACTGACCCTTGATCCCAACGATTCGAGTTCGATATTCAACCGCAATTGGGCGCAATGCTCCAGCTAGTGATAGAGATTCCGTAATTATCATGGGTACGTTCCCGCTCCAAGGGTCAATGCGGTATTGGTTCAGTGCACGGACAATCCAACTATTCACACCGAGCAAAGTGCCCCCGTAATTACTGAGGGAGCGGGATTCGTCAACAATGTCTTCCCACGGAATCTCGCCATGCTCCCGTAATTTCGTCAATGCGACGGTTACATGCTGGTCTTGACGTTTGTCCTTACGTTGCGGCATTTTCTGGAGCGCGCCTTCTGGCCCCTGTGCCACCAACTCGTAGTACAGAAATCGAGACGACGTTGGCAGAGCACCAACGCTCTTGTGCTGCTCCCATAGCTCCAGAATCGCTGCGCGAAGTCGTCCGGTATTGGAACCACTGCGCCTAGTTCCCAGCCGCATTTGGTTTGACCCCCTTTCCTTTGGTGCCTGCGCCAGTGGTTGCAGGTCACTTAATTAGTGCGCGCTTGGTTCTTTGCGCTCGCGCAGACTATCAGATTATTACTGTTATGTTAACGAATATCTTAGTTACTAGAGCGTTAGTCGAAGCTATTCTAGGGATATCGTTCGATTGACAGGATTTAACCAGGCAAGATTTTTCAGCCCGGTGCGCTAGAAATGTGTCCCCTTGTTAACGTCCGCGCTGTTGAATTCTAGAAAGCCCTAGAATCTCTAGCTTTGGCATTTCTAGAGCACTAGCCCGCCGTCGGCGTGAACTAGGTTGGTGCGTGTGATCCTAGATTTTCTAGGAATGCTGGCGTGGTCCAGGTCGGGCGGGTGTCGGACGGCCCGATAAGGCGGGCGTTGGCGTGGACCGCGTGGCGGTGCGATGTTGGAACCGAGTTATTCGCGTGCGTCAGCGCATCGAAATTGTGTCTATTTTGCCACAGTTCCTAGGCAAGGCTAGCTTTGGCTATTCAGATCGAGATACGCGGCGAATGCCAACGACGGATTCCCGTCATGTCGATGCTATTCCACCTAGCCACGTATTAACCTGATTCTAATTACCTTGCTAGAAATTAGTCTTCTGGACCTCAGTTGGGAGGGCCCAAGTTTTAACGGATTTTAACGACAGTTTGGCCTCGGACGATCACCGGCTATCAGCGAAGTTCCGTGGATTGACGCGAGACGTGATTCACGGCTAGTTCGCGTGCGCCACGATTAACCGTTGATCTGGAAAGACAACTCCGGGTCATTCGCAACCAGCGTGCTCTTTGGCGAAGAGACTACACGCTGGACAAAACTTGCGGCACACCATTTCGGTCTCGATTCCGGTGTGCCGCATATCAACTTTGTAGAAATGGCACCAGTAACACCAACTTAGACAAGGAAAGCGACGAAATGACATCAAGCATTTTCGACAAAAACGAAGCAGCACGCAAAGCCGCAAAGCAGTACGACAGCCATACGGCGGCGGAATTAATAGCGCTCAAAACGAGCAGTGATCCGTCAGACGTGCAGCAATACAATTATATGCGACAGGGCAAAGTTGATCGGGGCGAACTCACCCAGCAATCAGGCTATCTCGAACGCGGTATGCGTCTGGAACCGACACCTTTCAAGGCACCGGAACCTGTACACGACTCTGCGACTTTGTTGGCGATGGCGAAATTCCCAAAGGCGACTTGCGAGCGCTGGTATAAATCGAACCTCACACCAGAAGATGTGGACTTTTTCAATTCTGTTGTGCCGCACAACGAAGAAGCCAAGGACAAGTTGCCTTCCGTTGCGCGGCTCCGAAACGAAGCTTCTTCCGTGTTTCGTGAACTCGAAACTGCGTCGCTCGCACATCAAGTGATCGTAGGGCCGCGACGTACAGTAACTCAACCCGATTCCAAACCCGCCGATGATGGCCGCATAAATTTGGGTCCAAAGTTGGCGGCTGTTGTTGGGCTGCCGGAAACTTATCGAGTCACTGTCGAAGAGTACAACGATGTCCTTCAGTTTGCGAACGCGCAAGCAGCGGGAAAGGTGGCGGCATAGTGGCGAGCGATGCAGCACCGCTCTGTCCGCAGTGCAAATTTTTCAATCTGAAATTTTCCCGCAGTTCAGGTGGATACTTTTGTACATGCGGATACAGGGAGAAGAACACACCATTCCCCGGTGAGCCGCCAACGCCACCAGTAACACCGGCACTAACTACACCGGATGCACCAAGTCACTTCGGAGCACGTCGCCCGATTGGAATGTAAGGCACAAGGCATCGGGTCAGGTCTGTCCTGACTGGCCCGGTTGTCTCGTTTGCAGGGTATGCAGCGATTCAGGTTTGGAACTTTTCTAGCCTGTGTACCTCACTCAATTGCCACACTGTTTGAAGGTCAAAACCTCTGCGGCTCCCTGGGGGAAGGAAAAGTTGGAAAAGAGAAAAGTTCAAAAATTACCCCTGTAACCATTAGTAGGGAGAACGGGTTAGGCTTTCTTTCTTTATTTCCTATATTTGGAAAAGTTGGGGAACTTTTCTCTTTTCCTTCATTTCCGTCGCGCAGAGGGTTTGAGACTTTTTCGATCACAGAGATGAGGAAAACATCTCAGCAACCGACATACGAAACAGAACTGAAAATTGAAATAAGGATCAACGATGATGACGAACGAAATTGAAATGAACGGCACCAAGAAAGAGCCGCCTAAAATCCTACCCTTTCAAACTCACGATGGGTTCGATATATCGACCTCGACACCGGCAGTAGTTCCCTGCTTGGTGGACCCACTGCTACTCGAAATTGGAACGTCCATGATTTCCGGTAAGCCCAAACTAGGGAAATCTTCTTTTCTGCGAACCTTGGCGGTAGCGGTTGCAGAAGCGAATCCGTTCTTAGGATTCACGATTCCGACGGGCGGAGATGTTCTGTACATGAACCTTGAGGGTCCACGCGGCGCACTGGGACAGCATTTTCGGAAGTTGGGTCTTTCGGGCACGAATGGCAGAATTCATATCGTGGACGAGCGGATGCCGTTCAATGGCGAAGTGGGCCTACAGCGATTTGAAGAGACCATACGGCAGCACATGCCGTTGAAGCTAGTCATCGTAGACCCAGCGGCAAAGCTCTTGAGGTTACTCGATTCCTACGATCCCAACTGCGTCGGGCTTGCAATCGAACACCTTGAAACGATAGCGAAGAAATTCAACCTTCATTTGATGTTCTCGTCACACAGCAAGAAGAAACAGACCGATGACGTTGGCGACGGCCCCATGGGGTCCACAAGTTTTCGCGGCGGCACTGACACGAACATTTTTCTTGTGAAGGACGGCAGCCGCAGAATTATATCCACTGAGCAGCGCTGGGGCGTCGAGATGGAGCCATGCCTTCTCTTGCAAGACGAGAGCGGCGCAAGCACTCTTGGAAGCACCGTCGAATCCATTAAAGAATCTCGCAGCGAGAATAAGCAGACCGCGACGAAGAAACGGATTCGGCAAGACATTTTGACTTTTCTTTGCCAACCAAAGACTTTGAACCCAACGAAACAAGAATTGTTGAAAGGTGTATCGGGGAATGACACTCAAGTAGCAGATGTCATTGCTGAGATGGTAGAAGCCGAGGAGATCACGGAAACCAAGGTCGGCCGGGCGCTACGTTACGGCATGGTTGGAATCCCACTTGAAGAGACCCGGATCGTTGTTGAAGATTTAGAGGAAGCGGTGACGATATGAACTCCATTCAAACCGGCACAGAACTGGAATCGGTAACTGAGCTTTGGAACTCACTACTTCCATTCGATCCGCCTGATAAATTCACCATCAATCTCATGCTACGTCAGCACGGACTAGAAACCGTGATGTATGGCGTCGAAGAGACCGCCGTTAAACGGTCTAAGTTGGGCGGCCAGATGGAGCGGCCATACGCGCTGCGTCTCTTTGGTGCCGTCTGCTGTAGTGTGACCCGAGCCAAGAAGCAACACAGATCAGAACCACGCAACTAAACAAGGAGATTCACATGGCCGAAAATAAAGTAGAGCTAGGAAACCACGTCCGATTCGCCGTCAACTCGAAGGGAACTGGTCAACGAAAAGTGCCGACTGCCATAGCGGAGCTTTCTAGAACCGAAATGGCTCCGGCAACTGAGAACCCGAAGACGCTCAAGACGATTGGGAGCGTCACGAAGGGGCTGCGTGGACTAACGAAGCACTCGATTAAAACCAAGAATTAGCCGTCGCGCAAGAAAAGTAAATCTGTGGAAAATTGTGTTGGTTGTAATGCCCGCCTTCTTGAAGCCCTTACAGGCAAGCGGAAACTTGGCAATGTTCTGACTGTGAGGGTTCGCCTTGAAGCTTTCCACGTTATTGCAGTGTGCCCGCGTAAGCGCCCGTCTGACTCATATCTCACCGCGAGTGACACCCGCATCCGGGAATGTTACTGTTTCCGTCGCTACGCCTTCTCCCATGCAAGCGGGAGGTTTCGTGCCACGGAGAAGGTTTCAGATGGGACGTATATACGTGCGAAACAAAAGACAGCCCCACTGGGTCGGCAGCTACCGCGAAGACACGACAATGTCTGACGGTACGCCAAAGAGAACGCGCCGAACTGTGAAGCTGGGGCCAGTCAGTTCAATGTCCAAGAGGTCCGCAAGGGCATCTTTCCAGAAATATCTGGATAGGGTGAACGTAATCTACACACCCCCGGTCAAAGCTGGAATGCTCTTGAGGGACTTCATACCTGAATGGCTCACGCAAGTTGCTGTCCACCAAGCAGCCGGTTCCATACGTGCGGCACAGAGTCACATCAATACGCATATAATCCCGCGTCTTGGTGATTGCGCTTTGACGGACGTAGACAATAGGACGGTCCAGGCGTTCATAACCGCACTTGCAACAGGTGGACGGACACGCAAGACCATAGAAAATGTTTTGAACACGTTCTCTAGCATTCTCAGTTCAGCAAAGACTTTCGGCTACGCTTGTGGGCAATTTTCCAGAAGGGAACTGAAACTTCCACGGAAGAGTGTTGGCCGTGAGGTCCGGTCCTTCGATGCTTCGCAAGCGGGAAGCATCATTGCGAAAGCGAAAGAACCTTACGCAACGATGTTCGCGGTCTTAGGTATGACGGGTTTGAGGGCTTCGGAAATGCTTGGTTTGAAAGTCGCCGATTTTGACTTTCAACGGAAGCTAATCTACGTTCGACGCTCGGTTGACTCACGTACCCGCAAGGTACAAACAACGAAGAGCGAAGCCAGCAAAGCCGCCGTGCCAATGCCAGCCGAACTAGAGAAGCGGACTCAAAACTTCCTTCAACACCAATGGCGTGAGAATCCTTCTGGGTTCCTGTTCGTCAACCGGAATGGAAATACTTACGCTCTTGGTAAAGTTGTGGAATACGGTCTATGGCCAGCGGAAGATGCGTGCGGCATTCCACGGTCAGGTTTACATGCCTTCAGACATCAAATCGCAAGCGAGTTACTGGAAGCTGGTGCGGCACCGAGCGTCGTTCAGAAGCAGATGCGGCACAGCGACGCAAGGGTCACACTCGAACGTTACTCGCATGTGATCGGTGATGCTCAACGTGTTGCGGTTTCATCTCTCGCAGCACGCATTGAGCGGCATGTAGGAATTGAATTGGAGTCAAGTACCTGAATTGGAGTCGAGTAAATTGTAAGTGCTTTACTTCCTTTGTTTTTGGAGCGGGCGATGGGAATCGAACCCATCGCCCACCGAACGAACAGAGGCTGAATTGTTTCGGAGTTGCCGACCACCCGACCAGAACCCAGCGCGAGAGTTATATTGCAGTGAGCCGCGCCGCCTGTTGCCGGCCAATATTCCGGCTGTGATTTCATCGTAATAACGACACCCAGAACGCAGCCCATTCCTCGGCGCCGCTTTGCGACGGCGGTGAAGATAATGTTCCTCGCACACTGGTTGCACGTCGCAGTTCACCTCAACTACATGACAATTGTCATCTCGACCCACCGGAATCATCAACGGCTGAGAAGCTTTGAGCACGGTGTCGAGTGGAGGCATTGTTCCGGCGGCGATCATTCAGCTCCTTGCTTGCGACGTTTTGCGCATTTCAGGCAAACTTTCCAACCCCCGCGTCGGCGAGTAAGTGGCCCTCGGCATTTCTGGCAGGCTCGCGGGTTGAATTTCTACGCCGTCGTGCACGTGCATTCTCGTTCCAGCAAGTGCGGCAATTCCTGATACCAGCGTTTTCCAGTTGCGACCGAACAAGATTCTCTCTGATTAGTTTGTGGCCACGGATACAGTGCGTCTTCATGCGATTAGCGGCGGACATCTAGTTCACCGGCTCTTCTGCCTCGACGATAGAGTGCTTCAGCCCGGGCTCTTGCCACATCATTGTATGTCCAACCATCTTGAGCACCGCTCCGAACGAGACGCTGAAGTTTCCAGTTGAGCCACCGTCGCCGTGCATCAAGAAGAGGGTGTTAATAAGCTCGCCGAGACTGAGGTTTGCGATATCTGCTTCTGAAATATCCACCGTACGCATGAGGCGTGCTGATACCTGTCCGCGCAAGGCATCGTATACTTTCTGTTTCTTGGGTTCTTTAACCACGATTTTTGCTCTCCTTAGAGCCTCATCTTTTTGCCACCGCGATTGGTTTGGGAAAACCAACTCGGTTGGCACCGACTGACAACGTCGGATTCTTGATGACCGAAATTATTTTACCATATTAGTTTCAAACTGCCTGAAATAACGCAAAGTTGGCATTTGTACTTGTTAGCCTCGTCGCGAACTCGAATAAAAAACGGACCATTCCTGGCAGCCTCGGGTCGGCGCCCAACGCCCAAAGCCGAATAGCGCCACCCGCGATTGGTTTTGTGCCTGTAATAGACAGTCGTGATCGCCATGTCTAGTTCCCCTCCTGCAAGCCAATGCAAGGCTCTACAATTGCCGCCATTGTGTAGCAAGCATGTGAATAGTACTGCTGGATGGGACTATCTAAGGTATGGCGGAGAGAGTGGGATTCGAACCCACGGTTGAGTTTCCCCAACACACGCTTTCCAAGCGTGCTCCTTAAACCGCTCGGACATCTCTCCGTACCGTTGCAAGTCCATTTAGACTAACAGAAAGCTTCGACGAGAAGAAGGTCGCTTCAACAACAATCCGCCCGCACTTGACACTATTTAATGCCTGCAATAAGGTTTCGCGCGTAGATCTTGCAATTTGGTTGCGGTTAAACGGCAAAAGCTCGCTCCATTTGCATTTCAGATTGCCTTGAGCCGTCATTCTTATTCCTGGGGGGAATCATGCCGAAGATGCGGGCTGTGCAGGTGCCCACCGCGAAGGGGCCGTTTCAACTGGTGGAGATGGATATTCCGGAACCGCCTGCAGGATCTGTCCGAATTAAAGTGCAAGCTTGCGGCGTCTGCCATAGCGATGAATACGCAAAGGAAGGTACACGCCCGGGCATTCAGTACCCGCGTATTCCAGGTCATGAGGTCGCGGGAATTATCGACGCCGTTGGCGCGGGCGTCGCTGGATGGGAAGTTGGGCAGCGCGTAGGAGTCGGCTGGCACGGCGGACATTGCGGCTATTGCGACTCGTGCAGGCGCGGTGATTTTGTGACCTGCTCAAAAGCGAGACAGATCACCGGACTCACTCGAGACGGCGGTTATGCGGAGTTTATGATCGCTTCCGCAGGAGCTCTCGCGTTAATTCCAAGCGAGCTTTCCGCCGTAGAGGCGGCACCGTTGCTCTGCGCTGGAGTCACCAC
>Ga0070735_10004546_pt1 | contig 11676 bp, 8 predicted proteins | sample Coa_R1_FD_66443 | JGI IMG/M metagenome (GOLD analysis project Ga0070735, IMG submission 66443) | Surface soil microbial communities from Centralia Pennsylvania, which are recovering from an underground coalmine fire - Coalmine... | ecosystem: Environmental > Terrestrial > Soil > Unclassified ... | reverse complement strand
ATTGCCAAGGAATTCGACGACTGGCCGGCGATTGCACGGGACGCCGCCAAAAAGGACAAGGAAGAAGACGCATTCGTTCGCGAAACGCGCACCGATGATAGCGGAAATCTTCAAGATGTAACCCTGCACATCCTGGCCTGCCCGCTGCACCGTGACAATGAACTGGCCGGCATGCTGGCGCTGTTTCATGACACCAATTACATCGACGTTCAGGTCGCCCACACCTTGCGCGATTCTTTGCTGAACGCCCTGGTCCAGACCCTGCTGATCGCCGGCTTGGCGCTGATCCTGGTGCGCTGGACGTTCATGCGGCCGCTGAGTCGCACCGCGCACTGGCTCCGCACGATGCGCACCGCCGGAGCCGGCGGGCACAAAGCCCCTCCGGGACTTCCACGCGGCCAGGGTGAGATCTTCGACCAGATTCACCAGGAGGTAACCCACCTGGCGCGCGACCTTACCACTGCGCGCGCCACCGCCGAGGAAGAAGCGCGGTTGCGGGAAACCGGGGCATCGCTGTGGACCGCTGAGCGGTTGCGTGTGAGCTTGCAGAGCAAACTGAATGACACGCCGCTATTCGTGGTTTCCAACCGCGAGCCGTACATGCACGTAACCGGCGGCAAGGATAAAGAGATTCGCGTCATCGTGCCGGCGAGCGGCCTGGTCACGGCGCTCGAGCCGGTGCTGCTGGCCTGTAACGGCACTTGGGTGGCCACCGGGTCTGGCAGCGCGGACCGCGATACGGTCGATGCGAATGACCGTCTGCGCGTGCCGCCCGATCATCCGAGTTACACGCTGCGCCGCGTGTGGATGACCGATGAAGAAGACAAGGGCTACTACGAGGGATTTTCAAACGAAGGGCTCTGGCCGTTATGCCATGTCGCCCACACGCGCCCGGTGTTCCGCCCCGAGGATTGGCTGCATTACCAGCGCATTAACCGGCGATTCGCCGACGTGGTGCTGCAGGAAATGGAAGGCACGGAATCGCCGATTTTGCTGGCGCAGGATTATCACTTCGCGCTGCTGCCGCGGATGGTGAAGGAGGCGCGCCCCGATGCGCGCGTGGCAATTTTCTGGCACATCCCGTGGCCCAATGCCGAGGTGTTTGGAATTTGCCCCTGGCGCAAGGAGCTGGTGGACGGATTGCTCGGCGCGGATCTGATCGGCTTCCACATTCAGACGCACTGCAATAATTTTTTGGAGACGGTCGACCACGCACTGGAAGCGCTGACGGAATGGGACCGCTTCGCGGTAACCCGCCAGGGCCATGTCACGCGCGTGCGGCCGTATCCGATCAGCGTTGCCTATCCGGAGAATGTGCCGACCGAAGAGGACGAGTTGCGCAACGCCGGGCTGGAGCGCGCCGCCATCTGCGACGAACTGGGAATCGAAGCTTCGCTGCTGGGCGTGGGCGTCGATCGCGTCGACTACACCAAGGGAATTCTGGAGCGCTTCCGAGCGATTGAACGCTTCCTCGAACAGTATCCGGCTTTTCAGCGCAGATTTTCACTGGTTCAAATCGGGGCGCCGAGCCGCACCGACATCGAGCGCTACAAGAACTTCCTGGAAGAAGTGAGCGCCGAAGCGGAACGCATCAACGCGAAGTTCCAGTCCGGCCGCTGGAAGCCCATCGTCTTTTTGAAGCGCCACCACTCGCATGAGGAAATTTCTCGCTACTACCGGGCCGCGTCGTTGTGCATGGTGACTTCGCTTCACGATGGAATGAACCTGGTGGCCAAGGAATTCGTGGCCTCGCGCACGGATGACCGCGGCGTGCTGATTCTCAGCACCTTCGCCGGCGCGGCGTTGGAATTGCCCGACGCGCTGCTGGTCAATCCCTACGATATTTGCCAGCTGGCCGAAGCCATCCATTCGGCGCTGGAAATGCCGGAAGCCGAACAAGCCAAGCGCATGCATTGGATGCGCCGCGCGGTGCGAGAACACAACATTTACCGCTGGGCCGCCAACCTGCTGAGCGACTTGACCGAAATCCGTATCGAAACGCCGGAACGTTCCGAGACTCGGCAGCCGCAATGAAACGGAAACCCCGAACCACTCCGCACCTGTTCGCCAAATGGGACCACATCGCCGACCGTATCCGCGGCAAAAAACGCGTGGTAGTGTTTCTGGATTTTGATGGAACGCTGGTGCGTATCGCGCCCACGCCGAACAGTGTGCGACTCGACGAAGAAACGCGCGGAATTTTGCAGAAACTAGCCGGCAACCGCAACGTGACGGTGGCCATCATCAGCGGGCGGCAGCGCGCCGAACTGCAAAAATTCATCGGCATCCGCAACATGAAATACATGGGCCTGTACGGCTGGGAGAGCAAGGGAAATCAGCGCGTCCCTTTTCCGGTGCGGGAAGCGCTGGTGCGCGCGCTGGTCACGCTGTCCGCGGAACTTCCCTCCTATCCCGGCGTGTGGATCGAACCGAAGCGCAACAGCTTTTCGGTGCATCTGCTGGGCGCCAGCGCCGAAACGCAGCGCCAGATGCGCGACCAGGTAAAAAAGCGCGTGCTGCCGATGCGCGAAACCCTGAAGGTGATGGCCAATATTCGCGATCTGGAAGTCGCTCCGGTTTCGCTCGGCGATAAGGGCGTGGCCGTCCGGAAATTTCTAGATGATCCCGCTCTGCGTGGCGCGTTGCCGATTTATTTTGGCGATGACTTTTCCGACGAGCCGGGATTTGCGGCGGCGCGCGGCGGAATTTCCGTGCTGGTCGGCAAGCGGCGCGCAACGCAGGCGCAGTTTTGCGTGCGTGGTCCGGCGGAAGTGGCCGCGGCGCTTTCCCGGATGGAAGAAATTATTCGCTAGGCCCTGTCCCAGGATCAAGTTTCGTTTTCGGGAAGTCGCAGCGAGCCGCTCACATCGATTTCGGCCGCGTGCAGCCGCCTCACCTTCAGGTCTTGAATCTCCAGCGATTTGAATTCGGCGCGATCGATTACCACGCGGCGGACCGAAAGCCGCCGGATGGTCAGCGCGCCGATTGCGAACGCCCCCACGGCAACCGCGCCGATGGCGGTGGCAATCACGGCGACGCCGCGCAGGCTGAGACTCTCTGAACTTCGCGATTCTTTGTTCATTGCTGTGCCCCCTTTGTTCCGGCGTGGCTTGGGACCGCGAGTTGCGCGCGGGTCACCGTCCCGCGGATCGAGCCCACCGAACGGAAAGTATCCCACAACCGTGTTACGCGCTCGCACGTTCCGTATTGCGACGCACCTTGCGCGACTCTTTCTCAGCAGCCAGCGGCAGTGGACGTACGCGCGTTTCTCGTACAAAATGAAAGGCTGCAAAACGCACGTCGTCGACTTTGTTGCTACAGGAGAAATTGAACATGCCGCCGCCTCCGATGCCCCAGCCGCCCAAACTGCCGATCCAGGGCGTGAAAAATCTTGTCGCCGTGGCCAGCGGAAAGGGCGGCGTGGGAAAAACCACGGTGGCCGTGAACCTGGCGCTGGCCTTGAAGCAATTGGGCGCGCTCGTCGGATTGCTCGACGCGGACGTGTACGGACCCAACGTGCCCATCATGCTGGGCACCCAGGAGCAGCCGCAGGCGCTCAGCGAACGCGAGATTCTTCCCGTACAGGTTCAGGGATTGAAGATGATTTCCATGGGCCTGCTCAATCCCGGCGACAAGCCCATGATCTGGCGCGGGCCGATGCTGCACAGCGTGATGCAGCAGTTTTTGCGCAGCGTGCTGTGGGGCGAACTCGATTATCTGATTATTGATCTGCCGCCGGGTACGGGTGACGTCCAGCTTTCGCTGATCCAGTTGGTGCCGGTGACGGGCGCGGTGCTGGTCACCACGCCGTCCACCGTCGCGCTCGCCGATGTGCGCAAGGCCATGGAAATGTTTCGCCAGGTAAATGTCGATATTCTTGGCGTTGTGGAGAACATGAGTTTTTTCAGTTGCCCGCATTGCCAGGGGCGCATCGACGTCTTCGGCCACGGCGAAGGGCGGCGGATCGCGGACACCTACGGCGTGCCGCTGCTCGGGGAAATTGAAATCGATCCGCAAATCCGCATCGGCGGCGATACCGGAATGCCGGTCGCGCTGCTCGGGCCGGATGCTCTCGGCGCAAAGAGTATCTACGCGATGGCGCGCGCGGTAGCAGCGCGTCTGGCGGAGAAGCCGGCCGCAGCGCGCGGCTCGGTGGTAGAGATCGATTGAGATTTAAGTGGCACAGACTTCAGTCTGTGGGGTTTGTGCTTGTCACTCTGAGCGAGCGAAGAATCTCTCCTTATCTTTTGCTCGCACTTAGATCGAAGAGAGATTCTTCGCTTCGCTCAGAATGACAACGCTCAAAGTGTTTCTGCAGCCGGTTCAGCCCTGGATTTTCGTTTCGTCCGGTAGCAGGTCGGAGCCGCTACGCCAGGGCGAATGTTTGTAGGGCACGGTTTCAACCGTGCCGCAAAGTCGCAGAGAAAAACCGGATTCAGCCGCTGGCCGCTTTCTTGTAAGCCACGAATGCGTGTGTTAGTTTCACTTGTTTTGATTTCCATCGAGGTGCGCGCATGATTCGCAGTCATCACGGGCGGACGCCGCAGATTGCCGCGTCGGCCTACATCGATCCCCAAGCAGTAGTGATCGGGGATGTGGTAATCGGCGAGCTTTCCAGCGTGTGGCCGTGCGTCGTGATTCGCGGCGACGTGAACTGGATCCGCATCGGCTCGCGCACCAATATTCAGGACGGGTCGATCCTGCATGTGTACAAGGACACGCATCCACTGCAACTGGCGGACATGGTGACCGTCGGGCACGGCGCGATTTTGCACGGCTGCACGATCGAATCGCGCGTGCTGATCGGCATGGGCGCGATCTTGCTGAACGGCGCGCGCATCGGCGAAGGCTCGATCGTGGCGGCGGGCACTCTCGTGCCGGAGGGCGCGGTGGTTCCGCCCGGCAGCTTGTTCATGGGGCATCCGGGAAAATTTAGGCGCGCGCTGACGCCGGAGGATCAGGCCAGCATCGAGGCTTATGCGACGCGCTACGTCGAGTATTCGGAGACTTACAAGGTTGAGGCTGGGAAGTCGTAGCGATGGGGCTTCAGGGGCTAAAGCCCTCTCGATTTGAAGCTTGTACGGCCGGGCTGAAGCCCGGCCCTCCTAAAATGCGCCGACTACAATCCACTCAATTGAAGGGGATGGAAAGGGAATCTGCGCTTTCGGATTTCGGGAGCCCTTTTACTTGGCGCACGAACGGCCGACCCGAAACCCGGCTATCTATATAGACATGCGTCGATTGCGATCCAATCATCTGAATGGGAGTCTCAGGTTTCGGAGGTCGGGGCTTCAGCCCCGACGTAAAGCGGAGAGAGCAGCGGGGCTTTAGCCCCTGAAGCTCACGATGAAATTTCAAGCCATCAAAGGCGTGCGGGATATTCTTCCACCGGATTCCGCGTTATGGAACCGCGTGGAGCAGACCGCGCGCGAGGTATTCGGCACGTTCGGGTTTGCGGAGATTCGCTTGCCGATTTTTGAGCAGACGGAATTGTTCGCTCGATCGGTCGGCCAGGAAACGGATATCGTTTCCAAAGAGATGTACTCGTTTGAGGACCGCGATGACTCCTCAATTTCGCTGCGTCCGGAGGCCACCGCCTCTGTGGTGCGCGCCTACATCGAGCACGGAATGCAAGTGCTTCCGGGCAACGTAAAGCTCTACTACATGGGCCCAATGTTCCGCCGCGAACGCCCGCAAAAGGGGCGATACCGCCAGTTTTATCAGATTGGCGCCGAAGTGCTCGGCTCCTCCGACGCGCCGGGAATCGATGCCGAGGTGATCGAGATGCTGATGCGCCTCTTCGAGCGGCTGAAGCTGAAGGGCGCGGTGCTCAACATCAATTCCATCGGCGACAAAAATTGCCGTCCTCCTTACGTCGAAACACTGCGCGCCGAATTGCTGAAAGTACGCGACCAGTTGGGAGAAGACAGTAAGCGGCGCATCGAAACGAATCCGCTGCGCGTGCTGGACTCCAAGCTCGAACACGAGCAGGGAATCATCGCCAAGCTACCGCGGATCGCCGATCATCTTTGCGCCGATTGCCGCGCGCATTACGGCGAGGTGAAGCGCCAACTCGATTTGCGCGGCATCGCCTACCAGGAAAATTGGCGCCTGGTGCGCGGGCTCGACTACTACATGCGCACCACGTTCGAGATCACGGCGCCGGGGCTCGGTTCGCAGAATGCGGTTTGCGGCGGCGGGCGCTATGATGGTCTCGTGGAATTGCTGGGCGGTCCGGCCACCACCAAGGGCATCGGATTTGCGATTGGCACTGACCGCCTGATCCTTTCGCTGCAGGAGGCGGGTGAGGGCGCGGCTCCGGGAGGGCTCGACGTCTACCTCGCGTGGTTCGGCCCGGCGGCTCAGACCGCGGCGATCGGCCTAGCGCGGCAACTGCGCGACGCGGGTTTTGTTGTCGAGCTTCCGGCGGTGGAATTGAAATTCGGAAAGTCGCTGGGCCTCGCGGACCGGCTGAAGGCGCGCCACGCGGTGATCGTCGGCGACGACGAGTTGGCTGCCGGAATCTTTACGGTGAAGCGGCTGTCCGACGGCACGCAGCAGAAGCTGGGCGAGCCGGAACTGCTTTCGTATTTGCGGTCGTCCAAGTAGCACAGGCTTCAGCCTGTGGGTGTTAGTCCCTGCAATGGCGACGAACCCCGCCTGGCTGAAGCGGCTCCGGAAAAACTCAAGACGCTGTCATTCTTCGCTTCGCTCAGAATGACAAAAGAAGGAAAAACGACTCGTGCTCGATTCACTCGGAACACTGCAACGCACCCATTACGCCGGAAACCTGCGCGCCGCGGACGCCGACAAAGAAGTGGTCCTGATGGGCTGGGTCCACAAGCGGCGCGACCTCGGCAATTTGCTGTTTATCGATCTGCGCGACCGCTCCGGCCTGGCCCAAATCGTTTTTAACAAGGAGCTGCACTCCGCGGCCCACGCGCGCGCCGAGGAGTTGCGTTCGGAATTTGTGATTGCCGTGACCGGACGCGTGGTGAAGCGGCAGAAGGTGAATCCCGAACTCACGTCCGGCGAAGTGGAGATCATCGCCAGCGAATTGCGCATCCTGAACAACGCGAAGACGCCGCCGTTCGTGGTGGAAGACAACTTGACGGCCACGGAAGAAAACCGCCTGCGCTACCGCTATCTCGATTTGCGGCGCACGCAGCCGCGCAACAACCTGGCGCTGCGCCACAAAGTGATTCTGGAAATCCGCAAGGCCATGGACGAGATGGGCTTCTATGAAATTGAGACGCCCATGCTGACCCGCTCGACGCCGGAAGGCGCGCGCGACTACCTGGTCCCTAGCCGCGTGCACCCCGGACATTTTTACGCCCTGCCGCAATCGCCGCAGATTTTCAAACAGATTCTGATGATCGGCGGAATGGACCGCTACTTCCAGATCGTCAAATGTTTTCGCGACGAGGATCTGCGCGCCGACCGCCAGCCCGAATTCACGCAGCTCGATCTCGAGATTTCTTTTCCCACGCAGGATACCGTTTTCGGCGTGATTGAAAACGTGATGGTCCGCGCCTGCGCCGTGGCCGGAATCACAGTGAAAGGCCCGTTCCGCCGGATGGACTACAAGGACGCCATCCGCCGCTACGGCTCGGACAAGCCGGACCTGCGTTTTGGAATGGAATTGCACGACGTGACCGAATATTTTGCCGCCGCGCGGGAGACTCTGCACATCGAAGGCAACGTGCAGGCGCTGGCCGCTCCGAGCGCGGCGACGTTCTCCCGCAAACAGCTCGACGAGCTTTCCGAAAAGGCGAAATCGCAAGGCGCCCGCGGGGTGTACACGTTCAAAGTCACCGCCGAGGGTGTGACGTCGCCGCTGGAAAAAAATCTCGGCGCGGAGACGCTGAAGAAAATCGGCGCCAGCGTGGACGCCAAGCCGGGCGACCTGATCGTCGCCGTCACCGCCAAGGAGCAAATTCCAGGGACGGATGCAGCCGCGCTGATCGCCGGCCAACTGCGCCTGCTGCTGGCGGATCAATTGAAGCTTGTCCCCAAAGATCGCTGGGAATTTCTGTGGATCACTGGCTTCGCGCTCTTTGAGTGGAGTCCGACGGAAAAAGCGGTCGTCAGCGCGCAGCATCCCTTCACCGGCATCGTGGAGGAAGACGTTGCGAAACTCGACGACCCTTCCGATGAAGTGCGCCTGTCGATGCGTTCCAAGGGCTACGACCTGGTGCTGAACGGCGTGGAACTCGGCTCGGGCAGCATCCGGATTCACCAGCAGGAATTGCAGGACCGCGTGTTCAAAATGCTGGGCCTCAGCGAAGAGCAGCGGCGCAACCGTTTCGGCTTCTTCCTCGACGCGCTAACCTATGGCACGCCTCCGCACGGCGGCATCGCGCTGGGCCTCGATCGCGTGACGGCGCTGCTCGCGGGAGAAAAATCGATCCGCGAAGTAATTGCCTTCCCCAAAACGGCCAAGGCGCAGGATTTGATGGCAGACGCGCCATCGACGGTGGACACGGACCAGCTCGATTTGCTGGGCATTCAGCTGAAACCGGTCCCGGGCAAGTAACGAATTGGCTTCCGGGGCTAGGCGATTTACGTCCGAGCTGAAGCCCGGACCTCCGGAACCTTTCGCGAGAAAAGACAGGAGGGCCGGGCTTCAGCCCGGCCAATCCCGCTGCAAAAACTCGGGGCTTTAGCCCCTGAAGTTCGATGAGCAAGCTTCATCACAGGACGAGCCCCGGGCAAACATATTTCGTTTCGTCCGCAACTTGGGAGAGGCGAGCGCTGTTTCAAGTGCCTCGCACGGCCGAGCTTCTCATCGCGCGAATTGTCGCCTGCCGTGAACAGGGCGCCTATCTGCTTCACGAATTCGTGGTCATGCCGAATCATTTCCATGTTCTCCTCACTCCTGCGGAAACTACTTCTCTTGAAAAGGCTATGCAGCTGATCAAGGGCGGATTCTCCTTCGAATTTCAGAAGCAAAGCGGAAATCGGATGGAGGTCTGGCAAGTTGGATTTCATGACTGGACGATCCGTGACCCCGAAGACTATCGCGCGAAAGTCAGGTATATTCACATGAATCCCGTCGAGGCGCGACTCGCGGAGAGAACGGAAGAATGGCCGTATGGTTCGGCTTGCGGAAAGTTTTTAGTGGATCCGCGTCCGGCGAAATTCGAATCTTGAGCTTCAGGGGCTAAAGCCCTTCAGGTACGGCAGTGTTAGCGGCCGGGCTGAAGCCCGGCCCTCCTAAGGGCTCTAGACGCAAGGAAACAGCTCAGTCAAAGTAATGCAGATTACAATCAAACAATGACCCGAATACGCATACTCGCCGAGCACGTCGCCAACAAGATCGCCGCGGGCGAGGTGGTCGAGCGGCCTGCCTCCGTCGTGAAGGAGCTGCTGGAGAACGCGCTGGACGCCGGCGCGCGGTCGATTCGCGTGGAAGTGGAATCGGGCGGCAAGCGGATGATTCGCGTGATCGACGATGGATCGGGAATGATCCATGACGATGCGCTGCTGGCCTTTGAGCGGCACGCTACGTCGAAGCTGCGCACGGCGGACGATCTGCTGTCGATTGCCACGCTGGGGTTTCGCGGCGAGGCGCTGCCTTCGATCGCCGCGGTTTCGAGGCTGCTGCTGCAAACGCGCGCGGGCGAAGACCCGGAGGGAACGCGCATCGAGTTCGCCGGCGGAAAACTGGTCGGCGTGAATCCTGAGGGATTGCCGGCGGGGACTACGATCAGCGTGGCCGATCTTTTTTACTGCGTGCCGGCGCGGCGCAATTTCCTGAAATCGGAAACCACCGAACTCGGCCACATCGCTTCGCTCGTCACGCACTACGCGCTGGCCCATCCCGACAAGCAATTTATTTTGAAAACGCCGACGCAGGAAATCATTTACGCCACGGCCGTGGAGACGATGGCCGAGCGCGTCTACCAGCTCTTCGGGCGGCAGGCGCTGGACGACCTCTTCGAGCTCTTGCCGGTCTCCGCTCCCATGCGCGCGTCAATCACCGAGGCGGAACTGACCAGCGAGGAGCGCGGCGCGGAGATCGTGGTGCGCGGCTTCGCGTCGCGGCCCGAGGTGCAGCGGGGCAACCGAAACGGAATTTATGTCTTCGTGAACAAGCGGCTGGTGCGCGACCGCCTGATCCTGCACGCGATTCATGAGGCTTACCGCAACGTTCTGCCGCCCTCGGTTTTTCCGGCGGTGCTGTTGTTTCTCGACATGCCGCCCGAGGAAGTTGACGTGAACGTGCACCCGGCGAAAATCGAGGTGCGCTTCCGGCACCCACAGTTCGTGCATGATTTCACGCGCGATTCGATCCGCCAGGCGCTGTCACGCGCGCGGCCGATCCCGAGTTTTTCGGGAACGGCTGCGGCCGCCGCAGTCGCGGGAGAGTCGGCGAACGGCGCCGCAGCTGCTGCCGCCGCGGGCGCAACTCCATCCGCCACGGGACTTCCGCGGGCAGTGATTCCTGCGCTCAATATACCTACGGAAAACACGCCGGCCGCGAGCGGATCGCCGGCCCGTGTTGCAAATCCGGATGGTCCCACTGATGCACTCGGGAACGGATCGCTGTTGAACGCGAGCGCCGCCGGTGCGGCCGTTGCCGGGGATTTCGAATTGACCGTCGCGCCCCTGCGTCCGGAGGCGCAGCGTTTCCAATTCGAAGAGCGCTTCGGCGCATTGTCCGGCCAGCCGAGTTCCGACAACCTGGAACGTTTCAGCGAGGATGAGCCGCTGGCGAGCGCCGGCAGCCTGACCGAGCTGAAGCCGCTCGGGCAGGTGAACTCGAGTTTCATCGTGGCGGTGAACGGCGAGGGCCTGTGGATCATCGACCAGCACGTGGCGCACGAGCGCGTGCTCTTCGAGCAGCACCTGCGCGCGCGGCGCGAAGGCCAGTTGACCGGGCAACGCCTGCTGGTGCCGCTCATGGTGGAGCTTTCACCGCGCCAGATCGTGATTTTCGATCGCATCGCCGAGGAGTTGACGGCCAACGGATTTGAGGTAGCGCAGATGGGGCCGCGCAGCGTGGCCATTCACGCAGCGCCGGCCGGAATTGCTACGTCGGATGCGGAGCGCCTGCTGATGGAAATTCTGGACGGCACCGAGCGTGAAAATGCGGCGGTCTCCATGGACACGCTGCAGGCCAAGATCGCCGCCTCGACGTCCTGCCACGCGGCCATCAAGGTCAACATGCCGCTGGACCAGAAGAAGATGGAATGGCTGCTGGGGGAACTCGCGAAAACGGAGGCGCCGATGAGCTGCCCGCATGGGCGTCCCATAGTGCTGCGCTATTCGGTGCGCGAAATCGAGCGTGCATTCAAGCGGATTTGATGAATATGTCGGATTTGCAATCGATTCGGCATTCGATTGGTTTTGGATCGATCGCAATTGGTCTCGGTTTGGTCATGCTTGGCGGCTTTTCTGGAAGTCAAATGAGGCATGCGGTGAATCGCGCCGCTCCATCGGACGCCACTAATCCGCTGAAGAATCTGTATGAGACCTTCAGTTCCAGGCGTGTCCGTGGGGAATATGCTCGTCTTTTCCCAGACCGCGCGCCCAGCAAGATTTTTTGGACAAACGTGCTTGTATCTGTGGGAATGTTCTTTTTTGTTGCGGGGATCATATTGATTTGAAGAACAAACTTATCATCGCCATCGACGGCCCTGTCGGATCGGGGAAAAGTACGGTCGCGCGGCG
>Ga0070735_10004545_pt1 | contig 11677 bp, 11 predicted proteins | sample Coa_R1_FD_66443 | JGI IMG/M metagenome (GOLD analysis project Ga0070735, IMG submission 66443) | Surface soil microbial communities from Centralia Pennsylvania, which are recovering from an underground coalmine fire - Coalmine... | ecosystem: Environmental > Terrestrial > Soil > Unclassified ... | reverse complement strand
AGCACCGCCGGCATTACTTTACCCAACGGCGGGGAGGACCGCCTCGGCATGCCGCTGGCGTGGAATACAGCCTTTCAGTACCACCTGCTCGACATCCTGTGGCCCGAGGTCGAGGTAAACTACACCTGGTTTCCCAACGGCGAGCACACCGGAAAAAATTCGGTCTTCATCACGCCAGGACTGATTCTCGGACGGTTCCCGATTTGGCAGCGCGTGAAGGTGAATATCGGCACGGGATATCAGCAGGCGGTGACGAGATATGCGATGTATCACAACGCCTGGATCATCACGGGACGCATCACATTTTAATTCAGATGAACATCGACAAGAGGCCCGCCGCGATGAGCGCGCCGGCCCAGATCAGATCGAGATTGATCCAGGCGCTGCGCAAAATTGCGAGGCCGACTTTTTCGTAAACTACAATCGCGATCGTCCCCATCACTACCAGCATCGCCGAAGTGTGAACGATCGCGACCAGCGCGCCGGTGATGAAAGTGGTGCCGAGATTCGGCATCGCATGATGGTGATGCATCATCGCATGACCCATCGGCATCACATTCATCAGAATGGGAAACAGCATCAGCCCCGCGCCATGCGCCGACGCCATCAGAAATGACCATAGCCCGAGTTCCGCGGCGTTGACGCGCATCGCAACCCAGCGCGGATGCGCGCGCGGCCAGATGAGGCGGAACATTCCGAATGCAATCAGCACCGCCGCTCCGCCATAGCGGATGTAGTCGGGGTTGAACGATGTCATCCGCAATCCGCCGACCAGCGCGACGACGGTTGCGATCGAGAGGAGATGTCCGATGGCGATCGGGAGCAGCGCCCACAGTACGCGCGCGCGGCTTTTATCCTGTAGTCCGAGCGCGACCGCGAATAGCCATCCCATCGAGGGATCGACGCCGTGATATGCGCCCAACATCGCGACGGCGACCCACGGCCACACGCCGCTTCCGTCGGTCACGGATAGCAATACGAATCGGACGAGGCGTCGCCGCCTTCGAGGCGAATCTGATGCGGCCGCTCGCCTTCGAAGGTCAGGAAAAACTTCGGATCGAGCGCGAGCCCGCCCGCCGGATTCGCATCGAGCTTCGCGACCCATCCGCGCAATCCTTCGGGATAGAACTGCTCGTCCCACGCGCCGTAGAGCGAATTGCTCAGGTAGATGCGTTTGCCATCGCGGCTCAACTCCAGCATTTGCGCGCCACCGTTGAGCGGCCCCGACTTGGGATGCTGCGCGTGCGAGGTGATGCCGCCCAGCCGCACCGTACCGGTGAGTTTCGGATGAAATGGATCGCTCACGTCATATTGACGGAGATCGCCGGTGCCATAGCACGAAGTGTAGAGAAATTTGTCATCGAGGCTGAGGTTGATGTCGGTGATGAGGGGCGGCACCGCTTTGAACGGCTTCAGCGCAGGCGGCAGCTTATCCGGATCGGCGGGCTCGGCCGGTACCTCGAGGACTTTCTGAATCGCCCAGTTGCCGCTACTCGCCTCTCGATGCCACAGCCATACCGACGCGGAGAGATCCTTGGTCGAGATGACAACGCCGCAGAAGCCATATTGCTTCGTGGGATCGTGCGCGGGACGCAATTCAAGGGCCATCTGGTTTTCCGCCCCAATGTCGAGGCTCTGCAGGTGGCGGCGCTTGCGCAAATCCCAAATATGTACGACATGTCCGTATTTTCCGCCCAAAAGAAGATCGGGGTTGATACCGTTCTCGATCATGTTGGGCGTGCCCCATTCGCTGGTCACCGCGACGTCCCATCCGAGGTGCCACCAGAAATCGTAAGCGAGCTGCTGCGGCCCGCGATCGACTTCCCAGCGTCCGAGCACATCGAAGCTTTCGTGGTCGAGCAGAAAAATTCCGCCCGGTCCGTTGCCGTCGGGCGCTCCCAGCGCGCTCACGTAGATCGCGTCGGGTCCGCAATGAATCGTATGCGGTCGGCTGTAGCCGGTTTTCGACGCGATCTCCTCGGGCTCAATAGTGCGCACGATGCGCGGGTTTCGCGCGTACGGCTTAGTATCGATGATGTAGATGCGCGAGGACCGCAGTCCGGGCACGACCAGGTATCTTCGCTCAACGTGAGGATGCGGCGCGTAAGGGCATAGCGCGGCGCTGCACGCGTTCCATCCGAAGTGATGAAGCTCGTCGCCGACCTTCGGCATCTCGATTCGCCCCACGACTTTTCCATAGCTGCTTTGCTTCGGATCGAGATCGACCGCGCATAGCGCGTCGGGCTTTTTCCGCTGCGGATCGAAGGTAACGACGTAGGCGAGGCTCTCGGGCGGCGCCGCCATCGCCATGCGAGCCGAGGGGTAGAAAGTTGGATCAGGTTTCCAAAGCGCCATGCGAATGCTCCTGCGACGTGGTGATCGCGGAGATTACTACATAAGCGATTTATGACAAGGCGTGCGGTGCGCGCGTCATCCGAGGTGCATGGCAGTGGCGTCGGCCGGAACATCTTCCGGTTCGTAGCGCTCGATCTGGTCGGGAATCGCCTGCGGCTGCAGCATCGGTGCGAAGGAATCGCGATAAGCCCATCCGAGCGAAGCCTCGAAGGCCGTCAGCATCATTGCGAGCGGCAATCCTGCGGGCGCGAGGAAGACGTGGAAGAGAAAAATGTTGACGATGATTGGCGCGAGCAGCGTGAGCGCCAAGGGGACGTATAGTCCGCACAACAAGAGCGCGCCCGCGGTTGCCTGCGTCACGTAGAGAAGCGGCAGCATATAGCCGGTAGCGGCAAGGCCGAGGAAAAATTCCAGCGCCGGATTGCCCATCCGCACTTGCGGAATGAAATGCACGAAGCCGTTGAGCCCAAAAGCGAGGAAACAGAAGCCGAATACCCGCTGTACCAGACTGGTCGGATTTACCATCGCCTCACCTCCACAATGACGTAATTCACTACCAAGTGTAATGATTGGCCGGAGCGAGACAAGGCCGGATTACGTCGCGCCCGCCGAATGCGAAGCGGCTCCTGTCCCGAAAGACAAGAGCCGCATCCGCCGTATCCCCCTGGCTGGCCAATTACGATGAGTGGGTAACTCCCCTCCTGATCACCCGCTGCATCCGGTTACCCCCGGCAGCCATCACTACCAATCTGTTCCGCGAGGCGTCTTTTCACACCCACAGTTTCCCATTCCCCCGAAGAGAACACGTAGTGCCTGAGCTGATTAAGGAGGCGGCGCTCCGTCCCATCCATCAAATCATCGAGCTTGACTGCGAGTCGGCAGAGCGCCTTACCCGCGGACGAGATCTCGGCGTCGGAGCCGTCCTCGAACGATACCGAAGCGACCTCGCGCGCGAGCCCGCGAAGTTCTACGTAGCGTCTCTTAAGAATGTCACACGCTGCCGGCGAGCCAATCGCGCTAGCGGCGCTCCACGGCATCGCATCTTCGATGAAAAGATGATCGGCGAGCAGCGCGCGGATGATCTCCCACGACTGCTCCGCGCGTTCGCGCATCTCGTCATCGCGCGGATTGAAGCTGAGCACGACTCCCGCGATCGAGGCGTCGAGCAGCCGCGCATCGCGCGACAAGGTTCCCCACTCCATGCGATTTAGCGCGGGATGGCGGAAATCATTGCGAATGAAGCCTATTGGGTTCGGATTCGATCTTGCCGAGCGCGTCGCAGTTTCGAGCATGGCAGCCTCCGTCGGTACGCGATCAGCTTCAAATGCACCGAACGTGCCAGTGTCAGGTGATGTCTGAATATGGGAGAAAGTTTCGTGAACGGAAGGCTATTCGCATGATTCAGACAGATTTTGGCCCCGAATCGATGCGCCAATGTGTCCCGATCGGATACAACTTGGACCGCTTGCGAAGGAAACAAACTGGCATATCGTAAAAGGACATTCGCGCCAACTGACAGTAACATCCGACCTATGCTACCGCCATTGCGCGGTACGCTGGACGTTCATGCCCGCCAATTACTTTTCCGCGAGGTAGAACTGCACCCACAGGAGCTGGTCGAGTGGGCTATTGCGAAGGCGGGATTCAAGCCATTGTTCGAAGCGAAGGGCTGCGCTCCCGAGGAACTCTGCTGCAACCGGCAAATACACTCCACTCTTGAAATGTTTCGTTATCCTGAAGCCGACAGCCTCGAGTTCGGCGGTGATCCGCTTCTGTGACAGGAGGCTGCAATGGCCGGTCTCGAGAACCTCCTCGCCGTATAACCATCTCAACACCGAAACGATTCCGGGTTTGAAGGCAATTTTGCCGGCTAGCTCGAGCGGGCTCCAAGGCTGGGGTGTCGATAGCAGCAAAGTTCCCCCGGGTCTCAGCAACCGATACATCTCCGCCAGCGCCTTCTGCCATCCGGTGATGTGCTCGATAACCTCACTGCACAATATTAAGTCGAACTGATCATCGTGGAGCGTGGAGCCTGTGATGTCGTCTGGAAGCACGCGTAGATTAGGCAGAGTTTCCGAGAGTGACCTTCCATGGTCGAGGAAGGCCGGTTGCAGGTCGACCGCCACCACTTCGGCGTACAACTCGGCCAGAAAAGGAAGGTAAACTCCCGAGCCGAACCCGACCTCAAGCGCCTTCCCACGCTTCTCGTGGCTGTTGCGGCGTAGCTCGCCGATGATCCAGTCCCGGCGGGTGCAATGAAGCCATCGCCGGGTCGGGTTTTTCGAATTATAAAGCGTCTTCTGCAGACGCAGTATCTCTGGCTCCACGTCTATCTACACCGTACTTGAGGCATTGCCGTTACAACGGTGGTGAACTGTTACACTGTCAGTGGAAAAGACTTGGCAGAATGGTTCATTGCTCAACTTGTAAACCTACCGAAGACGGCAATACGCCGTAATAGTATCAAAAAGGAAGATTAGGCCCAAAATAGGCACGACCTTTAGCGCTCCGCGATCGAGGGAGCCCGCGCCATGGCCTCCGCGGACAACTCGGAAGATGCTCGCACGGCCGCGCGCTTGAGGCCCGCGCGGTCGAATACCACCACCAGCTTTCTCATGAAGGTGTTACCCTTGGGGGCTCCGGTCAAGAGCCTTGGGAAGGGGAAGTAGACCTCGGCCGCCTCGATGCGGTAGTCAGCAATGAGCGGCTGCAAGGCCGCGTACGATCCGACCACACCGACCTGGATGCGGTCGTTCGCCCACGGTCCGAGGATGAGGCCGTCCTTCGTGTACACCTCGTTATCCACCGCCCAGCTACGCGGGAGCAGACCCGCCATCGCGGCGCGCGAGGGCGTTAGCGTCTCGGCAGGCGCGCCCGTCGCGAGGTACTTGTCCGCCGCGACCATCAGCCAATCGAAGCGATCGCGATCGTAGTGTCGCTCGAGCTCCAGCGGCTCTAAGACTCGATATTGTGCAATTTTGTCAGCCGCGACCTGATAGATGACCACCTCGCCGACGCGCGTGGGCGGGAGGCATAGATCGTTGAGCATCGCGAGCACCGGCCAGTACTGCGAGGCATGCCCTTCGGGCACGATGACAGCGCCGACATCGTGCGCCGCGAAAAACGCGCCGAGCTGAGTCGCCGGATGCGGTATGTCGATGCCCCAGTAAAATGCATTGACGGCCGGCCACTGCACGAACGCGTCGGGCATCGTGGCGCCGGTGTAACCGCCCGCCATCCGAAAATGGAAATCCGCCGCCGCCTGCCACAGCATCGTGTTGCCGCGATCACCGTATGGAAGGATGACGACCGTCTCGTCCTGAGTGAGGAAGTTCGGCATCGCTTGGGAGGTGAAAAACGGCGGAAGATCGATCGGCGCGGTCCAGAATCGATAGTCGGGATTGGGCAGCATGAAAATCGCGATCGCGATCGCGAGCGCATACTTTGCGATGCTCGATAGTTGCGCGGACGCGAGCACCACCGCCGTCATCACGCCGAGAATCAGGAAGATGTACATCGTCAGGCGCGCCGGCAGCGCACTCTTCATCAGCGGAATGTGCTCGACGATTTTCCACGGCAGCCCAAACAACACGTGCCCGCCCACGCGAAGCCGCGGGCCCAGCGTCGCGATAGCGAGTAGCGCCATCGTGGTGATGAGGACCTTGCCCGTCGGCTTGCGCCATCGCCATCGGACGTAGAGCGCGATAACCACGAGCAGCGGCCATGCGATCCAGCCGCCCGCTTCGGGGCGAAACGTGAAGCGCGCCGCGACGGCTTCGAAAGTCCGATGCACGCCGAACCAGTTGGAGTCGGTGGGGATCAGAAAATTGAGCAGGTCGGTCGAGACGCCGCTCGCCGAGACCATCGCGCTGCGGGGTATGTTGAACGCGAACAGATAATACCAGTACGGCGCCAGCAGCACGGCCATGAGCCCGTAAGCGGCCGCGATTGGAGCGGCGACACCGCGAACCGCGCTGCGCCAGTGCTCGGGGCCGATCGCGAAACCTAACAATAAGGCGATAATTCCTACCGCCGTCAGCGTCGCAAACAGCTCGAGCATGAACAGGAACTGCATCGCGAGCAGCAGCGCCATCAGCGGAGCGAAGACGCGCGGCCGAAGCCTTCCTTCCAACAGCAGCACCGTCAGCAAAATCGCAAGCGGGATCGGAAAGGCGAGAATCAGGTTCAGATGGTTTTGCAGATGGCCCAGAAAGTAGGGCGAGAAACCGAACACATAGCCGCCGACGATCGACGCGCGATTGCCGCCGCTCAGATGACGACATAACAGGAACGCGGTAAACGCCGCGGCCGGCAAGGCCAGAAAGCTGAGCAGATTGTAGGACGCGACCGGACCGAGCACACGCGTGATCGGCCACGCGAGGATCGCCGCCCCCGGAATCGAAGGCATCCACGCGAGGTTGAGCCCGTCCGGAGCCCATACCGCGCGCGACAGAAACGGATTGAGGTGATTTGCCAGCGCGTGCGGAAACCACGCCAGGCACCACACCAGCACCGACGGGTCGTGACCGGCGCCATTGCTGACGATACGGCCGGTGAAGTCGCCGAGCAGTCCGCGTCCGACGACGATATATGCCGCGCCGAGATAGATGGTGATCGCGGCCGCGGTTCCGAGCGGGCGGCGCAGATTGCCGGGCAGTTGCGCGAGCAGCTTCAACCGCCGAGCGCCTCGCGAGGGTGACTACGCAATGAACTTGAGCGGCAGCTTGCGGAAGCCAAACAGCAGATTAGTCGCGTGTTGGCGCTGCGGCGCTTCATTGCCGCGCGCGATTGATGAAAACCGATCGAGCATCGCATTGAGCATGATGCTCGCTTCCATGCGCGCCAGCGGCGCGCCAAGGCAATAATGGGTGCCCGCGCCGAAACCGAGATGCCTGCTGTTCTCGCGCTCGAGTGAAAACGTATCGGGATCGGGGAACATCGCGGGGTCGCGATTCGCGGCCGCATAGCAGACCGCCGCCTGCTCACCTTCATGGATCGTTCGTCCATCAATCTCGATATCGCGCGTGACTCGCCGCGTGAGCATTTGCACCGGGCTGTCATAGCGTAGGGTTTCTTCGATCGCGGATTCGACCAGCGCACGATCATCGCGCAGCCTGCGCCACAAATCGGGACGATCGACCAGAATGTTGAGCATGTTGCTCATGAGGTTGGTGGTGGTTTCGTTGCCCGCGACCAGCAAAAGGACGCAGAAACCGAGAACCTCCCATTCTTCCAGGCGCTGGCCGTCCACTTCCGCTTCGACCACCGCGCTGATGAGATCGCCGGCGCTTTTTTCCCGGCGTGAGGCCGCGATCTTGCGGAAGTAGTCCATCATCTCCATACCGTTTTTCACGCGATCGGCAGGGGTGAAGTCGCCGCCGTTGAATGCGACCAGCGCATCGCTCCAGCGCCGGAAGGCGGCCTGCTCTTCGCCCGGGATACCGAGCATTCGCGCGATCACCTGCACCGGCAGCGGCATGGTGAACACGTTTACCGCATCGACGGCTGAGCCGGCGGGGATCTCATCGAGCAGTTGACCCGCAACGTCTTTGATCCATGGCACCAGCTCGGCGATCCTGCGCGCGGTGAAGGCTTTGTTGACGAGGCGGCGAAGCAGATCATGGCGCGGCGGATCGTCGGAAATCATTACTAGCTTGGGCGCGACGCTGCCGGCGCCCGGTTGTTCCGATGAAAACGTGGCCGGGTCGCGCAGCGCTGCGTTGACCTGTTCATACTTGAGCAGCATCCAAACCCGGATTTGTTTCTCCTCGCCGTCAAGGAAAATGATCGGCCACTGGGCGACAAAGGGTGAACGATCGCGAAATTCACGATATGCCGGATACGGATTTTCCCACGTCTCGGGTTTGCCGAAGACCTCAGTCAGGGCGGGTTCTTCTATGCTCATAGGAGTTCTCGCGATCACAGGCGAAAGCCTGTGGCATGTAGTTAGCCGCGCGCCGCGAGGGCGGCCGCCGCATCAGTCAGACATCGCTCGGTGGTCGCCCAATCGATGCACGGGTCGGTGATCGATACCCCATACTTTAGCGCCGCGCGATTTTCCGGCAGCGGCTGATTGCCCGCCTCGATATTGCTCTCGAGCATCGCGCCGAGGATGGCATTGCTGCCGCCGCGGACCTGCTCGATGAGCGCCGCGAAGACCTCGGGCTGCTTCGTATAATCCTTGTTGGTCTGCGCGTGCGAGCAATCCACCATAACGCGCGGCTCGAGTCCGGCAGCCGAAAGCATCTGCACCGATTCCGCGATACTAGCGGCGTCGAAGTTCGGTTTCCTGCCGCCGCGCAGCACGATATGCGTATCGGGATTGCCGGTCGTTCGCACGATGCCATTTACTCCGTCCTGCGTGATGCCGAGGAACGAATGCGGGCGGCGCGCCGACTGGATGGCGTTAATTGCTACCTGCAGATTTCCCTCGGTGGAATTCTTGAAGCCGACCGGCATCGAGAGTCCACTCGCCATCTCGCGATGGGTCTGCGACTCGGTGGTGCGCGCGCCGATCGCCGACCACGCAATCAGATCCGCGATATATTGGGGCGTGATCGGATCGAGCGTCTCGGTCGCCGCCGCCAGTCCCATCCGGTTGATGTCGATGAGCAACTTGCGCGCGATGCGCAGGCCCGCGGGGATGTCGCAACTGTCGTCCATATGAGGATCGTTGATGAGCCCCTTCCATCCGACCGTGGTGCGCGGCTTCTCGAAGTACACGCGCATCACGACATAGAGCTGCCCGGCGACCGCATCCTTGAGCTTGCGCAAGCGCTCGGCAAAATCCAGCGCGCATTCGGGATCATGAATCGAACACGGCCCCACGATGGATAGCATCCGGCGGTCGGTGCCCTTGATGATCCGGCGAATGCTTTCGCGCGCCTCGACCACGGTTGCGACAATCGCCTCATCGACCGGCAGCTGATCCTTGAGCTTGCTGGGCGCGATCAGCGGATCGATCGAAGAGACGCGAATATCCTGTATTTTCCGCATCAGATTAAGGATCCTATTCTTATCGGAAAGGCGCACGATGACAAATGGGTTCGGGTGCGTCGGTCTAATCCTGGTACGGGGGGTCGCGAACGCGAACGGCCGCTACAAACTCGAGGCGCGAAACACCAATCTTGCGGGCACCGGAGCGCGCGGCCTAGTCTTGGTGCAAATCCTCCACATCAATGGATCAGACGCATCCAGATAAGACCGCACTTGCAGCCTCCTCGGGACCGGACGCTGAGATATCGGAAAGCCGGCGCTCCGGACTGTGGCGCGCGCTCGCCGGGATGGCCGTGGCGCTCGCGATTGCGGCCGGCATCGTCACCATCGATCTTTCGCACGAGCTGATCGAGCGGATGGCGCATTATCGATCGCGTATCGCGTCGCTCAATCGCCGCATGAATACGCTGAAGCAAAAGGCGCAGATGGATGAGCAGCGGCTGGCGGACGCACGCGAGGAAATCAAGGAACGCAAGCTGATGGAGTCGAAGGATCGCATCAAGGCGATCCTCATCGCGCCCGATCGCAGGACATTCAAGCTGGTCGCGCCGGCTTCCGGCGAGGGAGCGAGCGCGACGGTGACCATCAGCGCGAAGATGGGCGGCGCGGTGCTGAACGCGCGAGGGCTGCCGGCACCGCCGGAAGGCCAGGTATACGACGCGTGGTGGATGCTGAAGGACGCGCCGCCGGCAAAGGCCGCGGAGTTTCGCAGCGCCGTTGACGGGAGCGCGAACGAGTACCTCGATCCGCCGCCCCAAGGACCCGCGCCCGCGTCGCTATCCATCACGATGGAACCGTCAGAGGGTGGCATCGCGCCGACGGGCGCGGTGAAGTTGCAGGGCAAGGTGCCGGCTGGGGCGGCGGAGGAACGAAGTGGCGGCGCCAAAAAGCATTGAGTGCGCGGGCTATATCCACGGTACCAGCGCGAGCGAGCAAGAGCGCCTCGCGGCGCTCAATCGGCTTACCAATGAACAGTTTGTAGAATTTCTCGACCCGTCATCCGCGCGGCGTATCCTCGAAGTCGGCAGCGGATTGGGAATCCTCGCCGCGAGGGTCGCGCAGTCTGCTCCCGATGCGATGGTGGTCGGAGTCGAACAATCATCGGAGCAACTCGCGCGCGCGACGGCGTCCTTACGCGTGCGATATGTCCGTGGCGATGCGCATCGATTGCCGTTCGTTGCAGGAAGTTTCGACCTCGCGTATTGCCGCTATGTCCTTGAGCACGTGCGCGATCCCGCAATGGTTCTGCGCGAGATGTATCGCGTGCTGCGCGAAGGCGCTTGGATCGTCGTGATGGAAAACGACATCACCGCAATGCGCTACGACCCGCCGTCCGAGGCGTTCGACGAAGTGTGGCGCGCGTTTGCGGAGCTGCAGCGGCGCATCGGCGGCGACGGCCTCATCGGAAGCAAACTCTTCCGCATGCTTTGTGGCGCCCGCTTCCGCGATGTCGAATTGAGCATCCAGCCCGAAGTGCATTGGGCGGGCTCATCGGGCTTCGAGGCGTGGATCGAAAATCAGATCGGCAACCTCCGCGGCGCATACGATGCGCTGATCGAATCGCGCCTCGCATCGCACGCCCGCATCGACGAAGCGATCGCGGACCTGGATGCGCTGCGTATGCGCGAGGACGCGAGCGCGATCTTCTATTGGAATCGCGCGACGGGACGAAAGTAGCTGGCTCTTGAGCACCTCGACCTCGATCTATGGGAGCGACTTCTGGATGGTGTTCGCCGCGACCTTCGCGCTCAACTCGTGCGCCAACCTGTTCGCGTTGTTCCCGCTATGGGTGGTCGATCGCGGCGGCGGAGCAGGCGCGATCGGCGCCATCGTCGCGACCGGGTCGCTATTCGCGCTACTCGCGCGCCCGTATGTCGGCGGCGCGATCGATCGCTATGGGCGCAAGACGACCTCGCTATGGTTCCTCGCGCTCGATGTCATCGCGCTCGCGCTCTACCTGCCGCTGCATTCGCTCGGATGGCCGATCTACGCAGTGCGCGCGATTCACGGCGCGATCGAAGGGACCGCGCGCGTCGCGCTGTTTGCGATGGTCTACGACCTATTGCCCGAAGGACGCCATGGCGAAGGCATGTCGATTTTCAGCATCTGCGGGATGGGACCGGCGGCACTCGCGCCGATGCTGGGCGAGGTGCTCATCCGGCGCGACGGCTTCCGCGCGTTCTTCATCGCGGCGATGGTTCTCATCGCGATCGGCGCGATGCTCACGCGGATGTTGCCCGATGATCGTCCGGCGCATCACGCCGAGCATCGCGATCCGCCGCGCGGCCCGAGTTATGTGGTGCTGATGCGCGACGCAAAGCTGCAA
>Ga0070735_10004542_pt1 | contig 11685 bp, 9 predicted proteins | sample Coa_R1_FD_66443 | JGI IMG/M metagenome (GOLD analysis project Ga0070735, IMG submission 66443) | Surface soil microbial communities from Centralia Pennsylvania, which are recovering from an underground coalmine fire - Coalmine... | ecosystem: Environmental > Terrestrial > Soil > Unclassified ... | reverse complement strand
TCAAGAAGCATTGCTGCTCGCATCCGCCGTGTCCGGTGCTGCTGGTCGAGGCAGATACGAGGACGCGCAAGATGATGCGGGAATTCCTGGAGAGCGCAGGATGGACCGTGAGCGAAGCCGCGAGCGGTCGCGCCGCACTGGCGCGCGTCGCCGAGAACCGGCCCGCGCTGATACTGCTCGACCTGATGATGCCCGAGTTGGACGGCTTCGAATTTGCGGCGGAACTGCATCGGCGCGACCAGTGGCGCTCAATCCCGATCGTAGTGCTGACAGCAAAAGATCTCACTGCCGACGAGCTGCTGAGGCTCAATGGCAACGTGCAAACTCTTGTTAACAAACGAGGATGCTCGCGTAACGAGCTCATGTATCAGGTGCGCGACGCGGTCGCGCACTGGGCCGCGCCAATCGAACGCAGCACGACTCCTGCCGCCAGGCAGATGGCAATCCGAAAGTAAACGTCCATGTTCAAGATCTTACTTGTTGAGGATAATCACAGGAACCGCGATATGCTGTCGCGGCGACTGATTCGCCGCGGCTTTGACGTAATCATCGCCGAGGATGGAGAAATTGGTCTCTCCCTGGCTGAGAGCCAGGAGCCCGACCTGATACTGATGGATATGAGCCTGCCGATGCTCGATGGATGGGAAGCAACGCGCCGCCTCAAATCGGCGGCCGCCACGAGTCGCATTCCGGTCATCGCGCTTACGGCGCATGCGATGTCCAGCGACCGGGATAAGGCGCTCGACGCAGGCTGCGACGACTACGATACGAAGCCCATCGACCTGCCGCGCCTCTTGGAGAAAATGGAGGCGCTTCTGCTCCAGTCCAGAAGTGGAGTACTCTCGTGAGCCACCTGCGGCGACCCGCGACGCTATCTACCCGGCAGCCTTTATCGCCACAGCAGCTCCACGATCTGCGCTCCCCGCTTAATCAAATCATAGGCTACAGCGAGATGCTGACCGAGCAGGCGGAAGAGGACGGCCAGACAGGCCTGGTGCCGGACCTGCAGGAGATCCGTGCTGCAGCCCGGCAAATGCTGGCGATGGTAAACGGCGGCATGACGGGCTGGACGGACGACGCGCCACTGCCCGACACTCCGAGCGATACGATTGCACGGCCCGAACCGCAATCGCATCCATCAGTCGCAAACGGCGCCGAACACGCGGATTCAGAATCGTCTCCGGCGCTGATACTGGTCGTGGACGACAATCAAAGAAACCGCAACATGCTCTCCCGTCGCCTGGAGCGCCAGGGATATGGTGTGGTGACGGCGCAGAATGGACGGGTGGCGCTGGAGGCGGTACGCGCGCAGCCGTTCGACCTGGTACTGCTCGACATCATGATGCCTGACATGGACGGGTACGAAGTCCTGCAGCGCCTCAAATGCGACGAATTGCTGCGACACATTCCGGTCATCATGATCTCGGCTCTCGATGAGCTGGACAGCGCTGTGCGGTGCATAGAGCTGGGAGCTGAGGACTACCTGCCGAAACCGTTTGACCCGACTATCCTTAAAGCACGGACTCGCGCCTGTTTGGAAAGAAAGCGCTCGCACGATCGCGAAGACCGGTTCACGAAAGAGCTGCAGGAGAGTAACCGCCGCGCCACGGTGCTCGAGCAGATGCGTGACGACCTGACGAATATGATCGTTCACGACCTGCGGACGCCCCTAACCTCGCTGATCTCGGGTCTCCAAACATTGGAAATGGTTGGCGATCTCAATGAGAGTCAGCAGGAGGTAATGGGAATCTCTCTCTCGGGCGGCTACACGCTGCTTGGCATGATCAACGACCTGCTGGATATCAGTAAGATGGAGTCTGGACTGCTCCGGCTCGAATATGCGGAGGTCACGCCGACGGACTTGACGGGATCCGCGTTAAAGCAAGTGGAGGCGCTGGCGAATTCGAAGGATCTAAAGCTCGTCGCACTCGTCGAGGCCGGGCTTCCCCGACTCACCGCGGACGGCGATATGCTTCTGCGCACGCTCGTCAACCTGCTGAGCAACGCGGTCAAATTCACTCCGCCTCGCGGCGTTATCAGCGTTACAGCGCGACCTGGCGCCGGCGGGCAGTCCATCCAGTGGTCGGTAAGCGACACGGGCGAGGGCATTCCGCCAAATGCGTTCGACCGTATATTCGAGAAGTTCGGCCAGGCAGAGATGCGCATCGCCGGCCGCAAACAGAGCACCGGTTTGGGTCTCACCTTCTGCAAGTTGGCCGTGGAGGCCCATGGCGGGAGGATATGGGTCGACAGCGTGGTGGGAAAGGGAAGTACGTTTTTCTTCGAGGTTCCGTTAGATCCGCCGGCAAATATGGCCGAACGCGCAGCGTGAAACGCCGACCTAGCCCGACTCGCTAACCGGGATGTGTCCTACGTCCTCGAATATGTGCGTTGGGCGGTACGGATAGGTCTCGATCAGCGCGCGCGACGTGACGCCGGACAGGACGAGGATCGTCTTCATGCCGGCCTCCGTGCCGGCGATGATGTCCGTGTCCATTCGATCGCCGACCATGAAGGTTGTCTCCGGAGTCGAGCTCAGCTTGTGCAGAGCCGTCCACATCATCAGCGGGTTGGGCTTGCCAACGAAGTAGGGCCGTTTGCCGGTCGCGAGCTCGATCGGCGCGACAAGCGCGCCGCAGGCCGGCACGATCCCCTGCTCCGTGGTTGCAGTCAGGTCAGGGTTGGTCGCTATAAAGCGCGCGCCTCCATGGATCAGCCGCGCGGCCCGCTCGATCTTCTCGAAGTCGTAGCTGCGCGTCTCGCCGACGACCACATAGTCCGGGTTGTTCTCGGTGAGCGTGAAGCCGACGCTGTAGAGTGCGTGCGTCAGACCGGCGCCGCCGATGACGTAGGCGGTCGCGCCCGGCATCTGCCGGCTCAGGAAGTCGGCCGTCGCAAGCGCGGAAGTGTGAAACGCCGACTCCTCCACCGAGATGCCCATCTGCTCCAGCTTGTGCTTCAGGTCCCTCGGCGTCCACTGGCTGTTATTGGTCAGGAAAAGAAACCGGTGGCCGGCGGACTGCAGCCGCTGGACGAAGTCGAGCGCGCCCGGAATCAGCCTGCTGCCGTGGTAGATCACCCCGTCCATATCGCAAACGTAGCTCATCGGCATCGAGTCCGGCTCCCGAGTCACCCCTTTTTAGGGTACATATCTGATTGTTCGTGGAGGAGTATACATCGCGAGCGGCAGGTTTTCAATCTTGGTGCTGCACGTTGGGCCCGAGGGGTAATGGCCCGGTGGGACGAATGGACAGCGCGACACAGCATATACTCCGGATCAACAAATACGTCTGGTTCTGCCTCGCCTTCGTGCTGCTGTATCTCCTGGTCGGGCGGCATGAGGGCCGGTTCGACGCGCCATCCGCCGTAGTCTGGGCGCTCTTTGCGGCGGGCGTGGCCAGCGTTTCCCTCCGTACCTACTGCGCCCTGAGGGCAGACGGGCGCGGCGCGTACTGGAACCGGCTCTTCAACTACGTCGACATGGCGCTCGTGGCCCTGCTGATCGCGGCTACGCGCGGCATCGAGAGCCATCTCTGGCTCCTCTATTTTGCGCTGATGACGTTCGCGGCGCTCTACGCGACGCCCGGAAGCAAACGGGCTGTGGACGTCAGTGTCAGCGCGCTCTACACACTCGCGACGATTCCGCACCAGATCGATCAACGTACCTCCCTCCCTCCGGCCCTCTACTTATGGACGCTTGCCACGCACCTATTCATCCTGATCCTGGTCAGCGCGCTCGCGCGCCGCACAAGCGCCGACGCCGAGGAGCGCAGCGCCGAACTCCTGCTCCTGCGTGAGCAGATGGCCTCTGCCGCGGAGCGGGCGCGGATCGCGCGCGACGTGCACGACAACCTCGGCCACGCGATGGTCGGCACGCTGCTGCGCCTCGAGCTCTGCCGAAAGCTGCTGGAACGCGAGCCGGCCGAGGCGGCGCGAATACTTCGGGAGGAGATTCCGGCGCTGCGCGCCGCGTGGAACGAGGCGCGGGACCTGTCGTTCCATCTGATGCCCTGGGAGGCGGACATCGCCGCGCAGGGCTTCGTTCCGGCGCTGCGGCGGCGCTGTGGAGCATTCGCGGAGCGGACCGGAATCATCGTCGAGGTGGCCTGCGAGGATGAGACGATCCACGTTGGCTCCGCCTTCGCGAACGGCCTCATGCGGATCGTCCAGGAGGCGCTGACTAATGCGGCCAGGCACGCGGCGCCGGCGCGGATCGAGGTCCGGCTGAACGCGGCGCCTGCCGGATCGGTCCGATGCGTCGTTGCGGACGATGGCCAGGGCTTCGACCAGGCGAGCGTCGCAGCCGGCGTCGGCCTCTCCGCGATGCGCGAGCTTGCCGAGACACTGGGCGGCACGCTATCAGTGGCGAGCGGGCCCGGCGCCGGCACGCAGATCGCCATCACGATGCCTGCATAGGCCTGGCGCGGCTGCCGGCGTGCTCGTGGCTTCGAGAAGGGCCTGGCGCTGCAGCCGGTATGCGCATCGCGACGGCCCGAGGCGGGTGCCGCTATCCTCGCCGACATCGCGACGGCGCAAGGCCGCGTGCAGCTCTTGGTGAGCGCAGCGTACCTGCGAAAGCGGGGCGCGGCGACCGGAATGTGCGTCGCGCGGGACTGCCGAGCGAGGTATTATGGGGGAGGGACGACGCAGCCGGCGACAGGCGTGCGGTGATCGCGGTGGACAGGAGAGTGTTCAATGTACGGTCTAATGCAGGCGGGGATCTGCTCGCGCAACCGTGAGAGGGCTTACCAGCGCCGCCTGCACTACTGCGGAACCTGCAAGACGATCGGCAGGATGTACGGCCAGAAATCACGGCTGCTGCTGAACAACGACGCCGTGTTCCTCGCCGAGCTGCTCACCGCGATCGGCCCCGCCGCGCCGCCCGTCGGAACCTGGAGCCGCGCGTTTCAGTCGGTCAACTGCCTCGCGCTTCCCAGGGACGAGGGCGAGTCGCCGCTGGCGCTCCAGGTCGCCGCCGCCGCAACCCTCGTGATGAGCGAGTTCAAGGTTGCGGACCAGCTCGACGACGCCACGCGCGGGCCGTGGCGACTCGCGCAGCGCGTGTACTCCAGGGCCTTTTGCGACGCCTCGGCGCAGCTCCGCGCCTGGGATTTTCCGCTGGCCGCGATGTGGGAGCGATACCGCGAGCAGGCGCCGCGCGAAGCCGCTCTCCAGTCGGAGACAGGCGCTCGGGGCGTCCTCCAGGCGCTGGAATTCGCATCAGAGCCTACCGCAGCCGTCACCGGCGATACGTTCCGGCACGGCGCGCGAGTCGTCGGCGCGGCGGAGGAGACGAATCACGTCATGGGCCGGCTCGGCTTCGCGTTCGGCCGGCTTGTCTATGTCCTGGACGCGCTGGAGGACTTCGGTAAGGATCTCCAGCGCGGTGAGTTCAACGCCATCCAATCCGCGTTCGGGATACCGGCCGCCAATCCAGGGAGACGCGATGGCGGCGCCGTTCGCGTGCCGCAAGCGTCCAGATCGGAACAGACGCCGGGCAACGAGACCGCAGCGCGCAAACCAAGCCCTGAGCTGCCGGCGTCCGCCCGCGCGACGACGGAGGCCTATCTCTGGGAGACGGCGGGTCGTGCGATAACCGCGATCGAGGCGCTGCCCATCTCGCGCCCGCTCGCGGCGATGTTCGTCCAACGGCTGAGGGCAAACCTCTCGCGCAGACTGGGGCCGGAGCCGCGTGAGCGGATTTCGCCAATCCAGGCTCGGCGGCGATATGTCGAGCGTGCGCGAAGCTTTCTGCAGGCGCGGCAGCCGCAACTGGCCGGCGCGGGCGGCGGCTTACCGCCCGGTCACTTCGCCGAGGAGGGCGGCGGGACCGAGATCGCCACGACGGGAGAAGCCGAGGGCGAGGGACAGGGCAACCTACCAGCAAAACGCGGAGGCCGATCTGGATGCGGCGGCAGCAACTGCGCCTGCTGCTGCGACGGCTGCGACGGCTGCGATTGCGCGTGTTGCGCCTGCGAGAGCTGCGACATCTGTTCGGGCTGCGGCGAGGCCTGCGGCGGCTGCAGCGCGTGCGGCGACGCCTGCTCGGGGTGCGGCGACTGCTGCAGCGGATGCGGCAGCTGCGTACTGTGAGCCACTGGGCCATCAGCACGCCGGGCAAGCGCGTCAAATCGCCCGGCGCGGACGCGGTACCCGCGTACACTGAATTGCTGGAATGTCGCCGCCGTCGGCGGACCGGTCGACGCGCGCTTCTCACACCGCAGCCGCGCGAACATTGATCCGGGTCGCGCCGTTCTTCCGTCCAGCAGCGGCCGCAGCGGCAGCCCCGGTTCGATAATCGACTTCGAGCTCGCCGGATTCGGCCATCTGCCCCTGGACGCCGTCTATGCACGGATCATGTTTCCGACATGCTGGTGCTGCGGCCGCATTCGGGGCGCCGTGGTGGCCGATATGGAGGCAGCCTACCGGCAGGAGCTTGCGAAGACGGCGCCGGAGGCGCTGGACGACACCCTCTTCGGCGACGCGATGGCGGCCTGTAGCGGCGCGTGGGCACTGCGATCGCTCACGTGGCACCTGGCCGAGGCGGACGAGAAGGACAGGGAGTGGGGCATCCCCGCCGTGCGACCCCGAGTACTCGCCCGTCTCGGATTCGCCGGCGCCGGCTCGCTCACACGTCTGCGAAGAAAAGACTTGTCACGCTGGAGGCTGATCCGATGGCGCCGTGGCTCCTGGGGGCGCTGCTTATGCTGCCCGCGCTGTTCCCGACAGGATCGGCGCCGGCTCCCGTACCGACGCCCCACTTTCCGGACCGGCTGCACGCCTTCGTATGGCGCAACTGGACGCTGGTTCCGATCGAGCGGCTGGCGAAGACCGTCGGCGCGCGGCCGGACCAGGTCGTCCAAATCGGCCGGGCCATGGGACTTCCCGCGCCCAGAACGATCGGCGCGGACCAGCAAGCCCGCTCCGCAATCACCGTGATCCGCCGCAACTGGCACCTGCTGCCGTACGAGCAGCTCCTGACTCTGCTGGACTGGACCCCGCAGCGGCTCGAATACTCCCTCCGCGAGGACGACTTCCTCTTCATCAAGCTCGGCAGTATTAAGCCGCGATGCGCTCCGCTCCGGTATCGTCCGCCGGATGTCGAAGCGCTCCGACGCGAGCGGGAGATCGCGGCAACGCTTAGGCGCGAATTCCCGGAGGGCCTGCCGAAGCAGACATCCCCACTCTTCTCGTTCGTCCACGATCTATCACGGCCCGCTGCAGCGAGCGCCGGACGCGTGGGATCTTCGCTGCCGCCGGCACAGAACGCGCACACCTCGCGACAGGCGACTGCCGCGTCGCCAGGCGCCCGCCCTACGCCTCCCCGCGCACGGCTGCTGGGGCAGGCAGCGCTTCGGCCGGCGGAGGCTGCGTCAGCCGACAGCGCTGATTCGCCGCAGGGAGGCGCGCCCTCGCCTGGCGCTGCCGCCCGGCCGCCCCACGGCTTCGCGCCCTGCTTCTGCTGCTCCTACTTCGCGCTCTACGGCGATCCGCTACTCGATCCCGCGATCGACCCCTACCCGGACGCCTACCTCGATCGTCTGGCCGCGGACGGCATCGACGGCGTGTGGCTGCCGGTCGTCCTCTACAAGCTCGCGCCGTTCCCATGGCAGCCAGCCTTGAGCGACCGGTACCAGGAGCGGCTCGCGGGCCTGCGCCGCCTTACGGAGCGCGCGCGGCGCCATGGAATCGGCGTCTACCTCTATCTGAACGAGCCGCGCGCCATGCCGATCGCTCTCTTTCGCGACCACCCGGAGCTGAAAGGCGTCGTCGAGGGCGACCATGCCGCACTCTGCACAAGCCGGCCCGAAGTGCAGCGCTACATCACAGATTCTGTTGCGGCAATCTGCAAGGCCGCGCCGCAAGTCGCCGGCTTTTTCACCATCACGGCTTCGGAGAACCTGACAAGCTGCTGGTCGCACGGTAAGGGAGCGGACTGTCCGCGCTGCGGCCCACGCGGCGCCGCGGCCGTGATTGCCGAAGTAAACGACCTCGTGGATGCTGGAATCAAGCGGGCCGGCAGCGGCGTGCGGCTCATCGCATGGGATTGGGGCTGGCCCGAAGCGAGCGCGAGGGCTATCATCGACGGCCTGCCGGCCGATACGTCGCTGATGAGCGTGAGCGAGTGGGACCTGCCGATCTCACGTGGCGGCGTCGACACAACGGTCGGCGAGTACTCGCTCTCCGCCGTCGGGCCGGGACCGCGTGCCTGCCGTCACTGGGCTTGGGCGAGGGCCCGGGGACTGCGCGTCCTGGCGAAGATCCAAGCGGCGAACTCCTGGGAGCTTTCGGCCGTGCCGTTCATTCCGGCGCTCCAGAACGTTGCCGAGCACGCCGCCCAGCTGCGCGCGGAGGGGATCGACGGCGTGATGGCGGGCTGGACGCTCGGCGGCTACCCGTCCCCGAACCTCGAAGTGCTCCAGAAGGCCGCGGCCGGCGCCGATCCTGACGCCGCGATGCTGGCCGTCGCGCAGCGGCGCTACGGCGCGGCCGCGGCGCCGCGCGCCGTGCAGGCCTGGCGGGACTTCAGCGCGGCCTTCCGCGAGTTTCCCTTCCACATCGGGCTGGTCTACACCGCGCCGCTGCAGTTTGGACCGTCCAACCTGCTCTGGGCCGCGCCAACCGGCTACCGCGCAACCATGATCGGATTCCCATACGACGACCTCGACTCATGGCGCGCGGTCTATCCGCCCGACGTGTTCGTAGGCCAGTTACGCAAGGTCGCGGACGGATTCGATCGCGCCAATGCGGAGCTGGGCGCGGCGCGGCAGCTTCCCGACCTGACCGAGGCGCAGGACGCGGCATTGAGGTCCGACGCCGATCTCGCCGAGGCGGCCGGCCTCCACTTCCGCAGCGCGGCGAATCAGGCGAGGTTCATCGTGCTTCGCCGCGAAGTCGCGGCCGCGGGCGCGGGCGCGAAGATAAACGCGGCGCTGGACGAGATCGAGGCGATTCTGAACCAGGAGATCGCGATGGCGAGGCTGTTGTGCGTTCTGCAGTCGCGGGATTCCCGCATCGGCTTCGAAGCGTCCAACCAGTACTACTACGTGCCCATCGACCTGATGGAGAAGGTTCTCAACTGCGTGGATCTCCGAGATCGGTGGCTGCCGGCCGTCCGAAGTAAACTCAACCACGCGCAGCGCTAGAGACGAAGGACAAGCCGGCTCACCTTACGCACCGTAATCCAACGTGCGACGCGCCCGTGTCCGGCGCGCCCTTGCCGCGGCCACTTCCCAGGCCCATCCGCGGCCTGCCTGCCGCTGGGAATCTCACCTTTGCGCTAGAAAGCCCGCGTCGAAGTATAATACGGCAACGGGTAGGGAGGAAAAGGTCCGATGGACGATCTGGAGTACCGCGCTTGGTGGCAATTGCATCTGAGGGCCTCGCGCGGCGAGCCGCTCAGCTCTCAGGAAATGGCGGAATACGAGGCCGGACTGTCTAGGTTCCACGGCGATGAACACATTCGCGTCAATACTCAAGAAATCGCAGCACTTGATACGCAGATTGCGGAGGCAAAAACGAGAAACGCGGAACTTATTCGCCAACGGCGCCTCTTAGAGAAGCGCGTGGCAGACCTCCAGGCTGTACGACTAGCTCGACAACCCGACGACGCCTTGCGGAAGTAGCGCGTGGCGCACGAATCCCACGACCGTGTGAGGGAGCTCTACGGGGGCCGCTGCGGGTATTGCGGCATTTCGGAAACGGACGCTGGCGGCCAGTTAACCGTGGACCATTTCCGTCCGCGCAGCGCCGGTGGAACCGACGACCTTCAAAACCTCGTTTACGCCTGCTTTCGCTGCAACCTGTTCAAGTCTGACTACTGGCCCAACAACACCGATCCAGGACCAGATCAGTTTCGCGTACTGAATCCTGCCCGCGACAAAGTGGACAGTCATATCCAACTGGATGAGAACACAGGTTTGCTCGTGCCGCTGACCGAAAGAGGACGGTTTCACATTCAGCTCCTGCAGTTGAACCGGCCCGAGCTGATCACGTTTCGTCGCAATCGCCGCATCGTGGATCTGAAAACCGAGTTGCTTGCGCAATTGGAGCGCGAAAACGAATTGCAACGGACGATAAACGACAAGCTTCGATCGATTATTGCGAACTTGCTGGATTGAGGGGCGCGACGCACCGGAAGCCGACGTGCGAGGCGCCCGTGTCCGGCGCGCCCTTGCCGCGGCCGCCGGGCATGTATCGGGAGCAGTACTGGTCGGTGCAGAGGAACGAGCCGCCGCGCTGGACCCGCTTCGGCTGGCCCGGCTCCGACGGATCGCTGCTGCTGGACGGCCCTTTCGGATTCTTGCCGGGGCTGTGCGCGTAGTAGTCCGGACGGTACCAGTCGGCGCACCACTCCCACACGTTCCCGGCCATGTCATACAGGCCGAACCGGTTCGGCGGATAGCTCCGGACCGGTGACGTGCGCTCCCAGCCGTCCGACCGGCTGTTCGTGTCCGGGAAGCGGCCCTGCCACGTGTTCGCCATGAACTTCCCGCCCGGCCGAAACTCCTTGCCCCACACGTAGGGCTGCTGCGTCAGGCCGCCGCGCGCCGCGAACTCCCACTCCGCCTCGGTCGGCAGCCGCTTGCCGGCCCACTTAGCGTAGGCTGCCGCGTCGTACCAGCTCACCTGGACGACGGGATGCTGCTCGCGACCCTCGATGCCGCTATCCGGCCCCTCCGGATGCCGCCAGCAGGCGCCCGGCACATAGCGCCACCAGCCGGACACGTCGTCCAGCGGGACCTGAGTCTCAGGCGGCCAGAACACCAGCGAGCCGGCGACCAGCTTATCCTCCGGCACGCCCGGCAGATCCTTTGCCGTCGGCTTGCGTTCGGCGGTGGTAACGTAGCCGGTCGCGGCGACGAATCTTGCGAACTGCGAGTTTGTGACGGGCGTCGCGTCCATACAGAACCCGCCGACCTCTACCGTGTGGATCGGCCGCGCGTCGTCGAACGGCGCGTAAGGGCTGCCCATCGAGAACCGTCCGCCGGGAATCCAGACCATGCCGGCCGGGCGCTCTCCGCGCGGAGGCTCGCGCCGCAGGACCGTCGGCACGACGCGCCCTGCGGCCGTCACGCTCCCGGCACCGGGCGCCGGCAGGTGTGGCACGGCCGACTCGTCCGGGCTGCAGCAGGCCGCCCGGGGCGGCAGCCCGGCGGCGAGGGGACCGGCTGCCGCGGACGGGGCCGACTGTTGCGCGGATGGCGAGGTTGGTGCGGCGACTGGACCGGGCGCCGCGGACAGGCCCGCGTTCCGCGCGGCCGGCGCGGCGGGATTCACGGCGACGGCGCGGGGCAGGCCGCAGCCGGCCGCGCACAGGAGCAGGGCAACGGCTGCAATTCCGATGGTTGAACGATGCACTGCGCGAATCACTCTCCATAATAGGCGTGCGCAGCGGACCATGGAACTGCCACGCTGCCTAACCGCGTTGCGACGGATTCCGCCTGGCACGCGCCCGCGGCAGCGGTCCCGCTCGGCTACCGGCCGGCCGGAGCGCCGCGTGGAGCGGGAAGCACGCTCTCGGGCGGGTCCTGCGCGGGGAGCTTTAGCTCGACGCGGAGTTCGGCGAGCCGGCGCTCAAGATCCTGGCGGACGGGTGCGTAGGATTTGTCGGCAAAGACGCTCTTCAGCTCGTGCGGGTCGCGGCGCAGGTCGAACAGCTCCCAGTAGTCGTACTGCGGCTCG
>Ga0070735_10004541_pt1 | contig 11686 bp, 8 predicted proteins | sample Coa_R1_FD_66443 | JGI IMG/M metagenome (GOLD analysis project Ga0070735, IMG submission 66443) | Surface soil microbial communities from Centralia Pennsylvania, which are recovering from an underground coalmine fire - Coalmine... | ecosystem: Environmental > Terrestrial > Soil > Unclassified ... | reverse complement strand
AGTCAGCGCCTCCAGACGGTCGCGCGCGTCGTCCCCTTCGGTAGCGCTGAGCAGGACACAGTACGCCTGGTCCCCGCCACGTCCGACCCGGCCGCGGAATTGGTGAAGCTGCGCCAGTCCAAACCGATGCGCGTCGCGGATGACCATCACCGTCGCGTTCGGCACGTCGATGCCGACCTCCACCACCGATGTAGCCACCAGCACGTGGCACTCGCCGGCCCTGAAGGCGCCGAGAACCCGCTCTTTCTCCGCAGCGCGCATCCTTCCATGCAGCAGCCCGACCTCGAGGTCCGGGAAACGCAATTCGGCCAGCTCGCGATGCTCGGCGATGACCGACCGCATGTCGCTCTCTGCCGACTCCTCGATGACCGGGCAGATGACGAAGGCCTGCCGCCCCTTGCGAATCTCGTCACGGACCACGCCGTACGCCTCCGCCGGGTTCCGGGACCAGGTCGTGATCGGGGCCAGCCGGCCGGGAGGCATCTCGTCGATCAGGCTGACGTCCAGGTCGCCGTAGATCGTCATGGCCAGCGTGCGCGGAATCGGCGTCGCGGTCATGGCCAGAATGTGCGGGTGCAGGCCCTTCTCGCGTAGCGCGGCGCGCTGCTCCACGCCGAAGCGATGCTGCTCGTCGGTGATGGCGAGGCCCAGGTCGGCCACCTCGAGTCCCTCCTGGATCAGTGCGTGCGTGCCCACGATGAGCTGAGCCTGGCCGGTCGCCGCCTCGAGGTACACGCGCTTCCGCTCCGGCCGGGGGGTGCTGCCGGTGAGGAGCCTGCACTCCACCGAGAAGGGCGTGAGGAGCTGCGACAGCGTGCGGAAGTGCTGCTCCGCCAGGATCTCGGTGGGGGCCATCAGAATCCCCTGCTTGCCGGCGGCGATAACCTGCAGCAGCACGGCCGCCGCCACAACCGTCTTGCCCGACCCCACATCGCCCTGCAGTAGCCGGCTCATCGGCACCGGCCGTGCCACGTCGCCCAGGATCTCGTCGATGACCGCATGCTGCGCCCCGGTCAGCGTGAAGGGCAGGCTCACTTCGAACCGCTGCCGCAGCTCGCGATCGATCCCGACCTCCACGCCGGGAATGCGGCGCTGCCAGTCCTGCTTTCGCATGAGCAGGCCAAGCTGCACCAGCAACAGCTCGTCGAACGCCAGCCGCTGCTCGGCGAGGGCCCGATCCTCTTCATCGTCCGGAAAGTGGTACTGAGCGACGGCGTCGGGGAGCGCTGGGAGCCGGAGGCCCTCCCGCAGGTCGTCCGGCAGATAGTCGACGATCGCGGATCGGTACTCTTCGACAGTGCGGCGGACCAGCTGCCGCAGGGAGCGCTGATACAGGCCACGCGTGAGCGGGTAGATCGGGACCAGCCGGCCGGTATGCGTCGTGTGCGGGTCGTCGAGCAGCTCCCAGTCGCGCGGCTGGAAGACGGTGTAGCCGTTGAAGACGTCGGGCTCTCCCGAGATCGCCACGCGTGCGCCCACCGGCAGCTTCTCCGCGAGGTACGGCTGATTGAACCAGCGGACGGCGACCGTGCCGGTGTCGTCGGACACGGTCGCCGTGGTGATGACCACTCTGCCCCGCGTCCGGTTGTTCCGAACCTGCTCGATCGTGCCGACGAGCGTCGTCTTCGCGCCCATCCGCATGCGGCTGATCGAGCGCGTATCGGCATAGTCGTAGTGCGTGCGTGGATAGTACGTGATGAGATCCCGAACGGTAACCACGCCGGCCCTGGCCAGTGCCTCGGCGGTCGCCTTGCGCATCCCCTTGAAGCCCGAGACCGGGTTCTCCAGCTCCTCGGGGCCGTGAACCACCGTCAGCCGCGGCCGCTCGCGGGCAGGAGCCGGCGCACTCACGTCCGGGCTCGCTTTGTCGGAAGCGTGCGATCGCCCGCCCCCCCGTTCGCCGCCGGGGACCGGATCGACGGAAGCATCGCCTGCTGTACTGGCTGACGGGTCGGGCACGGAGCGCTGCGTGACGCCGGTCAGGAGCGCGCTGAGAGCCGCGGAGACCGCGGACTCTCGTCCCCGGCGATCGGTCTGTGCGTAGCCGGCGATCAGTCCGACGGCGGGACGGAGACGGGACCGGGCGTGGTCGTCGGCACGGTCGAGCTGGAACCGCGCGAATCGCTCGAGGCCGCCGACCGCGGCTCGATCCTGGAACCCCTGCTGTCGCTCCAGGACCAGGACGCGCTGCAGGACGGTAAGCGGGTCGTCGCCGGCCGCCATGCTCGCTACCCGAGGGCAGGCGCCGGCTCGCGGACGGCCATCGCAGCCGCCTCGACGGCGTAATCGATATCCTCGCGCGAGACTTCGTAACTGGTGACGGCCCGCAGCGTCTCGCCCATGGGCGCCACCCGCACCCCCAGGGTCTCGAGCCGGTCGGCGAACGCCGCGGCGTCGACGCCGGGAATCGCAACGTCGAAGAAGACGATATTTGTGCGCACCCCGGACGGATCGACCACCAGACCCGGAATCGCCGCCAGGCCCTCGGCGAGGCGACGCGCGTTGGCGTGGTCCTCGGCCAGCCGCTCGATGTGGGCGTCCAGGGCAACCAGGCCGGCCGCGGCCAGAATACCCACCTGTCGCATGCCGCCGCCCAGCATCTTGCGCCAGCGCCTGGCACGCCGGATGAAATCGGCGTCGCCGCACAGCATGGATCCGACCGGCGCGCCAAGCCCCTTCGACAGACAGAAGGTCACCGAGTCGACGGGCGCGGTCAGCTCGGCGGCACTCGTCTCCAGCGCGACAACCGCGTTGAAGAGACGCGCGCCATCAAGGTGGACTCGAGCCCCCGCGCCGTGCGCGATATCCGCCACCGACGCCGTCTGCTCGCGGGTGAGGGGAACACCGCCGCGCCGCTGGTGCGTATTCTCGAGGGCCACCACACCGGTCCGCGGCTGGTGGATGTCGTCTTCCCGCAGGGCCGAACGCACCTCGCCCGGATCGAGGCTTCCATCGGCCCCGGTATGAATCGTGCGAAGCTGCACCCCGCCAATCACCGCGGTCCCGGCTACCTCGTACCGGAAGATGTGGGACTCGTCGCCCAGAATGACCTCGTCGCCGCGCTGCGAGTGGGCCAGGACGCCGATCAGGTTTCCCTGCGTGCCACTTGAGACGAAGAGCGCCCCTTCTTTCCCGGTTAGCTCGGCGGCGCGCCGCTCCAGTGCGTGCACCGTGGGGTCTTCATCCCACACATCGTCGCCAACTTCGGCCTCGAACATCGCCCGCCGCATGGCGGGAGTCGGTCGAGTGAAGGTGTCACTTCGAAGCTCGACCGATCGCAAGGTCATACCTGGACAAAGCTGACCGATCGCAGGCGCCCGTTGATGTCGAGCACGGCCACAGTGCCCGGCGAGCCGGAGTGATCCTGGTCGGTGGCGCTGCCGGGATTGATGAACGGCACGCCGTGAATCACGTCGAAAAAGGGATGGTGAGTGTGGCCAAAGACGACGCAGTCGACCTTTTCGCCGAAGACATCGGTCGGTTTCTTCGCGTAGGCCGCCCACTGCTCCATCGAGCCGATGTTGTGCGCAATGCCGACCTTGTAGCCGTTCAGACTCTCGACCCGGACATCGGGCAGGCTGGCCAGATCGAGCTCGAACGAGTCCCCCCGCACCGCCAGTACAGTACGATCACCCTCGCCGAGACGCTCCAACACCTTTTCGCACTTCAGGTCGCCAGCGTGGATGACCACGTCGGCTTCGCCCACGAGATCGAGGACGTCCTGGGGAACCGCGTCGGAGCCTTTCCAGTGTGTGTCGGCAAGGACTGCAACTCGCATGCGATTGATCCTCCTGTGTGATCTCCCGTCATTGACATCGCGGGCGATTATACACCCGTCGCCGGCCACTCGAGACCCGCCGCACCGGCGTCGTGAATCGCGGCAACGCTGTCGTGCGGCCGCTCGCCGGCCTGCCTACCGGGAGCGGCGCGGAGTGCCTTGCCACGGGCGCTCGTACAATGGCGTCGATGGTCGATTGCGCGGTGCTTGTCGCCCCACGGACCGGTCTGCGCCTGAAGAACCCGGTCATGGCGGCTTCGGGAACATTCGGCTACGGCATCGAGTTTGCCGAGCGGATGGACGTTTCGGGCCTGGGCGCCATCGTCTGCAAAGGAACCACCCGCGAGCCGCGTACCGGCAACCCGCCGCTCCGTATGGTGGAAACGCCGGCCGGCATGCTGAATGCCATCGGCCTGGCCAACGTGGGCGTCGACGGCGTGATCGCCGAGAAGGCCCCGCGCTGGGAGTCGCTCCCAACACCGGTGCTCGTCAACATCAGCGGCGAGAGCATCGACGACTTCGAATACCTCGCGGGCCGGCTCGACGGCATCCCCGGAATCGCCGGACTCGAGGTCAACATCTCCTGCCCAAATGTCCGGCGGGGCGGCCTGCTGTTCGGCGCCGATGCGGATATGGCGAGGGAGGTCACGGCAGCAGTACGGGCGGTGACGGCGCTTCCACTCATCGTCAAGCTCACGCCGAACGTCGCCGACATCCGGCCGATCGCCGCCGCCGTCGAGCAGGCGGGAGCGGATGCTGTGACGGTCGGCAACACCCTCTTCGGCATGGCGATCGACGTGAGGCGCCGCGCCCCGGTCCTGGCCGGCATCACCGGCGGCCTCTCCGGGCCGGCCGTCAAGCCGCATGCGCTGTACCTCGTCTACCAGGTTGCGCAGGTCGTGTCGGTGCCGATGATCGGGGCAGGAGGCATCCTGACTGCAACCGACGCGCTCGAATTCATAATGGCTGGCGCCACGGCGGTCCAGCTCGGTACGGCGCTGCTGGTCGATCCGGCGGCCTGGCAGGCGATCGCAGCAGAAATCGATCGATGGTGCCGGCGCGAGGGGGTGCAATCGGTCCGGGACATCGTCGGCGCGGCGAACCCCGGGTACAAACGGGGAGCCGGTGAGGCAACGCTCACCGGCTCGTAAAGCTCATGGTGGAGATGGGGGCGAATCGAACGCCCCGTCCAGAAAGCCGGCCACAAACACGTCTACAAGCGTAGTCGGTATTTTTGTGTCACCGGCGGCGCCTCTACCGACAAAGTTGCCGCCGGCCAGCTCATGAGTCTTGAGTGAGTCCTATGAGCGCTCGGACTTACCGCACGACCGACTTTATGTCGCCGTCACCAACCCGTCGGTGATGGGTCGGATAGGCGTCGTAGCTGGTTAAGCAGCTGCGAGTGCGTAGTTGTTGTTGGCAGTTATGCCGTTGCCAGTTGTTTAACGAGACATCCACTGGCACCTCGGCTTGCAGTGCTTGCTCCAGACCCCCTGTCGAAACCTGGCATCCCCATGTACGCTATGTGAAGCCTTCGAAACCGACCCAGGCCGGGCCCTGCGACGCCGACCAACGGGTCTCGAAAGACACTCTAAGTGTACCAATTCCCCCGCCGTACGTCAACTGTAACGGATCCTGCTGAGCGTCAACAGCGTAACGGCTCTCTCAAGTGATGTCGGCGTTTCGCGCCGCTGGCCTGACCCAGGACAGACGGCTTCCATGCCGCAAATCGCGCCACACCTCACCGCACTAAGTACGCACGGGCGGTTGGCGCCGCCCCACCAAACTCCGCATTCCTCGACGCCCAAGGCGTAGGGGCGGTTGGCTCTGTCCCCGCCCTCCCGGCCACGCTGCCACCCAAAGGACTCGTGCTCTTCCGGCCCAACGGATTCTCGCCTGCGTAACAGGCGGTTCGCTTCCCGCCGCCCGGCGCCCCAACTGCAAGGCGCCGCACCACCGAATAAGACCCGCACCTGCCCCGCTGGCGAAGGGCCGGCACTCCTGCCGAAGGCGCGTCCTGTCAAACACCGGCCGCACCCGTTCTCTTATAGAGGCGACCTGCCCTCGCCGCTCCCCCGGCCGGCCGGAAGCGCGCCGGCTCCGCCCAGCTCCATGGCCGCCCGTTCATCGCGTACCGGCGTCGAGCCTCCTACAAGTCCCAGCGCGAGCACCCAGGCAACCGACATCCCCGCGATGACCAGCGGTAGCCAGAGAATGTAAATCACATCCGGCATGTGTTCCTCCCAGACTCGAATGCGCCCACTATAGCGGCTCTGGTCCGCGCCTGTGGCCCGCCTGACAACGCCGGAAACCGCGCATACGCTTATGGCAAGACGAGATCTGGTGCTGGAACACCCAGGAACCACCAGGGATTCGTGCGATCACGACTGCGGTCCACCGTCCTCCACGAGTCTATGCACTATCTTGTCCACGGAGACCCGGGCGCGAGCGATTGCGGGCAAGGGAGCCGGAGACGTCGTCGAGGTGCGCGCTCGAGAAGGTACCGCGCCGTCCGATCTTCCTTTGAAGTCATCGGTGGCCAGCGAGTGAGACGCACCCCACGTTTGCCTTCACCGGATGGACGGGTAGCGACCGAGCAAACGACGCATCCTCAATGGGGCAACGAAGTGATGCATGCCCGAAGATGCGTGCCCGCGCCAAACCCCCAGCTTCGCGGCTCCCGAGGAGTCATTCCCGCGGCCGGCTAGACGCCCGTGGTCCGAGGTGTGCGTACCTCCGATGCTTCGGCGCCAGCCGCGGCCAGCCCGCTCAGGAACGGAGCGCGGACGACTCCGCGATCGGTGATGATTGCCGCGATCAGCCGCGACGGTGTTACGTCAAACGCCGGGTTGGCGGCCTCGGCATCCGCCGGTGCCGTTCTCACTCCGCGAAAGCCGGTCACCTCGTCCGGCGCGCGCTCTTCGATGCAAATTAGGTCGCCCGAGGGCCTGGCCAGATCGACAGTCGAGAAGGGAGCCGCAACATAGAACGGAATCGCATGCGCCCCGGCCAGCACAGCTACCGAATAGGTCCCGATCTTGTTCGCGGTATCTCCATTGGCGGCTATGCGATCGGCGCCCACCACCACCAGGTCGATCTCCCGCCGGGACATGAAGTGGCCCGCCATGTTGTCGGTGATGAGTGTGTAAGGGATGCCGAGCTGCTGCAGCTCCCAGGCGGTCAGACGTGCGCCCTGCAACAACGGCCGGGTTTCATCTACCCAGACGTGCAGCCGCTTGCCCTGTTCATGCGCCGCTCGAATGACACCCAGTGCAGTACCGTACGAGCCGGTCGCCAGCGCGCCGGCATTGCAGTGCGTGAGCACATTCGCCCCATCCGGCACGAGTTCGGCACCGAACCGTCCCATCCGACGGTTGGCTGCATCGTCTTCCTCCAGCATGTGGTCCGCCTCGGCCCGAAGTGTCTCGACGATCTGCCCTGCCGGCCGCTCGCGATTCGCTGCGATGACGCCACGCATCCTCTCCAGCGCCCAGAAGAGATTCACCGCCGTCGGCCGCGTCTCCTGCAGGTCGCGCATCGCCGATTCCAGCCGCTCGTGGAAAGCCTCGCCGGTCAGTCCCTTGCCGGCCAGGTTCTGTGCCGCGAGCACCGTTCCGTACGCGGCCGCCAGTCCGATTGCGGGCGCCCCGCGTACGCAGAGTCGCTTGATGGCATCACACACCTCGAGATGGTTGCGGGCGGTCATGACTGTCACCTGCAGCGGTAGCTCCGTCTGATCGAGCAGCAGCAATGCCCCGTCCTTCATCTCCAGCGTCTTTATCTGACCTGACACGCTAGTCGCTCCCTCCCGAATCCCCGCTGGCCCCTTGTCGCTCGACGTCTCAATTGCGGCCCCGACTCCGGTCGCGCTGTGGCCCGATCGCGCCGTACGACCGGACTGCTCTGTATAGCGGTTGCCCCGTCAGCTGGGTTCTCGCCCGGCGGCACTACGACGTCCGTACTCCTGCACGATCCGCCGGACCAGAGCCGTGAATGGCTCACGAACGCTGTTCGCGGTCTCGATAACCTCTTCCTCGGTGAGCTTCTGGGGAAGTACGCCGGCCGCCATATTTGATATCACCGATATGCCAAGCACACGAAGTCCGGCGTGGTTGGCGGCGATAACCTCCAGGACGGTGGACATCCCGACCGCGTCGGCGCCCAGGGCACGCAGCATGCGAATCTCGGCCGGCGTCTCGTAGCTCGGGCCAAGCAGACCGGCATACACGCCCTCCGCCAGCTCGATTCCCAGCTCCCCGGCGGATTCTCGCGCCAGCGCACGGAGGCGCGCGTCGTACGCTTCCGACATATCAGGGAAGCGCAGACCGAGACCGGGGTCGTTCGTCCCGACAAGCGGGTTTCGCCCGGTGAGATTGAGGTGATCGGAAATCAGCATGAGCAACCCCGGCTTGAAGTCCAGGTTAACCCCGCCCGCCGCGTTGGTGATCATGAGTGCGCCGGCCCCGAGCCGCCGCATCAGGCGCACATTGAACACGACATCCGACGGGTCGTATCCCTCGTAGAGGTGAGCTCGGCCAGCAAGGAGCGCGACCGGCACGTCACCCAGTTCGCCGAGCACCAGCGCGCCGGCATGGCCGGGAGCCGTCGACTCCGGGAAGAAAGGGATGTCGCTATACGGGATGCGAACGCCTTCCGCCAGCTCTCCGGCCAGCCCGCCGAGTCCCGACCCGAGAACCACGGCGAGCCGCGGCTGGAGCGCCGTGGCCTGGCGAACCGCCGTCTCGGCGGCGTCGAGTCTCCGGGCGACCGTCGCCTCAGACACAGACGTGCTCCGCCAGGGCCAGGGCCCGGCGCTGAACATCGGCGCGCACCGACTCCTCATCGACCGTCAGCAGCTGGCCTCCCCGCACCACCGGCCGGCCGTTCACCCACACCGAGTCGATCAGGCGCCGGTCGGCCGAGTACACGAGGTGAGAGATGTACGTCTCCGGCCCGAATATCGGGGTGAAGGCGGAGTCGTCCAGACGGACCATAGCCAGATCTGCGCGGTAGCCGTCTCGCAACACGCCGAGGTCGGGCCGGTGGATGGCCAGGGCTCCCAGGCGGGTCGCCAGCCAGAGCGCTTCCGCCGCCGTCACCGGCTTGGGGTCGAGCGCCGCCACCTTGGCCAGCATCGGCGCGGTGCGCACCTCTTCCCACACGCCCAGGTCGTTGTTTGTGCCGGCGCCGTCGGTGCCCAGGCCCACCCGAACGCCGCCGGCGAGTAGCTGCGCCAGCGGAGCGATGCCGGCCCCCAGTTTCATGTTGCTCTGCGGGCAGTGCGCCACGCCTACATTGCTGCGCCGGTAGACGCCGATGTCGCCTTCGTCGAGCCAGACGCTGTGCGCCGCGATGGCCCGCCCCGCGAAGAAGTCGCGACCGTCCAGGGCCTGCACCGTACTCCCCAGTCCACGGGCATTGAATTGCTCGCGCTCCCACGCCGTCTCCACCAGATGGATGTTGACCGGGACGTCGATACGACGTGCTTCGGCGGCGATCGTCTCCAGTGCGTCGAGCGGCACGGTGTACGGAGCGTGCGGTCCGAGCCCCGTGTGGATGCGCCCTTCGATCCCCTCCCAGCGTCCGCAAAACTCGAGCCCGCGCCGTAGCTGCGCCTCCCACGGCCCGAGGATCTCGCCCCATGGCGGGACGCAAATTATCGTCGGCGTGATCAGCGCCCGGATGCCGGTGTCGCGCGCGGCGCGTGCCAGTGCCTCCTCGAAGAAATACATGTCGACGCAGGTCGTCACGCCGCTCTTCAACATTTCTATTGAGGCGAGGGCCGAGCCCGCATATGTGTCGTCAGGAGAAAGATGCACCTCACGAGGCCAGACCCGTTCCTCGAGAAACACCATCAAATCGACGTCATCGCACAGGCTCCGGAAGAGCGTCATGCCGGAGTGCGTGTGTGCGTTGATCATTCCAGGCATGATGAGTTTGCCGCGCGCGTCGATCATGTCGTCGTAGGGGCCCTCGAAACGCGGTCCTGCGTAGACGATGCGCTCGTCCTGGATCACCAGATCGCCGGGGGCGTGCACCGTGTGCTGCTCATCGCAGGTGACGAGCACCGCGCCGCGAAGGAGAGTCGTCATCGTGCCGGGGCGCGCCGGCACGGGCCGGCCTCCGGAGACATGCACTCCCGGGGAGGTGCGGAAACGAGCCGCATAGAAACTCCTATCTGTCGCGTCGCGCGGCGGCGGGCGCGCGCCGCCTGCCCGATTACGACATGATAGCCAATCGTCTTTTCTATAATCGGTGCGGCTGCTCCGGGGATCCGGCCATCGAGGAGGAGGCGTGCGCGACGTCACGCTGCTAAACCCTCGCGACCTTTCGCCGCCACGTGGCTTTTCACATGCCTCCGTGCTGGAGGGGCTTGTCTGGCTCGGCGGCCAGGTAAGCTCCGACCGTGAAGGTCGGCTCCTCTATGCCGGCAACATGCCGGCACAGTTCCGGCAGGCCCTCTCCAATATGGCGGTGGCATTGCGTGCCGCGGGCTGCCGGCCCGAGGGTATCGTCAAGATGACGTACTACGTCACCGATGTGGAGATGTACCGCAACTCCCTGCGGGCGATCGGGCTTGCGTATCGCGACATCATGGGCGATCACTACCCCGCCGCTTCGCTGTTCGAGGTCCGCGGGCTGTTCGACCGGCTGGCGCTGATCGAGATCGAGTGCGTGGCGGTGCGAGGCGAGGTCCGTGTCACGCGGGCCGAGTCACTCGAGGATGAGGAGAGCAGCGGTGCCTGAGGAGCTACCGCGCGGCTACTGGAACCCGGTTACCGAGACGATGCCGCGGGAGGCGTTACGCGAGATGCAATGGCGGAAGCTCCAGCGCCTGCTCCGCCACGTCTACGATGGCTCGCCCTTCTACCGCGAGCGCATGGATCGCACCGACTGCCGTCCGGATCAGATCAGCTCGCTCGACGACTACACGACGCGGTTCCCGCTTCTGACCCGCTCCGACATCATGGCGGCCGAGGCGGTCGCTCCTCCGTATGGCACGTTACCGGCCATCGATCCCTCGCACGCGATTCGGTACCACCAGACGAGCGGAAGCACCGGGCAACCGCCGATCCGGACGTTCGATACGGCGCGCGACTGGGTCTGGGCGGCCGACATGTGGGCCACCGGCCTGTATGCAATGGGCATCAGGCCGCGCGACCGAGCGGCTGTCGCGTTTGGCTACGGGCTCTTCATCGGATTCTGGGGCCTTCACTACGCCCTCGAGAAGATCGGTTGCACGACGATCGCGACCGGGTCATTCGACAGCGAGAAGCGGATCCAGCTGCTGATGGACGCGGGCATCACGGTTGTCGCCTGCACGCCCACATACGCGATGCGCCTCGCCCTCACCGCCACGCAGATGGGCGTCGACCTGGCACGCGACACATCGGTACGCATCGTCGTGACCTCGGGCGAGCCACGCCCCGACACAACCAAGCGCGCGATTGGCGACGCTTTCGGAGCGTTTGTCGGCGACACCGCGGGGATGACCGAGGCGGCGACCATCTTCATGTTCGAGTGCCTGGAGGAGCCGGGCGGCGCTCACATCATCGAGACCGACTACATCGAGGAAGTGCTCGATCCGCAGACCACACAGCCTGTTGGCTACGGCGAGCGCGGTGTGAGAGTTATGACCAGTCTCGGCCGGGAAGGCATCTGCATGCTGCGCTACTGGACCAACGACCTGGTGGTCAAGCTGCCGCACACCGCCTGTAACTGCGGCCGGACCTGGGACATCTACGAACAAGGCATTCAGGGCCGCCACGACGACATGCGGAAGATCCGCGGTGTCTGGTTCGTGCCTTCGATGGTCGAGGACGTGGTGCGCGCCTTCCCGCAGATCGACGAGTACCAGTGCGTCCTGGACACCATCGACGCGCTCGACACCCTGATCATTCGTATCGA
>Ga0070735_10004540_pt1 | contig 11686 bp, 7 predicted proteins | sample Coa_R1_FD_66443 | JGI IMG/M metagenome (GOLD analysis project Ga0070735, IMG submission 66443) | Surface soil microbial communities from Centralia Pennsylvania, which are recovering from an underground coalmine fire - Coalmine... | ecosystem: Environmental > Terrestrial > Soil > Unclassified ... | reverse complement strand
ACCTTCACACCAGGGCCAGTACCGGGCTCTCGAGCAGCTTCCGCAACGTTTGCAGGAACTCGGCTCCCTGCGCGCCGTACACCACACGATGGTCACAGGAGAGTGTCACGCGCATGCGAGCGCGCACCGTCACCGCTCCGTCCACCACCACCGCCTTCTGGGTGATCGCTCCCACGCCCATGATGCACGACTCGGGCGGATTGATGATGGGAGTGAACTGATCGATGCCGTACATGCCCAGATTGGAGACGGTGAAGGTGCCGTTCTCGCGCTCGGAAGGCGCCAGCTTACCGCCTCGCGCCTTGTCGATGAGCGACCGAGCCTCCTCGGCTACCTGGCTCAGCGTCTTCATATCGGCATCCTGAATGACCGGAACAACCAGGCCATCGGGAAGCGCGACGGCGAACCCCACGTTGACGCGGGAGTACCGGGTCATGGTGCCGTTCTCCCAGCCGGCGTTGATCTCCGGATGGCGCCGAAGCGCAACGGCGACCGCCTTGATCAAAAGGTCATTCGGGCCGACCTTCGGCGCGCCCTCGGTCGCTTTGAGACCGGCGAGCAGGGCCTGGGCCTCGGTCATGTCATATTCCGCGGTGAGCACGAACTCCGGCGCCGCCGATTTTGCCTCAACCATGCGCCGGGCAATTGTCTGCTGCATGCGGGTCATCTCGACGGACTGCGCCCCTCGGCCCGGGGCGGCTTCGGGCGCGGGCTGGCGCGCCGTCTCCGCCGGCTGGCGTGGCGCCTCGGGCTGGCGCGGCGCGCCCATCCCGCGCACATAGGCCAGAACGTCACCCTTGGTGATCCGGCCCCCCGGGCCGGTGCCGGAGACCTCGACCAGATTGACCTCGTGCTCCTGCGCGAGCCGGCGCGCCAGCGGCGACGCCTTGATCCTGCCCTGGGGAGCAGCATCCCTGGCAGGCGGGCTCGGCGCGGACTCCGCGGCCGCCGGTGGCCCTTGCGCCGGCTGCGGGGTGACTGTCTCCTGTTCGATGACCACGTCGCCGCGTCCATCGCCCGAGGTCACCTCGACGCGCGGTTTCTCACCCTGTGGCTGGGGAGCGCCCGGCGCCTGTTTCAGCTGGGCCGCCTCTTCCTGGCTGCTCGCCACCAGCGCGATGGGCTGACCGAGACCGGCGCTCTCGCCCTCGCCGACGATGATCTGGGCCAGGATGCCGTTGGCATACGACTCCAGCTCCATATTCGACTTGTCGGTCTCGATCTCGGCGATGATCTCGCCCCGCCGGACCGGATCGCCCTCGTGCTTGAGCCAGCGCGCGATCGTTCCCGACTCCATGGTGTCGCTGAGGCGCGGCATGGTGATTTCGGTTGCCACGTTCGCCCCCTACCGCTTGCCGACCATGGCACGCGCGCCGTCGACGACGTCCTCCAGCCGCGGCAGCGCGGCCCGCTCCAGCGAGCTGGCATACGGGAGCGGTACCTCGACGCCCGTGATTCGCTCCACCGGGGCATCGAGGTGATCGAAGGCGTACTCCTGGATCTGGGCGGCGATCTCGGCGCCGGCGCCGAACTTACGCCACCCTTCGTGGACGACCATCGCCCGATTGGTCTTCTTTACCGACTCGACCACCGTTTCGGCGTCGAGCGGCCGGAGGCTGCGCAGGTCGACAACCTCCGCGCTGATTCCGGATTCGGCGAGTTGTTCGGCCGCCTCCAGCGCCACATGTACCATGCGCGAGTACGAGATGATGGTGATGTCCTCGCCCTCGCGCTTGATATCCGCTTTGCCGAGCGGGACGAGGTACTCGCCGTCCGGCACCTCACCCTTGTCGTTGTAGAGCAGGACGTTCTCGACGAACAGGATGGGGTTCTCGTCCCGGATGGAGGCTTTGAGCAAGCCCTTGGCGTCGGCCGGCGTCGATGGGGCGATCACGTACATGCCGGGCACGTACGCAAACCAGACCTCGAGGACCTGGGAGTGCTGGGCAGTCAACTGGTGGCCGGCGCCGCTCGGCGTCCGTACCACGATCGGGGTGTGGGCCTCACCGCCGAACATGTAGGGAATCTTGGCCGCATTGTTCACCAGCTGGTCCATGCCGACGATGATGAAGTTGATAGTCATGATCTCCGCTACCGGGCGAAGGCCGGTCATGGCGGCGCCGGTGGCGAGCCCGATAATGCCCCCCTCGGCGATCGGCGTTGCCAGAATCCGTTCTGGCCCAAACTCGTCGAGCAGTCCTTCCGTGACCTTGTAGGAGCCGCCAAAGCGGCCGATCTCTTCGCCGAGGCAGAAGACGTTCTGGTCGCGAATCATCTCCTCGCGCAGTGCCTGGGTAAGCGCCTGGCGATACGTCATTTCAGCCATGTCTACACGTCTCTCGGTGGGTCTACGTACAGATAGTCCAGTAACCCGGCGGGATCCGGCTCCGGGCTGTTCTCGGCGAACCCGACGGCGTCTTCCACCGTGGCTTCGACCCGCTGCTCGATCTCCTGCCGCTCGGTCTCGGTGATCAGGCCGGCGTCACATAGCTGGCGATAGAAGCGCTCGATCGGGTCCTGCTCGCGCCAGCTCTGAACCTCCTCCGGCGTTCGGTAGCGGCCGGGATCCGCAACGGAGTGGCCGCGGTAGCGGTACGTGATGGCATCGATCAGACAGGGTTGTCCGTCCTGCGCCCGCCGCATGCAGTCTTCCATGACCCGCCGCACCGCCATCACGTCCATGCCGTCGACTTTGACGCCGTGCATGCCGTACATCTCGCCCCGCTCCCAGAGATTGGGGTTGGCGGCCGACTCCTCGACGGTGGTGCCCATGCCGTAGAGATTGTTGACGATTAGCGTGATCACCGGCAGCTTGTAGAGTCCGATCATGTTCAGCGACTCGTGCGACGCGCCGTTGGCCATGGCGCCGTCGCCGGTCAGACAGAGCGTGATCTCGTCGGCCTTGCGGTACTTCGTCGAATAGCCGACGCCGAGGGCCAGAGGCATGTGGCCGGCGACGATTCCGTAGCCGCCAAGGAAGCGCCGCTGGGCGTCGAACAGGTGCATCGATCCGCCGCGCCCGTGCGAGACGCCGTCCTGCCGGCCGAAGAGCTCGGCCATGACCCGCCGCGGCTCGCTGCCGCGGGCGAGGATGTGACCATGCTCCCGGTAGAAGCTGACGATCCAGTCCCGCGGCCGCAGTGCCCCGATGGAACCCACGATGGTGGCTTCCTCGCCGTGGTTCATGTGGCAATAGCCGCCGATGCGGGCGCGGGTGTACATCTCGTAGGTCTTGTCCTCGAAGTGGCGGATCAGCACCATCGTCGAGAACATGTCGAGGAGCTGCTCCTTCGACTCGTGGAGCTGGACACGCTCGTTCTCCGTGGTGTGCGGCTGGAGCAGCGTCCGTTCTGCCTCTTTCACCATGGGGTGTGGCCCCCCTTCCGTTCACTGTGCAAGGGTATCCCGCCGCAAGCAGGGCGCAACACGGACCTGGCCCTCACCTACAACGATCCCGCCGTGGCGGGCAGCCTGAATGGGCCCGGCCGGCGGCTGGACTGAGTCATTCTACCAGTCGTATCGCGCTACCCCTACCGCGAGCGGTCTCTCGCCTGCGTGAAGCGCGTGATGTATCAGCGGGAGCACCCGCAGGGACGACCGGCTCCTGTCCTCGTCCGCCCGGCCACAGCAGCCCGCGCGCCGATCGCTGCATGCGTGAGCTCAAAGCCGCGCAAACTGAACCGCACAACGGGAGGGCCGGAGCTCTCTGGTTTCGTCACGCGGTTCTCCCCGAGGCACCATTGCTGTGACCGCCTCGGTAACCATAGCAGCCCCGCCGGGTCGTCCAGGGCCCGCACGGTGCCGTGTAACCTATCGCAACGCTGCTGCGTTTCACTGCCGGGAGACTTTGCTGAGGGGGCGCACCGGTGACTGCTCACAGTCGTGCTCGACCGCCCGCGCCGTGGCGGAAGGCTCATGCGGTATAGGGGCGCAAGCGTCTCGGTCCCGGTCTGGCAAGCTCCTCCGCAGCCCTCTCGCTTCCGAGCCGCCGCTCGAATCGTCACCGCCCTGCTACTCATCGGCGCCATCGCCTGGCTCGGCATTCCGGCGGCCCGTGCCTACCTCCTGGTGCGCTCCGCCCAGACTGGGCACGCTCCGGCTCCTCCGCGCGGTCTGGTGGTGCGGTCGGTCGAGTTCCGGGCAACTGATGGCGTGCGACTGAGCGGCTGGCTCATTCAGCGCGCGCGAACCGCCCCGACGGTCATCCTCATTCCCGGCTTCAAGGCCGGTCGGACGACGATGGTGCCCTACGCACGGATGGTGAGCACGGCCGGCTACAACGTCCTCCTCTACGATCCACGTGGCACCGGAGAAAGCGGCGGCAGCTTTGGGCTGGGCGTCCGCGACTCGCGCGACGTGCTCGGTGCGGTGCGCTACCTGAGCTCTCGCAGCGATCTGGCCTCGCGCCGCTATGCCGTGCTTGGTGTGTCGCTCGGCTCCGGCGTCGCGATTGACGCGGCAACGCGAACACCGTTGATCCGGGCCGTCATCGCCGACAGCCCGTACGTCGATGACCGTCGCGAGATCGATCGCCTGAACCAGCTCCACGCCGGCCCGCTCTCACTCCCGCTGGCCCCAATCGGACGCTGGGTGGTCGATCGGCTACTCGGCTTTTCGACGGCGGCCTTCAGCCCGCTCGGTGACGTCCGCCGGCTGGGATCGCGCGGCCTCTTGCTGATCCACAGCCGGTACGATGCCAACCCCACCACACCTCTCGCCGACGCCGAGGCGCTCTACCACGCCGACTCTGCATTCGCCTCTCTCTGGATCGCCCCGCTGGGCGGCCATGCCGGGGCGATCGATGCCCAGCCGCGGGCATACCGGAGCCACGTGATTCCTTTCCTGCGCGGCTACCTCGGCGGGCAATAGGGCGGTGCGGCGCTCAACGCCGGCAGCTCACGCCGCCCGATCCGCGGGAGGTGAGGATCGGCCGGCCAGGGTCCGTGTATACTTAATGATCGTTCAGTAAGTCGCGCCCGAAGAGGACCGTACTGTGGATCGCCCCTGGTACGCGTACTACGATCCCGGTGTGCCTCGGGACCTCGAGCGTCCCGACATCGCGCTCCCCGAGCTGTTCCTGCAGACCGCCCAGCAGAATCCGCGGCGAGCCGGCACGATCTTTCACGATCGCACGCTGACGTACGCACGCCTCTGGGAGCAGATTGAGGCCTTTGCCGGAGGCCTGCAGGCGCTCGGCGTTCGGCACGGCGACCGCGTGGCGATCATGCTCCCGAACCTGCCGCAGTTCGTCGTCTCCTTCTTCGGCACGCTCCGCTGCGGTGCCATCGCCGTGCCGACCAATCCGCTGTACACGCAGCGCGAGCTCGAGTACCAGCTGGCCGACTCGGAAGCAATCGCAATTGTCACTCTCGACCCGCTGTTTCCGCGCGTGCAGGCGGCCCTCCCCGCGAGTAAGGTGAATGCCGTTATCGTCTGCGGCATCGGCCCGGCGCTGCCGCGTCACCTCCAGCCGCTGTTCGCTCTCAAGGAGCGCAGGGCAGGCCGGCTCCCGATCCGTCCCGGCGGAGTGGTCTACCGCTACGAGAGCCTCCTGAACTCTCGCCCGACGTCGAGCCTTCACTCGGTCTCCGCCGGCGACACGGCCGTGCTCCAGTACACCGGCGGAACGACCGGATACTCGAAGGCGGCTATGCTCACACACCGCAATCTCATCGCGAATGCCGTGCAGGCGCATGCCTGGCAGGGTACGTCGGTAAGCGGGGATGTCCGCGTGCTTTGCGCCATCCCCTTCTTCCACGTCTATGGCCTCTCCATCGCCATGAACCTATCGGTGGTGTCGGCGGCTACCATGCTGCTGGTGCCGCGCTGGATTCCGAAGGACGTCGCCAGGGTGGCGCGCCGATACCGGCCACAGATCTTTCCCGGCGTTCCCACGATGTACGTAGCGCTGCCCGCGATGCCCGGGCGACCGGAACGCTCCTTTTCCTCCCTGCAGGTGTGCATGAGCGGCGCGGCGCCGCTGCAGACCGAGGTGCAACAGCGCTTCGAGGCGATGAGCGGCGCCCGTGTCGTCGAGGGTTACGGATTGAGCGAGGCCGGACCGGTGACCCACTGCAATCCCATCCTGGGCGAGCGGCGGGCAGGCACCGTCGGCGTGCCATTCCCCGGTACCGACGCGATGATCACGGACCCCGAGACCTGGGAGCCATTGCCGCCCGGCGCCATCGGCGAAATGACGGTGCGCGGTCCGCAGGTCATGCAAGGCTACTGGAACCGGCCCGACGAGACGCTCGCCGTGCTGCGTGATGGCTGGCTGCACACCGGCGACATGGCGACGATGGACGTCGACGGCTACTTTCGCATCGTGGACCGCAAGAAGGACGTCATCATCGCCAGCGGATACAACGTCTATCCGCGCGAGGTCGAGGAAACGTTGTTGAGCCATCCAAAAATCGCCGAGGCGGCCGTCGTCGGGGTTCCCAGCGACTATCGCGGGGAGACGGTCAAGGCGGTGCTCGTGCTCCGCGACGGCGAGACGGCATCGGCTGAGGAGATCATCGCCTTCTGCAAGGAGCGCCTCGCCATATACAAGGTGCCGAAAGTGGTCGAGATGCGGGACGAACTCCCCAAGTCGCTGATCGGCAAAGTGCTGCGGCGGCAGCTGCGCGACGAGCACCTGGCCGCCCAGATGACCGAGACGGGAACCGGATAGGAGAACGCGAGAACCATGCCCACCAGAGCCAAACAGGCGGCGATCGTCGAGGGACGCCGCACCCCCTTTGTCAAGGCCGGAACCGTCTTCGCCGGCCTCGATGTCTTCGATCTCGGTCGAACCGCCGCGGTTGAGACCGTCCAGCGCTCCGAGATCGATCCGGCCGAGATCGATCAGATCGTCTTCGGAAACGTGTCGCGACCGGTGCGCCACCACAATCTGGCACGCGAGATCGGCCTGACGAGTGGCCTGACGCGCACCACACCCGCCTTCACCGTCAGCCTGGCCTGCGCCTCAGCCTGCCAGGCGGCGACCTGTGGCGTCGACCTCATCGAGCGTGGCTACGCGCACGCCGTTCTCACCGGTGGCGCCGAGTCGCTTTCCAACGTCCCTCTCCAGTACAGCGATGGGCTGGCGAGAGCGGTGGTTGGCGCGGCTCAGGCGAAGACCATGCCGGCCCGTCTTCAGAGCCTCGCCCAGGTCCGGCTGAAGGATCTCGCGCCGGTGACGCCGGGTATCCGCGAGACCTCGACCGGGCTCACTATGGGTGAGTCGGCCGAGATCATGGCCAAAGTCAACCACCTCGCGCGGCAGGAGCAGGATGAGCTGGCCCTCCGTAGCCACGAGCGCGCCGCCCGCGCGCTCGCCGAGTGCCGGCTCAGCCGGGAAGTTGTCCCGGTATTCCTCCCCGACGGACGGGCGGTGACCGAAGACAGCCACATTCGGGCGGACACCTCGCTCGACAAGCTGGCAGCGCTGCGGCCGGTGTTCGACCGGGGCCACGGTACGATCACTGCCGGCAACTCCAGCCCGCTTACCGACGGCGCCGGGGCATTGCTGCTCGTCTCGGGAAAGAAGGCGAGGGAGCTGGGCGTGCGGCCACGCGCCTGGGTCCGGTCGTATGCCTACGCCGCGGTGGATCCAAACGATCAGCTCCTGCTCGGACCGGCCTATGCCATTCCACTGGCGCTCGACCGGGCCGGTGTGACGCTCGCCGATGTCGATCTGGTCGAGATGCACGAGGCGTTCGCGGCGCAGGTCCTTGCCACGACCCGGGCGCTGGCCTCGCGGCGATTCGCCGAGGAGAAGTTGGGGCGTGACGAACCGGTCGGCGAGATCGACCCTGAACGGCTCAACGTGAATGGCGGGTCAATCGCGCTGGGGCACCCATTTGGCGCGACGGGCGCGCGTGTTCTGATTTCACTGGCCAATGAGATGGAGCGGCGCGACGCGCGTTTGGGGCTGGCCAGCGTCTGCGCCGCCGGCGGCATCGGCTGCGCCATCGTGCTCGAGCGCTAGGGAGTAGACATGGCCACGGCAACAACCGACCACGCGGAAACCGCAACCAGCCCCGTCACCGGCGGAGCCGGCGTGTGCGTCACGATCGACGCGGACCATATCGGGACGCTGACATTCGATCAACCTGATAGCGCGGTCAACGTCATGAATCTCCATTTCATCGAGGAATTGGAAACGGCCATTGACGGTCTCCCCCCGGACCTGCGGGGCGTGATTCTGGCTAGCGGCAAACACCAGAACTTCGTGGCCGGGGCCGATCTGAACGAGGTTGTGGCCGCCCAGGAGCCGGCGCAGGCGGCCGACGTGGTGCGTCGGCTGCACCGCGTTCTCAACCGTCTGGCCTCCGTGCCGTATCCCACCGTCGCGTCCATCAACGGCGCGGCGCTGGGTGGAGGCTTCGAGCTGGCTCTCGCCTGCGACTATCGCGTGTGTGTGGAGAGCGACCGAAACATCCTTGGACTGCCCGAGGTGAGTCTGGGCCTGCTCCCGGCCGGTGGCGGCACGCAGCGGCTGCCACGCCTGATCGGCCTCAGCCGCGCGCTGGCGCTCATTCTCGAGGGTGAACGGTACTCGCCCCGGCGCGGCAAACGTTACGGCACGATCGACGACGTCGTGCACCCCGCGATTCTGCTCGACGCGGCTCGCGACTGGCTGGCAAAGGGAAAGCGCGCCGCCCTTCCCCGCTGGAGCCGGCTCGACCGCGCCGCCGAGCGCCGACCGCTCATTCGATCGATCATCTACCGGCAAGCCGGCGCAGCCGTGAGGAAGCGCACGCACGGGCACTATCCGGCGCCGCTCAAAGCGCTGGACGCGGTGCGGGCCGGTCAGGAGCAGGGGTTCGGCGCCGGCCTTGCCGCCGAGGCGGTCGCATTCGCCGAGCTGGCGACCGGGCCGGTCGCCCACAACCTCATCAGCCTGTTTTTCGCCACTGAAGGGCTGAAGCGCGAACAGAAGGACCTCAAGCCGGCCCCGCCGGAGGTCAAGCAGGTAGGGATCGTCGGGGCCGGCTTCATGGGTGCAGGGATCGCGCAAGCAGCCGCCGTGGCCGGTTGCACCGTCCGGCTACGCGACGTCGCGCCCGAGCAGGTGGCGCGCGGCATCAAGACGGCGCGCGACCTGACACTGGGCGCGGCTCGCAAGGGACGCTTCTCCCGCCCGGAGGCGCATGCCATCGTGGGGCGCCTCTCCGGTACCACCGACTCCAGCGGGTTCCGGCGAGCCGATCTGGTGATCGAAGCGGTATTCGAGGATGTCGAGGTCAAGCGCCGCGTCATCGCCGAGCTCGAGGAGGTGCTGACCGACCACGCCGTCATTGCTTCCAACACGTCCAGCCTGCCGGTTGCGCGTCTTGCCGAGGGCGCCCGGCACGCGGAGCGCGTGGTGGGGATGCATTTCTTCTCTCCAGTCCACAAGATGCCTCTTGTCGAGGTGGTGCGGGGCACGCGGACATCGGAGGCGGCGGTCGCGACGGTCGTTGAGTTGGGCCGGCGGATGGGCAAGACCGTCATCGTCGTCGGTGACGGGCCTGGCTTCTACACGACACGCGTGCTGGGCTTCATGGTGCAGTCGGCAGGGCAACTCCTCGAGCAGGGTGGCTCAATCGACGATATCGACCGCGCCATGCGGGCCTTCGGCTTCCCGGTCGGTCCCTTCGCCCTCAGCGACGAGGTGGGTCTCGACGTCGCCGCCCATATCTCGGCGGTTCTCCATCAGGCTTTCCCCGAACGGTTCGCCGCGGCAGTATTGATCGACCGCATGGTGGAGGCGGGCCGTCTCGGGCGTAAGTCCGGGCGCGGATTCTACGATTACAGCGGTCGCAAGAAGCGGCCCGATCCGGCGGTCGATGCGCTCCGCGGGTCCGCCGTACAGATATACGGCGCGGACTACATCCAGCGACGGCTGGTGCTGGCGCTGGTCAATGAGGCGGCACGGTGCCTGGACGAAGGCATCGTCGCGGGTCCGCGCGACGGAGACGTGGGTGCCGTGCTGGGAATCGGCTTCCCACCGTTCCTGGGGGGCCCGTTCCGGTACGCCGACAGTCTCGGCGTGACGGCCGTATGCGATGAGCTGCGCCGGTTCGAGCGCGCCTGCGGTCCGATGTTTGCGCCCGCTCCGAGCCTGTCGCGGATGGCCGGCCAGGGAGCACGCTTCTACGATTCGACCGGCACCCAGGAGCTCCCATGAAGCAGGAAAACTTCTTCAGCGCCAATCGGGATCTGGTGTTCACCTTCGATCGTGTCATTCCCTGGAGCAGCGTCGTTCCGGTGATCGAGGAAGGGTTCGACGACCCGGCGGGTCCCCATGACACAGACGAGGCGGTCAGCCTGTATCGCGAGGCGCTGACGCTGGTAGGCGAATATGCGGGCACCGACATTGCCGGCCGGGCACGCGAAGTCGACGAGGCGGGCGCCTGCCACGGCGACGGACCGATCGGGGTGCCCGAGCCGCTGCAGAAGAATCTGGACGGGCTCAGGGACCTGGGCGTCACCGGATTGAGCGTCCCGCGCCGGTACGGCGGCGAGAATTTCCCGTTCACCGTCTCATCAATGGCGCTCGAGATGATCGCGCGCGGTTGCGCCAGCACCATGGTGCAGTACGCGTTCTTCCTGAGTCCGGCAATGATGCTGCTGCGCTTTGCGCCGGAAGAGCTGAAGCGGACGTGGGTACCGCGGCTCGCGGCCGGCGAGATCAGCGGCTCGGTGGCAATGACCGAGCCGCAGGCTGGTTCCGATGTCGGGCGAATCGCGACCACGGCGCGGCAGGTGGACGGCGAGTGGCGAATCACCGGCCGGAAGCAGTTCATCACGAATGGCGCCGGCGACCTCTGCATCGTACTGGCGCGAAGTGAGCGCGGGTCGAGCGGGCTCGACGGCCTGAGTCTCTTTCTGGTCGAACGGACCACGCAGGAGAACGGCAGAACTGTCGACAACTACGTCGTGGAGCGTGCCGAGAACAAGATCTGTATAACTGCCTCGTCGACCTGTGGCCTTTCCTTCGAGGACTCGCGGGCGGTGCTGCTTGGCAAGCGTGGCAACGGCTGGCGTGAGATCCTCACCTTCATGAACGAGTCGCGGGTGGCAGTCGGCATCCAGGGAATCGGCACGGCACAGGCGGCACTCGAGGAAGCGCGCCAGTACGCGACCGAACGGGTGCAAATGGGAAGACCGATTCGCGAGCATCCCCTGATCGCCGACATGCTCCTCGACATGGAATCCACCGTCTCGGCGCTGCGCGCCCTGGCGTACGAGGCAACCTGGCTGTACGACTTCACCGAAGGCCTCAACCGGGAAGTGGATGCGCTCCCGGTGGGTGATCCACGACGGGAGCGGCTGGCCAGCGTGGCGAAGGGGCAGGGGCGTTACTTGCGAGAGTTGACGCCATTGGTCAAGTGGTTTGGCGGGGAAGAAGTGATCCGCGTCTGCCGCATAGCGATGCAGATCCACGGCGGCTATGGAGTCATCAAAGACTACGATGTCGAGCGTCTCTTGCGCGACAGCCTGATCCTTCCAATCTACGAGGGAACCTCGCAGATCCAGGCGCTCATGGCGACCAAGGATCTGTTCAAGGCGGCGATGGCGCGGCCCTCCGCCCTTCTCGGCGGTACGGTCAGTCCCAGCCTGGCGAAGGCCTCGTTTGATGGCGAGCTTGGCCGCCTGTACCGTCGGGCGCGCAGCGACGTCAATGCCGCTATTCGAACTCTCCTTTACGATGTGA
>Ga0070735_10004539_pt1 | contig 11686 bp, 10 predicted proteins | sample Coa_R1_FD_66443 | JGI IMG/M metagenome (GOLD analysis project Ga0070735, IMG submission 66443) | Surface soil microbial communities from Centralia Pennsylvania, which are recovering from an underground coalmine fire - Coalmine... | ecosystem: Environmental > Terrestrial > Soil > Unclassified ... | reverse complement strand
ACCATCTTCTTGACCACCCATTTCATGGACGAAGCCGAGCACCTCGCCGACCGGCTCATGGTCTTGGTCGACGGCCGCATCGTGGCCGAGGGAACCCCGGACACCATCGGTGGTCGAGAACGGGCCGAAGCCGAGGTGCGTTTCTCCCTGCCACCGGGGACCGGCGTCGACGACCTGCCCGACGCGGTGCAAGGATTCCTCGCCGCCAGCGACGACCACCGGGTCCTCTTGCGCACGCCGAGCCCGGTGACCGCCCTCGGCCCCCTTGTCCGGTGGGCCGAGGAGCACGGCAGCGACCTCCACGACCTCGAAGTCCAGCGGCCGACCTTGGAGGACATCTACCTGAAGCTGACCGCCTCGACGGAGCAAGGCTGATGACGGCTCCGACGACCCGAACGGACCACGCCACCGCCCGGTCCAAGGGCCAGCTCGCGCTGGCGATGCATCAATTCCGCTTCGACCTTGCCGCCTTCGCCCGCAACGGACAGTCGAGGTTCTTCACCCTGGCCTTGCCCGTGATCTTCCTCGTGATCTTCGCCTCGATCTTCAAGGGCACCGTCAAGGTTCCCGGCGGCATGCTCAAGACCTCGGTCTTCTACGTTCCCGGCATCATCACGCTCGGCATCATCGCCGCGTCGTTCGTCAACCTGGTCATCTCGGTGACCGCACAGAGGGAGACTGGCGTGCTCAAGCGGCGGCGGGCGACACCGGTCCCCGCCTCGGCGATCATCGCTGGTCGGTCCCTCACCTCGACCGTCGTCGCCCTGTTCATCACAGGGGTACTGCTCCTCATCGGTTGGGTCTTCTTCCATGCCAGCGTCCCCGCCCGGACGGCGCCGACCCTGGTCCTGACGGTCATCGTCGGCACCATCTCGTTCGGATGCATGGGCTACGGCCTGGCCTCGCTCATACGCAACCAGGACGCGGCCCAGCCGATCACCCAAGCCGTCATGCTCCCGCTGTATTTCATCTCGGGGGTGTTCGTCCCCACGTCGGAGCTTCCGAGGTGGCTGGACGACGTGGGCAAGGTCTTCCCGGTGCATCATCTCGCCGCCGCGGTGCTCTTGGCATACGACCCGCACACCAGAGGGGCCGGCTTTGCCGGGTGGGATCTCCTCATCGTGGGGGCATGGGGACTGGCCGGTCTGGTCGTCGCACTGCGCAAGTTCAGTTGGGTGCCACTCGGTCGCTGACGGCGTGGCCAAGAAAGCGAGGAGTCCTACATGGCAACTGAGGTCGAGACCCAGACCGGTCGCTGTGCAACACATGGTGAAGTCGAAGGCACGCGAGACGTACCGAAGATGACGTTCCCCTGGCTCGTGAACGCGGTCCGCCGGTCGATGGCTCGCCGTCAGCCGTTCGTCTGTCCCGTCTGCGACGAACCCCTGGAGTAGAGCCGAACAGGGCACCCCTCTTCCCCTGGCCGGCGGAGGCCCCAACGCAGTGATCGTGTGCGACTCGTGCGATCGCGGTCGGTGGTACGCAGCCCACCGACCGTTGCAACCGTTCGTAATGAGGCAATGAGCAATGCGGCAGTGATGCAAATGAAGCAATGCGGCAGTGAGGCAATGAGGCAGTGAGGCAATGAGGCAGTGAGGCAATGAGGCAGTGAAGCAATGCGGCAGTGATGCAATGAAGCAGTCAGGCAGTGGGGCAATGAGGCAGCCTCGGCTCCTTGCGTCAACTGGTCGTGTTCGTCAAGATTGATGATTGACTGCTCTTCCCTGAGCCGCCAAGAGTGAGCGCGACGGTTTGGGCGGCCTGCACGGTTAAAGGGGGAGACCGGTGAAAGGGTCGTCGAGAATCGCTTGGCCAGTTCGCTTTGTGGTGGTCGTCGTACTCGTTGGGGCGGCAGCAGGACTCGGCGCATCAGCCGCGCAGGCCCGAAGCCACGGTCCCGCTCGGAGCCTTACCCCCTCCACGCCGGTCGTGATGAACGGCTACAAGTGCACGGTCCTGGCGACCACGAAGCACCGCCACGCGGTGGGCCACGCCGGGGCGGTCGTGTGCGGGGTGTCGGGCAACGACGTCCTCAAGGCAGTTGGTCCGGGTCGTGTCGTCCTCATTGCCGGACCAGGCAGAGACAAGCTCATCGCGTCGCGTGCCCTGGGCAGCCAGGACACCATCATCGGCGGGTCGGGTTCCGACACGATCGTGACCGGGACAGGCGGCGATGACGTCATCGATACCGGCTCGGGCGACGACACGATCCAGTGCCCGAACCCACCGGGCGGCGGGGAGGGTGACGGCGGAGGCACCGGGAACACCGGCACCGACCAGGCGGGAACCCACTTGGCCGCCTCGCAACTCACGGTCGTGGGTGCCGACTCCGGCGATACCGAGAGCTCCAGTTGCTCCGGCGACAGCCAGGACAGCGCCCAATTGGAGTTCGAAGGCGTGGTGAACTCGACCGACGGCTCCACCACCATGAACGTCACCATCTCCGACGCGAGCGACGCTGCGCAGGCCTGGCTCGCGACCAATGGCAACCCGACCGCCGTCGACATCTCGTTGGGGGGTGCGAGCATCGAGGTCGACAACGGTGGCTCCCTCGCGGCGGGAGACGACGTCGAGGTGGCGGCCAACGCCAATGGGGCAAGCCTGGTGGCCGTGGACGTCCAAGCCCAATCACCGGAGACCTCGGGATTCAACGACTGAGCGGGCACGGCGCCCGGCCAGTAGGCGAACGTGTTCCGTGCCCGCGCAACCGCGTTCCCACATGAGTGAGGCTCGCCGTCCGGAGCATCGGATGACAAGGAGGGACCACATGCGTCGACCAAGGCTGTTCTCATGCGTCGTCGCCGCCGGGACCGTGCTCGCCCTGTCGGCGACCGGTGTGCTCGGTCTGGCGACCCCCGCCGAGGCTGCGCCCACGTCGCTCGCACTGTCGCAATCCGCAGCGTTCTCGATCCTCGGCCACTCGTGCGGAGGAATCCAGGAGAAGCCATATGCGTCCGGATTCGCATCGGGAAACGGCTATCCGACCGGCGACGTCTACATGTCGACGCGCTGCGGAGGCAGCGGGCGGGGTGGCGGGGGCGGCTCGACCCTCTACGCCGCGTGGGCCAACGTCACGTGGGACTTCACCGGCGCTGTGGTGTCCTTCGCCCGGGATGCAACGACACCGACGGTCAACCCGACCCTTGTCGTCTACGACTCAAACGGCAACGAGCTCTACAACCAGGCGACAGCGGGTGTCGTCAACGGCACCCAGGTGTACACCCAAGCCTATCTGGTACTCGCGTCGGGCTACACGCCTGTGCCACGGATGACCGGAGTTTCTCCGACGCGGGGGCCTGCGTCCGGCGGTACCTCGATCACGATCTCAGGGACCGGGTTCACGGGAGCGACCGCGGTCAACTTCGCTGGGACCCCCGACACGAGCATCACGGTGACGGGCGACACCTCGATTACGCTGATGACGCCCTCGTCGGCGGCGGGGACCGACGACGTGACCGTCACGGGTCCCGGTGGCACCTCGGCGGACAGCGCGGCCTTCCAGTTCACGTTCGTGCCGGCGCCGGTCGTGACCTCGATCAGCCCCAACAGTGGCCCCGTCGCCGGCGGCAACTCGATCACGATCTCAGGGTCCGCTCTGAGCGCCGTGTCGTTGGTCATGTTCGGTGATCAGGCGGCGGGGTTCACGGTGAACGACGACACCTCGATCACGGCCTTCGTGCCCCCCTCGGACTCCGGGGTCGACAACGTGGGGGTGACGGTGTCGTCTATCGGCGGCGCCAGCTCGCCCCAGCAGTACTCCTACACCGCCGCCGCCTCGGGGACCCCCGGAGCACCCGTGATCGGAACGGCGACGGCCGGCGACAGCGTGGCCACCGTGACCTTCACGGCTCCGGCCTCCGACGGCGGCAGCCCCATCACGTCGTACACGGCGGTCGCTGTGGACGCCACGAACCCCGCCAACGGCGGCCAGTCGGCCACCGGGACGTCGAGCCCGCTCACCGTGACGGGCCTCACAGACGGCGACAGCTACACGTTTACGGTCAACGCCACGAATGCGAACGGCCCCGGCCCGGCCTCGGCGTCCTCCAATGCGGTGGTGCCGTTGTCGTCCGCGGCAGGGCCGCTGACGATCACCACGACGGCCCTCCCCGATGCCACCCGGGGCGTCTCCTACAGCACGGCGCTGCAGGCTTCGGGGGGCACGATGCCGTACCGGTGGCGCAAGGCCGGAGCGCTTCCCAAGGGTTTCAGGCTCCACTCCAACGGCACCTTGTCGGGGAGGCCGAACGCCAAGAGCCTGGCCGCCGGCATGTACGCCATCACCGTGGAGGTCATGACCAAGCGCACCAAGGGGAGCCCGGCACAGACCGCCGAGGCGACGCTCACGTTGACGATCCAGTAGGGGCACGTGGGTCAGTGACTGACCCACGTCCGGGATCTGCCAGCGGTCGTCGGCCGCGAGCCGCGCCAACCACGCAGGGACAACGGCAGGTCGCACCGCTGCTAATGACGCCAAGGTGATCGGCGACTTCACCGGGTTGACACCACCGCCCGGCGGCTGACGGCTCGACACAGGAGAACGGGAACAGTCCCGTCGCCCAGGGTTCCTCGGAGGAGGGATCACCGCTCACCGAACGACTGCCTGTGCCCCGTCGAGACGAGGTGTCGCGTGGACAGAGCTCCCTGGGGGGCGCTGTCCCCGGGCCCTTTCGTTTCGGCCCTGACGGCGTATACGATTGCAGTAGCGAAGTCTTCGCTTCGCCGGGGCATGGGAGTGGGGGGGCCTCCATGGCGGGTGCCGGTTCAGTCGAGCGACGCATCAGGTCGTCGGACGCGTCTGTCGTGCCAGGATCGAGACTCTGCCGGCTCTGCTGGCGGGTCGTGGCCCTGGAACCCGACCGGGTCGAGTCGACGGAGCAACACATCTACCTTCGCTGTCCGCACTGCGGCGGTTCGTTCCCGATCCGCCACGGCGATGTCGAGACGTACCTCGGACACGAGGCGCCGACGTCACGGGGTTCGGCAGCTCGTCCTCGAGCGGCCTCGTTCGGGTTCGGGGCCAATGTCTAGGGCAGGGCGGTAGGCGGCAGGGTTCACCCTCGACGGGGCCCGCACGGCCCAGTCGGGCCATAAGGGCGTCGTCGGGTCAACCGCTCGACCGACGAATCGAACGGAGAGCGTCGCTCTCATCACCATGCCGGCGCGGCCCGTGCTCGTGGCGAGCGACGGCCGCTCTCGGGCGTCGGACCCGCTGCTACCTTCGTGCCGAGGTGCCGGGTGTGTCCTCGAAGGTGCCTCGCGGCGGTCTGAACCGCAATGATCCCCAGGCGGCATCTCGGGACCGACGGTCGAACGGGGCAGGAACAAGGGGCCGTAGCTCAGTGGTCAGAGCAGGGGACTCATAATCCCTGGGTCGGAGGTTCGATCCCTCCCGGCCCCACACGTATTCAGTTCCATTCGGAACGAGTTCAGTTGGAGGGGGAACTCGTGGAGCCTGTCTTGCGGGCCACCGGGCTCGTAAAGCGTTTTCGCGGCGAGACCGCGGTCGCCGGCATCGACCTCGAGGTGCGCGCCGGCGAGCGCGTCGCGCTCCTGGGGCCGAACGGCGCGGGCAAGACCACGACGCTGTTCATGCTGCTGGGCGTGGTCACGCCGGACGCCGGGTCTGTCGAGCTGGCGGGCCACCGCCTGCCGCGCGCCCGTACCCGTGCGCTCGAGCAGGTCGGGTTCGCCGCGGGGTACCTTCCGCTCGCCGAGCGCATGCGCGTCCGCGAATTCCTCCGCATGTATGGCCAGCTGTGCGGGCTCGTCGACCCGTCGGACGCCATCGAAGAGGCGTTGGAACGATTCCGGATCTCGCACCTGGCCCGCTCCCTCGGTACCGAGCTCTCCTCGGGTCAGCGCACCCTCGTCGGCATCGTCAAGGCGACGCTCCACCGACCCCGGCTGCTCGTGCTCGACGAACCCACCGCGTCGCTCGACCCCGAGGTGGCCTTGCGCGTGCGCCAGGGACTGCTCGAGCTCTCGCGGACCCAGGGCACGGCCTTGTTGGTGACGAGTCACGACATGACCGAAGTGGAGCGGCTGTGCGAGCGCGTGGTCTTCCTCGCCCGGGGCCGGGTGGTGGCGGACGGGTCTCCGGAGGCGGTCATGGCCAGGTTCGGGCACGGGGGCCTCGAGGGGGTCTTCCTCCACCTCGCCGGCGGGGACATCACCGTCCCGGCGAGTGGCGCACAGGAAACGGACCGACCGGCATGAGCGCGTCGCTCTCCGCTGAGGGGGCGAGCCTCGCCGCCCAAGGCCGGCGGCCCGGTGACCTCGCGCGGTCGTGGCTCCGCATCCGGGCCATCGCACGCCGGCACGCCTACGTGCTCCTGCGCAGCCCGCACCGGTTGTTCGACGTGACGATCTGGCCGCTCGTCGACGTGCTGTTGTTCGGCTCGCTGGGCGTGTTCGTGTCGCGCCAGGCCGGTGCGGGGCCGATCGCGTTCGCCTATCTCTTGTCGGGCATCGTGTTGTGGCACGTCGTGTACCAGTCGCAGATCGCGCTGTCGACGGGCCTGCTCGAGGAGACCTGGTCCCGGAACCTGCTCAACCTCATGGTGACGCCGTTGACGGAGGCGGAGTACGTGCTCGGGGTGATGCTCTTCGGGATGGTCAAGCTGGCGATCGGCGTGGGCGTGGTGGCGTTCACCGCACTGGGCTTCTACGCGTTCAACGTCACGAATCTGGGCTGGGAGGTGCTGCCCGTGGCGGCGATCCTGCTCACGGTGGGGTGGGTCATCGCCCTCTTCGTCATCGGCTTCGTGTTGCGGTTCGGCTCCGGAGCAGAGGCTCTGGCCTGGGGCATCCTCTTCATGGTCATGCCGTTGTCGGGTGTCTTCTATCCGGTGAAGGCCCTGCCGGCCGTGCTCCGCCCCATCGCGGAGGCGTTGCCCACGACCCACGCGTTCGCGGCGGGTCGGGCGTTGCTCGTGCACCGAGGTCTCGCATGGGGACAGGTGGGAATCGCGGCGGCATCGACGGTGGCGCTTCTGGCGGTGGCGTTCGTCTTCGTGACCGCCATGCTCGGCCTCTTCCGTCGCCGGGGCTACATCACCCGCTATTCCTGAGGCCTCGACCGACGATCTGCCCGAGGGGCCTTCACCCAGAAGGGCGAACAGCCCGACCAGTTCAGAAGGTCCAGCGGGTGGCGCCGCCGGGTTCTTTCGTCATCACGGCGTACGCATCCTCGGGTGTGAACTCGTAGACGAACCATGGCGGAGGACCGGCGCTCGGGGCGCTGAACTCATGGGTGAACCCGCCATCGGCGACGGTCGGCGCCCACCCACCCTCGGCGAAGACCCGCGCCAGGCGCTCGAGATGCGCCTCGTCGGTCACCCGGAAGGCCCGACCTTCGAACGCGACGTCGTAGCCATGGATGGCGACGCCGAACCCGCACCGAGGGTCACGTTCGACGTTGCGGATCTTGCGGGACCGCGGGCTGCCACAGAAGTAGTAGTGCCCGTCGGCCCAGAACGCACCGACAGCCGTGATGTGGGGTCGACCGTCGGCGTCGATCGTCGACAACCAGAAGGTGTGGTGGCCGGGGCCGCCGCTTCCGGGTGCCTGGGTGAGGTGGCCCTCGAGCTCCCGGCGGACGTCGTCCCAATCGAGCGGGGCCAGCTCGTACAGGTCGGCGAGGTTCTTGGTCGTCGGTTCGTTCGCGGTCACAGGAGTACCGACGATACGGCCCGGGGCTCCTCATCGGCAGCAAACCGGCACCCGGCCCCCGCTGTTCGAGATCCGGGGAACCCGGAGGCAGCGACAGGTTGTCGCCCCGCTCGGGGCACGTGAACAACCCTGCGCCCGATGTCGCGCTGGTCCTCCTCGTCAGCGCTCGTCGTATTGCTTCGCGAGCGCCCGGGGCGCACAGGCCAGCCAGGCGTCGAAGAGGGCGTCCTCGAGAGCACGTCTCGAAACCTTCTTCAGCTGGATGAGCACCGCGGCGTACCCGTCGAAGTGGGGGATGGTGAAGAACCCGCGACGCCCGGCGGCCAGCACCGCCTCTTTGTGGTCGAGGTCGAAGACACGGGCCGCGAGGATCGGGCCGTCCGGGGGAATTTGCTCGCCGAAACGCCTGACGTCGGCCTTGCTGAACGGTCGCTCCCACGCGAACGCCTTCCCCGCGACGAACCACGTGCGGTGCCCGTACCGGAGTCCTTCGATGACTTCGGGCAGCTCGTTGGCGAGCCGAGCGGCGTCGTCGAAGCCCTGGCCCGCTGTCGGGCTCACCGGGGAGTCCGCCTCACCGGGTTCCCCTCGAGTGACGCCCGGTCCCAGTGGCCGAGCTCGGCGGCCGCCTCGTAGGTGCTCTGGAAGAACGACAGCAGGAGCTCGTCGGGCTTCTCCGCGGTGCGCACCGCCCGGTAGGGAAGCAGGAACTCCCCGAGTTCGCCGTCGTAGTAGGCGGCGTCGGGGACCACCGGCCAGTCCGCGAAGCCGTCTGGTGCGGGGTAGGCGTAGGAGTAGAAGGACCCCTCGTCGCTCCCGCCCGGCCAGAACCCGCAGCTGCTCTCCTCGTGGCTGTACGCCAGCTCCATGACCCAGGTGGCGCAGTGGGGTGCACCCGGCCCGGCGTAGGTGGGCGCGGTGCGCCCCGAGAACCGGGTCACCGCCAGGTCGGCGGCTCCCCAGAAGAAGTGCACCGGGCTCACCTTGCCGGCGAAACGCGACCGGAAGCGCGTCATGACCCGGTGGACATGGACGAGCGCCAGCCAGAAACGGTGCACTGCTCGGGCGTCGTACGACGCGTGCGCGTCGTCCTGGGCGAACGGGATCGACTCCACCATCTCGACGGGGCGAGCAAGGATCTGGACGCGGACGCCGAGCTCGTCGAGCGCGCCCATGGTGGCTTCGTAGAAACTGGCGACCGACCTCGGCTCGAGCGGCACATGGCGACGGCGGCCATCGGTCGTGCGCAACTCGAGTACGTGGTCGACGAGATCGAACTCGATCTCGAGACCCGTCGTCCCACCGTGCATGAGGGACGTCGTGAGCCCGCGGGCGGAGACGTACAAGGTGACCTGCCACCAGTGGTTGACCATGGGCTCGAGCGCCATGCGGATCTTGCCCACGATCTGGGTCCAGAGGTGGAACGTGACCTCGGTGTCCGCCCACGCCGACAGGTCGAGCTCGGGCCACGCCGTGGTGGTCTGCGTGCCGACGGGTGGGACCGTGGGCGTCACGTGTCGTCACCTCCGTCGAGCCCGGTGGCGATGTTAGAGCGGTAGGGCCCGTTGAACCGCCCGTCATAACCTCGAACGGTGGACGCGCCGCCGCCGGCTGGCTCTGGTTGGGAATGGCGGGTGCCCCCGGGGTGGCCCCCGCCGCCACCGGGTTGGACGCCGCCCCAGGGGTGGAGTCCGCCGCCCGAGTGGCCGCCCCCGCCCCCCGGCTGGCAGTTCTGGGTGTGGTCGCCTGTGCCGACAGCGCACCGAGTGGAACCCGATCGGCTCGAGGCGCGCCTCACCGAGCCGACGCGCCGCGATCTCGTCTGGGAAGCGCGCTGGGTGCTCGCGGTGTTCCTGATCCCCGCGGTAGGGAGTGCGATCGTGCCGCTCGTCCAGAACGCCGAGGGCGTCGCCGACGTCAACCGGTTCCCGTCGTTCGTCCACGGACAACCCCTCACCAACATGATCCTGGGCATCGCGCTGTACCTGGGGCTGGGAGCCGTGGTGCCGTTGACGCTGTTCCTGTTGGCGAGGACGGGCCAGACGCCGTCGGTGCTCGGCTTGGGGGTTCCCCGCTTCGCGGCCGACATCTGGCCCGGCCTGGGGCTCGCGGCGCTGAGCTACGTGAGCGAGATCGCCGTCCTCATCCCGTTCGCGCCGCTCATCGTGCATGCCCGTCGTGCCGTCAACCCGACGGCGATCGGCCACGTCCCGCACTACTACGTGGTCTACGGCATCGTCATCTCGGCCGTGACGGCGGTGACCGAGGAGGTGATGATCAACGGCTATCTCCTCGTCCGCCTCGAGCAACTCGGTTGGCGTCGGAACCGGGCGCTCGTCCTCAGCATGGTGCTGCGCTCGAGCTACCACGTGTACTACGGGGTGGGCGTCCTGCTCCTGCTGCCGTTCGGCTATTTCGTGACGCGTTCGTTCCAGAAGCACCGCCGGCTGAACCGCCCGATCATGGCGCACTTCCTCTACGACGCCGTGCTCATCACCATCGCGGTGCTCGCGTCCTGAGACGTCACCGTTTCGCTACGATCATGACGTGCGTTGAGCGACGTCCTCGGTCCGTGTCCCTTTTCACCGGAGGTTCTGTTGCCCGCGCCCGATTCATCTGTTCCTGCCACCCTGACCGCGACCGCGATCAACCGCGTCCGCGGGGAGCGCACGATCCTGCGCGACGTCTCCGTCACCGTCGCCCCGGGCACCTGCCTGGGCGTCGTCGGGGCGAACGGCGTCGGGAAGTCGACCCTGCTGCGCATCCTGGCGGGCCTCGAACTCGCCGACGCCGGGGTGGTGGGCATATCGCCGCCGGACGCCACCGTGGGGTACCTGGCGCAAGAGCCCGACCGCAACGAAGCAGAGAGCGTGCGCCAGAAGCTGCACCGCGTCACCGGCGTGGCCGACGCCGAGGAACAGCTCCAATCGGCGGCCGACGCGCTGGGGCGCGGCGATCCGGGTGCTTCGGACCACTACGCGACCGCGCTGCAGCGCTGGCAGGCGCTCGGCGCTCCCGACGTCGATGCCCGCGTGGAGGCCGTTCTGGACGATCTGGGCCTCGCCCGGGAATTGGCGGAGCTGCCCACGGCGGTCCTCTCGGGTGGCCAGGCGGCGCGCGTCGAGCTCGCCGCGGTGCTGGTGGCGCGGTTCGACATCGTCCTCCTGGACGAGCCCACCAACGACCTCGATTTCGACGGGCTGGCCCGACTCGAGCGATTCGTGGCCGAACGACGCGGTGGGCTCGCGGTGGTGTCGCACGACCGCTCGTTTCTGGCGAACACCGTCACGGCGGTCCTCGAGATCGACGAACACGACCACGGGGCCCGCCAGTACAACGGCGGTTGGGCCGCCTACCTCGAGGAGCGAGCCACGGCGCGTCGCCATGCGCAAGAGGCCTATGCCGACTATCAGGCGCGGCGACGACAACTGCTCGACCGGTCCCGCCGAGAACGCCAGTGGGCCACCACTGGCGTGGCACGTGAACGCCGGCGCGCCGACAACGACAAGGCGCAGCGCGACTTCCGTCTGAACCGCACCGAGCAATTGGCGTCGCGGGCCCGGCGCACCGAACGTGCTCTCGAGCGCCTGGACGTCGTCGACAAGCCGTGGGAGGGCTGGGACCTCCAGTTCACCATCGCGAGCGCGCCGCGCGCCGGGAGGGTCGTGGCGCGCCTGGACCAGGCCGTCGTGCGGCGCGGCACGTTCTCTCTCGGCCCGCTGGACCTCGAAATCGGGTGGGGCGAGCGGCTGCGCATCGCCGGTCGCAACGGCTCGGGGAAGACGACGCTCGTCGGCGCCCTGCTCGGGCACTTCGAGCTCGCCTCGGGGCAGCGGTACGTGGGCCCGGGTGTCGTGGCGGGGCAGCTGGGACAGGACCGTCAGGCGCTCTCGGGCTCGGCGTCGCTCCTCGACGCCTTCATCGCCCGCACCGGGCTGGACGTCACGTCGGCGCGTTCGTTGCTCGCCAAGTTCGGCCTCGGCGCGCACGTCGTGACGTCACCGGGACGATC
>Ga0070735_10004538_pt1 | contig 11689 bp, 11 predicted proteins | sample Coa_R1_FD_66443 | JGI IMG/M metagenome (GOLD analysis project Ga0070735, IMG submission 66443) | Surface soil microbial communities from Centralia Pennsylvania, which are recovering from an underground coalmine fire - Coalmine... | ecosystem: Environmental > Terrestrial > Soil > Unclassified ... | reverse complement strand
GGGGCTTTTCGTCTGCTCCCTCATGGCACCGGAGAGGTGGCAGAGTGGTTGAATGCACCGCACTCGAAATGCGGCATAGGTGCAAGCCTATCGGGGGTTCGAATCCCTCCCTCTCCGCCACTACACTGTTCTCCTTTGTATCCGACTGTTCGATTCTGCAGGTAAAACAACGAGTAGCGCGACGAAGGCTGTTGCGGCTAGTTCTGCGACGTTACCCCTAGTCACCGCGCGACCCGTAGGTTTTGGCCGTGGGTTCGGAGGACGGTTTTACTAGGGGAACCACATGGCGGGCAAACTCAAGCCGCTCGACGTCGAACGCGAGACGCGGCCCGGCAAATATTTCGATGGCGATGGTCTCTATCTTGTCGTGAAGGGCGCGACATCGAGGAATTGGATTTACCGATACCGTAAGAACGGTAAGGAGCGCTGGCTCGGCTTAGGCTCTCTCAAGGACGTATCATTAAAGAATGCGCGCATGGCCCGCGACGCTGCGCGTCTTAGAGTCAAAGGCGATCGCAGCACACTTGGCGTCGATATCGTGCAGGAGAAGCGAACGGCGCGCGAGGACGCGAAAGCCGTTGAGATCAAGGTCACTCTGCCCTCGTTCGAGCAGTGCGCCGAAACCTACATTCGCGAGCATTGGTCGACCTGGAGCAAGAAGCACCGGAGTCAATGGCCGTCTTCGCTCAAACGCTACGCTTACCCGACAATAGGAAAACTGACCGTCCCGGAGATCAAGCCCAGCCACATCTACGAATTGCTTCGGCCGATCTGGGTTGAAAAGCGAGAGACGGCCAATCGTGTTCGCGGACGGATCGAAACGATCATAGCGAAAAACGTCGACGTCGACGATACTGACTTTCGAAATCCTGCTGAGCTCACCAAACAGCTGCGCGAGAAGCTTCCAAGGCGGCCGAAACGCGTCGTGCGTCATCATCCTGCGTTGCCCTACGCCGAAGCGCCGCAGTTTATGGCGGACCTATCCGCAGCCAGCGGCACCGCGGCTTCGATGCTCCGCTTTCTGATCTTTACGGCCTGCCGCACTAATGAAGTTGTGGAGGCCGTTTCGTCGGAGATCGATCGGCCCTCATCGACTTGGAAGATTCCCGGCGAACGCATGAAGATGCATCAGGACCATGTCGTGCCGCTTTCGGATCCTGCGCTCGCAATCCTCGATAAGATGCGCGATGGCGCCCAGGGCGAATTGATCTTTCCGAACCCCGATGGCGGAATATTTTCGGAGAATGCAATGTTGGCCGTGCTTGACCGCCTCGGCTACGGTCACGTCACGGTGCACGGTTTCCGCTCGACATTCGCAACCTGGGCCGAGGAGTGCACGGACTATCCGGATGGCGTGCGCGAGGCAGCGCTGGCACACAAATACAAGTCGGAGACGACGGCAGCCTACCAGCGTGGACAAAAGCTTGAGAAGCGACGCGCTCTCATGAAAGATTGGGCGCAATTCTTGGCGGGATCAAAAGTCATCCTCCTTCGCGGAGTAGGTTGAACTGCGCCATTGGGTTCACGTACACGTGTACTGTCCCATCATCCCGGCATCTTCGTGCTCGAGGATGTGGCAGTGATACATGAAGGGGTGCTCTCGAGTTGCCGGCTTGGTGAACTTGACCAGCAGCCTTGCCGTGCCTTCCACCAGAACGACATCTTTCCAGCCCGCCAGATGGTCGGGAGGCGGCTTGTCATCCAGAGAGAGGATCCGGAACAGTGCTCCGTGGACGTGGAATGGATGTGCCATCCCGACGGAGGTGACTTCCCAGATTTCGGTCGCTCCGAGTTTCGTCTCGACATCGATCCTGTTCGGATCGTGCGTACGGCCGTTGATGCCAATGATCGCCGGTATGTCGGGCTGACCGGACATCCGCATTCTCTGTCCGCAGACGCCATTGTTGAGGATGAATTGCCGGCGCTGTACAGCGGCCGCCGGGTTCACGGTCTCGGAATCGACGAGGCGAGATGGGAGGTGCTTTGCTGCGGCGGTAGCCGCGGTTGGCTCGAAGCGCATCACTGCAACGAAGTCGCCAGTGTGGTCTTCCGAAACAGCGCCGAATATCCCCATGACCTCGTCGGGACCAGTCTCAAGCAGAGCGGGCTTGCCGTTAGAGAAATCGACGAGAATTTCGAAGCGTTCCGCAGGGGATATTCGTAGCCTGGTCATCGGCACCGGCCGGGGAAGCAGGCCGCCGTCGGAAGCGATGACCTGAAAGCTACGTCGGTCGCGGAATCGGAGATCGAAATTCTGTGCGTTGGCGCCGTTCAAGAGGCGCAGCCGGACCCATCCCGCTGGAACCTTGGCGACGGGCTCGATTGCTCCGTTGACGATTAGCGTGTCGCCGCGAACGCCGTAGATGACGCCGAGTTCGTCGACGTCGTAGTCGAGCGATCCGTCGGATCCGAAGGTCCTGTCCTGGATGATGATGGGCAGATCGTCGACGCCGTAGTTGTGCGGTAGCCCCAGATGATCGACGTCGTCCAGTATAATGAGACCTGCAAGACCCATGTAGGTCTGTCTTGCCGTATCGTGGTGCGGGTGAGGATGGTACCAGAGCGTGGCAGCGGGCTGTTCGATCGGAAGCACCGCCCGCCAGGTGGTGCCTGGCTCGATCTTGCCTTGTGGGCCGCCGTCGACGTCGCCGGGAACGAGCAAGCCATGCCAATGTACTGTCGTCGTCGCGTCGAGCGCGTTTTCCACGCTCATCTCGACATGGTCACCGCGGCGAAAGCGAAGAACCGGTCCAAGGATTGATGCAGAGTAACCGAATGTGGGCGTGGGCTTGCCCTTGTAGAATTCGTGGGAGCCTGGCGCTACTCTGAGCTTGACGACATTTCCCTGTCGGTTGGCGTCAATCAGTCGAGGAATAGGAAGTCGGCCGCCACCTTGCGTCCTTTCACCTCTAACGAATGGCGGGCCGAAGAGGGCCGCCGACGCGGCGATGCCCGCGCCTATTGTGAGTACGCGACGTGTGATCATTACGCCTCGCAGCTGCCGCAGCTTCGCTTCAACCTCACATCCGCGCGTCGAGTGATCAGCATCCACCTCCGGTAATCAGCAATAGCGCGGTGAATTTGGCAGCAAATGTGACATAATGGACCTCTGTCTCGAAAAATTCGTGCCGAGCCGTCTCGTCGCGTGCGGTTGACCAATTTCGAGCGTCAGCTAAGTTAGGTACGTTTTAAGCGTGGTTCAAAGGACAACGTCCAATCGACAATGCGTTGGTTTCGTAACCATATCAGGCGTGGTTCATGGCTTGCGCTGGTTGCGCTTGTCGTCAACCTCGGCTTGTCCTTCGGCCACGTTCACGCGATTGATGCCCGCCGGCTCGGGCAGCTCTCGGCATCGCAGATGGCCTCGGTCGCGACGCCCGACAGCGGAACGCAAGGTCATCACGACAGAGATCAGGCCGACTTGCTCTGTCCGATCTGTATGGCCGCCGGCGCCATGGGTCATGCGCTGGCTGCTCCGCCGCCTGCTTTGCCGTTGGCAATTCTGGAGTCGCCGATTGATCTGACGATCGAGCCTGTTTTGGCTGTCCTGGAGTCGCCGCGGGCAGCCTTTCATTCACGCGCGCCACCGATTTCCTGACACCGCTGCTTCTACCTTCACGCTGCCGACCGAAGTCTTCGGCCGCCGTGAGGAGAAGCTTCAGTTCGCCGCGCTCGCTGTCATTCAGGGCGCTGAATTGGGGTCAGGAAATCTCTCATGCATCGTCGTCTGCTTCCGTGGCTCAGCCACACCGCCTTGCTATCGGCCACCTCGCTGGCCTGGATAACTGCCGCAGGAGCCCAAGCGCCACCACAGGGCGAAAATGCCACGCCGGCAGCGCCCACGCCGGCCCCCGTGCAGCCCTCGCCCCCTTCCGGGTCAGAAACTCCGCAGCCACAAAGCGGCACTTCACCGGCTCCGAGCCAGCCACAACAGGCGGCACCCGCGTCGCCGCCTGCTGGGGAGAATGTCTTGCCCGAGACGCGAGTGGCTGCGCCGGTGCAACGGCAAAAGCCGCGGCCGAAGCCACCGCAGATCATGGCGCACCAGCTGCCTGCGCCAACCCAGGCCCAGGTTGTCGCCACCCAGAACGAGAAGCTGGACGCGGCGCGGAACACGATTCTCGCTCCCGTCGGTGCTGGAACCTATCAATTGACTCACCAGGCGATCGAATCGCTGCCACAGGGCGTCAATGCCGGACTCGACAAGGCATTGCTGCAGGCTCCCGGCGTCTCGCAGGACTCCGCCGCCAGCGGCGACCTGCACATACGCAACGAGCACGGCAATGTTCAGTACCGCATCAACGGTATTCAGCTTCCCGACGGCGTCGGGGCGTTTGGCCAGATCCTCGACACCGGCTTCATCGGCAGCCTGAATCTGATCACGGGCGCTTTGCCAGCCCAGTACGGCTTGCGCACCGCAGGTGTCGTCGACATCCAGACCAAGAATGACGCCTTCAACAACAGCGGCAGCGTCAGCCTCTATGGTGGCAGCCATCAAACCATCACGCCCTATTTCGAATATGGCGGCACGGTCGGGCAGACCCAGTATTACCTGACCGGCCGCTACTTGCAGAACAATCTCGGAATCGAAAACCCGACGCCGGCCTACAATGCCATCCACGATCAAACGACACAGGAAAAAGGCTTTGCCTATGTATCGACCGTAATCGATCCGACCAGCCGCCTGACCTATATCGGCGGCGCCTATAATGCGGCATTTCAAATACCGAACAATCCGGGGCAGCCGGCGAATTTCACGGCGTTCGGACAAAACACGTTCGATTCAGCCCAACTCAACCAACGCCAGTATGAATCCACCGATTTCAATGTCTTCGCCTATCAGAAGACGGCCGGCGACATCGATTATCAAGTCTCCTATTTCAACCGCTACAACCAGCTGCATTTCAGGCCTGATCTGGTCGGCGACCTCCTGATCAATGGCGTCGCCTCCGACGTGTACCGCCAAAGTTTCACCAACGGTATCCAAGAGGATACATCCTGGCGCGTCGGTTATGCACACACGTTGCGTTTTGGATTCACGGTCAGCGGCGAGCGCTCGCTCGTCACAAATATATCGCAGGCGCTTCCCGTCGATCCCGTGACCGGCAATCAAACCGATCCGACGACCGGCGCGGCTTTCGGTCCGCCGTTCACCGTGTTCGACACAAGCCCGAAGACCGGCTGGCTGATTGGTACCTACCTTCAAGACGAATGGAAGATCACCAACCAACTGACCCTGAACGCCGGCTTGCGGTTCGATCAGATGTACCAGTATGTCGACGCCAACCAGTTCAGCCCGCGCGTCAGCCTGACCTGGAAGCCCACCGACGATACGACCTTCCACGCAAGTTATGCCCGCAACTTTACCCCGCCAACGCAGGTCATTGCAGCGCCGGTCAATCTGGCGCTGGTCACGCCGCCGACCGCACCCGCGAACACGCTAACCCCGGCCGTGGCGCAGAACGATCCGGTGCTGCCGGAACGTTCACATGTCTTCGACATCGGTGTGGTGCAAAAGATCAACGCGATATCAGGCCTCGAGGTCGGCGCCGACGTCTATTACAAGCTCGCGACCGACCTGCTCGACGACGGGCAATTCGGTCAGGCCTATGTGTTGACCGGCTTCAACTATGCCAAAGGCATCAACGAAGGCCTCGAACTCAAGGCCAACTACACCAACGGCAATTTCCGCGCTTATGGCAACCTTGCCTGGGCGACACAGATCGGCAAGGACATCGTATCGAACCAGTTTCTGTTCGGTCCCGATGAACTGGCCTTTATCGCCAGCCACTACATCTTCACTGATCACGCCCAGCAACTGACCGCGTCGGCCGGCGCCTCCTATCTGTGGAACGGCACGAAGTTCAGCGCCTCGATGATCTACGGCAGCGGCCTTCGCTCAGGTTTCGCGAACACCGATCACGTGCCTTCCTACACCCAGGTCAATCTCGGTATTTCGCACGACTTCAACATCGTCGCGCCGAACAAGCCGACCACATTCCGCTTCGATATCGTGAACGTCCTCGACACGATCTACGAGATCAGGGACGGCTCGGGCATTGGCGTCTTCGCCCCGCAATTCGGGCCGCGGCGCGGCTTCTTTTTCGGCATTACCCAGAAGATATGAGCGGTATCGAGAGGACCATGCACATGGAGATCAGGATGCAGCGTCACAGCAGGCAGTCGCGGCAATGCAGGACTCTTGGCCGCGTGAAGATTGCGAGCCTCGGTTCAATTGTTGCGCTGATGTCGTCTGCCGCATGCGCCGATGCGCCAAACCTGCTTCTGCCTCGCAACCTGTCGCCCTGGGGGATGTTCCTCAACGCCGACATTGTGGTGAAGGTAGTGATGGTCGGGCTTGCCTTTTCTTCGCTCGTCACCTGGACGGTCTGGCTTGCCAAGACGATCGAACTGCGATCGGCGAGACGCCGGGCGCGGCGGCGAATTGAAATGATGGAGGCGGGAACTGGCCTCGGCGAGGCCGTGCGGGACTGCGCCGATGCGCGTGACGCCGTTGCGCAGCTGATCGCCTCGACCGCGCGCGAAGCGGAACTCTCGGACGGCGTGATCGACGACGGTTTCAAGGAACGTGTTGCGCTCAGGCTGGAGCGGGTCGAAGCGGCGATGACGCGCCAGGTATCGCGCGGGGTCGGCATTCTTGCGACGATCGGCGCCACGGCGCCGTTTGTCGGCTTGTTCGGCACGGTGTGGGGCATCATGAATGCGTTCATCGGCATTTCCCATTCCCAGACGACGAATCTTGCGGTCGTCGCGCCCGGCATTGCCGAAGCTTTGCTTGCGACCGCTCTTGGGCTCGTCGCAGCTATCCCGGCGGTCGTGATCTACAATCATTTGGCGCGCGTGATCGCCGGCTATCGCATACTGCTCAGTGACGCCTCGGCGCAACTTCTCTTGATGGTCAGCCGCGGGCAACGCGCCGTGTCCCGCCAGCGCGCGGCGGAGTAGCCAAGATGGCCCTGCGTCTCGGTTCGCAATCAGGCGACGATCTTGAAATCCAGCACGAGATCAATGTCACGCCGTTCATCGATGTCATTTTGGTTCTGCTGATCATCTTCATGGTCGCAGCCCCGCTTGCGACCGTCGACATCGGCGTCAACCTCCCGGCGTCGACCGCGCCCGAGCAACCACGGCCGGACAAGCCGGTCTTCCTCACCATCAAACCCGACCTGACGATTGCAGTTGGTGAAGCGGTCATTGCTCGCGATGGCCTTGCGGGCGCTCTCGATGCTGCCACCAACGGCCATAAGGATCAGACGATCTTCGTCCGCGCCGACCAGTCGGTGAGCTATGGCGAGCTGATGGCCGTCATGAATGTCCTGCGCGACTCCGGATATCTCAAGCTTGCGCTCGTCGGGCTCGAAACGCCGGCAGAGAAGTAATGACCGCGCTTGCAATCCATTTACCTCAGCAGCAAGGGCTCTCGCGCTGGGCTTTTGCAGGCCTCGCCGTGCTGCTAGCTCATATAGCCCTCGTCGCCTCCGTGGCCCTCTGGCAAGCGCGCGAGCCCATCGAGCCAACTATCTTGCCCGCCATCGCGGTGTCGCTGTTGCCGGTTGAGGCCAGTTCTCCGGAGATCCAGAACCAGGACATCGCGGTCGGTCCAGCCATGCAGCAGGCCGAGGAAGCGCGTAAAGAGCCGACCGAGCAGGAGAAGCCGACCGAGAAGCTGGAGCAGCCGCCGGTTCAGTCACCGCAAGCTGAGGTCGAGCTGCCGCGTGTCCAGGAGAAGGACATCGAGCCCCCGAAGCCCGAGGTGCAACCGCCAGCGCCGGAAACACGGGCGCCGCCCAAGACCGAGAAAGTCGGCCAGTTCAGCGAGGCAGCCGCAAGAGCCTACAACGCGCTTGTTTTTGGCCACATACAACGTTTCAAGCGCTACCCCGCATCAGCGCACGGGGCTCACGGCACTGTGGTGGTGCGTTTTGAATTGGACCGCAAGGGCGCCGTCATCGATAGCGCGGTGACTAAATCGTCCGGCAATGCCGCCCTCGACCAGGAGGCGCTTGCGTTGTTTAAACGCGCCAGCCCGTTCCCGCCATTTCCGTCTGCTAAGCCAGGCGACCGCGACAGCTACGTCGCGCCTGTGAACTTCTCGCCTTAGGAGAGGGAATCGACCGAAGGAAGTAGAAGCGTCTGGGGTGGTATCGAGTTGCGAGGAGGTTCTCAAAATGAAGAGCTCCGTCATTTGTGCAGCAATCAGCATGTGGTTGGTGATCAGTGCAGTTGATAAGGCAACCGCAGGCGGGACCTTTCGACTCGTCGGACCTTGGCCGAGTGCGTCGGTGCAGAAAGAAACAACTCACAGCCAAAAGCACGTCTCTTCGTGCAAGAATGCCCCATTAGGCCAGAAGCTGCGTAAAGGCCATATGTGATTGGCAGGCGCGCGAGAGGGTCCGGTTCTCTCGTTTTGGATCGCGGATCTCTGGCGGCCGCTTATTTTTTCAACGCTGGCTGGCCTGGTGAACGATCGAGTGGTGGATGAGGCTTAGCGAGACCCGTTGTACCGGGCGGGCTCACGTTGTTAGCCGACCTCATGTCGACCCGCTCCAACGTTGTGACGAATGCGGCGATCATTGCGATCATCACCGCGACCGCGAAAAGTGCAACGGCGATAGTGTGGCTATTCCATCCGTTACTCATGAGTGAACTCCACTCTGGGGGAAAAAAGTTCATCCGACTTGTGCGGTTCCCCGCCCCGATACCGCAACCTACTAACTCTTATACATGTTGAGCCCCGAAATCCGATATGGGTTATTCTCGACTGAGCTTGCCGGTTCTGCGTGCCGGTTGACGTCGGGTTTTGACGTGAAAGCGCTCCGATTTTTTTCGCGCGCGAGAGGACGTCAAGGGCTAAAGGTTGCACCGGGCACACAATTGTCCCCTTGCGCCGCCGATACTGCGAATGCTGTCGCGGCTGCATTGCGATACAAATCAATTCAGGCATGCTCCGAGTCATCCAGAAACAACAGGATGTCTCGCCAATGTCTGCTGATTCTCTCGCCTTGGAAGCGCCGCTCGTAGCATCGCCGAACCAGACGATGAGGGCGATCCAGGTCTCCCGCAAAAAGCTCTACGAGCTCATTAACAGCGGCGAATTGGAAAGCTACACGGAAGGCAAGTCGCGCCGGATCACAGTCAAATCGATCAACGAATATGTCGAGCGTCGACTGGCAGCCGAAGCGGTTCGCCGTGGGGGCGCTACATCCGATCGAAATCATCCGTCACGTTCTTAAGCACCAAGCGCACCGCTCGCGGCTGCGAGCCGGTTGGCTCCGGACTTGAATCGGATGAATGGTGATGCAAGCATCTCAACGCCGATAAGGGATGGGCAGAAAGCGCTCTCGCTCGCCCCTCGCATTGTGGCGACGGCCCCTGCAATGCCTTCGGAGCGACTCCGTGCTTTGCAGGAAATGGCCGATCACCTGCACCAATATGTGCGAAGCGGATCGCTGGATTCGGCGACCGTTGTGGACAAGATCTTCGAGGTCGCCGAGTCGCATGGGCTGACTGGTGAGCCCGGCAGTGACGAAGAGGCCACTGTCATGCAGATCGCGATGTCGGCAAAATCGCCCTCTGAGCTGTATCCAAGAATGCGGTCCGATCGCGGCTCTAACGGTCACGCTTTACCGACCCCACCGTCGCTCGAAACCAAAACGCCGGCAGCATGGAAGGGAACCGACCCAGTCCAACAGCGCTGGTTGGCGGCAGCTCGTATCCCGTGCGGCGATCTCACGCTGTATTCAGGCAACGGTGGCGCCGGCAAGACTGAGACTGCGGTGCAGCTGCTGGTCTCAGTGACCGCCGGCCTAGGCGACTGGCTCGGGTGCGTCGTCGAAATGGGACCGGCGCTGTTTCTGAGTTGCGAAGAGCCTGAGTCCAATATTCGCGACCGGATCGAACGGATCTGCAAGCACCGTCACATCGATCCGCACGCGATTTACGATTTGCACCTGCATTTTCCTGACCTGGAGGCGAGTTGGCTTGTGACTGCGGACCGGCTCGGCAAGATCACGAGAACTGCACTTCTCTTGCAGATCGAAGCATGGATTTGCGCGTACCGGCCGATCCTGGTCATCATCGATTCGATAGCCGCGGTGTTCGACGGCGAAGCGATCGCCCGACGGCAGGTTCGCAGCTTTCTTGCAATATTACGCAAGATCGCACGCGAAAATGAGACAGCCATTGTGCTGCTCGACCACCCGTCGGTGCGCGGCATGGCCGACGGCTCCGGAACCGCCAATTCTGTCGACTGGCGCAACTCCGTCCGCTCCATGTTGCACCTTTCGGATGCCGACAAGAACGATCCGGATGTCCGGGAACTCGAGGTCAAGAAGTCGAACTACCGGCGTGCTGGCGAAAAGATCAAACTCCGATGGAACGGTTTGACATTCGTTCCAGCAACGTCGACCGAGGCCTCTCCTTACCGGGCGGCCGCCGAGCGCGACGTCGACGAGCTTTTTCTCAAACTGCTCGACAAGCGCATCACCCAGGGCCGACCCGTCCGGCCAAGCACCGGCCGCGGAAGTGCGCCATTTGAGTTGGCCGGCGATCCCGATGCGAACGGCGTAACAGCAGAAGCTTTTCGCGCAGCGATGGAGCGCTTGTTTACGGCCGGCAGGATCGTAAGCGTGGAAACCGGTCCCGCGTCGAAACGCCGGAAGCACATCGAGAGGGTACCCCGGTGACCTTCCATCGCCCTTTCCATCGGTCTTCCATCGCTTCCAACGCCCATTCGAACGCCCCTGCCAACGGTCATTCGATCGCCTGCCATCGCCCCTTCCATCGGCGGTGTTCCATCCCCCCACACCCCTAGAGCGATGGAACGCTCCGCTCCGCTGGTGCTGCGCGGGCGCTCACAGAGCCTCGATGCAAATGGAGGTAAGCGGCGAGAGGTACGGTCTGGTGGTCGAGCGCAGGAGTGACGGCGAGATAAAGCGAACTGGCGTTCGCAAGCTTTCATCCTCCGACTACGGTCGGAAGTGCTTGTCTGCACATTGGTCTTTCGCACCTTGCGATGACGTCGGAGCGGCACCGTCCAAGGTGACGCGCCAGCGGCGCAGAATTTTCTCTTTTTGATTTCAATCTGCTGAGCGATGGCGTCCACAATGTGTGTGAATCAGGAAGCTCGTTGCTTTTCGCTATCATGCGCGTCGATGCGATTTGATGCGATCACTGCTCGGCGGCGCTTTGTGTCGGCTTTTTCCGATGTCAATCGTCGTCTCATGGCACGCGATGACAGTGAGAATTTCCGGGTCAGACCTGGCCGGTCCCGCAACGGGGGAGCGCGGGTCAATCCGCGGACGCAGCCGTTCCTCAAGCAGGTCCAGATCGCAGTCCGCAAGGCGGGCGGCGATCCCCGGCGGATAGGCGCGGGAGCGCGATCGAGTGGTGCCCGGGAAGGAGGAAGGACGGGCCGGTTCAACGCGCGCGGCCGCGGCGCGAAAGTCGTTGCCTCGTTCGCTCGGCGGGGTGGGGACGGTGGGTGGCAGAGAGATTCCGCAGGCCGCTTCCGCGCGCGGCGGGTGGTGGTCAAAGCAAGGGTGGTCCGGCTCAATCCGCAAGCGAGGGGCACACGGGGGCCGAAGATGCGCGGGACGATGAGCCGGGCGGTGGATGCCCATCTGCGTTACCTTGAGCGGGATGGTGTTACGCGTGACGGCGATCGGGG
>Ga0070735_10004537_pt1 | contig 11689 bp, 10 predicted proteins | sample Coa_R1_FD_66443 | JGI IMG/M metagenome (GOLD analysis project Ga0070735, IMG submission 66443) | Surface soil microbial communities from Centralia Pennsylvania, which are recovering from an underground coalmine fire - Coalmine... | ecosystem: Environmental > Terrestrial > Soil > Unclassified ... | reverse complement strand
CAATCCTTACGGGCATCCTAGCCCGGAGCTGCTGGAGAGGCTCAGCGCTGCAGGAGTGTGGATTCTGCGAACGGACCGCGATGGGGCAGTGCACGTGTTGACCGACGGGAGGCAATTGGAGGTTAGCTGCTTCGTGGCATGTCCGGAAACGGGAGTCAAGACCGCCTCAGCGCAGGCGCAACCACCAGATCAACAGAAGCGCGGCAAGCAGTAGCAAGAAACCGACGGTTGCTTGGTATTCGTGATTTTTTTTGTATTGGGCAAACGAAAAAGAACCTGAACCGGCAAACGAAAGCTTCGCGGCCGTGACCCGCGGAAAAAATAGTGGGACGGCACGGGCGTACTCGTCGAATGCGGCACTGTGGTGCTGACGGAGTTCCGCTTCCTCACGGCACATGACGATCGAATAGAAAAGCGCAAAGTAAACGCACAGAATTGCGGCCGATGTCCAGGACCGTGTGGCAATCGCCGCTGCGAGAGTGAGAAGGGAACTGCCGAAATAGAGGGGATTGCGGGTGTATGCGTATGGCCCGGTAACTGTGAGAACTTCTTGCTTGTGAAGATGCCCGGCGGCGCCGGCACGGATGAATAGGCCGAGCAAGCCAATGAGTGCTCCCCAACGAATACTGCGGGGGGTTGGCCGCGCGAACCACAAGACGAGAATGGCGCAGGGATAACTGAGCCGAACGCGCCAGCGGGCAAAGAAAGCACTCGCGGCCTTCACGCAGGAACTCCAAGACGGCTGCGGACCGCGACGAAAACTTCGGGCACCTGGATTTGGAGCATCGAAGAGTGCGTTTGATCGCTGCGGCTATACTTGGTGACAACGTTCGGCGCGCGCAAAACGATGTCGTCTGTGCGATATGGACCATTGCGCGCAGGGTCCGTGGGGCCAAAGAGAGCGACAGCCGGAGCGCCGAGAGCGATCGCTAGATGAAGTGGGCCGGTGTCGCCGCCGACTATGCACGACGCATTGCGTAGGAGAGCCATGAGCGGACCAAGCGGACCATTGTAAGGGACAGGTTCGGCGTCACCGCTGCATTCACGGACGGCCAGGGCGAGGTCCTCTTCGCCGGGACCATAGTTCACGACGCAGCGGATGCCGATGGAGTTACGAATCAACTGGCTAAGTTGGCCGAATCGTTCGGGCGGCCAGCATTTTGACCGCCAGCCACCACCAGGACTTAAAACGACATAACGATCCAGGCCGAGCTTTTGCAGATAGTCACGAATACCGCAGTCGTCCACTTGGGGGACGCGTAATTTAAGAGGCGCGACGGGGCTGTGTGCTCCGGCCTGTAGGGATAATTCTCCGTTCTGGTCGGCAATGTGGATCGCAGAGCAACGAACCTTATCAGTATAGAGGAGCGGAACACCAAATTCGCGAACGGTTTCCTGGGAGAAACCAATTCTGGGCCTGATGCCTCCGAAGAAAGGCAGTGCCGCAGATTTCCAGAGGCCTTGATAGTCAATCGCGGCGTTCCAATGAGCGCTCCGCAGATCGTCGATCGTCTTGCGCAATGAAGAAAAGGAACGGGTTTCCGTTGTCCACACTTGTGAAGCCAGTGTGCTGCTTTCGACTAAAGGTTTCCAGCGTGGATGCGTGAGCCAGACGATTTCCGCATTCGGAAAAGTTTCCCGCAACCCGGAGACTGCGGGAAAGGTGTGCACGATATCGCCAAGAGAGCCGAGGCGGACAACCAAGAGGCGCGGCTCAGGCATGCGGCGCCTTGCGAACGGACTCCAGGAGATCGCGAGTGGAATGATCTTTGGGATCGCCGACAATGGCAACCTTAATGCCGAGGCGTGCAGCCATGGCGCGCTCTGGCACCGTTTCAGCTGTGTAGTCCGTGCCTTTGGCGTGAATGTCGGGTCGAAGATCTTCGAGCAGAGATTCGACGCTCGGTTCGCTAAAGAGTAGAACGTAATCGACGAGACGGAGCGCGGCGACCAGTAGCGCACGGGCGTTTTCATCGAGGATGGGGCGGCCCTGACCTTTTAGGTCGCAGACGCTTGAGTCCGAATTGACGCCCACGACGAGGATGTCGCCTTCATGGCGCGCGGCTTCGAGGTAACGAACGTGTCCGACGTGCAGCGTGTCAAAGCAGCCGTTTGCAAAGACGATGCGTTGGGCGCGATTCTTGTGTTCCGCCAACTTGCCGCGAAGACTTTCGCGCGTGACGATTTTGGATTCCGCGCGGCGCATAGGCTAGGATGAGGCTCCGCCAGCCTGTTGGCGAATGGCAGCGAGAAGCTCATCGCGCGTAACAGTGGCGGTGCCGCGCTTCATGACAACGAGGCCACCAGCGATGTTGGCGAGGTGCGCGGCTTCGAGAGGAGAAGCGCCGCAGGCGAGCGCGAGTGTGTAGGCGGCAAGGACCGTGTCCCCCGCGCCTGTGACGTCGACCGCCTGATCCCTGCCGTAAACAGAGATTTGCGTCTGGCGGCCTCCAGGCTCGAAGAGCGCCATACCATGGCGTCCGCGCGTGACGAGGAGGGCGCGGAGCCTCATTTCGGCGAGCGTGGCGGCTCCACACCGCGTCAACTCGGAAAGATTCTGGCCGATGGAAACGTGATAAAGAGTTTCAAGCTCCGCTTCGTTGGGAGTGGCCGATGTGATGCCGGCCTTGGCGTAAGCGTGAAGATCGTGCCGCGCATCGAGCGTGACCGGCGGCGCGTTTTTCTGTTCCGAGATCGCTTGGCGCACCAGAGCCGGGGCGGCGACGCCAAACCCGTAATCGGAGACCGCGAGGGCATCCGCGGAACGAAGCTTCGCTCGCAACTTGGCCTGAAGTTTTTTGTGCACCGCTTCTGGTATTGCAGAATGCGGCTCGCGATCGACGCGGAGAACTTGCTGGCCAACGGTGTGGGCCCACCCGGCGAGCATGCGGGTTTTTGTCGGAGTCGTCCAGCCCTTTGCGCGGAGGATGCCGGAAACGTCGACGCGATGGCCGCGGAAATAGGCAATGAGCGCATCTCCAGCCGGATCGTCACCGACGACGCTTATGGGAAAGACGTGAGTACCAAGGGCCGCAAAATTGTTGGCGGCATTGGCGCCGCCTCCTGGAACGAGCTGAGTTTCACGATGGCGCAGGATCAGCACAGGGGCTTCACGGGAGACGCGTGAAATTTCGCCGTACTGAAATTCATCAGCGACGAAATCACCGAAAAGAACGACCGTTTTTGAGGAGAATTGCTCGCAATAGTCCGCAAGAGCGAGGAGATCGACGGACGATGACGGCGCTTTCTTTCTGGCGATGCGCTTCATTTCGTTGCCCTCAAGATCCAATGAACCGCGTCGGCGAGGTCGGCGGCGACAAAATCAGGTTGAAGCTGCCACTTTGGGGCGTTCCAGAGATGCTCGCCTTCGCCGTAGCCAGTCCGCACGAGGATACTGCACGCGCCTGCGCGGCGAGCAAGTTCGATGTCGCCGTGACGATCGCCGACGACGAAGGAGCTAAGCAAGTCGATGGCGTGCTCCCGTGCGGCGCGGTCAAGCATGCCTGTCTTTGGCTTGCGGCAGTCGCAGCCGTCGGCCGACGTGTGCGGGCAGTAGTATACGGCGTCGAGATGTGCGCCGGCGGCTTCGAGTTGCTGGGTCATGAGTTCATGAATCGTGTGCACAAGCGATTCCGGAAAATAGCCGCGGCCGACACCGGATTGATTTGTTACGACAATTACGGGCAATCGGGCTTCGTTCAGGCGGCGAATAGCATCCGCTACGTGTGGCAAGATACGAAATCGGCTGACGTGATTCAAGTAGCCGACTTCTTCGGCGATGGTGCCGTCGCGGTCGAGAAAAACCGCGGAACGGAGCGCGCTAGTGTCAGGCAGGGCGCACCTCCACCGACGAAATCCAGTGGCGTGCGGCGGCTTCGACAGCCTGGGGAGTAACGTGAGCCATGCAGCGGTGATCCGTGGGGCAACGGCGGAGAAAGCAAGGGCTACAGTATGGTTTTTCTTGAACGATGCTGCAACGAGGTGTCACGGGTGCAGTGCCGAATGGATCGGTAGGTCCAAAGACAGCCACGACGGGGAGGCCGACTGCTGCGGCCACGTGCATCGCACCGGAGTCGTTGCCAATGAAGAGATGGCATTGCGAAAGCAGCGCTGGTAAATCGTCGATGGCTGTTTTTCCGGTGAGATCAATCGGGGGGAGACGCATGCCTGCGGCGATAGCCGACGAGACTGGAACTTCAGTGGGCGTGCCGAAAAGAATCACATCCACTTTTGCCCGCGCCTCCTTCACCTGAAGACGACTCGCTAGTTCGGCAAAGCGGTCCGGCGGCCAACATTTGGCTGAGCCATACGAAGCGCCTGCGCCGATGGCGATGCGTAAGCTCTCGCGTCTCACGCCGTTGGAAAGAAGAAAGGCTTCGGCGAGTTGACGATTCTCTTCGCGAACATTGAGACTTATGAGCGGTTCGCTCGGCAGAGAATCCAGCCAGCCAGCGCGGCGAAGTAGCTCCAGATAGTAATACTGCTCATGGGGGGGGATCTCCCCGGATTTGGGAACTGGCACTGCCTTTGTGAGGAAAAGGCTGCGGCCATCTCGCGCATATCCTATCCGCTCTGGAATTCCGGCGCGCCATGCAAGCCAAGCAGCCTCGAACGCATTCTGGAGCAAGAGAGCTACATCGAATTTCTGCGCACGAAGTTCGCCCTCCACGTTGCGCTTAGAATCCAGATGAACCATGCTGTCGCAGAGTTGTTGATCCTTGTAGAGGAAGGCGACATAGGGCCGGGCAAGAATCGTGATATCTGCTTGCGGGAACTGGGCGCGCACGACGCGGAGAGCGGGAAGCGCCATGATAGCGTCGCCGACCCAGTTGGTGGCGCGGATGAGGATTTTCACGCCGTCGCTCCGTGAGGCGGGCACAGCTTTCGTTCTACAGCGGCGAGGAATTCGCGCTCCGCCCTAATTGCGAAATCGATCACGGCGACGAAGATTGGGAACATCGCAGTGTCCATTCCCGCCAGATTCTCCGCATCTTTTTCCGTGGTTACAAATGCGATGGCGCCCGCGCTTTGAGCGGACTTTTCCAACCGTCGAAGATCGCCTTCTGTATATAGATGATGATCTCGGAAGACGCTTTGCCCCGCAACGGGAACTTGCCACCGGCTCAGATCACTAAAGAAGGCCTGGGGATTGCCAATACCGCAGAATGCAAAGAACGGTCCGTGGCTGATTTCGCTCAGACAATGAAGATCAGCAGATCCACTATGACGACGAAAACCCAGCAAGCGCGTTTCCGCGTAGAAGATAGAATATTTGTGAGAGTCGCCTGCCTCGATGTCCGGGCGCCCGATCTTGCGCGTCACCACGAGGATGTCTGCACGGTGGCACGCGGAGGTCGGTTCGCGGAGGACTCCGGAGGGGAGCAGCCACTCGTCGTTAAGTTTGCGCGAACCGTCGAGCATCACAATGTCAATATCACGCGCGAGCGGAAAGTGCTGGAAACCATCGTCGAGAAGGAACACGTCGACCGGTTGCTGCTGTTCGATACGCTGACCTTGGGCAAAACGATCTTTGCCGACGCCAAACGTGACGCGGCCCAGCAGACGGTGCTTCATGAGTTCGATTTCATCGCTTGTGCCTCCAGAGCCGTGATAGCCACGGCTCAGAATTGCGACGCGCTTTCCTTCGGCCAGAAATGTTTCTGCAAGCCACAAGACCATGGGCGTCTTACCAGTGCCGCCAACCGTCAAATTGCCGACGCTAATCACCTTGCCGCGCAGTCGCCGCTGCTTCAACCAGCCTTGCCTATAGAGCCAAGCACGAGCGCGGACGTAACCGCCATACACGGCTGAAAGCGGCCACAGCAGGATTCGCACCAGCGGCGGAAGGTTCATCCCATCTCTCGCTGAGCGCCTTCGAGGTGCCGAGCGATCTCCGAGATGGCACGATCGGTAGCACCGCGGCTACTTTCGACAAGGTTGCGCGCAGTCTCGCCCATGCGCGTCGCCCGCTCGGGATCGCGCAGGAACTCGATCCAGGCGACGCCAGCGTCCTCGGGGCTCTCCACCTGAACAGCGGCTCCGGCCGAAGTGAACCGCTGCGCAATTTCCGCGAAGTTCTCCATCGATGGCCCGAATACGGGAATTTTCCCGAACGCCGCGGGCTCCAGGATGTTGTGCCCGCCGCTCGGAACCAACGAACCGCCAACGAAAGCGCCGTCGGCCACGCGGTAAAGCGATGACAACTCGCCGATGGTATCGAGCAGAATCACGGTCACGTCATCCGGGATAGAAAACTCGCCGGAGCTGGCGCTGGCGCCATTTTGTGAAGGTCCAGGAACGGGCAGTTGCGAGCGGCGAATAAATTTGCGGTGAGACTCATCAATGAACTCAGCGGCAGACTCAAAGCACTCCGGCTTGCGCGGAGCCAGTACCAAAAGCGCCCTGCGGTGTTCCCCTTGTAGCGTGCCGAAAGCGATCAGCGCGAGGGGCTCTTCGGTCGCGACGACACTGCCTGCGACGATGACCGGCGAGCGGCCACCGCGGTGCGCTTCCGTCGCGAGCCACCGCGAGATTGGCGTCTCCGCGGGAAGCTCCAAGTCGTATTTCAAGTTGCCGCTGACTTGCACTCTCTCCGCTGGTGCGCCCAGGTCGCGAATTCTCTCTGCGTCCTTCTCGCTCTGCATCAAAAAAGCAGAGGCATCCGCAAGAGATCGCTTGAGAAACGGCCGTAGGAAAAATCCAAAAACGCCCAGGTATCGTTGATAGCGAGTGAAGGAACGGTCCGATATACGCCCGCTGACAAACACGACGGGAACTCCGCCGCGCCGCGCCTCGCGAAGAAAGTTGGGCCAGATTTCCGTCTCGAGAACAATCACGATAGAGGGCCGGACCGCGCGCAAAACGCGGCGAACGCAAAACGCCCAATCCAAAGGAAAATAGAAAATCGCATCGGCAAAAGGCATGCGCTCGCGCGCTAGCGCCTGGCCGGTCAAAGTGGTTGTGGAAACGACGAGTGGCCGGTTTGGATAAGCGTGCTTCAATCGACGCGCAAGCGTAATACAGGAAAGCGCTTCGCCAACGGAAACCGCATGAATCCAGATTGCTCCAAGACGCTTTTCGGGGAGTTTGCTGAGCGTTGGAAACGAAAATCCGAGCCGTTGGCCGAGATTTGAAAAATACTTCCCATGGCGCAATCCCTGCACAAGCCAATACGGCGTGAGCAGAAGGGCGGCGAAGCCCATAAGCAGGCTATAAACAGAATGCACTAAACGTGGCTCCGGTCTCTCTCCCACACCACAATGAAAAGGCGGTGCGGGCAACCCTGCACTTCCCCCAGGAATCGAAGGCGTCGAGATGAGAAAGGACTATTATAACCCGATGCGAAACCTAGCGATTATAGTTCCCTTTCTTGCCACAACACTCTTTTCTGAGGGACCTGTGGCCCAACAGGCGCAAACCACGATGAAAGCGGCAGCCCTCGAATCCCACGAAGGCGTGACGATCTCCGCGCAGCCGTGGACGGATCCGGCAAGTTACAAAGCGAAGTTCCCAAAGAAGTCGCCGCTGGCCGCGGGCATCGTGGCCATCGACACGATCATCCGCAACGATTCGGACGACAGCATGAAGGTGGACCTCGACCAAATTCGCTTGAATGTCACCGTGTCCGAGGACAATCGCCAAGCGCTGCACTCCTTGACGGCCGACGACGTCGCCGACGTGGCAATCGAATCAAAGAAAAAAGATCCAACGGCGACGCATAGATCTCCCATTCCGATTCCCACCGGACCAAAAACGGGCCGCGACAAGCACTGGGTGGAGATGCAAAAGGCTGCGGCCGATGCCGCAGTTGCCAGCAGCATTGTGGCGCCCCATCGTTCCGTGCAAGGACTTCTCTATTTCGATTTGCAGGGACAACTCGATCTGCTCAGTACCGCGCACCTCTACATCCCCAACGTGACGGCATTGGAGAAGAATCATCCCCTGGTGTATTTCGAGATTGACCTGAGCCGATAGGCCGGTGCACAAACCCGGGCTGCGATGCTTTTGTGACTAGTTCCTCGGCGATGCATTTCCGCAAATGCTGCCGAAAAATCCGTTAATTTGCGCGCGTGCGCTCAGTCGGATACCATCACAAGGCAGAGAATCTTCGACCACTGCGGATAAATGTTGAATCTCCTCGACGAACTGAATCCGGAACAGCGCCTTGCGGCAGAGACAGTGGACGGGCCCGTGCTCATTCTTGCTGGAGCCGGAACCGGCAAGACGCGCGCGATTACCTTCCGCATGGCCAATTTGATTTCCAAGGGCGTGCCTGCTGAAGCGATTCTCGCCGTCACTTTCACCAACAAAGCCGCGGAGGAAATGCGGACGCGAGTTTCCGATTTGCTGCTTCGCTCTGGAATTCCCCCAGCGCAGCCGTGGCTCTCGACGTTTCACTCGCTCTGTGCGCGGCTTCTGCGGCGCGAAGCGCCCAGCGCTGGTTTGCCGCGGGATTTCGCCATTTACGATGACGACGATCAACTCGCTGCCGTGAAGCTGGCGATGACCAAGCTGGCGATTGATGATGACAGCCTTACGCCGCGGAATATCCTCAGCAGCATCAGCCACGCCAAGAATCACGGAAAGACGCCAGAGATGATGCGCGGCGAGGCCATCAGCCAAGACGGTCGGCGCACCGCCGATATTTTTACGGCCTACGAAAAGCTTCTGCATCAGAGCAATGCCGTTGATTTTGACGATCTTCTCCTGCGCTCCGTGCGCTTGCTTCGAGAAGTCTCCGCCGTGCGCGAAAAATGGCAGGCCCGTTTTCAGTACATCCACGTCGACGAGTACCAGGATACGAATCGCGTACAGTACGATTTGCTGCGGCTATTGACTGGGCCCAAGCACAACTTGTGCGTCGTCGGCGATGAGGACCAGTCGATCTACCGTTGGCGCGGCGCGGATGTTTCTATTTTGCTGAGCTTTTCGCGAGACTTTCCCGGCGCGCGCGTCGTGAAACTCGAACGGAACTATCGTTCCACGCAGAATATTCTCGATGCGGCAGGCGCAGTGGTTGCGAACAACCCGGAAAGGCTGGGCAAATCGCTGAGCGCGGCGAAAGGCGGGGGCGCGAACCTTCGCTATTTTGAAGCGCGAGATCCCCAGTCGGAAGCGGAATTTGTCGCGGGAGAACTGGAACGAATCTTGAACGACGACTCCGCACAGACGTGCGCTGTTGAGTACCGCACAAATTTTCAGTCACGTGCATTTGAAGAAGTTTTTCGTCGTCGCGGGCTGCGCTACAAATTGGTCGGAGGATTTAGCTTCTACAATCGCGCCGAGGTCAAGGATGCGCTGGCCTACGTGCGTCTGGCGATGCACCCGGAAGACGATATTTCGTTGTTGCGTGTGCTGAATGTGCCACCGCGCGGCATCGGCAAAACTACGGTCGGCTCCGTGCGGGAGATGGCGCGTGTGGACGGGACCCCACTCTGGATAGCCATTGAGAAATTCGTGTCCGGAGCGACGGCTGGCCGCGCCGTGACGCCCCTGCGTTCGTTTCAGGAGCTGATTGCCAAATTGCAAGAATCGTTGGCCACCAAGGAACCAGCCGAGTTTCTTCGCAGTGTCCTCGAAGAAAGCGGCTACATCGACATGCTGAAGGATCGCAACACGCCGGAAGACGTCGCGCGCCTGGAGAATCTCGAAGAACTTACTCGCGCGGTTGCCGAAAGCATGGAAGCGGGCGAAGAGTTCACGGACTTTTTGGACGCTGCCGCTCTGGTGAGCGACGCGGACTCCTTCGAAGACAAGCCTGGCGTGACGCTCATTACGCTGCATAGCACCAAGGGACTGGAGTTTGATCATGTCTTCCTGACTGGCATGGAAGAAGGCATTTGCCCGCATGGCCGCTCTCTGAACGAAGAGAAGGGAATCGAGGAAGAGCGGCGCCTCGTCTACGTCGGCATGACGCGGGCCCGTACCTCGCTGACGCTCACGCGGGCCGTCTACCGCCGCATTTTCGGCAATGAGCAACAATTGCGCGCGTCCTTGCCCTCGCGCTTCCTCGCAGAAATTCCTAGCGAGCTTGTGGAAACTGTCCGCGGCTCACTGGCGGAAATCGGCGAAAAGCGGCGTTATGAACCCGATCCCGAATATTCCTACTCGGCCGACGAGTTTCTGCGGCGGGTCCGCGGCAAACCGGAACACGCCGTGGCAGCACCCAAGCCGGCACGCGCCGTAAGCTCGTTTGGCAGGCCAGCAATAAAACGCGGCGCTAATGCCGATCCCATGCTTGGCCGCAAGGTTCGCCATGCGACCTATGGAGTCGGAACCGTCGTCGGCGTCGAAGGTGACGAAGAAGACCGCCGCGTCTCCGTCAGTTTTCCTGGCCGGGGAACAAAGAAATTCATCGAGCGCTACGCACAGCTCGAACCGGCCTGAACTCGTTAAAGCGATGATAAACGGCTCGCCACACTTTGTTGCGAAACGCGGCATCTCAGGGTAGATTGAGCGAGACAATTCCCTGAACGGCATATCCGGTATTCCAGGCTTCCGGCTTGCCCGGACGCGATCGGAGAGCATGGGTGGGATCACATCTCCTGCGCTGCAAGAGTATCGACCAACTCCTGTCGGACTCGGAAAACCAGGAAACGCGACTAAAGAAATCTCTCGGATGGCTCAGCCTGACATCGCTCGGCATTGGCGCGGTGATAGGCTCTGGAATTTTCACCGTCATCGGCACGGCGATCGCCGGCCAGAAGATGCAGGCCAGTTCCATCCTGAACGCTCCCCTTCTGGAATACCTGATCTACCATTCGCCTTCATTCGGAAGGCCAGGCGCCGGCCCAGCGATTGCGCTGTCCTTCGTTTTGGTTGCCATCGTCTGCGGATTCGCCTCTGTGTGTTACGCGGAACTCGCAGCTATGATCCCGATTGCAGGCAGCGCTTACACCTACACTTACGCCACTATGGGCGAGCTCGTCGCGTGGATCATCGGCTGGGACCTAATCCTGGAATATGCGGTCAGCAACATGGCCGTGAGCGTTGGTTTCTCCGCGCATATGGTGGACCTGCTCGATTGGTTTGGGGTGCATCCAAATCCGCGCTGGATCGTTCCGGCGTACCTGCCAAGCGGTTTGGCCGATTTGCAAGGGAACACGCTTTACGCGCCGGGCTGGCACTTCGGCTTCAACTGGCCGGCATTCATCATTGTAATGTTGCTCACCGTCATTCTGGTCCGCGGGATCCGCGAGTCCGCGGAAGCCAACAATGTTATGGTGTTTTTGAAGATCGTGGCCATTCTCGTTTTCATAACCTTCGCCATGCGCTTCATTCATCCTGCCAATTGGCATCCCTTCGCGCCGAACGGCTGGCCGGGAATTTTAACGGGCGGCTCCATCGTTTTCTTCACCTACATCGGATTTGATTCTGTCTCCACGGCGGCGGAGGAATGCAGAAATCCGCAGCGCGACCTGCCGATCGGCATCATCGCCACGCTCGTGATTTGTACGCTCCTCTATATCGGCGTCGTCGTTGTGCTGACCGGGCTTGTGCCCTACCAAACTTTGCTGGATGACGCCGCTCCCGTTGTCAACACGATGAAGAAATTGCATTTCGGCGGTGTACGGCTCGTCGTTCTGATCGGCGCTCTGATGGGCATGATCTCATCGCTCCTCGTCTTCCAACTCGGGCAAGCCCGAGTTTGGTTTGCGATGTCCCGCGATGGTTTGTTGCCGCGAATTTT
>Ga0070735_10004536_pt1 | contig 11690 bp, 11 predicted proteins | sample Coa_R1_FD_66443 | JGI IMG/M metagenome (GOLD analysis project Ga0070735, IMG submission 66443) | Surface soil microbial communities from Centralia Pennsylvania, which are recovering from an underground coalmine fire - Coalmine... | ecosystem: Environmental > Terrestrial > Soil > Unclassified ... | reverse complement strand
AACAAGATCATCTACCAGACCGCCCGCACCCAGCCCCAATGCGAAGGCATGGGAACCACGGTGGTGGCGGCGCTGTTCTTCGACAACAAAGTGACGATCGCCCACGTCGGCGACTCTCGCCTGTACCGTCAGCGGGGTGACAAGCTCGAGCAGGTCACCATGGACCACTCGCTCCTGCAGGAGCTGGTCGACCGCGGCTTTTACTCGGCCGAGGAGGCGCAGCGGGCGGCCAACAAGAACTACGTGACGCGGGCGCTCGGAGTCGAGCCCCAGGTGGACGTGGAGATCCAGGAATACCCCGTGAGCCGGGGCGAGTTCTTCATCCTGTGCTCCGACGGCTTATCGGATATGGTCGAGGATGAAGATATCCATTTAACCATAAACACCTTTAGTGCTAATCTGGATACGGTCGCCAAACAATTGATTCAACTGGCTAATGACAACGGGGGCCGGGACAACATCTCGGTGGTGATGGCTCATATCACCGACCCATTCCCGGCTCGCACGAAGATTTTCGACAAGATCCTGAGTTGGTTCGGCTGAAACACCGCGATAGGGGCTAGCAATGGCAAGGTTGGTCTTGAGCCTGGACGGCCAGGTGATGGCGGAATACAACATGAACAAGGAGCGGTACACCATTGGCCGGCTCCCTGACAATGACATCCGCATCGACAACGCTGCCGTCAGCGGTCACCACTCGCTGATCATCAATATCCTCAACGACTCGTTCCTCGAGGATCTGAACAGCACCAATGGCACTTACGTCAACGGCAAGCTGATCAAGAAGCATGCCCTGCAGCATGGCGATGTGATCACGGTCGGGCACCACCAGCTGCGCTTCGTCGAGGACGACGAGGCACAGGATGAGTTTGAGAAGACCATGGTGATCCAGCCCTCCGCGCGTCCCGTGGAGAAGGTGCGCGTCGCCACCGAAGGGGCCGACAAGGTCTCCACGGCACTGAGCGCCACCGGTCGCTCGCGTGCGCTCGCCGACGGCGCGGCCGCGGTCAAGAAGGCGAAGCTACAGGTGCTCTCGGGTGCCTTTGCCGGCCGCGAGGTCGAGCTCAGCAAGGCGCTCACCACCCTCGGTCGCCCGGGCGTGCAGGTCGCGGCGATCACACGGAGAGCCGAGGCCTACTACATCGTGCACGTCGACAGCGGCAAGGAAGGGGATTTCCCCCTGCTCAACGGCACGCCGATCGGCGCCCAGGCCACCAAGCTCAATGACAACGACGTCATTCAGCTCGCCGGCGTGAAGATGGGGTTCTTCCTTAATTAATTGGCCGAAATCGCCTTCGGCAATTTCGGCAGACATTACTTCGTTGGCCGCGGGCAAAAGGTGGTCCCGGCCGCGTAGCGGCCGCACGAGTCCTCACGACTCAGGTAATCGCAGACGTGGGGCGCGGGGAAGCCGGGATAGGTAATCATCCCGTCCTCGATGAGGTGGCTCAGATCGATGAGCATCAGCGCAGCTCGAGCGGCACCCGCTGGCTCACGCTGCAGAGGAGCTCGTACGGGATCGTCCCGGCATGGCGCGCGATCTCCTCCACCGGAAGCCCCGGACCCCAGAGCACGGCGGCCGTCCCCACATGAACCTCGGGATGCCCGGTGACGTCCACCGCGATCATGTCCATGGAGACCCGCCCGACGAGCGGCGCGCGCATCCCGGCGACCAGCACCGGCGTGCCGCCAGGGAGGCCGCGCGGCAGCCCGTCACCATAGCCGGCGGCGATGATCGCGACGCGCGAATCGCGGGGTGCCCGCCACGCGGCACCGTAGCCGACGGTCTCGCCCGTCGACACGCGGCGTACCGCAATGACCGAGGACTCGAGGCTCATCACCGGGGTGAGTCCGAGCTGCGCGGCGGAGCTGTCGGCGAAGGGCGAGGCTCCGTAGAGCGCCAGTCCCGGGCGCACCCAGTCGCCCGCGACCGTAGCGCTGCCGAAGATGCCGGCGGAGTTGGCAATGCTGACCGCGTAGTCGAGCCCGCGAGTCGCCTCGCGAAAGCGCGCGAGCTGCTCCTGGGTCATGCGGTCATCGCGCTCATCGGCACACGCCAGGTGCGTCAGCAGGCGGACCTCGAGCGGCGGGGTCTGCAGGCGCTGCACGCGCTCGAGAGCGGACGCGAACTCCTGCGGCGGAAAGCCGAGCCGGTTCATGCCGGTGTCTATCTTGATCCACAGCACGAAGCGGTGCGAGCCGGTCATCTCCTCGAGAAGCTCGACCTGCAGGGCATCGTGAACCACGAGATCGAAGCCGTGGCGCGCGGCCTCGAGCAGCTGCTCGGCCGTGAAGATCCCTTCGAGCAGGACGATGGGCTGTGTGATGCCCGCCGCACGCAGCGCGAGGCCCTCCTCGAGGCGCGCGACGGCGAAGGCATCGGCGTCGGGGAGCGAGAGAGCGGTCGGCACCAGGCCATGACCGTAGGCGTTGGCTTTCACCACTGCCATGACGCGCGCGCGGCGCACGCGCTCGCGGATGGTGGTGAGGTTGTCGCGCAGCGCTCGCGGTTCGATGACGGCCCGGATCAGCCGGCTCACCGCAGTACGCCCTCCGCGTAGGAGTCGGGCGCGTAGTTTTCGAAGCGGGTGTACTGCCCCTGGAAGGTGAGGAGGAAGTGAGTGGTCTCGCCGTTGCGGTGCTTGACGAGATCGATCTCGGCGACACCCTTCTTGGTCGTGTTCCTGTCGTAGACCTCCTCACGATAGATGAGGAGAATCATGTCAGCCTCTTGTTCAATTGATCCAGATTCTCTCAAGTCTGACATCACCGGTTTCTTGTGCTCGCGCTGCTCCACGGCGCGGTTCAATTGCGAGAGCGCGATCACGGGAACCTGTAGTTCCTTTGCGAGCGTCTTTAGTCCTCGCGAAATCTCGCCGATCTCCGTGGCGCGATTCTCCTGCGTTCCAGGCACCTGCATCAGCTGCAGGTAGTCGACCACGATGAGATTCAAGCCGTGCTCGCGCTTGATGCGCCGGGCACGGGCGCGCAGCTCAGTGGGATTCAGCGCCGGCGTCTCGTCGACGAAGATCTTCGCTTCCGAGAGCTGGCTGGTTGCGCCTGTTATGCGCACCCAATCCTCATCCGAAATGCGCCCACTGCGCAGGCTGGCGAGCGGCACTCTGCCGATCGACGAGAGCATGCGGGTGATCAACTGCTCAGAGGGCATTTCCAGGCTGAACACAGCGACCGAGGCGCGCGTGTCGGGGTCGACTGCCGCATTCTCTGCCATGTTGATGGCGAGTGTCGTCTTCCCCATCGAGGGGCGGCCGGCAATGATCACCAGGTCGCCGGGGCGAAGTCCGCCGGTAACCTTGTCGAATTGGGTGAAGCCGGTCCCAAGGCCACGAAGCTTGTCTGGATTGGAATGCCACGCGTCGATCTGATCGATGACCGGGGGCAGCAGCTCGCGCACCGGGCGCGCACCTTCGCGGCCGCGGAACGACCCATCGGCGATCTCGAACACGCGCTGCTCTGCGCGATCGACCAGGTCGCGAACGCTAGTGCCGTCGTTGTTGTATACAGAGGCGGCGATCTGCGTACCGGCCTGGATCAGCTGCCGCAGCAGCGAGCGCTCGCGCACGATCTGCGCGTAGGCGCGCACGTTGGCGGCGGTCGGGGTATCGCGCGCGACGGAGCTTAGGTAGGCGAGGCCGCCTGCCTTATCCAGCTCCCCGGCGCGCTCGAGGCAGCCCGAGACCGTTACGGCATCGCAAGGCTTGCCCTCACCGGCAACGGCAGCGATGGCGGCGAAAATAAGCTGGTGGTCGGGGCGATAAAAATCCTCCTGCCGCACAACGTCCGCCACCTGGTCCCAGGCACCCGGATTGATGAGCAGGCCGCCGATCACCGCCTGCTCCGCCTCCACCGAGTGCGGCGGCGTGGGCGCGTCAATCAGTGCGACCGAGCCCGAATCACGCGCTTTGGCGGAACCGGCCACCGGCGAGCCTGAGGCTACTCTTCGGCGACGATGGCTACCGCGAGGGGGACATCCACGTCGGCGTGCAGGTGCAGACTGACGAGGTGCTCACCGATCGTGCGCAGCGGCCCGGTCGGCAGTCGCACTTCGCTGCGCTCGACCGTAAAGCCCGCCTTGCTGCAGGCTTCGGCGATGTCGGCGGTGCCGATCGATCCAAAGAGCTTGCCTTCGGTGCCGGCCTTGGCGGAAATCGTGAGCTTGAAGTCCTTCATGGCCTCGGCGCGCTCGCCGGCGGAGGTGAGCTGGGCACGGGCTGCGGCTTCGAGCTCCGCGCGGCGCGCCTCGAAGCGCGCGACGTTCTCGGGCGTCGCCAGAGTGGCCTTGCCCTGCGGCAGGAGGAAATTACGCCCGTAGCCGGAGCGCACTTTGACGCGATCGCCGATGTTGCCGAGATTGGCAACCTTCTGCAAAAGAATGACTTGCATCGCAGGCGTCCTCAGTGCTGATCGGTGTACGGCAGGAGCGCCAGGAAACGCGCGCGCTTGATCGCTACCGCGAGCTGCCGCTGGTAGAACGACTTCGTTCCCGTGATGCGGCTCGGAACGATCTTGCCCGTCTCGGTGACGTACGCCTTGAGAGTGGCGAGATCCTTGTAATCGATCGACTTCACCCCTTCGGCGGTGAAGCGGCAGAATTTCTTACGGCGGGAGAAGCGGCTGCCGCCGCCGCCACCACCACCACCACCACCGTGTCCTCTGGACATTGCCATGGCTGAATCCTCGAATTCGGTGCAGTTTACTGTGCTTTGACCTGAGCGGTGTGCGCCATTCAGGCGCTGTCCGCCGCGGAATTCTCATCGTCCTCGGCGCTCACCGGGGACTCTTCGCGGACGCGCTCGCGGCGCTTGCCGCCGCCCTCGCCCTCCTCATCCGCGGCCTTCGCCATCGGCGAGGCCTCGGTCACGGCGGCATCCATGCTCACGACCAGGTGACGCAGCACCGCGTCACTGAAGCGGAAGGCTCCGGTCAGCTCATCCAGCGTCTTCTGGTCCGTCTCGATGTTCATCAGGACATAGTGAGCCTTGTGCACCTTGGCGAGCGGGTAGGCGAGCTGACGCCGGCCCCAGTCCTCCAGGCGGTGCACACGGCCGCTGCCCGCGGCGATCATGCCCTTGTAGCGCTCGATCATGGCGGGCACCTGCTCGCTCTGATCGGGATGCACCAGGAATACGATTTCGTAATGCCTCATCTTTAGTCTCCCTATGGGTTGAGCCGCCCGGACTTAAGGCTTGGAGCCGGTGCGGCAAGGAGTAAGCGCCGTCGTCGGCGCCCCTTTGGATCAAAAGGGGCGCGAAGCATACTGAAATGGTCCCCGCGCTGCAATGCCGGAATTGCCCCGCGCACTTGGGAATCAATGACTTGAGGCGCAGGTCAGCCGCCGAGGCGCTCTCGCACCTGTCGCCAGGCGAGCTCCGCGGTCTCGCGCGCCCGCTCGCCGGCCTCATGGGCGTGCCGGCTCGCGGCTGTCCCTTCGAGGGCGCGCCGCATGATGCCCTGGCGGATGCAGGCGATACGAAAGAGGTTGTAGGCCATGCAGAACTCCCACACGCGCGGCTCGATCGGTGCGCGCCCCGTGCGCGTGCAGTAGGCGGCGATGTACTCCGCCTCCGACGGGATGCCGAGAGCGCCGAGGCCGACGTCCTTGAGTCCCGGGATCTCGCCGGCGCCGACCCGCCAGAGCATGACGTGGTAGGAGAGGTCCGCCAGCGGATGCCCGAGCGTCGAGAGCTCCCAGTCGACCACCGCGAGCATGCGCGGCTCGAGGGGCGCGAAGATCAGGTTGTCGATCCGATAGTCACCGTGCACCAGCACCGTCTCGTCACCGGGGGGAATATTGGCGGGAAGCCATTCGAGCAGCCGCTCCATCGCTTCGATGGGCTGAGTCTCCGAGGCGCGGTACTGCTTGCTCCAGCGGGCGATCTGACGGGCGAAATAGTTGCCGGGCTTGCCGTAGTCGGCTAACCCTAGGCGCACGAAGTCGAGGCTGTGCAGCGCCGCCAGCACGCGGTTCATCTCATCGTAGATCGCGGCGCGCTCTGCAGGACTCATTCCGGGAAGACGCGGATCCCAGAAGTTGCGGCCGCCCACATAGCCCATCACATAAAACATCGTGCCGATGACCGACTCATCCGTACAGAGGAGCAGCGGCTGCGCGACCGGCACGCCCTGCCCGTGCAGCGCCTGTGTGACGCGAAATTCCCGGTCGACCGCATGCGCCGAGGGCAGGAGCTGTCCGGCGGGCTTGCGGCGCAGCACATAACGGGTGCCATCGCCCGAGGTGAGAAGAAAAGTGGGATTCGACTGGCCGCCGCGGAACTGCTCGACCGTGAGCGGCCCCCGCAAGCCGTGAATGTGCGCAGTCAGATAACGATGGAGCGCGGCCTCATCGAAGCGCTGCCGCTCCGTAACGGGCATCGTGCCGGCGAATTCCTGTCCGTCCAAGGCCGACTCAAGAGTACTTGGCGAGCTCGAGCTTGCCGATCTGGTTGCGATGCACCTCGTCGGGGCCGTCGGCGAGACGAATGGAGCGCGCGTGCGCATAGGCGCTCGCCAGCTCGAAGTCCTCGCACAGTCCTGCGGCGCCGTGCGCCTGGATCGCCCAGTCGGTGACCTGGCAGGCGGCATCCGCTGCGGCGATCTTGATCATGGCGATATAGGCGCGCGCCTGCTTGTTGCCGACGGTGTCCATGAGCCACGCGGCCTTATAGACGAGGAGCCGCGCCTCATCGATACGGATCCGCGACTGCGCAATGCGCTCGAGCGTCACCGACTGCTCGGCGATCGGGCGGCCAAAGGCAATGCGCGACTTGACGCGCCGACACATCTTCTCGAGCGCCCGCTCGGCCACGCCGATGAGCCGCATCGCGTGGTGGATGCGACCGGGACCGAGGCGCCCCTGGGCAATCTCGAAGCCGCGCCCCTCGCCGAGGAGCAGGTTGGTCGCCGGTACGCGCACGTCGCGAAATTCGATCTCCATGTGACCGTGAGGCGCGTCGTCATAACCGAACACCGGCAGGTGGCGCAGCACCTTGATGCCGGGTGTCTCGCGCGGCACGAGAATCATCGACTGCTGCTGGTGACGCGGTGCGCTCGGGTCGGTCTTGCCCATGAAGATGAAGAGCCGACAACGCTCGCGCCCCGCGCCCGAGGTCCACCACTTGCGGCCGTTGATGAGATAGGAGTCACCCGCGCGCGCGATCGAGCTCTCGATGTTGGTGGCATCGCTCGAGGCGACACGCGGCTCGGTCATTGCGAAGGCGGAGCGTATCTTCCCCTCGAGCAGCGGCTCGAGCCACTGCCGCTTCTGCTCCGCCGTCCCATAGCGCTCCAGAGTCTCCATGTTGCCGGTGTCGGGCGCGGCGCAGTTGAACACCTCGGGCGACCACAGCACCCGCCCCATCGTCTCGCACAAGGGTGCGTACTCGAGGTTGGAAAGCCCGGCGCCGTGCGTCGAGTCGGGCAGAAAGAGGTTCCACAGTCCCGCGGCGCGCGCTTTCTTCTGCAGCTCGGCGATGAGCGGCGGCTCCTGCCAGCGATCGCCGGCATCGAGCTCGCTGCGATAGCGCTCCTCGTTCGGATAGACGTATTCGTCCATGAAGGCGCCGAGACGCCCGAGATAGTCTTTGGTCTTTGCGCTGGGTTCGAAATTCACGATGCCCCCCTTCAAGCCCGCCAGCGGCCGCGCTGGCGGGCCGCCTCGTAGAGCAGCATGCCGGCGGCGACCGAGACGTTGAGGCTCTCCACCGCGCCGAGCTGCGGCAAGCGCACCAGAAAATCGCAGTTCTGCCGCGTGAGCTGACGCAGACCCGTGCCTTCGGCGCCCAGCACCAGTACGACGGGTCCCTTGAGATCGACGCTGTCCGCGTGGCTCTCCGCGGCGGCATCCGCCCCCACCACCCAGAGCCCCGCGTCCTTGAGGAGCTTCAGAGAGCGGGACAGGTTGGTCACCGCGACGACCGGAGTGACCTCCGCGGCGCCCGCGGCCACCTTGCGCACGGCCGGTGTGACCTGCGCCGCCCGGTCGCGCGGCACGATCACGGCGAGCGCACCACAGGCGTCTGCGGTACGAAGGCATGCGCCTAAATTATGCGGGTCCTGCACGCCGTCGAGCGCCAGGAGGAGCGGCGCCGTCGCCGTGGAGAGCGCGGCGAGCAGCTCATCCTCGCTCCAGGGCGGGAGAGGCGTGATCTGCGCGGCCACCCCCTGGTGAACGACGTCACCGACGAGTCGCTTGAGCGACTGGGCGTCGATGCGCTCGACGGGTCGCTGCTGGCGCCGCGCGAGCTCCTCGATGGCGCGCACGCGGGCATCGTCGCGCTGCGCGGCGATACGCACGGCCGCCACGCGCTCGGGATGCCGCGCGAGCATGGCGCGCACCGCGTGCAGCCCGAAGATCGTCTCCGTAGGTCAGTCCTCTTCAGCCAGCGTGAGATCGATCAGGCCCTCGATGGGGTTGACGGCGGTGACCACGACCCTGATGTGACTTCCGGTGCGCAGTCGCCTGCCGCTGTGTCGGCCCCGCCATCCGTGACCGTCCTCCTCCATGACGTAGAGGTCATCACGCAGCGCATCGACGTGCAGCAGTCCGTCGACCGCTGCATCCAGAATCTGCACGAAGCAGCCGAATTCCACGACCGTCGTGATGAGTCCCCGAAACGTCTGCCCGATGCGCTCCTTCAGATAGGTGCACTTGAGGAACGTCGAGACGTAGCGGTCGGCCTCGTCGGCTCGCTTCTCGAGCCGCGAGGTGCTCTCCCCCAGCGCGCCAAGATCGCCCGCGCCGTAGCGCACTGCGGCACCGCCCTTGGCTCCGATCAGACTCTTGAGCGTGCGGTGAACGACCAGGTCGGGGTAGCGCCGGATGGGGGAAGTGAAGTGCGCGTAGTGAGTGAGCGCCAGGCCAAAGTGTCCGATGTTGGTCGGCTGATAGACGGCCTGCGGCATCGAGCGCACCACCAGGGACTCGACGAAAGCGCGCTCGGAGGCGTCCGCGACCCGGCGCGCGATCGCCTGCAGATCGCGGGTGGTCACCGTCTTCGGCAGGTGCGCGTCGATCCCGAGCGACTTGAGAGTCGCAGAGAGACGCTCGAGCTTCTCGTCCTCCGGGGACCCGTGGACTCGATAGAGCGTCGGCACGTGAGCCTTGGCGAGCTCCTCGGCGACCGCAACGTTGGCGAGCACCATGCACTCTTCGATCAGGCGGTGCGCATCGTTGCGCATGCGCAGCTCGATCCCGCGCACCCGTTCGGCGTCATCGATGACGAACTCGGCTTCGGCCGCGTCGAAATCCAGCGCCCCGCGGCGTGTGCGCGCCTTGTGGAGCGTGCGATAGACGTCCACCAGGATGAGGAGCCGCTCGGTCAGCGACCCGAGCTGCGCGCGCGCCGCCGGCCGTCCCTCGATGAGCGCCTGATTGGCGAGCGTATAGGTGAGCCGCGCAGCCGAGCGCATCACGGCGGGATAGAAGCGCGATTCCTTGAGCGCGCCGTTGCGGCTCACGACCATGTCGGCCGCAAAGCACAGCCGGTCGACGTTCGGCGCGAGCGAGCACAGGTGATCCGACAGCGCAGTCGGCAGCATCGGCAGCACGCGCGTCGGAAAGTACACGGAGGTGGCGCGTCGCTGCGCCTCCTCATCGAGCGCGGTGCCCGGTCTCACGTAGTGGCTCACGTCGGCGATCGCCACGATCAGCCGGAAGCCAGCCGGGTGCGGCTCCGCATACACCGCATCGTCGAAGTCGCGTGCATCCTCCCCGTCGATGGTCACGAGCGGCAGCCCGCGAAGATCGATGCGCGAGGCCGCCTCGTGTGCGTCAACCCGATCGCCGAAGGCCTGCGCTTCGCGCAGCGCCGTCGCAGCAAACTCATGCGGCAGGTCGAAGCGCGCGATCGCGGACTCGGAGGCAAGCTCGACCGGACGGTCCGGATCGAGACGCTTGACGATCGCGGCCTCGGCGACCGAAGCGGAGCCCGCATGGCGGATGATTCGCGCAATGACCCAATCGCCACTGCGTGCGCCGTTCAGCGCCGCCGGCGCGATCGCGCAGCGCAGCTGCAGCCGGCGGTCCGCGGCACTCACCCAGGCACTGCGGCCGAGAACCTCCACCGTGCCGAGAAACGCGCTCACACCGCGCTCGAGCACCTGCTCGACCACGCCCGACCATCGATCGGTCGCATCGCGCGAAAGCCTCACGCGCAGCCGGTCGCCATGCATCACGCCGCGCATCTCGGGCGGCGGCAGAAACACGCTGTCCTTCAGTCCTTCGACTCGCAAAAAGCCATAGCCCGCGCGGTTCGCGCTCACGACGCCTTCGACGCTCGAGCCGGACTTGAAGTGGGAGCTCGCCGCGCCCGATCGCGGCTGGGCTTTTGCGGCGTGTCGCTTTCCGCCAGCCGCCTGTCCCGCGTGCCTGCTGGAAGAAGCGTGCGAATGGCCATGCGACTTCGCGGTGTGCGAGCCGGGCGCGGGCTTCTCGCGGCGGTCGCGGCGACCGTGCTTTCCTCTAGACGACTTCAATTGACAGCCTTGGGACCCGTGCGTACATTTCGCCGCCTTCCTCACGTGCCCGGATGGCGGAATTGGTAGACGCACTAGTTTCAGGTACTAGCGGGTAACTCCGTGGAGGTTCGAGTCCTCTTCCGGGCACCAAGTATTTTTTTATTTCAATATCAATCACTTAGGTGCTTTTTTTTCTGACTGAGCGCCTGGAGGAGCGTGCTCCTTACTATATGGGATCCGCTCGACCAGCACGCAAGTCATTGCGCAGCCGGTTGAAATCCACTGAGGTCGCATCAGGCGCTCTTCCGGCACCCGTCTAGCGTGTGGGTAACTTTCGGGCGCGATTTCACACCCGTTCTTAGAACCAGGTTCGCTCAATCCGTTACCGCTCGTAACCTGCGTACCCTCCCGAACCTCGCAGGTCTCACCATGCTCCTCACGTCCGAGATCGTTCGCGCGGCGCAACCGCGTGAACGCCGCTACGTCCTCTCCGATGGGCAGGGAATGAGTCTTCACGTGACGCCGTGGGGCACGAAGTGGTGGCGCTTCCGGTATCGCTTTCGCCGGAGGGAAAAGATGATATCCCTCGGCATCTATCCGCGCGTGACTCTTGCCGTCGCCCGGCTGCACCTGGCGGATGCGCGCGGCCTTCTCGCACGTGGCATTGACCCTAGTGCCGATCGTAAGGCGCGACGCGCAGTGACCGCGCGCACCTTTGAGGCAGTGGCGCGGGACTGGCTCAAGGGCCTCGAGCTGCCGGTCGCCAAGGGGCTCGTCACTGCGGACACGTTGAAGGATGCGACGCGCATCCTCGAGCGTCACGTCTTTCCAGGGGTCGGTTCGCGCCCGATCGCCGGCATCCAAGCGCACGAGCTTTTCGGGGTGTTGAAGCAGATCGAGGGCAAGGGCCTGCGCTACACCGCGCTCCGCGCCAAGCAACGTTGTAGCCGTGTGTTTCGCTATGCGGTGGGACTCGGGTACATCGAGCGAGACATCACAGTAAGCCTCCGCGGTCTCCTCCAGCCTCCTATAGCGCATCATCGCCCGGGCATTACCGATCCCCGTCGTCTCGGAGAGTTGCTCGATGCGATCGATGGCTACGCGGGGCGCGAAGTGATCGGCATTGCCTTGCAACTCGCCCTGCTCTTCTTTGTGCGTCCGGGCGAGCTTCGAAAGGCACGCTGGGAGCAGTTCGATTTCGAACGCAGCCAGTG
>Ga0070735_10004535_pt1 | contig 11693 bp, 9 predicted proteins | sample Coa_R1_FD_66443 | JGI IMG/M metagenome (GOLD analysis project Ga0070735, IMG submission 66443) | Surface soil microbial communities from Centralia Pennsylvania, which are recovering from an underground coalmine fire - Coalmine... | ecosystem: Environmental > Terrestrial > Soil > Unclassified ... | reverse complement strand
CGCAAGGCACGGACGTGCGGGCGCATGACCTTATTTCGTTCTTTCGATCGCGAGGCCGCTTTCGGGGTCGAAGAAGTGCAGGTTGCGGGTATCCACTCCGAGCTCGATCCGGTCGCCAGCGCGCGTGCTGGTCGCAGGGTTCGTGCGGACATCGAAGCCGTCGCCTGAATAGGACACCAGTTCCGCCGTCCGCACCACGCCCGGCTGGGGCACTTACGTGGTGCAGAAGAACGATGACGCGAATCCGTAAAGACGGCTGCTGCCTTTCCGGTAATGAATGGTGCGAGCACCGTCGTGCCTTCTGCGGTCATGAATGCGGAGCGGTAACCCTGCCTGGGTCAGGCTGACTGCGGAAGCGGCTTGACCAGGGATCCGCGTCGCGCGGCGTCCTGGGCGCTGATCTGGCGGAAGTAGACGAACCCGCTGTCAACACTGTCGACGACAGCCCAGGACCATGCGCGTGCGGCGCCGGCCACCAGCGCCGCGCCAGGCGTGACAGCGTCTGGGGTTACCGCATCGGCCAGCCGGGCGACGTTACGGCCCTGGTCATCTTCCAGGTTCAGGTCGGCCGGAAGATCGATGTAGATCATTAAGTGCTCTTATCGGCGAGATCTCAGGATGCGTCTTTGCGGGGCGGCGGGCTCCCGGGGCGGTCTACGCGGCGACGGTGACGACTGCGATGTGGCTCGTGGCCGGCGGTACTGGTTCGCCGGCTATCCGCAGACCTCGATGTGAAACTCGATGGCCTCGCGCATCTCAGCTTCGCATTTCTCCAGGGTGTCGCCGGTCGCGACCACGCCAGGCAGATCCGGCGCGTAAGCGCTGTAATTTGTAGAGCCGTCGCCCTCGATCACAATCGCATACTGAACCCGCGACCCGCTGCTTAGAAGGCACCTCCGGTGGGTGTCTGGAGGTGTCCTGGCATGGCTCTATATGGCGTTTAACTGCACCGATAGTGGCTGCCGATGGTCTGGTATTGCCTGGAAACTGTCTGTGGTGGCTCCCTGTTCGGCTCCCGGGAACTCGGTATTGCTGTTCTCGTCTACCGCGACCCCTCGGCCACCGCGACCTGAGCCTCATTGAGGCTGGGTGTGGCTGGGCGGCGGTGGCCGTTGACCCGATGGGCACGGTGCAGTTGTCGCTGCGATCGTCTGCGCGTTTTCGCCCACGTTTGGCTACGGCGAGCCGGGGAGCGACGACGCCCAGGGCTGGCCGGTCCAGCCGTCTTCGTGGACGAGGTAGGCCGCGCCTTGCTGGAAGAGGCCCTCCAAGTAGGTCACCTCCTGGCCGAGCGTCTTGGAGCTGAGGAGGTAGCCGTCGTAGGCCTCGCTGAAGAGCACTCCCGGGGCGATGTCGTAACCGCAGCAGGTGAACGCGTTTATGATCTCCGGCTTGCCCCACGCGCCCTCGAAGTAGGCCGCCGTGGACGCTGGTGGGGTGATGCCCTGGATCGCGGGGATGCCGCCGGTCTCGGTCAGCCAGTTCGTGATGTACTGCGGCGCGCTCATGAACTGGAGGAAGAGTAGTGATGCCTTGAGCGCATTCCCGCTCGTGCGGGCCGGGATCATGTAGCTCGTGCCGCCGGCGGCATTGCCTGAGCGTGCGGGGACGTTAGCCGACAGCGTCGTGGTCGCCGTGGTGATCTCGGGGAAGGGCATGCTCCCGATCGGGAAGTGCGCGCTCGCCGCGATCGTCCCGTAGCCGAAGTCGACGGCAAAGGTCATCGCCGCCTGGCCCGACTCGAACTGAGGAAGCCCGACTCCGTCGCCGGACAGGCCGGTGATGCCCGACCAGTGCTTGGTCGCGCAGCTGTCGAACAGCTGCTTCAACAGCACCACGCTCTCCTTGACGTAGGGGTCACTGGCCGAGAACTTCCCGGTGGCGATCCCCCAGACCACGTCCTCGGTGGTGAGCTCCGGGGCGTGGCCTGGCGCGCCGGCGACAGTGAAATGGTTCAGCTCATTGAACTGCTTCTGCATTAGCTGATCGAGGATCGGCCGGTAGGGAAAGTACGTTCCGATCGCGGAGTTGTCCATCGCCATCGGCGTGTACCCAGCCTTCGCCAGTGCCCCGCAGTCGCCGATCAGCTGCGAGAAGGTGCCGATCGGCGCGGTGATCCCGGCCCGCCTGAAGGCGCTCTTGTTGTAGTACATGGCAATGCCGGCGAGATTGAATGGGACCCAGTCGAAGTTCCCCCTGGAGTCGAGCGTCCCTGAGACCTTCGCCGAGAAGGCCGACTGGTCGAACTCCGAGAGCCAGCTTTTGCCGCCGGCGACGAACGGATTGGGCTGGCTCAGGTACTTGTTGAGCGGGACGACCATGTAGGGCTGGTAGGTCGCCTGGTTGAAGACCAGGTCCGGAGCGATGCCGGCGGCCAGCTGAGCGGACTCGACGCTGGAGAACGTGGCGAGCGGCAGCACGTCGGTGTTGACGGTCACGCCCGTCACCTTCTTGAACTCGGCGACGAGCTGGTCCCACGGGCGTCCGAAGCTGCTCCCGCTCTGAGTCCATTGGTTGGGCCCCTCGAGGGTAATCGTGGTACCGGCCACGCCTCCGATGAAATGGCCGGATACCGCCGGGGCGGTACAGGCGGCGAGGGTCCCCAGCGCCAGGGCTCCGAGTGACAGCAGGCTGAGAAGGCGCGCTCTGGCTGTCCGTAGCCTCATCGGTACTCCCTATGCTCGTTGACACTACCCGGTGCCTGCCGGGTGGTCGATCCCGAGCAGGGGCGGCTCGGGCCCCTTTGCTGTCCCGGACTGGTCAGCGGTCCAGCGCCAGGCCGCCCTCGATGCCGGCCAGGAAATTCTTGGCGAGCGCCACGAACAGGATGAGCAGCGGCAGGCTCGCGATGAGGTAGCCAGCAAAGAGCGGGCCGTAGGACGTGGTGAGCTGACCCTGGAAGAACTGGACGCCGACCGGCACCGTACGCAGCGAGTTCGTGACGATGGTGAGCTCGGGCCAGAAGTAATCGCTCCACACCGAGATCACGCTGAACAGGGCGACGGTTCCGATGATCGGTCGCGCCAGCGGCAGGGTGATCGACCAGTAGGTCCGCGCCGGCGAAGCGCCATCGATCTGGGCGGCGTCGAACAACTCCTCGGGCAGATGCTCGATATATGTCTTCATGAGCACCACGGAGAAGACCGTCTGGATGGTGAGCTGCGGGATGATCAGGTCGGGGTAGGAGTTGAGCAGACCGAGATCTCGCATCAGCACGAAGAGCGGGATGAGGCTGGCCGTGTTCGGAACCATGAGCAGCAGGGCGATGAGACCGAAAAAGAAGTTTCGGCCGGGAAAGCGGTAGCGCGCGAGCACGAAGCCGCTGACCGAGCCGAGCAGAATGCAGCCGAACATGACGCAGGCGGCGACGATGATCGAGGAAAGGAGGTAGGGAGCCACCTCGCGCCAGGCGGTGGCGAAGTTGCCGAAGTGCAGCGGCCACGTGGGTGTTGCCTCGTTGCTGTTGAACTGCGAGTCCGACTTGACTGCGGTCTCGAGCATGTACAGGTAGGGGAACAGCCCGACAAAGGCGAGGCACGACAAGACCGCGGCGGCGACGAGGTCCGTCAGCCGTCTGGGCGTGATGGGACGTGTCCGCACCCGTGCTGGCAGCGTGGGTGCGCCGGCCATCAGCGTGCACCTCCCGGCGCGCGGCGGCGCCCGGCAAGCAGCGTCAGCCCGCTCATGAGCATCATGATGAGGAGAAGCGTCGTGGACAGTGCCGCGGCGTAGCCCCACTCGCCGGCGTCGAAGGCCACCCCCACGATCCTCAGAACCGGAACCGTCGTGGCGTTGTCTGGCCCGCCTTGAGTGGCGATGTAGGGGGCGAACCCGTACTGCAACACGAAGACGACGGCGAGAAAGAACAGCAGCTTGACCTGACGGAGCAACAGCGGCAGGTCGATGGCGAGGAACCGCTTCCAGCGCCCTGCCCCGTCGATCGCCGCCGCGTCGAAGATCTCGCCGGGTATGTTCTGCAGGCCGATACTGAAGATGAGGAACGGCAGGCCGGCCACCCACGGGAAATTGATGAAGATCAGCGCCCACAGGGCGGTGTTCGGGTCGCCGAGCCAGTTGTTCTCGAGCACCGACAGACCGACCTTGCCGAGGAAGTCATTCAGCACTCCGACGTTGGGATCGTAGATGAACTGCCAGGTGAGGACCTGGATCACCGGGGAGAAGGCGAGCGGGACGATCAGCAGGTAGCGGAAGAACAGGCGCCAGCGCGGCCGCGAGAGGGTGATCAGCAGCTCCGCCGCGGCGAGCGGGATCACCCACATCGCCGTCACGGCCACGACGAAGATAATCCCGAGGTGGACGAACGACTCCCACCACAGGCTGTCGTGCCACATGGCGCGGTAGTTGCCCAGTCCGACGAAGGGGGAGCTGAAGCCTGGCTCCCAGTTCGTCAGGGAGTGGATCAGCCCGTTGATGTCGGGGTAGTAGCCGAAGAAGCCAATGAGCCCAAGCGTCGGAACAAGGGCGAGGTAGATGCCCCCGGGAATGCGATGCCGTCGGCGACCAGGCACCGGGGAGCGGTCCGCAGAGGCGGACCGGCCGGCTGGATGGAGCGTCATGTTCCATGTAAGCACGGGGTCCAGCCCAAGGGCCGGCTGGCGGTGCTCGGGGGATTACGTCGCCTCCCAGTCGAAGAGAAACGTGAGGTGGCGCTCGGGTTCGCTGTCGAGCACACCGTAGGCGGCGTGTGCCCGGTCGGGCGTGATCGTTCCGCTCACGAGCCGCCCCGTCGCGACGGACCCGGCGGCCAGCCGTTCGAGTACCCAGCGCGTGCAGCCGGCGACAGAGCGCTCATCGCCGTAGAGCGGGACCTGCCACTCCCAGCCGCTGCGAAGGGACAGGAATCGCTCGAACACGCGGGTTACCACTGAGCTCGCCGCGACCTCCGGCTCGCGTTGCCACGAGGCCCCGACCAACATCACCTCACCGTGGCGAGCGCAGATCTCCGTGGCGAGCAGGACCGCGTGCTGGCTACCTGAGCACTCCAGCACGAGGCTGGCGCCGGCGGGCGCGACGGCGTGGCCGGCCTCCTCCGGTGCGACGACCGTGCTGAGCCCGGTGGAGCGGGCCAGCTCTCGACGACCGGGCGAGCGCTCGACCGAAACCACCCGGTATCCCGAGTCTTGGGCCAGCTGGGCGACGAGATTGCCCACCGGCCCGAGGCCGATCACCGCCACCGTGTCACCGGATCGCGCCGCGGTGAGCTGCAAGCTGATGCCGCCGATCTGGCCGAGGCGGGCAAAGGGCGCAATGTCGAGGCCGATCCCGGCCGGCAGCGCCAGGCAGACGTGCCGCCGGGTGTCGAAGCGCACCACGCTCTGGTGCGGGGTGTGCGAGAGAACGCTCGTTCCGACCACAAAGCCGCTGTATGATCCGGCGGCAAGGACAGTTCCGGCCATGGCGTAGCCCGGATGGAACGGCTGGTGCGGGCGCTGGCCGGGCGGGCGCAGATCGCCGAGGGAGTCGCCGCGATAATGGGCTAGCTCGGTGCCCGGGCTGATCACACTGCGGTGAGCCTGCACGACGACCTCGTGCGGCCCGAGCTCGCGGAGGTCCACGATCACCTCCTCGAGCTCGACCCGGCGGGGCTCGGGGAACACGACACGCGTCGCAGAGCGCTTATCGGCTGCCGTCGGGGTGGCGGTCCTCTCGGCGGTCATGGAGCGCTCGGCCATCTGGTCGGGTGGCAAGGTGGAAGCTGGTCTGCGAGGTCTTCGAAGTCGTCGTCCAGCCCCATGGTCTGTCGCATACGGGCGACGATCCGGAAGGCGAGAGGGTCGCACCCGACGCCGGCAAGGTGCTCGCGGAGCAGGTCGGCGGCTCGCTTGGCGTTGCCGGAGGCCGCGGTGCGGACGACCTCGATGTGGTGGCGTTCCCAGTTCATCTGCCCGCGACCGTGACGCTGGCTTGAGGTTCCGGTCATGGCGTCGAGGTCGGCGAGGGCGAGCTCGAACGCCGGGTCAGCTTCGACGGCGTGGCGCAGCGCTGTGATGGCCCGGCGGCGGTCGATGGCTCGCTGTGCCTGCCGGTAGCATGTCGCGGCCCGCGAGCTTGCGGTGACCGCGCGGCCGTGGTCCTCAACGGCGGGCCCGGAGGCGTCCAACTGATCGTGCTGGCGCACGGGCTGGCCCTGGGTTGGCTGCATGAATCCCAGTTTGCTTGGCTGGCCTGAGGCGACGCTGATGTGACACTGAGGTCAACGACCCGGGAGCGCGAGGCGCGCCGCGAGCGCGGCGACATCCGGCTCGTCGGTGTAACTGGTGAGGCTGCCGTACGACAAAGTCTGGGCGCGGCGCTGAGCGAGCGCGACGAAGGCCTCGATGTTGGGGCGGGTCGGGTCGGCGAGCGCCCTGACCGCGGTTACGGCGGTATCGGCGAGCAGTTGTACTGCCGGGTCCCCGCTAGCGGCGGCGGCCTGGCAGGCGTCGGCGGCAAAACCCATCGCGTCGTCAGCTTGGCCCGCGCTGAGTGCCCACCAGGCCAGGCCAGCGAGGACACCGGTCTGGCCGGCGGGAAGACCCACGTTCTGGTAGTAAGTTCCCGCCGCGTCGAGCAGTGCCCGCGCCCGCGCCAGGTCGCCGAGCCGGCGAGCAACCGCGGCTTGGCCGACCATCACATCGGCAGACACCGACGGGTTGAAGCTGCATGCGGTCGCCTCCTCGTACAGGCTGTCGGCGGCGGCGTCGTTGCCTTGCTTGGCTCGCAGCGCGGCAAGGCGGAGAAGAATGAACAGCACGAAACTGCGTTGCCCCGCTGCGCGGCATCGCTCCAGGAGCGCTTCGTAGGTCGCCGACGCCCCATCGAGATCGCCTCGTGCGGCGGCGATGCCGGCCAGGATGTTCAGCGGGTCGACTGACAACCAGACGTCCCCTTGGGTGTCGAAGCGCTCGACGCTCGACTGGGCGGCTTGCTCCGCGTTATCGAACCGCCCCAGCAGCGTCAGGTTCCAGGCCACTATCCAGTCGTGGACGGCCAGCAGCCAGCCGTGCACGCCTGGTTCCAGCAGATCGTGCGCCTCGCTCAGCGCGCCGAGAGATCGCTCGAACTCCAGCGCGCGCATCAGCACCGTGGCGCCGAACAGCAGCGCCTCCGCTCGACGGTCCCGGTCGCCACTGGTCCGCAACGCGGCGATCGCCGCGTCACATTCGGGAACACCAGCGGCTGGGCTGAACGCCATGCACACAAAATAGCCGTGCCAGACCTGGGCGCTCGCTTCCAGTTCAAGACGGCGCGGCCCCGCCGCGCCGAGCGCGTCACCAAGCCAGCGTGCTCCTTCGACAGAGTCGCTGTTGATGAACCACAGCCAGGCCATTCCCGACGCCAGTGACAGCGCCGCGTCGGCATCGGCTCCTGCGATGAACCAGTCGAGCGCGGCCCGCAGGTTGCCCAGCTCCGCGGTGAGGCGTTCCCGCCACATCGGCCCGGTGGCACCTCGCAGACCCTCGTGGGCCTCCTCGGCCATCTCCCGGTAATACGCGGCGTGCCTGGCGCACACGGCGTCAAGTTCGCCGGATTCATCCAGGCGGTCCCGGCCGTACTGCCACAGCGTCTGGAGCTGAATGAACCGGGCATCACGACCGGCGTTAGGAGCGGCGACCAGGGACTTGTCGACCAGCCGGCTCACAACGTCGAGGACCTCGGCCGCCGGCACCTGGTCGTCGGCGCAGACCGCCTCGGCGGCGTCCAGGTCGCAGCCTCCGACAAAGACCGACAACCGCGCGAACAGGCGGCGCTCGTCCTCGAACAGCAGGTCGTAGCTCCAGTCCACCACCGCCCGAAGAGTCTGCTGGCGGGGCAGGGCCGTGCGGGCCCCCACGGTGAGCAGCCGGAAGCGGTCGTCGAGCCGTTCCGCCAGCGTGGCCAAGGTCAGCGAGCGAACGCGGGCGGCGGCCAGCTCGACGGCCAGGGGAAGGCCGTCCAATCGGCGGCAGATGTCGTCGATGACAGGACGGGTGTCCCCGTCTGCGGCAAATCCGGGTCGCACCGCCCGAGCGCGATCCACGAACAGCTCGACTGCGGCCGGCCGGGCCAACGGGCCCACAGGCACCAGGACTTCGCCAGGAACGCCGAGCGGCTCGCGGCTCGTCGCGATCAGCCGAAGACCGGGCACGGTTCCGGCCAGTGTCTCGGCCAGGGCCGCGGTCTGGTCGATCACGTGTTCACAGTTGTCGAAGACGACCAAAAGCGACCGCCCGGCCAGGTAGCGCACGATGAGCTCAACCGTCGAGGCCGGCGAGGGCGGGCCAACGAGGCCGGCCACGGCCGCCCCGAGCGCGCCGGCCACAGCGGGCGGGACCCCGTCGGGCTCGGTGACGCTCGCGAACTCGACCAGCCAAGCCCCGTCTCGGTGCTCTTGGCGCAGTGTGGCGGCGGCCTCTACCGCCAGCCGGGTCTTGCCCACTCCGCCGGGACCGATCAGCGTCACCAGCCGGCTCGAGCGGACCGCCTCGCTCAGCTCCTCAAGTTCTGCGCTGCGACCGACGAAGCTGCTCAATGGCTCCCGCAGGTTGCCCGTTGTCATCGGCGCCGGAACCGTCGCGAGAGCTGCCGGGCCGGCGGCGGCGAGTGATGGGTCCTGGGCCAGGACGCGGGCCTCGAGTTCTCGCAGGGCCGGGCCGGGGTCGATTCCCAGCTCGTCGACCAGACGGTCACGGGCTTCGGTGTAGGCGCGCAAGGCCTCGGCCTGGCGGCCGGACCGGTAGAGGGCCAGCATGAGCAGCTCCCACAGGCGCTCGCGAAGCGGATGCTCCCGGCACAACGCCTCCAGGTCGCCTACGAGCTCGCCGTGACGGCCCAGCACCAGGTCGGCTTCGGCGCGGGTCTCGATCGCCACCAGGATCAGCTCGTCGAGCCGCGTCCGTTCGGCATCAAAAAAACCTGCATAGGTGAAGTCGGCCAGCGGCTCGCCCCGTCGCAGCCGGAGCGCTTCGCCCAGCGCGGTTGACGCGAGCGCCGTCTCCCCTTCCTCAACCAGGCGCCGTCCCTTCGCCACCAGCTGTTCGAAACGGACCACGTCGACCTCGTCGGGACCGACATCGAGGGCATAGCCGGCTTCGGTAGTGACAATCGCCGTCGCGCCGAGGGTGCGGCGCAGCTGGCCGATCTGGGCCTGCAACGCGTTGGCCGGGTGGGCCGCCTGCCCGTCGCCCCACAGCACTTCGATCAGCCGGTCGGCGCTGACCGGCTGTCCCCGATGAAGCGCCAGCAGGGCCAGCAGCGCCCGCTGTTTGATGCCCCGGACCGGCACCGGCACGCCCGCGTGCTCGGCGTCGAGCTCGCCGAACAGCCGTACCTGCATGAGGCCACCATAGGTCCCGCCTCAGCGCCACGACAGTGCTACCTCAGCCGCCGGGCTCAGGATGAGGTCCAGAACCGGCAGATCGAGGGAAGGACCAACAATGATCGCGGCGCGGCACCTGACCAAGACCGACATGACCTCCACGCTGGGAACCAGGACAACCAAGCACGCGCCGATGGACAAGACGCGGAAGACCGCGCTCGTCGCGGGCGTGTTCTACCTGATCACTTTCGTCTCGATCCCCACCCTCGCCATCTACCGCCCCGTGCTGAACCACCGGGACTGGATCCTCAGCTCCGGCTCCAGCACGGGCGTGCTCGCGGGCGGCCTCCTCGAGGTCATCGTCGCCCTGGCCGGCATCGGCACCGCCGTCACGCTGTACCCGGTGGTCAAGCGGCAGCACGAAGGCCTCGCGCTCGGCTTCGTCACCGCCCGCGTCCTGGAAGGCGCCATGATCTTCACCGGCGTCGTCAGCCTGCTGTCGCTGGTGACCCTGCGGCACGACCTGGGCGGGACGACCGCAGCCAGTACGGCCGCCCTGGTCACCGCCGGCGCCTCGCACGCCGCGGTCTACAAGTGGACGTTCCTGCTCTCCCAGAGCCTCATGCCCGGCATCAACGCGCTGCTGCTGGGCTCGCTGATGTACCGGTCCCGGCTCGTGCCCCGCATCATCCCCGCGCTGGGACTCACCGGCGGCCCCCTGCTCATCATCGCCGTGTTCGCCACGCTGCTCGGGCAGCACACCTCCTTGACCGGGCTCGCCGCCCTCCCGGTGATCCCGGTAGCGGCCTGGGAGCTCTCGCTCGGCCTATGGCTGGCCGTCAAGGGCTTCAAGCCCTCCCCGATCACCGCTGAAATCGCCGCAGAGCAGGCGTGACCCGAAAGCACCGACCAAGAAACAAGGAGAAAACCATGGAACAGAACTACCCCGTGCAGGTGCGAGCGCGCCTCGACGAGCCGTTGAGCCGCTGGCTGTGGCTGGTCAAGTGGCTGCTGGCGATCCCGCACTACATCGTGCTGGTCTTCTTGTGGATCGCGTTCGCCGTCGTCACCGTCGTCGCGTTCTTCGCGATCTTGTTCACCGGGCGCTACCCTCGCCCGCTGTTCAGCTTCAATCTGGGGGTGCTGCGCTGGTCATGGCGCGTTGCCTACTACACCTACAGTGCCCTGGGGACTGACCGCTACCCGCCGTTCAGCCTGGATGAGGAGCCAGACTACCCCGCCACGCTGGATGTCGCCTACCCGGAGCGGCTCTCCCGCGGCCTGGTCCTGGTCAAGTGGTGGCTGCTGGCGATTCCGCAGTACGCCGTCGTCGCCGTGTTCGCCGGCGGCGCCGCCTACACCGCGGGCTCGGCACACAAATGGCAGGCCGATGCCCTCTCCGGCGGCCTGATCGGGCTGCTGGTGTGCTTCGCGGCGATCACGCTGCTGGTCGCGGGCCGCTACCCGCGAGGACTGTACAACCTCGTCATCGGCATGAACCGCTGGGTGCTGCGGGTCATCGCGTACGCCGCCCTGATGACCGACGCCTACCCGCCATTCCGTCTGGACCAGGGCGGGACGGGCATGCCCGCCCCCATACCACCCGATGACCTCGCACCGGCATCGGCCGCCTGGGCCCCGACTCCGCCCGCACCGGTCAGCTAAAGGACCTTCGGCCGCTGGCCACAGAGGAGATATGTGCGATGAGCGAGAAGACGGACCTGGTGATCACGCCGCAGCGCCGCCGCCCGACGGGTGCGCCGCCGCCGCTGCCGCACCCGGTGTCGGTTACCACCGGGGCGTGGCTGGTCCTGGCGGTCGTCGTCCTGGCCGGGGTGATCGTGATCTCGCTGCGGGCGCCGTCGCTGCGGCTCGATAATCAGGTCAACTCGGCGGTGCTGAGGCTTTTCGCACGGGCCCGGACACCGTGGCTGACCGACGTGGCCAGCGGGATCTCCGCGGCCGGCTCCGGCTGGGGGGCCACGGTGCTCGGGCTATCGGCGGTCGCGCTGACCATCGTGTTCCGGCGCTGGCGGCACCTGCTGGTATTCCTGTGCAGCCTGTTCCTCCTCGAGCTCGCCATCGAGGTCATCACCGAGGGGACGACCCGGCCGCGGCCGTACGGCGTGCCGGTCATCGCGGGCTGGACGGGGTATTCCACGCCGGCGATCTCGGTGGCGATCCTCACGTTCTTGCTGATGTGCATCGCCTATTGCCTGGTCGTGCCGGGACGGCCTCGCTCTTACGCGAAGGCGGCCATCGCGGTCATCGTGACCGTGTTCTGCCTGGCCCGCCTGTACCTGGCCGTCGATCACCTCGATGACCTGCTTCTGGGGGCGGCGCTCGCGGTCGCGATCCCGGTCAGCGCGTTCCGTTTCTTCACCCCGAACGAGGT
>Ga0070735_10004534_pt1 | contig 11695 bp, 8 predicted proteins | sample Coa_R1_FD_66443 | JGI IMG/M metagenome (GOLD analysis project Ga0070735, IMG submission 66443) | Surface soil microbial communities from Centralia Pennsylvania, which are recovering from an underground coalmine fire - Coalmine... | ecosystem: Environmental > Terrestrial > Soil > Unclassified ... | reverse complement strand
CTTTGTCAAACTACAAGCCAACCACCTGTTTATAATAATAACTATAACCCCACTGTGCAGCCGCATTTTGATGTGCAGCCGCATTTTGATGTGCATATCACCAACTCTTCCGCCTTCAGCGTCAAAATTGGTGATATAACACTACAATGCATTCAAAAGATACAAGAAACAATAACACGGGAAAATTATCAACTGCTTAAAAATAATCTTTGCACTGCATTATGGGAATATCGATATCAATTGACAGCAGGAGCATGTGCAACTGCATACTTTACCACCATTGCCACATTGCTTATCGATTATTATTATCATTTGCAAGATAACGCCGTCTGGGCACATTGGAAGCACGAATGTTCTTTTGAAGATCTCTGTAATATTCCGCACAAAGATTTAACACATGAACTTTTATGTGCAATTAACACCCAATATTATAATAAAGAAAAACCCACCGATAGCGCACATCCTTTAATGATATTTATTGGTACTATTACACATGAAATAGCTGTATGCAAACGTTATATAAAAATTGCTAACATCCTTAAACAGTTACGCATCGCCTTCTTGTTTCCGGTAAGTGAAGCAAAAATAAATCATGTTAATAAACTGCTTGAACGCACTCTTTTTATTAAACATCTATTTTTATCATGGCTTGCGGAATATAATATTAAAGCACTTCCTGCTGGAAGTGCAACTTAGAAAGGATTTTTTTCCTTCGACAGGCTCAGGACGAACGGAGAGATAAAATTTTTTTCCCGTTCGTGGTGACCCTTCGACAAGCTCAGGAGTAAACGCCCCGCCTGGCCTCCGAAGCCTTGGCGAAGGATGGCTCGAACCATACGAACAAAAAAATTATTATGGATAAACACAAAATTAAATTAATTTTATACATTCTGCTGTTGGCACCATATGGTGCCATGATACATGCTGAAACACCTTGCATAAACAACAATCCAAACATCATGAATCCCAATTTTAATCCAACCTATAATAACAACCCTACTATTACGACAGAAATTAATCCTCAATTTATTACCAACACCACTTCTACTATTAATATTGTTGGCGTGGACATTAAAAACTTAACACTCACCATATTGCAAAAAACACAAGAAGCATTCAGTAAAGAAAACTATGATCACGCAAAACAATATATTCAACAATTTTTATGGCAGTACCGTTATAATATTGCAGTAAGTACCCTTGCAACAATCTATGCAGCAAGCAGCATACTATTGGTAACTGATTATTATTACTTAAAAGATACGCAGCGCTGGTCTCATTGGAAATCAGATTGCACCTTTGAACATTTGTGTGCAATACCGCAAACTGAACTTGCGCAAGATTTGCTGCGTGCAATTGGAAAACAGCATTACAATAAAAAAAATCCTTCTGATGCATCACATCCACTCATTACTTTCATAGAGACAATAGAAACAGAAATAAAAAGATGCAAAAGATATCTTGCTCTTACCAAAGTAATAAAAACAACGTATCTGATGCCTATTTTTCTTACGAGTGATGATAAGATTAATCAGATAAACAAATGTCTGGAACGATGCCTGTTTATCAGGCATATATTCTTATCGTGGCTTGCAGAACGGAATCTGATCACCAAATCCCTCAAAAGACGCAGTTTTGAAGCTATCAAAAGCATCATCCAATGGCCCTATCGCCCTTAATAACCTCTACCACCCCTCACCAATTGACAAATTGTCATATTTTGCTATAATTATAGTATAGATTAAGATATTTTTATACTTACGTTATATGCATTAAATCATGGGGGAATTATGAGTTTTTTATTTAAAAATCGACTATCTACCACTGTACAAAATTTATTTTTCATTGCAAATATACTGTCTCTAACTACTATTATTGCGTCCGAAAAATCTCATCAATCATCCATACGACCTCTTTCTAAAAAAGACAGAATCAACTTATGCGATGGTCCACTCAATTATGATGGTTCGGTCAAATATCCATCTATTGAAATTTTAGAAAAACAGCTAAAAGGACAACGCCTTGGTGTTTGCCATAATTATGCTTTTTCTGAAAAGCTAGACCTTAAAGGACAAATCCCCGTAACGTTGCCCATAGTAGGACAAGACGATTGGCATTATGCGCTTAAATTTACTGAAAAATATTGTGAAGAAGTTTCTATACCCCAAGCCGGTGACTTCGTTACCTATTACGCCGATAATGATATTTTTATACCAACAGAATCAATCGGCAATGATGGCACGATAGATATTGTTACAAAGGATCACAAAACTTATTCTACAATACTTCACACCGGATTAGTACATAGTGATGGCATGGTAAAATCAAAATGGGGAAGATATCCAGAAGTGGTTCTTCATCCTACCTTCCATACACCAGAGAGTTACGGTCGTCATGTTAAATATTTTAGGTTAACACAACCTGTTCATAAGGTTATTGAAGATATAAAAAAAACAATTTCGCAATGTAATTACAATGAAGTATGTACTGAGTACAATAATGAACTCGTTAAATATGCAGAAGAATCAGACAACGAAAATATATGGGATATCTGGCAAAGATGTATGTGTACCAATGTTGAAGCAAGTAATGAGGAAGATCAATCACTATTAATGATTGGCGCAAAAAAGAATAATTATCTTTTGGTAAAAACGGCTATTCAACATGGAGCAAATATTAAAAAACAAGATAAAAATGGTCAAACGGCACTCGACCTTGCAAAGAAAAATAACAACTTAAACATTGTAAATAAGCTAGAAAAACAAGAAATAAAGATTTTACGTAATAAATGGCCTTTTACATATAACACTGCAAAGCGTCTTACTAGAAATCCAATTTTTGAAGAAAGTCTTTGGCAGTTGTAAAAAAAGACATATCAATATCATTAGAAAAGGCGCTTATTAAAGCGCCTTTTCTATTTCAATAACCAAAGCAATGATTATTATTCATGATGCCAAACAACAGAAAAATTTTCACCGTTATTAGACAATGCAGTCGGCACTGCTTTTTGCGCACCACTGCTGGTGATCATAGTTAACATATCATCTTTCCAGAACTGATCATTAATAGGACCAAAAATATTGTTAATCGTCGCAAAACAACTGCTGAAATTTGCAACATTAAAATGTGATAATGGTAATATGCTTCCTGAATATGGTGCTTCTAATACCCACTCAGCAGAACTGCGTTTTGCAGATGTTGATGTGGTACGTGATGTTGGAATAGTGGTATAAACTTTGTGCGTTTGGTTAACAATGGTTAATACAAATACACCATTGGCAGTATATACAACTGATGCGCTAATAAGATCATTATTATTTACCGGAAATCCATTAATTTGATACGAAGCATTTGGATACATTTCAAACCATGCATAATTAGATTGCTGACCATTCACCCAATCATGTTCTGTTCCAAGTTGTTCCACCGAACTACTGCTATATCCATCAATACCAACCCACAACGAACACCAGGTATTGTGCGTTGCAGAAGCAAGCGTTGGCACAATCCACGAACCATAAACTGCATCAACGGAATTATTTGCCGGAGATGTTAAACTGGTAGCTGCTGCATAACCACTCCAGTTCTGACTGGTACCTTCTTTAACAGGAATATGTGGATGCGTAAAACTTTCATATTTTGAATCTTTTTCATCGATTAACGTAAATTCACCTTCATGATGTTTACGTGATGATCTTTCGCGCGGTTCAAAGGTACATTCTATAAACTCATATCCTTCCAGATTATTAATGGCAGCCGCAAGGGGAGAAAAAAACAATACAAGAACGAGTAACATATGACGAATATGCATGAACTTCATTAAGGAACTCCTTTGGCACTGCGCTCACCCTGAACTTGTCTAACCGCATCTTCAATTCTTTCAGACGGGGACCCCGGTTTGGAGTGAAACGAAAACTGGGGCAAACAGGCTCAGGACGAGCGCTGGGGATTATTAAAATATTCTAATAAGTTCTATGTTGATCTGAAAAAAAAGCAAGCAAATCATTATAATTTTTTTTGTATAATTTTTAAGTTAATTGCATTTGAATAAATCTTAGTTATAATGTTTTGAGTAAGCATATTTTTAACGCAAACAAAAAATTACTATTAAACACCAAGAATTACACCATGACATATTTGTATACCTGCATCACCTATAGCGCATTCATCTTTTCATTGTATGCCACCTGCTTGAGCATGGAGCAATCTATAGTCGAACATCTGCCTATAGAAATACATACACATATTTATACATCAATTACTGATATTAAAACTCAAGACCGTCTCCGAGGAACATGTCATTACTGGAAAGAAATAGGAGATAAATTCTTCGCCCATTCTGGTCTTTTACAGTTATTACATCGTTTGCCACAGGCTACTAAAGAAACTAAAACACGGATATTGTTTTATGCCGTGTATACAAATGATAATCATTTAGCGCAACATATTTTAGAAAATACCAACGAACATTTACATATAACCGTTGATAACGGGCGTTGCGTACTTGATCCGTATCATTATGCTCAAAAGAAAAATAATGAAGCAATGCTCAATCTCTTTAAAAAAGCTCTCTATGATCAGCCACATGAAAAGGCTCAATGGCCACAAGATAAAAAAGAAAAAAAATTGCTGATAACTGCAATTATTGGCGATAATATTGCTTTTAAAAAGGTGCTCCATACAAACTTCAGTCAAGAAAATGTTTATCCTCAGTTAGGGATAAAAAATCCCACTCTTCCAAGATATCTTCACCTAAAAGAAGCATTTTGTATTATCACCCAACACGATGATGATCTATGCATAGAACCGTGCATGGAATGGATACAAAATAATCCCAATTTTTTATTTCTTAATGTTTTTCTTTTAGATGAAGCTTTAAAAAAGAAATGTTCTCAAGTGTATACCCACATACTCACCAACCATAAAAATCTTAACGCCATAGAAACGTGGTATATTAATGGTATAAAAAGAGAACAAACATTAAAAGATAAAATTCTATGGAACAAAGGTTGGCGTGAAAAAAGCTATTATCAAGAAGCTGAAAAAATTCTCAATTCATTCGGTGCACAAACAGCACAAGAATTGCAACAACAAAAAGCTCCCGGGCAATCTTTACAAACTTCCCACCGATAAAAAATTGGATAACGCAAAGGTTAAACGCGTTCCCAATAATCGTTGCATGGTTGAGCCAATAGTAAATGATCGGTAGGGTAAAAACTGTTGATCAAATTCTGTATTATTATTCATAATGCGATCAACGCAATGCGCACCCAGTGCGGCAGCAAACGGTAATCCACATGCACCTGCAATGTAATAAACGGATGGCATATTGCAATCAAAACCGGCTACCGGAAACACATCTTTACTAATACCAATAATACCCGGCCACATATATTCAAATTCAATAGCAACAGTAGGAAATCTTTTTTTGAAATATGCCATTAATTGTTGTGCAACACGATTATTGTTATGTGATTCATCTGCATACGTATACAACAAATCAGAACCACCCAGCATTAACCGATTATCACCCGTTAAACGAAAATATTGGTAGATCATATCAGTATCCCACGCCATAAATGGTTGTGTAGGAAAAATCTTTGTAACATCTGCATCAGAAAGTGGCGCTGACATCATTAAGAATGTTTGCACATGAAATATTTTATCCCACAATAATGATGCTGCTGGTTCAAAGCGATCAGTACACACAATAATATGATCTGCTTTGATAGTAGCACGCGGCGTGGTGACGATATTATTTTGAATACACAACGCGGGTGTTTCTTCATATACCTGCACACCAGCTTCTTGCAAAATAGTTTTCATGCTACAACAATATGTATATGCGTGAATACCAAAAGTTCCTCCATAGGATATACCCCCATAATAGGTATCAGAACCAATCACCGAGCGTACTTCATCTTTGGTATATAAAACCGATTCATATCCCGCTTGCTGACGAGTGTTATATTCTTTCGTAATATCTTTGCTCAAACCACGTGCACTTGTTGCAAGAATAAGTGTATCTTGTTTTTGATAATCACAATTAATAGTGTATTGCTTGATATTACTTTCAATAATATCAACACCAGAACCAATTAATTTCCATAATTTTTTTCCAGTATCTTTACCAAAACAACGCATCAATTCAAATAATGATAATTCTGAATCAGGCGTAATAAATCCTGAACTTTTTCCTGATGCACCAGCACCACAATAATTTTTTTCTATCAATACAACGCTACAACCTTTTTCACGAAATTTTTGCGCTGTTGTTAGTCCAGCCATTCCACCACCAATCACCAGAACATCTGTTGTTATATCATGCATTAATGGCGCAGCAATAGAACTACTATTATTATTGAGATACCAAAACACTTGGTCTTGAGGTAATACGGGTCTGTTTTTCATTATTCTTTTCCTTTTTAAGATTGACAAATGTGATCCAAAAAAGGATCATTTTTTTTATTACACTAAAATCTATCTCTAAGATCTGAAAACTTATTTCTTATTGCGCTCGTCCTGAACATGTAAACCCCATCTTCAGTTTCTTTCGATGGGGACCCCGGTTTGAAGTGAAACGAAAACTGGGGCAAAATGATTTCTTCGAGCGCTCCAAGATATCCTTCGACAGGCTCAGGACGAGCGCGGTGGATAAAAGTTATTTTAGAAATAGAGTGTTAAAAAAGGAAGTAAATGCAAAAACTGATCTTGTTTGTTTGCATGCTATTGCATACAATGCTCAGCGGGATGGAAAAACAAACATATTCACCTTGCATCTGCATTGATGAAACATTTTATCAAAAGACAAGCTTAGAAGATAATCTATTTAAGACATTATCAAAAAAATTTTCTCACATTCCTTATATGGGATTGCATTGCGAATGCGATATACTTTTTCATCGATCGCCATTAATCTCTACAATCCATTCTTCCGATTATTTACAAGAACTCAAAAAAAATCACTCTCATATAAATCTTGCTACTATGCTCAAACAAAGTTCCGTAACGGTGGTAGCAACCAAACATCTTCTTGAACAACTTGATACAAAAGAAGAATTCCCTCATTACGTTATCAGCTTAGGTGAAGGTTACTCTTTTGCCGGTTACAATAATAACCATCATGGTCACACATATGCAGCCATTCCTGCTGCAGCACTTTATGCTTTAAATACACAATTGGTTGATCGTATTGCAATTATTGATGAATACCTTAATGAAAGTCAAAATGATCACTTGTATCAGCAAGGAAATGGATCAATCTTTTTTTCCCAAAATTCTAAACTTGCCGATTTATTTGATAATAAAGTTGTAACGCTTAAAGAAATACGAGAAACATCTCAGTTTATTGATTTAGCTTTTTATAATATCAATATAGAAAACTCAAATGAAAGCGTAAAAAAACGTCTCTTGAGTATTGCCAACCTTCTTAATAAATCAATTCCAACCGTCTTTATTTTATCGGGTGATAAAAATAAATACTTTCACACCGTTTATTCAATTATTGATTATATCGATAACATCACTCAATTATTATTTACTCGTTATATTACGCCACGATTAGCACCCACCACATCAGTCTCACATCCTTCATCTTTGGATTCATCGTCTGACGATAAAAGTTCAACATCTGATGATGAATCATCATCAACTTCATCTTCAGATATGGGTGAAAGATTTTCATTTAAAATAATTACCGATCCTGAACAAATACTGCCCGATGATAACTTCAATTATGTTTATTTAACAAAGAATATCACCATTGATAATAATGAAGCTATGGAAGTTGTGCTTGATGAAAACTATCCCCGTTATGGTGGCAGATACCATTCCACCACTTCATCTTCTAGTCAATGATTTCACATTACATAAAAAGTAAGGCTGCGCATAATCAAAAATATGCGCAGCCTTACTCTAATCTAAATATAATCTTAACTAAAATTTAGAAATATGCTGTTGAATAACACTAGAAAGAACATACGACCCCGCTAGCTGTAATCCAAGCGCAGTCCATGAATCCTCATCTTTTACAAGTTTTTTTACTGCAGGTGCAATAATATAGCCATTAACAGCATCAACGCCTACTTGTGTAGCGCAAGCCTTACCAAATTTTTTGGCATCATTATAATCTATATTATTCATACCTTTTTGAGAATCGATACGAAGAGCCTCAATAATAGCAGCCGAAGTAATTAATTGAATATTATTCGCTAGAAATTCTCTATTACCTTTTGAGATATTATTTGTTAATGCGTGGATAGACTCAATACCATCTAATTTGCTCATCCCCTGACCAACAACAATATCTACAATAGGATAAAGACCATAATCAATAGCATTCTCTTTACTCAGAAAGTCTTCCGATCTTTTTGTCGAATAAAAACAAGCGTGTCTATGACCTCTATTTGCGACTCCTTTATCCATACCATTAGTACGAAGAAAGCTAAAAACCACAGCCGCTTCTGTTGCTTTTTTCCAATCAGCAGTAACCTCTAAAAAAGAGCCTACCAAAGAAAAAATGGAAAAAATATATATATAATTTTTCATAAAACCCTTAATTAATAATCAATCTGTAACAATTTATTAAGATTAATTATAGCTAATTTTCAAAAAAAATCAATAAAAACTCACTCGTCTAAAGGTATATTTCAGTAGATCTATCTGGCATGAAAAGAGCTAAATTCCTCCTTTTACTCATTTTATTGATTTCATATTTGAAATTTATATAAACTTCAAATATGACTATATTTATAAATTAAATATAAAAAAAGGGGTTTTATGAAGCCGTATAAAAATGTAGTAATAACGCGATTGGCAGCTTTCATTACACTTTTGGGCATCCTTTATTGCCCCCATGCAATTTCTATGCTTTCCCAACACACCCCCCAACAAAAACGGGCTTTGGCTGCAAAAATGGCTCTTTTTAAAAAAAGTGCACCACTATGGGTTCAAACTCAAGATAATGAAATAACCCCTCTTGATACCTGGCAAATTAATTATTTCCCTGAACTTAAGTCTTTACTCAATGCACAGCAAGACAAAAACTCCAAAGCTCATCCCCTTAAAGCATCTATGCTCACCAAAAATGAACTTTTGGCTCTTTCAACGGCTTTAAATAAAATAAAACAAGGTGAATTTGATGAATATTATCAGAGTATTGAACCTGAATATAAAAAAAGCCTCACTGATAAAAATGCAGCCCCGGGCCAATTACGTACCTTAATCACTGCTGCAGGGAAAATTAAATCCTCAGAATTAACCGCGTTACTTTCATCATATTTTCTTCCTAATGATATTCAACGCTATCTAATGCTGCCTAATATTCTAGCTCCTGTTATTGACTATCTTAAAGAACAGATAACCAGTCAAGACATATTATATCCAACAGTGCTGCAAGGACATCCTGATGAAATAACCAATTGCGAGTTCAGTAAAAATGGCGCAATAGTGGTAACTAGTTCAAAAGGAGCTACGGATAATCTTATTATATGGGATGTCCAAACAGGTAGAAAATTAAAAACTATTAGCGTTCCAAATGGTACCGTTGACATTGTCAAACCAAGCCCTGATGGAAGCAGAGTAATCACGTTCTTAAAACAAAAAATTGATGAATCAAAAAGTGAAGACGCACCCAATAATACAAAAGAGACAATTGTATTATGGAATACTAAAACAGGTAACGAAATTAAAAAAATAGACATCACTGAAAATATTGTTGCTGAAGTCCAATTTAGTGATGATGGCTCTCGCGTGGTGGTTGGTGCTCAGTCCAAAGAAATTATTGTTGAAAATGAAAATCAACCTGAAGAAAAAACTTTTATATATATTGTTGATGGCAATACAGGAAATATTATAAATAAACATGACATTGTTAATAATTATGCCCAAGCAGACATAGCTCCTCAGGGCACAACAATGGTTGCAAGATCGGGAGAAAACCTCATCCTCTACGACCTTATCACCGGCACAATGATTAAACAACTTGATGGAACTATAAATAAAAATTCCAACATAGATTATAGTGCCGATGGAACAAAAATAACTGCAAGTAATTTTACAACCGAAACGGTGTTTATTTGGGATGGTCTAACAGGAGAAAAAATAACCGAATTCAATAATATACCATATAACTCTGCGTTGAATTCTGACGGGACAACTATAGCAACGTATGAATTTACCGCCAATAATAATTATGTAATAAATATATGGGATGTAGCAACTCACGAAAAAAGCAAAGTTCTTGAAGCAACAAGGAATTTCACTAACTTATATGATATAAACTTCAGTCCTAATAATACGATGATTCTTGCTGCCACTGATATTGGAATAATAATTTGGAATACTACAACAGGAACAGAAATTAAAACTCTTTTATGGCCAAACCAAGGCTATTTTGAGGCAACCTTCAGTAGTAATAGCACAAGAATTCAATCCCATAAATCAACAGAAGAAAATCAAGAAAAATGTACAGTAATCTTCTGGGATGTTACAACAGGTCGTCAGATAGAAAGATTTATTGAATTACATGATCTGCTAGAAACAACCCCCGATTTTCTTAACATTATATCACCTGATCCTGATAATAATCATAATTTTATTCTTTGGACATCATTGAATTCTGAAGAACGTGCGGCTTTAAAAACAATTGAAACAAAGCTCGATCTTCACCAAGCTCATGCTTTATATCAATTATATATCGCCAAAAAAAGCCATGCTCACTTATTAGCAGAAAATAAACAATGGGCACAATTACCTGCGAATATCCAAGCAATTGCTCGACGCTATTTAATGAATGTACCATCATTAACCCAAAAAGTTGTTATGGATCCAACATTTGATACGCGACAAGCTTTTGAACAAGCAGAATCATCTTCAACGGTATTATCACCAGAAAAAAAAGAAGCAGAAATAACACCTCCACAACCTGTTCCAACTAAAACATGGTGGCAATGGTTTACTGGAAAATAATAAAAAAAGTGCGCATATAAAAATATGCGCACTATCTATATATAACAATTAATACTTAGAAACTTTATCGATAATATAACCCGCTAAAAAGAAATTAGTTATTCCACGCAATCCCCATCCAGTCCAAGAATCAACTCCCACCATTGCGTCAACAGTCGGTTTAATAATATATTCATCAGCAGCATCACAGCCTACTTGTGCCGTGCAAGACTTAGCAAAATTTTTATAATCTTGATTTGTTATAGAAGATAAACCTCTTTCTGATCCAATACTAATAAGTTTCACCATTCCTGCAGATACAATTAATTGCGTATTATTAGCTAAAAATTTCCGATTATCTTTTGAGATATTTTCAGTAACGCTATGCACTATACCAACCTCATTCAATTGTTTCATCCCTGCGCCTACCATGGTATCAACAACCGGATAAACAGCATGATCAATAATATTATCATTGATGAAGGTTCCCCATGTTCTGTTATTTTTTTTGGCATAAAACTGAGCATGTTTGACGTATCGTGCTGCTTTATCTGGATCGGTATACAAGCAAGAAATTATACGCGCAGGTACAGCTGATTGATAAGGATATTCTTTAACAGAAGAAGGTAATTTTTTACCTGTATCCGTAGCAAATTTCTCAAATCTTTTAAAATCAAATTGATTCGCTTTTATAGTACTCGATAAAAAAATTGCTAAAAAAGTTACTATATAATGTATGTTTTTCACA
>Ga0070735_10004533_pt1 | contig 11698 bp, 7 predicted proteins | sample Coa_R1_FD_66443 | JGI IMG/M metagenome (GOLD analysis project Ga0070735, IMG submission 66443) | Surface soil microbial communities from Centralia Pennsylvania, which are recovering from an underground coalmine fire - Coalmine... | ecosystem: Environmental > Terrestrial > Soil > Unclassified ... | reverse complement strand
CGGGGCACTCGTATCTCCGGCCCATCCGCTGCCGGTGCGGGGGTACGCAAGCGCGTGCAGCAAAAGATCCTGGTCGTCTCGCGACAGATAACGAAACGCTGTTTTAAATCGGCGGATGCTTTCGCCGTCCAAATATCCCAGGGAGTTCAAGAACGCTCGCTGCGTCTCGGGCGTCTCGGCAGCCAGCACAAGATCGATGTAGCGATTCACGAGCGCTTCCTTCGCGCCGGGCGTGTCCGTCGCGGGGATAATCAAGTCGCTGAGGACAATAAGCGTTTCATTTTGATGCTCATCCAGGAAAAGCGGCTTCCATCCAGGAGCGGTCAGGTCTTTCGAGGCGTCCACACCGCTTTGCGCGGGCGTCAACTCCGATGGCTGCTGGGCCGCACTCTGGGCTGTGGCAAGCGAAGGCTGCAGGGCCGCAACGGCTCCCGCCAGGACACTGCCGCGGATCATTTCGCGTCGTTTCATGAAGAACTCCTCGCGCGCAACTCGCGGCTTCGGCACCCGCTCCCGCGCGCGTCAGTTTTGCAAAGGTACCGCATCTGCCCAGGAACGGCGAGTGCAATGTCAGAGGAACAGGCCCTGCGGTTTTGACACCCGGAAGTCTACACCAATGGAGAGCGAAAGCTAGACGTTAGCCAGGGACTAAGCGTCGATCGAGCCCGTTCCTCTCTATCTTCCCCAGCCTGCTCCGGCCGGGCGGGCGCCGGGATCGGGGATGCGGAATCGTGGTTTTTGTTGGCGAAACGAAAAGAGGGCAGAGCCGTCTTTACCTATAGCTGTCTATAGGAGACCGCTGTGTCCAAGCCCGACATTCTTCAGGGAACGCTCGCGCTTCTTGTCCTAAAGACGCTGGCACGCGGCCCGATGCATGGCTACGGCATCACGCTGCACATCCAACGAGTCTCGAAGGACGTCTTGCGCGTCGAAGAGGGCTCGCTGTACCCGGCGCTGCATCGCATGGAACAGGAAGGCTGGATCCGCGCCGAATGGGGCACGTCGGAAAACAATCGTCGCGCCCGCTACTACAGCCTGCGCGAAGCCGGGCGCAAGCAGTTGCTCGCGGAAGAAAAGAATTGGGCCCAGCTAACGGAAGCCGTCGCCAGTGTCCTTGCATTTGCCCGATGAACAACGCCAAGCAAAGCGCCAAGCAAAGGAGTGAAAACAGTGTCCCTTCTTTCCCGCCTCAAGGGCTTGTTGCAGATCCGTCGCCTGGAGGGTGACCTCGACGAAGAGCTCCGCTCGCACGTTGAAATGCGCGCCGCGGACAACGTCGCCGCCGGAATGTCTCGCGCGGAAGCTCGTTATGACGCACAACGCCGCTTTGGCAACTCTACGCTGATGAAGGAAGAGACTCGCGCGATGGACATTGTCGGTTGGATCGAAACCACGGGGCAAAATCTTCGCTACGCCACGCGCATGCTCCGGCGGAATCCCGGCTTCACTCTCGTCGCCATTCTGACTCTGGCGCTTGGCATCGGCGCCAACGTGGCCATCTTCACAGTTGTCCGCGCCGTTCTTCTGCAGCCGCTTCCCTTTCCACACCCCGAGCAACTCGTTCGCGTCTATGACGACATGCGCAGCTCCAGCACTCATGGCGTGGGCATGTCCGTTCCCGAGCTTTGGGACCTCCGCGACCGTTCCGGCATCTTCCAGGACATTACCGCTCTCGTCTCCGCCGACGCGAATCTCACCGGCGGCGATCGTCCCCAACGCATTGAACTGCTTGGCACCAGCGCCGACTACTTCACTATGCTCGGCGCGCAACCCCTGCTTGGCCACACCTATCTACCTGCAGACGCTTTGCCGGGATTTTCGGAACCAACCGTTATCAGCAATGCCTTCTGGCACCGTACGTTCGGGGCCGACCCCAACGTGATCGGCAAAAGGATCCGCGTCGATGGCGACTTGTACACCATCGCCGGCGTCATGCCGCCCGATTTTCGGCATCCTGGCCGCACACTCGGCGGCGATGTAGACATCTGGGCCACCGCTGGCTTTGCCGCTCCGCCTTTTCCTTCCCCTGTGATCCGCGCCGCGCGATTCCTTCCCGGCGCTATGGGCCGCCTCAAACCAGGACTCACACTGGCCCAAGCGCAGGCGCAACTAGACACTTTCGTTGCACAACTCTCGCGGCAGTTCCCCGACGAATACCCTTCCGCCGCCGGCTGGTCCATCCGTCTCGTTCCCGTTCAGCAAGATTTGGTCGGCAACGTCCGCACGGAACTCTTGGTGCTATTCGCTGCTGTCGCTTTCGTTCTTCTTATCGCCTGCGTTAATCTCGCGAATCTGCTTCTCGCCCGCTCCGCAAGCCGCCAGCGCGAAATCGCGATTCGCCTCGCGATCGGCGCCGGACGGCTTCGACTCATCGTGCAGTTGCTCACCGAAAGTATTCTCCTCGCCACTGTCTCGGGTTCGGTCGCTCTCCTCACCGTGATTTGGCTTAAAAGTGCCCTCCTGCGCCTCGCGCCCGCCGATCTACCTCGCCTCAGCGAAATCAGGTTCGACCCTGGCGTCCTCCTTTTCGCATTCTTCATCTCCATTCTCACTGGCGTCATTTTTGGGCTCGCCCCCACCCTGCAAACTGCCCGCGCCAGTCAGATCACCGCTCTTCGCGAGGGCACTCGCGGCTCGGGCTCCACTAAACATCAACTGCAATTCTCTCGACTTCTGGTCGCGTCCGAGATTGCTCTTTCTCTGGTCCTCTTAATTGGTGCAGGTCTTCTTGTCCGCAGCTTCTGGCAACTCCTGCAAGTTCATCCGGGCTTCGAGCCTCACCATCTCGTCACCACAAAGATTTGGCTCGCTGTTCCTAACAATCCTCAAGACGATCCCTACTTCACCCGCGAGAAGCGCGCCGCTTTTCACAAGGAAGTCCTGCGCCGTATCTCTTCGCTTCCTGGCGTCGAGCAGGCCGCTCTCGGCAATGGCGCCAGTCTGCCGATGGATTTCAGCCGCATCCAAACGCCCTTTCTCATCGAAAATCATCCGCTCGATATCGAGCGCACTCCAGCCGCTGAAATATCCGATGTCACACCCTCGTATTTTTCCGCTCTGAAAACTCCGCTGATCAACGGCAGGTTTTTTACCGACTCCGACGACACCAAAGGCCAGCCGGTCGCGCTCATCAATGAAACGCTGGCGCACCGTTATTGGCCGAACTCGCCTTCCGACGCTGTTGGGCAGCGCTTTCAGTTGGGCAGAGTTCTGCGCGGTCAAACTTCCGCCGCTCAAAATCCCTGGCTAACAATCGTGGGCGTCGTTGGCGACATCAAATCGGACGGCTTTGAAGCCGAAAGTGCGCCTCACATTTATGTACCGCTTTTCCAGACGCCTCCCTACGACGGTGTCGTGTATCTTCGCACCTCCGGTGATCCCGGCACTCTGGGAGACGCCGTGCGTGCCGAAGTGCAGCGCGTCGACCCGACGATCCCGGTGTTTAGCGTTCGCACGATGGATTCGATCGTCTCGACTTTCCTCGCCGAGCGCCGTTTCGCACTCGATCTCATCGCCATCTTTGCCGTCGTTGCTCTTCTGCTCGCTTCCGTCGGGATCTATGGCGTGATGGCTTATACCTTCAGCCGCCGCACCAACGAAATCGGTGTTCGCATTGCCATGGGGGCGCAGCGCACCGACATTCTCAAAATGGCCCTTATCGAAGGCGTCGTCACGATTGCGTTTGGCGTCGTGGGCGGTTTACTCGGCGCGCTTGCCTTGACTCGTTTTCTGCAGTCCATGCTGTTCTCGATCAAGCCAACCGACCCAGCTACCTTCGCCGCCATCGCCGCATTGCTCTCCGCCGTTACGCTGCTGGCGTGCCTGGTGCCAGCGCGCAGGGCGACGCGCGTGGATCCTTTAATTGCGCTGCGGCATGAGTGAGCTGCGGGTCGAGCGCCGGCGATCCCTCAGCTCCGGAATCCCTCTTCCAGTGAGCCACGCGCACTCGGACTTGCATCGCGGCTAAGTTTTCATGAGCGACGCAACCCCGGCTCTCTTGACGCACAGATGCTTTGCATTGTAAAGTAGTTTGCGTTTTACGGTTCATCGTCGGCGGAGGTCCCCTTGGACGAACCAATCAAGCAGCGGCGCCTGGGCCGGCGGATACTCAAGGGGTTTGTGATGTTAGCGGTGTTCAGTGTTCTCGGGCTCGCTGCGTTCCTTGGTTCGCTGTGGATCGAGCACCGTACTGCGGTCACACTTCCGACACCCACAGGGACCTTCGCGGTTGGCCGCGCAACGTACGACTGGGCCGACAACTCCGTATCGGACACGCTGGCACCAGTTCCGGGAACCAAGCGCGAACTCCTTGTCTGGATCTGGTACCCCGCATCCGCTGGTCCATCCGACGCGATGGACGACTACGTGCCGGTTCCATTGCGCACGGAGGTCGAACAGGACCTAGGCGTGCTACTTGGCAAGTTTCTGACTCGCGATCTGTCGAAGGTTCAAGCGCACAGTATTCGCAATCCCGATGTGTCTCCGCAGCAGCAATCGTACCCCGTGGTGATCATGAGAGCCGGGGCTTCCTCCGAGGTTTGGAATTACTCGACGCTCGCCGAGGATCTGGCCAGCCACGGGTATGTTGTCGTGGGCTTCGATGCCCCTTATCGCACGAGCGTCGTGGTCTTCCCTGACGGCCGTGTGATGCGAAGGACGCCGGAGAATAATCCGGAACTCTGCGACGGCGTTCCACAGGCGCAGCAATCCGATTGTGTGAGCAAAGTGCTGACTGCGTGGACCGCCGACATCGCTTTCGTACTCGATCGGCTGGCGCAGTGGAACACTTCCGACGCGTCCGGAAAGTTCAAGGGACGCCTCGACATGACTCGCGTTGGGGTCTTTGGTCACTCTTTTGGTGGGGCGACGGCCGCGCAGTTTTGTCACGATGATTCCCGGTGCAGGGCGGCTATCGATGTGGACGGCCAGCCCTTCGGCAGCGTCGTTCGCGAAGGCCTTCATCAGCCGTTCATGTTCCTCATGAGCGACCACAAGGGCGAATCCGATCCGGAGAGCGTCCAGATCATGGCCAACATACAATCGATTTACAATCGCGTCCCGGAGGATACAAGGCTATTCGTCACGATCCGTGGGGCGAATCATTTTCTCTTCAGTGACGATGGAGCCTTGTTGAAAAGCCATATCGTGGTGCGGACTCTCAAAGCGTTAGGCGTCGTCGGAATCGACGGACGCCGCCAGCTTGCCGTCACCACCTACTGCGTGCACAGCTTTTTTGACGCCTACCTCAAAGGGCCAGGTACTTCGCGGCTCAACATTTCCTCGCCGCTTTATCCCGAGCTGCAAATCCTCGAGTGAAGCGCGATCCGCGGTCGGCGTTCGCGCGCGTGCCTTTCGCGGGATACTGGCTTTATAATCCCTGCCATGGACAACAAAACGATCGCTCGCGTACTCCGCGAAACCGCGGAACTCTTGCAAATTGATGGCGCCATCATCGGGCGCTACCGCAGTTATGAAAAGGCGGCCGAGTTGATCGGGGGCATGCATGAATCGATCGAGCACATGGCGAAGGAAGAGGGGAAGCTCGAGGAGCTCCCTGGCATCGGGGAACGGATGGCCGAGCATATCCAGGAGATTATCGCCACGGGCGACTATGGTCTGCGGAAAAAGCTTCTGAAGAAATTCCCAGCAACGCTTCTCGACGTTTTGACGCTGCAATCGCTCGGGCCGAAGAAGGTGGCGTTTCTTTGGTCTACCTTCCGCGCCGCTACCGTGGCGGACGTGGAGAAGCTCGCCAAGGAGGGGAAACTCCGTGACCTGCCGGGCTTCGGAGAAAAGACGGAACAGAATATTTTGAAAGCGGTGGAAACGTTCAAGCGCTCGACGGGACGCTTTCGGATCGACAAGGCGGAAGCCGCCGCAGCCGAACTAATTGCCTTCATCAAAGAATATGGGAAAGGCGTGGAGTCTATCACTCCGGCGGGTTCTCTGCGGCGTGGAAGAGAAACAGTCGGCGATCTCGATTTACTTTTGATTTTGGGTGCAGGTTACACATCGCAAAAAAAGATCGATGCGATCGCCGAACATATCTTGAAATACCCGCGGATTGAGCAAACGCTCGCGCACGGCGAGAACAAAGTCAGCTTTACGCTGCAGAACGGTTTACAAGTGGATGTGCGGCTGCTCGAAAAGGAATCCTTTGGCGCGGCGCTGCTTTACTTTACGGGATCCAAAGAGCATAACGTCGCGTTGCGCGGGCGCGCCAACGACCTCGGTTACACGCTAAACGAATACGCGCTTGCTACGGTAAAAGGGGAAAAGCCCGTCGCGCGGCGCACTGAGGAAGAAATTTACGCGAAGCTGAAACTCGATTACGTCCCGCCGGAGTTGCGCGAGAACAACGGCGAGATTGCCGCTGCGGAAGCGCACACGCTGCCGCGATTGATCGAGCTTGCCGACATACAGGCCGACACGCACATGCACACGACGGCCAGCGATGGAAAGGCGTCCATCGAAGAAATGGCCGAGGCGGCTCGCCAGCTGGGCCACAAGTACATCGCCATCACCGACCACTCAAAAGCGGTGACCGTGGCAAACGGCCTCGATGAAAAGCGGATGGCGGCTCACATCCAGAAGATTCGCGCGGCCAATGACCAGGGGCTTGGTGTTCGTTTATTCGCCGGCTCGGAAGTCGACATCTTGAAGAACGGCGCGCTGGACTACTCCGACGAACTGCTCGCGCAGCTCGACGTGGTGGTGTGCTCTGTACATTCCTTTTTCAACCTCGAGCGCACCGAGATGACCGAGCGGATGCTCGCCGCGATCGAGAACCCCTACGCGCAGATCATTGGCCACCCCACTGGGCGGCTGATCCTGCGGCGCGAACCACTTGACTACGACATGGAGAAAATCCTGGCCGCTTGCGCCAAACACGGCGTGGCTATGGAGTGCAATTCCTTCCCCGACCGGCTCGATTTGAACGACATTCACCTGCGAATGTGCAAGGAACGCGGCGTGAAAGTGGTGATTTCGACGGACTCGCACACGACGATGAACCTCGGGTATATCCGGCACGGCGTTAACGTGGCGCGCCGGGGCTGGCTCGAGAAAAAGGATGTGCTCAATACGCTGCCGGTGGAGGAATTCCTGGCAGCGCTGCGAGCCAAACCGGGCGCGGCAAAGCCGAGACCTGCCAGCCCCCAAAAGAACGCTGCGCGACCCTGAACCAGTTGCTCGACGGCTCTCGCCGGCATTCACTTGGACGGCATATACGACGATTCGGCCGTCAGCGCGTCTTTAACAGCTAGTTGAACACCGGAAGCGGGATGGGCGAGGGAACATTTTGAACCCGGGTGTCGTACCTACTGCTAGAACGCGAAGTTGTTATGTTACGGAGGCTTTTAGCCATGAGTCTGCTTACGAACCGCAATGCTGCCGTCCGGTTGGGGATTGTCTGTGCCGCCCTGTTTGCCACAGTGGCCTTTGCGCCGCGGGCCCACGCAACAGACTGGAGCAAGAACTACACCGTTGCTGGACGCGCCAGCGTGCGCATCGACACGAATGATGGCGCCGTACGCGTCAGTACCAGCGACACTAAAACAGTGGAGTTTCGCGTTGAGTATGAGGGCTACGAGTTGGACAAGAATTTGCACATTGAGACCCGCCAGAGCGGAGACCAAGTCGAACTCGTTGCGCGGGTCACGGGCCATTGGGGCTTTTCGTGGGGCGGCCGTGGACGGAGGCTCCGCATCGAAGTTCACATGCCCAAAGACGCTGATTTAAATGCACATACGGGAGACGGGTCGGTCGAAGCCAGCTCCATCAACGGAAACGTAACTGTACAGACCGGCGACGGCTCCATTCGAGCAAATTCGCTCACAGGGACCATCGACCTGCACACCAACGATGGCAGCATCCACGTGGACACCTTGAAGGGTGACATGCGCCTGCACACTGGCGACGGCTCGATTGAAGCGCGAGGCCTGGACGGGAAGCTGGATGCGGATACCGGGGACGGCCACGTCAGGATCGATGGGCGTTTCGATGCCTTGAATATCAAAACGAGTGACGGCAGTGTGGACACCCGGGTCCTGCCCGGCTCTAAGATGGCCAGTAACTGGAACATACGCACGGGAGACGGCAGCGTGGACTTGTCCTTACCGGGCGATTTTCAAGCTAACATTGATGCCAGCACCGGGGATGGGCACATCAGCGTAGGCCTGCCGGTCACGGTCGAAGGCACGTTCAGCAACTCGCAGCTTCACGGAAAGATGAATGGCGGGGGGCAGTCCTTGACGGTGCACACCGGGGATGGTTCCATCCGCTTGAGCAAGGCCTAGCTTAGCCTACTCCGCGGGGCTCGCGGCGCCTTCCAAAGAGCGCCCGTTCGAGTCCACGGTTATCAGTACTTATAATCCCCGAGTTATGTGGCAAGCACGAGAGACAGTACTATTACCGGGAAATTGTACCCTCAGACTGACACTTGTCCACTCTTGGCGACATGATTTCACCCCTTCCGACTGTATCTGGCTGAAAACACGTAGGTTGAGTTTGGAAGCCGACCTGCCCTTCTGTACAGTGCCTTGGAAAGGCGGCTAACGTGGTCGTTGTCATTCTCGGATTTGCGATGGTGGCATTGATCTCAATGACCATCGCCAGCTCGATCTCGGGTATGACCGGGCGTCGCGGCTCCTGATCGTCTGCCGTTCCCTGACCTTCGGGCACCTATTCGCGGTCCCGGTGAATCGCATCCTGTTGAATCGCACCGCGTATTCCCTAACGTTGAAGCGTATTCCCTAACGTTGAAATAGTGCGGCTCCTTCTTCTTGCCTTTCGGTGCCGGTACGTTCTGGAGCATAATCAAGCCCTCTAGGACAAGTTCATGAGTCAGCGTACATCCACGGACCGAGCGGCACGCAGGGCCGGCGCAACGCCGCGGGCCAATGTGCTGGGGCTTTCGCGCGCACAGGGTTGGGGGATTCTTCTACTCGTCTACACTGCCATCTTTGTCCTGATCTTCAGTTACCGCTACCTCGATGATCTTTCCCGCCAACGGTCAGGAACATTTGGCGTGCGCTTTCTGGAGGAGTTCACCGGGGTCTTCACGGTTTTCCTCCTTCTGCCTCTGGTATTACGTGTGGCGGAGTTCTATCTATTCAAAGTTAAGGGCTGGGCGCGTCAAGTTGCATTCCATTTGGTTGCGGCGGTGGGATTTTCGTTTCTGCACACGAGTTTGATGGCGCTGAGCCGGTGGATCATCGCTCCGCTGGTCGGTCTCGGGCGGTACGACTACGGAATTATGGGATTCCGCTATCCCATGGAGTTGTCCAACGATTTGCTCGGCTATACGGTGATCGTGCTGGTGTACTACTTCTTCGAGCGGCTGCGGATCGCACAGGCCCAGCAGCTTGCCGCGGCGGAATTGCAGGCCAAGCTGGCGCAGGCGCAGTTGGAGAATTTGCGGTTGCAGTTGCAGCCGCATTTTTTGTTTAACACGCTGAACACCGTTTCTTCCGTAATGTATGAGGACGTGCCTGCGGCCGACGCGATGATTACCCAGTTGAGCGAGTTGCTGCGGTTGACGCTACGAACCGCCAACTCGCACGAAATTCCGCTGGCGCAGGAACTCGAAATAACGCGCCTCTATCTGCAAATCATGCAGAAGCGTTTTGAATCAAATTTGCGGGTGAGTTACTCGGTGGACCCGGCGCTGGACAATTCGCTCGTGCCTCAGTTGATTCTGCAACCGCTCGTTGAAAATTCCTTGCGGCATGGTTTGAAAGATGGCGCTGCGGGGATCGACATATCGATCGGGGCGGAACGCGAAAATGGTTCGTTGATCCTCAAGGTGTCCGATACAGGCGCAGGTCTAGGAATGCAAGGAACCGAGGCGGCGATGAACCGAGGAGTCGGCCTGGCTAATATAAGGGGTCGGTTGGAACAGCTTTATGGCGCCGATCAGGAATTTGCGATTGCGAACCGTCCAGCGGGTGGCACGGAAGTGACACTGAGGGTTCCGTTTCATTCGGCAGATGCGTCCGTAGTCGGGTGAATGGCTTCCTTGAGCGCACTGCAGGTACTGGTTGTCGACGATGAGGCGCCCGCGCGAAGAAAGATACTGCGGCTACTCCGCCAGGAGCCGGATGTCCAGGTAGTAGGAGAGGCGGGCGGAGCGGAATCCGCGATTGCCGCGATCGCGAAGCATCGTCCGGATCTGGTTTTCCTCGACGTGCAAATGCCGGGGATGGACGGATTTGGCGTCGTGCAGGCGATCCCCGCCAAAGAAATGCCGCGCGTTGTTTTTGTGACCGCCCACGATCAGTACGCCTTGCGCGCGTTCGAGGTTCATGCGTTTGACTACCTTTTAAAACCGTTCGGCGAAGAGCGATTCCGCACCGTGCTGCGGCGCGCGCGTGACCAGAATGCACAGTCGAGCGACGGATTCGCGGCGCGTATTCAAGATCTTCTGCGGCAATTGCAGCGCGAACGCTCTTTTCCGGACCGGCTGCTGGTGCACGAGAATGCGCGAGCGCATTTTGTATCGATCCGAGAGATAACGTGGATCGAAGCGGACCGAAACTATTTGATTTTGCATTGTGGGGCAAAAACACACACCCTTCGCGGAACGCTGGAGTCTCTTGCGGGCACCCTTGATCCCAAGATTTTCGTGCGCATCAATCGCGGAAGCCTGGTGCGCCTGGATGCCATTCGCGAATTGCTGCCGTGGTTTCACGGCGAGTACAAAGTCATTTTGAAGGATTCGACCGAATTGCGCTGGAGCCGTCGCTACGTGAAGCAACGGCCTGAACTCTTGAAATTGGTTTGAATGTGAGCTCCATCACTGGTAGCAGCCCAAGAAAAGCCCGTTCGTCCCTGAGCTGAGCCTATTCGTCCCAAGCTCTTTTGCTGCCAAGCACGTTGCCGCGAAAATTACTCCACTATGGAAAACAAAAAACCTTTTTCCCCTTTTTCGTGGGCTTCCCTGCTCTCCTTCGTCCTTCTGTTTCCTGCAGTATTGATAGCGCAATCACCCTCCGATGCCGAGTGGCCGACGTACGGCAACGACGCGGGCGGGACGCGCTACTCGCCTGCCAAGCAAATTGACCGCGGAAACGTAGCGCGACTGCAGGTCGCGTGGACTTACCGGACGGGAGCTTTGCCGTACGACGAGGAGTTGGATAAGAAAGCGGCATTTGAAGCCACGCCCATTTTGATCGCGGGGAAACTGTTTTTGAGCACACCATACGATCACGTCATCGCACTGAATGCAACGACCGGCGTGAAGATTTGGGAGTTCGATCCGAAGCTGGAACATCCCTACGGCTTCTCAGAAGTAACTTCGCGCGGAGTCTCCGCATGGCGTGATGCGTCGGCGAAAGCCGGCAAAGCCTGCGCGCTGCGCATTTTCGTAGGGACGCTGGACGCGCGGCTGATTGCGCTTGATGGTGACACTGGAAAGCCTTGCGTTGATTTCGGAACCAGCGGTGAGGTCGATCTCACAACCGAGGTCAAAATGCGTGACCCCGGCGACTACCAAGTGACTTCCGCTCCCGCGATCTCCAAGGACTTGGTCATTACCGGCTCGTCGGAGGGCGACAATCGCGCCGTGACTTTGGAACGCGGGATTGTGCGTGCGTTCGACGTTCGCACGGGCAAATTGCGGTGGACGTGGGACCCGATCGCTCCCTGGGCGTATCAGAGTACGCCGCGGACGGGCGCGGGCAATGCGTGGTCGACGCTA
>Ga0070735_10004532_pt1 | contig 11699 bp, 7 predicted proteins | sample Coa_R1_FD_66443 | JGI IMG/M metagenome (GOLD analysis project Ga0070735, IMG submission 66443) | Surface soil microbial communities from Centralia Pennsylvania, which are recovering from an underground coalmine fire - Coalmine... | ecosystem: Environmental > Terrestrial > Soil > Unclassified ... | reverse complement strand
TAACGCAGTCGGAGATCGACGACGCACTGGCGCGACTGGGTGTGTGGCGCGGACTGCTGGGGGTCGCGGCGGCGGCGGGAGATATTGGGCCTTTCGTCGCGGAGGCGAGCCAGTGAGAAGGCAGACAAAATGCGCCTGGTACTAGCAGCTCTCAGTAGACCAATCACGATTGCAGTGGCGCTGGTCGCAATTGCGCTCGGGGCGTTTCTTGCGGTGCAGCGGATGGCGGTCGATATCTTCCCGAAAGGCGGCGATCCGGCGATTTACGTCGCGCAGCCCTACGGCGGGATGGATCCCGCGCAGATGGAAGGATACCTGACCTACTACTACGAGTATCACTTTCTCTATATCACAGGAATCGAACACGTCGAGAGCAAGAGCATTCAGGGTGCTGCCTTGATGAAGCTGACGTTTTACGAAGGCACCGACATGAATCAGGCGATGGCTGAAACCATCGGCTATGTGAATCGAGCGAGAGCGTTCATGCCTCCTGGGACGGTGCCACCCTTTGTCACGCGTTTCGATGCGGGGAGCGTGGCCGTCGGACAACTGGTGTTCAGCAGCGAAGCGCACACGCAGGGCGAGCTACAGGATTTCGCGCTAAATCGGGTGCGTCCGCTGTTCGCGACGCTGCCGGGCGTATCCGCACCACCGCCGTTCGGAGGGAACCAGCGGACTATCGTCATCACGCTCGATCCGGACAAGCTTCGTCAGTATCACATATCGCCGGATGAGGCGATCGCGGCGGTCAGCAAAGGCAGCCTGGTGATGCCGTCGGGCAATATGTGGACGGGGACGATCAATCGGATCGCCAGGACCAACGCAGCGCTGGGCGGCGATTTGGCGGAGCTGTTAGGTACGCCTATCCGGCCCAAGGCAGGCACCACGGTGTATCTGCGCGATATCGGGACCATCGAGAACAGTACGGATCTGGTTACCGCGTACGCGCACGTCAATGGAAAGCGGACCGTCTACATTCCGGTGACGAAGCGCTCCGATTCATCGACATTAGCAGTAATCAACGCCGTGAAAGCCGCACTCCCCGAGTTCAAGAATGCAGTGCCGACGGATGTGGATGTGAGTTTGCAATTCGATCAGTCGCCTACGGTGACCAGTTCTATCGACAACCTGGCGGCCGAGGGTTTGCTGGGTGCAATTCTCACCGGACTGATGGTCCTGATCTTTCTGCGCGACTGGCGAAGCGCGTTGGTTGTGGTCCTGAACATTCCGTTCGCTCTGCTCGCGGCCGTGATTCTCTTGTGGTTCACCGGGCAAACCATCAATATGATGACGCTCGGGGGCTTGGCGCTTGCGGTTGGGATCCTGGTGGATGAAGCGACGGTATCGATCGAGAATATCCACACGCAGCTGCGCCCCGGCATATCGAAAGCGAGGGCAGTCCTGGAGGCGTCGCGCCAGACCGCGGTCGCGCGTCTCCTCGCCATGCTGTGCGTACTTGCAGTATTCGTTCCGTCGTTCTTTATGACCGGAGTGAGCCGGCAGCTGTTTGTTCCGCTGTCGCTGGCCGTGGCTTTCTCGATGATTGCGTCCTATGTGCTCTCCAGCACGCTGGTTCCGGTGTTCTCGACATGGCTTCTGAAAGAAGCCCACGGCGACCTCAAAGAAGGCGCATTTGCAAAGCTGCGCTCTTTCTATTCGGGTTATCTGGACCTAGTGCTGCGATTCCGGTGGCCCGTGACGCTAGTCTATTTGATCGCGTCTGTCGGATTCATCTACATCCTCGGGCCGCGCATGGGTACCGAGATCTTCCCGAAATCCAAAGCCTCGATTCTAAGAGTACGGCTTCGCGCACCTTCGGGGACCCGGGTTGAGGAAACCGAACGCATTGTGCTTCGGGCGCTCAACGTGATCCGGCGCGAGGCCGGTGCGGATAGAGTCGAAATCACCAGCGACTTTGTGGGCGTGGTGCCGTCCAGCTATCCGGTGGACTTGATTCATTTGTTCACCAGCGGGCCGCAGGAAGCGATTATCCAAGTGGCCCTCAATTCCAAAGCCGGGAAGGATGAAATCAGGGGCGACCTGTTGCAGGAGCGATTGCGAAAGAGCCTGCCTAGCGAACTACCGGCCTGCCAGTTCTCCTTCGAGCCCGGCGATATCGTCGGGCAAGTGATGAGTTTCGGATCCGCCACGCCGGTGGAGATCGCCGTACTGGCAAGCAATCTGGCGGACGCCAGCGGTTTCGCGCAGAAGATTCAGGCACAGCTTGCGCCGCTACCCTTCCTGAGGGATCTGCAATTCGCTCAGGAGCTTAACTATCCGACACTAGACATCAACATCAACCGCGACCGAGCCGGGCAGTTCGGATTGACCATGTCCGACGTAGTCCGGTCGGTGGTGCCGTCGACGTCGTCTTCGCGATTCACGCAGCCGAACTACTGGCGCGATCCGAACTCCGGCAACGCCTTCCAGATCCAGATTGAACTGCCGCAAAATCGGATGCAAGGCATCGACGAACTGGGGGACATTCCGGTGATGCAGGACGGCCGTTCCGAGCCGAGGCTGACCGACGTCGCGGATCTGAGTCCCGGAACCATGCCCGGACTGATCGAGCGTTATAACGGGCAGCGCGTGGTCAGCCTGACGGCGAACATCCACGGCATCACGCTCGGGGAAGCAGCGGGGCAGTTGAATGCGGCTGTAGCGAAGGCGGGAACACCGCCGCGCGGGGTTACCGTGACTTTCCGCGGTCAAATCCCGCCGCTTGCGCAAACCATCGCAGGATTGAGAACCGGCTTGCTGCTTGCGATTCTCGTGATCTTCCTTTTGCTGGCCGCGAACTTTCAATCGATCCGGTTGTCGATGGCGATTATTCTTACGATCCCGGCGGCGCTTTGTGGCGTCTTGCTGATGCTCCGGCTGACGGGAACAACGTTGAATATTCAGTCGTTCATGGGGGCGATTATGGCGATCGGAATTGCGGTCGCGAATTCGATTCTGCTGGTCTCGTTCGCCGAGCGGTTTCGGCATGAGGGCAGGCCGCTTCTGGAAGCAGCCCGGGAAGGCGCCACCAGCCGCTTACGAGCAATCCTGATGACGGCGGCGGCCATGGTTATCGGTATGGTGCCGATGGCGATCGGACTGGGCGAAGGCGTATCGCCCTCAGAGCCGCTGGGTCGTGCGGTTATTGGCGGACTGATCGTGTCGACCCTTGCAACGCTGACGATCCTGCCTTCGATTTACGCGATCCTGCAAACTAGAGCCTCAATTGCTTCCGCATCCCTCAATCCTTTAGATCCCGCGAGCCGCTATTATGAAGCTCACTAATACCTTATCGATTTCGGCGGCTGGTGCGTTTGTCTTCGCGTCTCTAGCGTTTTCGCAGGTACTCGAGTCTGTCCCGGTGGTTTCAAAGCCGATATCTCGAACGGTTGATTTGCCGGGCGAATTCCTGCCGTTCCTGAGTGTTTCGCTACATGCCAAAGTCCCGGGTTACGTCGAACGGATCCTCGTGGATCGAGGAAGCAGGGTCGATGGCGGGCAGCTTCTAGCCGAGTTGAGCGCGCCCGAAATGGCCGCGCAGATTGCCGAAGGCGAGTCCAAGGTTCTGGCGATTGAATCGGATCGGCTTCAGGCTGAAGCGCAGCTCGCCGCGGCGCAAAGCACCTATGATCGATTGAAGAAAGCCGCGGAGACACCTGGGGCAATTGCGGGCAACGAGCTCATTCAGATGGAAAAGCAAGTGGAGGCAGCGCAGGCTTTGGTCCATTCGCGCGAGCAAGCTAAACGCGCAGCAGAAGCGGCTGTTAAGACGGAAAAAGAGATGCAAGCCTATCTGCGGATTACGGCGCCATTTGACGGGATCGTAACCGAACGCTTGGTTCATCCAGGCGCGCTAGTCGGTCCGGGCGCCGATCCGGTGTTGGTCACCATCCAGCAAATCTCGCAAATGAGGCTCGTGGTTGCCGTGCCGGAAGAATATGTCGGCGGCATTATGGAAGGGGCGAAGCTGGCGTTTCAGGTCCCCGCGTATCCTGAACGGACCTATTCGGGAACGCTTGCCAGGGTGTCCCATGCGCTGGATAAAGGAACCAGGACTATGGCGGTGGAGCTGGACGTTTCCAACCACGACGGTACGCTGGCGCCGGGAATGTATCCGAGCGTGAAGTGGCCCATTCGACGATCCCGGCCGGCGCTGTTCGTTCCGAAAACCAGCGTCGTGACCACCACGGAACGGACGTTCGTGGTGCGAAATCAGAATGGACGCGCGGAATGGGTTGACGTTCGAAAGGGCGCACCTGACGGCGGCCTGATTGAAGTGTTCGGGGATCTGAAGTCTGGCGACCTAGTCGTACGGATCGCCACCGATGAGATACGCGAGGGATCCGCTATCCAGCCGAATCAAATAAATTAGCGGTAGCTGGGTCAAACGCTTAGCGGGCCAACTGGAGATGTGGCCAGAAACGGAGTTGGGGAGTGCATTGACTTCCGATAACGCTGCTTATCGGCCCACACTAATTTCCGCGCCAACGAACAGAACAGCCCGGGTGCCCGTGTCAACGGTTTTGCGGATAGCCCTGCAGTCTCGGAGATCCATGCTTCCAGGCTGGAGGTAGCGCGAAACCGTCACGGTTCGGCATCTTCACCTTTGGCAGGCTCTCGGCATCCATCACATCGTCTTCTTTGACGACGTTGCTCTTGTACAAAATGTAAGCCGTCAGCGCGTACACTTCGTTGGGCGTGAGCGAGCCTTCTTTCCCCAAAGGCATGCCTCGGTTGATGTAATCCCAGATCGTCGTCGCGAACGGTGAGTGAATCGCCATGGCGTTTGAGTCGTTCACGCAAGGCGCGAGGCACGTCATCGCCATGGCCGGTTGAGCCCCTTTGCCGGGGACCAACGTCGGAGCAGGCCCTCCCGACCCCGATGCTCCGTGGCAACCACCGCAGCCTTTGCTGATGAACAGCGCCGCGCCTTCTTTGGCCGACCCGTGACCTTGCGGGAGCTCTTTTCCCGTCGGGCTTATGGTGATGTCCCAGGCGCGAATCTCTTCCGGCGTGGGCGTCCTTCCCACGCCATAGGTCGGCGTTTGCGTCCAGGCGCTCTGGCAAAGCTGGAAACCGGCTGTAATAGCGATGATGGCAACCCTACGCCAAACCATTGTGCACGCTCCCATCCGCCGCTACTCTCCAAGGTTGAACACTGTTGTCCGCACCAGGCACGCGGAAATTTCCGTCCAATGGCTGACTCCAGTATTTCGCGACCTCGGCTCGCGTGGGCTGGATCGACCCCACTGCATCGGTGCAGCGCGACATCAGAATACACTCTTGTCCGTTCCAGTTCCAGTGAAGGCCGAATCGAGTGTGTGCCATGGGCAACGCCGGTGACCGGAGTTCCGCACTCTTCCAAGTTCGGCCTCCGTCTGTCGATATCTCCACGCTTTTGATCGCAGCCGTCCCGGACCACGCCAAGCCGGAGATCTCATAAAACCCGGGACCCGAAAGCTGCTGTCCGCCGGAAGGGAACGTGATGACCGACTTTGGGCCGATCTCATGCGTCAATGCCGTCACCTTCGGGTCCGGGTTGATGTGCCCGTAATCGTCATAGGTCATGTAGTAGCGGTCCACAACCTTGATGCGCCTGAGGTACTTGATCTGATAAATGCCTTCGAACCCTGGTGCCATGAGCCGCAGGGGAAAGCCCTGCTGCGGACGGAGTGGCTCGCCATTCATCGCGTAGCACACGACGCAATCATCCATTGCCTTCGCCAACGGAATACTCGATGCGCCCTTCACTTCCTCAGCGCCTTCCGCGACGATCCACGATGCTGCGCTTTGCACTCCCGCTTCCTTCAGCAGCAGCGAAAGCGGTACTCCCGTCCATTCGGCGCAGCTCGTCAATCCGTGGGTTTCCTGAACCGTTTTGTGCGTCGGCCGGGCGCGATTTCCCAAACACTCAATAAAGTGGATGCGCGAAACGTACGGGAGCCGCTTCAATTCTTCCATCGTAAAAATCAGCGGCCGGTCCACCATCCCGTGGATCATCAGACGATGCTCCTTGGGGTCAATATCGGGAACATAGGAGCCGCGATGCGTCGCTGTGTAGAACAGCGATGAGGGCGTGATAATTCCGGACGAATCCTGGAGCGGGGTTAAAACGTGAAATGTGAGTCCAAATTCATCAGGCGAATGCCTCTCTGCGACAGGCACTCGGATCGAGGTGACGAACCGCGAGCGTTCACCATAGGCGATCAGCTCATCGACTTTCTTTGCGGGCATCCCCTGGGTCTGTCCCGTCGCAACCTTCGCGCCTGCCAGACCGGCTAACGCCGCGCTACCCTTCAGGAATCCACGCCTGTTCGGCTTCTTCGAGTCCATGGCTCACTCCTATGACAATAAGCTTTCGGAAATCGCTGTCTTTGGGCCTTCCAGTGGTAAAAAGTATACACCCGTTTCCGGCTGCCAATAGTTATGCTGAATCCGCTCCTGCCTCGAACGCGAGTCTTATTGCAACTGGGAGTACGTCCTCCCAGTAGACTGACAAGATGAGCGCCAATCACGACGCCAGCGCTATCGAGGACGCAAAGAACCGGCGGCAGCTTCTGCGCGCAATCCTAGCTAGCACGATCGGGACGGTAATCGAATGGTACGACTTCCTCCTATACAGCACCGTCACTGGCCTCGTGTTTGCCCGTCTCTATTTTCCGCAAGCCGATCCTTCTGTAGGCACCATTGAAGCATTTGGTGTTTACACTGTCGGATTCATCGCGAGGCCGATTGGCGCAGCAATTTTCGGTCACTACGGCGACCGTCTGGGGAGAAAGACCGCTTTAGTGGTCACGCTGCTGTTGATGGGTATCGCAACGTTTCTGGTCGCGGTCGTCCCGGGCTATCAATACATCGGTATTTGGGGTGGGGTCCTGCTGACGGTCCTGCGCTTCGTTCAGGGAATCGGCGTGGGCGGCGAGTGGGGTGGATCGGTCCTTCTGTCCATGGAATGGGCTCAGTCGAACCGGCATCGCGGGTTCATTACTTCCTGGCCGCAGTTCGGCGTGCCTGCCGGGCTTTTTCTAGCGAATCTGGCTGTTCTCGCTTTCAGCAGGATGTCTGGTGACCAATTTCTGACGTGGGGCTGGCGCGTACCTTTCCTGCTTAGCATCGTGCTCGTCGCACTTGGTCTCTACATCCGGTTAGGCATCCAGGAAACTCCGGTGTTCCAACGACTCGTCGCCGAGCGGCGGATCGAGCGTCAGCCGGTTCTTGAAGTCATTCGCCGTCAACCTCGCGAGATCATCCTCACTGCCTTATGCCGCACGGCCGAACAGGCGCCCTTCTATCTATTCACTTCATTCGTGTTCACATACGGCGTCGATGTGTTGCATCTCGATCGGAATTTTATCCTGATGGCAGTGCTCGGAGCAGCCATCCTCTCATTCGTGACGATTCCGTTCTTCGGACATCTTTCGGACCTACTTGGTCGCAAACGAATATACATGTTCGGAGCAGCTCTCACCGGCTTCTACGGGTTTGCCTACTTCAGGATGCTGGACACCCGGATGCCGTACTTGGTAGCAATCGCGATCTTGCTCTCACTAGTGCCGCACGACATCATGTACGGCCCGCAGGCGGCTTTGATCGCGGAGTCCTTTCCGGGACGACTGCGCTACAGCGGCGCGTCCTTGGGTTACCAACTGTCGTCGCTGATTGCAGGCGGTCCCGCGCCGCTCCTTGCCGCCGCGTTGCTGACGCGCTATCGCTCCGCTACGCCTCTGGCTTTGTACATCCTCGCATGCGCGATCATTTCGCTTATTGCGACAGCGATGCTCAGGGACCACGCCAACAAGGATCTCCAATAGTTGAACGGGCGGCTCAGCGATGCTCCCGAGTCTGGGCGGACGTAGGATGTCCTCACGGACGTACGCTTCCGATAATGCTCGTTATCGGGTGAGTTTGTGGGCTGGCTTCCAATTCACGGCACAATTTTTTGCAGTCCGACAAAGGCAGTCTTACGCATCGGCAACGCCCTACTCTTCCGGCCGCCTCAAGCTCTTGATATCGATCCCCAGCTGGGCGCACTTCTTGTACAGGTGACTGCGCTCCAGGCCCAACGCCCGAGCTGCCTCGGTCATACTGTGCTGCGACCGCTCCAGTTCAACGCGGATCGTTTCCCGCTCGAACGCGTCGGTCCGCGCGGCCAGTGTTCCTGACGCCACCGTTCCCGAGTGATGTCCCGCGGTGACCATCTGCGGCAGTGCCATCCGCACGTCTTCCTCCGCGACTTCGGAATCTGCCAACAGAAGCAGCCGTTCCACGGCATTGCGGAGTTCACGCACGTTTCCCGGCCAAGTGTGGTGCTGCAGTGCTGCGACGGCGGCCTCGGTAAACGGTTTCAACTTCCACCCGTTCATTTCACTGATCGAACGATTGAAATGTTCTACCAGCGCGGCGATGTCATCTTTGCGCTCCCGGAGTGGCGGCAGCTGGACCGGGAACACGAAGATGCGATGGTACAGGTCCTGGCGGAATGCTCCGGCTCGTACCTGTTCCTCTAGATTTCGGTGCGTCGCGGTCACTACCCGCACATCCACCCGCTGGGCGCCGGAACCGCCCACACGCTCGATTTCACCCTCTTCCAGGACGCGCAGCAGTTTCGCCTGCATCACTGCCGGCATGTCGCCAATCTCGTCCAGGAACAGCGTGCCTCTGTGGGCTTGCTCGAATTTCCCCGCATGTCGTGCGGCCGCTCCAGTGAACGCTCCCTTCTCGTGACCGAAAAGTTCGGATTCGATCAACTCTGCCGGCACCGCGGCGCAGTTGAGCGCGATAAAGGGTCCCGAGCGGCGGGCGCTCTTGTCATGAACGGCGCGCGCAATCAACTCCTTACCGGTACCGCTTTCCCCGAGGATGCAAACACGCGAGTCGCTGGACGCCACGCGCTCCACCTGTGCCATGACGCGCCGCATGACGTCGCTCTTCCAAACGATTTCGTGCCGCCCTAGACGCGCCCGCAGCTCGCGATTTTCCGACTCCAGTCGCTTGAGCTTAAGGACCGTCTCCAGCGTCAGGAGCAACTTTTCCGTCGAAAGTGGCTTTTCGAGAAAATCGTGCGCGCCCAGGCGCGTAGCTCGAACCGCCATGTCCAGCGTGGCTTGGCCGGAGATCATGACCACAGGCGTGGTCACGCCGATGGCCCGCATCTCCTCGAGCAACGTGATTCCATCTTTATCCGGCATCACCACATCGGAGAAAATCAGGTCGAACGATTGTGCGCGCACCAGCTCCAGCGCCCGCGATGCGCGATCTGCGACCGTTGCTTCATGCCCCGCAAGTCGAAAAGCCCGAGCCAACGATGCCAGCGTATTGGGATCGTCATCGACGATTAGGAGGTGGCTCACGCGGACTCTCCCGTCACAGCAGTCGAATCAGCCTGCGTCAGAGGCAGATCGATCGTGAATGTAGTCCCGCGCCCTGCGGCGCTCGACACCGAAATCTTTCCGCGATGGTCGCTCACCACGCTCTGCACGATCGCAAGTCCCAGCCCAGTGCCGTGCTGCTTGGTCGTGTAGTAAGGGGTGAACAGGCGCTGGCACTCCTCTTCGGTTAGTCCCTGGCCGGTGTCGGAGATCTCCAGGCGCACGCCGCCATCGTGCAGTGCGGTGCGAACCATAAGGGTTCCTCCCTCTGGCATTGCATCCAGGGCGTTGAGCACCAGATTCCCGAGAGCGCGACGCAGTTGGTCCGGATCGGCCTGAATTTTCGTGCCGCCGCTTGCCAGTTCCAGATGCGGCTGTACCTTCGCCCGACCCTCGCCCTGAAAGCGCGCGTCATGGAGCTTCATCACGCCGCGAACAATTTCGTTGACGTCCACAGTCTCGAATTGCGGCGCAGGCATTTTCGCAAAGTCGCTGAAACGTCCGATGATGGTCTTCAGGTTCCCGAGTTCCGCCAACAGAGTGGTTGTGCTCTCGCGAAATACTTCGTCGAACTCAGACGACTTCCGTGCGCGCTGCAGATTCTCTATCGTAATCTGCAATGGAAACAGCGGATTCTTCAATTCGTGCGCCAAACGGCGAGCCAGCTCGCGCCAGGCAGCCACGCGCTCGGCTTGGATGGCTCGCTCGCGCTGCTCCAGAAGCTGCTCGGTCATGCGATTGAAGGCCTGTGCCAGTTCACCGATCTCGTCTTTCGACAATACTTCCACTCGCGCCGACAGATCGCCTCCGGCAACCGCCCTCGCGCCCGCCGCCAATCGCTCCACCGGCCGCGTGATTCGTTCGGTGGTCCACCAGCCCAGCAGCACGCCGATCACGATCCCGGAGGCGCCGACCACCACACCGGTGCGAAGAATCGATCGTTCCAATCCGAGCTGCGTGCTCATCGACGTCCCGGCCAGCAGCACTCCCGCCAATGTGCCGGCGCGCGTAATTGGCAATGCCAGGAATGCCTCCGAACTTCGGCGATCCGAGGTCCACTGGACAGAGCCGGTAGCTTCCCCATTGGTGGATCGCGCATCTTGGATAAGAGGTGCAAGCTTCTGCGCATCCGTTACCAGTCCCTCAGCGTCGATCACTTCGCCGGGAGGCAGCCATAGAAGTGCACGCATGCCGGGAGCAACGCCGAGCGATTTCAGCAGCTCAGGACTGAGGCGCCGTCCGCCAGCCACCAGCGCCTTCCCGCCTGCCACCGGACGCACGGCTGCCAGAGCCATCGCGCTACCCTCTGGCGTTGGAACACGTGCCAGAAAGACGTCAGACGTGTGCCAGTCCGCGGGCGCGATCTGCCAATCATTCTGATACCCGAATCGTGCGGGCCAATGTGCCGAGGAGATGATGGTCAGGTTGGGCTCGACCACATCCAGAAAGTCCAGATCCGCAGACGCGGCCTCGGTTTGTGCGCGATCGTATTCCGCGGCGCCGGCCGCGATCTGCTGCACGCCTGGTGACGCCGCAGCCAGTTCCACGCGCCGTGCGACCTCCACGCTGCGTGCCGCCAACTCGTCGCGAAATTGCGCCAGCAGAGCCTGGCGTCGCTCACGATCGATGGTATCGAACGTGCGCCTCGTGGAAATCGAAACCGCACCGGTTACCAGAGCCACGGCTCCGGCTACCGTGAACGAAGAAATGAACAGCAGTTTGGTGCGAAACGTCACTGCGTCGCCCCAGCATCCAGCCAGACTTCTTCGAAACGCGGCCAGTTCCTTACTTTGGAAGAGAGCATCCATCCGTGCGGCAGATGGAAGAGCGGAACCACTCCGGAGCTGTCGATGACAGCCTTCTCCGCCTCATAAGGATTGGCTGCGGGCGGCGGCGATGCAACCTTCAGCAGCGTTGTCAAATCCTGCAGCGCGAGCGAAGTGTCGCGGGCGGTTACGGGCAGGCGCACCAACCGGACATCGATCGCGCCGTTACCTTGCCGCAACGTGATCCCCGCTTCACTTGCATTCACCGCGATACGCTCGGCGATCGGCCGGATTACCAAGTCCTGCCGGTCGTAGCCAAATGTCAGAGATTGAGGCGCGGGCACAAGCTGCTTGGCCTTCGTGAGATCCCGCTCGGCTGGGAACAGGAATGAGTATCCGGTCAGCCAGCGTGGGAGGAGTGCGCCGGAAATTTCTCCCTGCTTCTGCAGCAGAACATTGAGGATCGCAGTGCGGTCAATCGAAAGCGCCAGAGCCTGCCGCACGGAGGCCGGTACACGGCCACCGTCGAACTGAAGGGCCACGGTTTCCGTCGGCTGCGTGTTCG
>Ga0070735_10004530_pt1 | contig 11699 bp, 9 predicted proteins | sample Coa_R1_FD_66443 | JGI IMG/M metagenome (GOLD analysis project Ga0070735, IMG submission 66443) | Surface soil microbial communities from Centralia Pennsylvania, which are recovering from an underground coalmine fire - Coalmine... | ecosystem: Environmental > Terrestrial > Soil > Unclassified ... | reverse complement strand
TGGAGTGGAAGATATTCGATCCGGTGATCGTCTGCGGTCAGCAATCGCTTGCCGTGTTCTGCGTCGGCGTCTTCCTGTCCTTTGTCGGACATTTCGAATTGATGATGAGTTCGGGCTCTTTCTTCGCGCAGCTTTTCGTCAGCATCACCGGCATCGCGATCATGACCGTCGTCGCCTACTACATTTCATGGTCGAAGCGACAGGATAAGCCGGTCAAGGTACCGCCCGCGCCGAAGCCCGCGTAAGCGCGAAACTCGAATCGTTTACTTCTTCTTCGGTGCGACCAATTGGCCGCGCGACGAAAACCCCTGCCATTCCGTGGTCCAACCGATCTGTGGCTCTTGGCTTCGCAAGCCCTGGAGGGCAAAGGGCGCGCCTTGCGGATCGCTGCAATAGGCGATCCTCATCCCGCTGGGCAATTCCGAGTCGTTGTAACCGGCCCGACCGCCTGCTGCACTCACCCGCTCGACTGCGGCATCGATGTCCTCGACATTGATGTAAAACAGCCAGAATGGGGTTGGGTCGGTGCCCTCAAGTGCAGCGGCGACGACTTGTCCGCCGGCGGAAAAAGTCAGATAGGCGTCAGCGAAACGATCCTCGGTGTCGTTCTGCTGCCAGGCGAAAAGCTCGCGGTAGAATCTGCTTTGCTTCTTCAAATCGGTTGCGAAAAGCTCGTTCCAGCCGAAATGGCCGGGTTTGCTTGAATCGGTCGGCTCTCGCACCATGACCTGCGGCTGACTAATCACCGCAAATAATGCGCCATCGCAGTCGGCAGCAACCGAGAGCCGACCGATATTGGCATCGGTCGGCGGCACGTAGATCTTACCGCCCAGGCGCTTGATACCGTCGGCCGCGACGTGCACGTCGGACACCGCGACATATCCCATCCACCTTGGCTGCGCGCCCGATTTCAGGCCCTCTGGCGGCAGCTCCAGCAGACCCGCCGCAGCGCTATCACCGGCCTTGAACAACGTGTAGGGCACCCGCGAAGTCGACGAGGGCAGCGCACTCCAGCCGACCACATCGCGATAGAATGCCATGGCCGCAGCCATGTCGGTGGTGAGCAGCTCATACCAGGTGAAAAATCCGGGATCGTTCGCCAAGTCCGCTTCTCCGTTCGCGCCTGCAAAAAAATCTGGTAGCGCCGTTCAGCCGTAGTGGCTGAACCTGTGCGGTGCAAGGCACGACTTAAGCTTGCGTTGAACCCCCGACTGAGACGGCCACTATTCGCCTGACGGTTCGGAACTGAGTACCTTTCCGATCGTTGCTCCGCCGATGTTCAACGTTCTGGCGGCACCGATCGTCCAACGCCGGGAATGATGAATAGAGCATGAATGAATGGTGTCGAAGACATCATTCATGAATGTGAAATTTGGACTGTCCGGCAGGCTTTCGGGCTTTCGTGAAGCCCCGTAATCTTGCGGGGGTGCAGCCCTTGCAGTAAAGTTATCCTACTCGAACCGCTTGCGAGAAAATGGAGGATTCCAATAATGGCACGACAGTCTTCGAAGAAGCGTGTAAAGGCCGCGCTGCCCGCTCTGGGCGCAGCCGGCTTGACGTTCTCGATGGTGGGCGGTGCGTCAGCGGCAACTGTGCCGGCCAATGACGTAGCGCAGTCGACGAACTATTCCCCCAATCAGCAGATTACACTCGGCGAGGAAGAAATCGCCGACGTCAGCCTCGCGACCTTCTACGTGTTCGACAAGGAAAGCACGGCGGATGCGAAGGAAGGCAACATCCAGCTCGCCCGCGGTTGCGGGTGCCGCGGTTGCGGCGGCTGCCGTGGTTGCCGCGGATGCGGTTGTCGCGGATGCCGCGGGTGCGGCGGATGCGGTGGCTGTGGCGTCGGCTGGTGTCTCTCTTGGGGCGGTTGCCGGCCCTGGTGCTAATCGGGGTCATCTGCCTCGCGTGATCGACGCGAACAATCATGGCCGGGCTCGACACCGTCGACCCGGCCTATCCATGTGTGCTTCCCGCATCTCCCATGGTCTCCCTGTTCGCCGACACCACGATCCCGCCGAATTGTCCCATCGCCAAAGAACATCCGCTCGCCGATTGGATTAGGGTCATTTCCTGATCCAAGAGACATTCCTGCATTTGCAGACCAGGCGTCGCAGGCCAAGTCCCGTGTGTTGACCATGAAAGCCAAACGCAAGACCGCTCCCTCGAAGCCCAAGCGCAAGGCCGCATCATCGCGCCGCGCGAAGGACATCGCACAGTTCGCCCCGAATTTCACTGTCTATACGCTTCCGCCGGATCAGGTCTGCCTGTATTCCGAAGATCGCAAATTCTTCCTGCATGGTGAGCTGTACTGCGCGCTGGCCACCGCAATCGGCAAAGGCGGGAAAAGCCTGCAGCAGCTTGTCGTCGAGCTCGGGAAACGTTTCCCGCCCGAGAAAGTCGAGGAAGCGCTTAAGCGCCTGATCGAACGCCAATACATCGTCGAGGCGTCTGCCACATCAAACACAGTCCAGGCCGGCTATTGGGCGAGCCTTGGATTGCCGCCCGGCATGGCCGAGCAGAACCTCGCCGGCTGCCGCGTGCGGGTCGAGGCGATCGATGTTCAAGGCGCAAAAGAGTTCACGAAAGCGCTGAGCGACCTCGGCGTTCGTATCGTCTCGCGTAACGCCGATTTGACCGTGACACTCGTCAATGATTACCTCGAGCAGCAGCTTGCCGAACTGAACAAGAAGCGTTTGTCTGACGGCACGGCCTGGCTTCTGGTCCAACCATCCGGCGCCTTTCCGCTTGTCGGGCCCGTGCTCAATCCGGGCAAAGGTCCTTGCTGGACGTGCTTGTTCGATCGCATGATCCGAAACCGCGAGGTGAAGGGATTCCTGGATCGCAACGGCACGCAACCGGTCTCGGTGTCGCCTTTGGCCCGCAATCCGCTCGGTCAACATGCCGTTCAATTCGCAGCCCTTGAAGTCGCCAAGGCCATTGCCAGCGGCTTTCGTACCGAGCTGAACAATCACATCATCAGCCAGGATTTGCTCGGTTCGACGACCGTCAAGCATTATGTGGCGCATCGTCCGCAATGCCCGTCCTGCGGCAGCAAGAAACTGCGCGATCCGCGCCGCGCACCGGCGCCGATCGAGCTTGGGCCCGGCCTCAAGCTGACGATGACGAGCGGCGGATTCCGCTCGGTGTCGCCACGTACCACGGTGGCGCGTTTCCGCAAGCATGTCAGCCCGCTCACCGGCGTCGTCAAGAAACTGGAGCGGATCGAGGCCGACCTGCCGCTGAATACGAACTATTTCGCGGACCACAACTTTTCCGGACCTGCGACGAATGTCGACGCGCTGCGCGAAGGACTCACGGGCGGCAGTTTCGGCAAGGGCTCGACCGCTGAACAGGCCGAAGCCAGCGCCTTGATGGAAGCGATCGAGCGCTATTCCGGTATTTTCCAGGCCGACGAAATCCGCACCAGCAAGCGCTTCATCGACTTTGACCCCGGCGAAGCGCTCAATCCCGAAGACGTGCTGCTCTTCAGCGATGCGCAATATGCCTCGCCCGACGCCGAGCCGAGCGATTCCCACCCCGTGCCCGACCGCTTCGACCCTTCCGCAGAAATGGAGTGGACGCCGGTCTGGTCGTTGCGCGACCAGCGCTTCAAGTATCTGCCGACCAGCCTGATGTTCTTCTTCTACGGAGGCGGCCCGGGTTTCTATGCCGCCGATTCCAACGGCTGCGCGGCCGGCAACACGGTGCAGGAAGCCATCGTTCAGGGCTTCCTCGAGCTCGTCGAGCGCGATGCCTACGCGATCTGGTGGTACAACCGGCTCCAGCGTGAAGAGCTCGACCTCAATCAGTTCGACGATTCCTATGTTCAGGATTTGCGGCGCCAGCTTGCCGACCAGGGCCGAAAACTGTGGGTGCTCGATATCACCAGCGACCTCGGCGTTCCCACCTATGTCGCGCTGTTGCACTGGATGCAGAACGGGCACGAAAATATCGAATTCGGCTCCGGCGCTCATTTCGACAGCCGCATCGCCTTGTTGCGCACGCTGACCGAACTCAACCAGTTTATGTCGATCGGCTTGATGAACGGCGGGTCGGGCGAAAAGCCGAGTCTCGACAACGTCACGCCATTGCAATTGAGCAACTACCCGTTCCTGCTTCCGAATGGCCGGCCCGCAGCACCGATCGTCACCGGCTCGAAATTCGGCCCCCTCGACAATACCCGAAAGCAGGTCGATGCCTGCGTCGAGGTCGCGCGACAGGCTGGCCTCGATTTTCTTGTTCTCGATCAGACACGGCCTGACGTCGAGACATCGGTCGTTCGCGTGATCGTGCCGGGCTTGCGCCACTTCTATCGCCGCTTCGGGCCGGGCCGCCTCTACGATATCCCGGTCAAGCTCGGTCTGCGCGAGACGCCGATGGCGGAGAACGAGCTGACGCCCTTCCTGCCTCACACCTAGAGGGAGCAAATCGGCTTGGCCGCGCCCAAAAAAACGAGCACGGGCAAGACGGCAACGCCGGTTCTTGCTGCGCGCTTGAATGCCCAGGTCACGCTTGAGGCACAGGCTGACGGGTCCCTGCTCGCCCGCATCGGCGAATACGCGCAAGGCCTCGGAAATTTCTCGCTTGCGGTCCAGAAGCGCCTCGGCGAATTTCGCAGCGGATTGCTGCTGGCCCCGACTGGCCGCAGCAGCCCGGCCGACAAGGAGATCGATCTCCTGGCCAGGCGATTGGCGCGGAGCGGCCTTCTGGAATATCGCCTCGGACCCGCGCGCGGCGGGCGCGACCACGTCGTGATCGAGCCGCAGGTTGCGGATTATTGGCCGCAAATCTCGAAGATCGGCGATGCGGATACGCTCGCGTTGTCGCGGTTTGCCTATATGCGGCGGCGTGGCAAGGAAATGGTGCTGGAATCGCCGCGCGCGGGCGCGCTGTTCAGGATCGACGATCCGAAGATGATTTCCGCCCTCGCCGCTCTCTCGCAACCGCAGAAGATCAACCGATACCGCAAGGAGCGCGGCTTTCCCGGATTGGAGTTTCTAGGTCTGCTGCTGGATTGCCAGATCCTGTTCAAGCTCAAGGCTACGGACGCTGACGGTCTGCGTCCATCGGAGGGCGATCCCAACCTTGTGCTGTGGGACTTCCACGACCTTCTGTTTCATACCCGCAGCACAGATGGACGACAGGCCAATCCAATCGGCGGGATTTACTCCTACTCCGGTCTCATGGCGCCGCCGCCGGCCGTGCGGCCGCCATGGCCGGGACGGTCCATCGATCTGAAAGGCGCGGCAACACCTGCCGTTGCGCCTTCACCGTTCGCATCCCTCCTCGATGCGCGGCATTCGGTGCGTGACTTCGACGACGAGCATCCCATCACGCTGGGCGAGCTTGCAGCGCTTCTGCAAACCGCCGCCCGCGTGCGCGCGCAATGGACGGCTCCTGCCGAGATGGACGAGGAAGGTCCTGAGGTGTCCTATGCCTCCCGTCCCTACCCGTCAGGAGGCGCGGCCTATGAGCTCGAGCTCTATCTTGCGGTCAACAAATGCGATGGGCTGGCGCGTGGATTTTACCACTATGATGCCGAAAGGCATGCACTGACATCAATCGAAGTCCGCACCCATGAGCTCGACGCGCAGCTCACGGATGCTGAATTGGCCATTGGTTCATCGGGCCTTCCGCAAATCCTGGTCGTCATTGCGGCACGCTTCGGCCGGGTCTCCTGGAAATACAGCTCTGTCGCCTATTCGCTGATCCTCAAGGACGTCGGCGTGCTGACGCAAACGCTTTACCTGTCGGCGACCGATATGGGGCTTGGCGGCTGCGCCATCGGCACCAACAATATCGATCGCTTCGCCCACATGACTGGCCTCGATTTCTCCGTTGAGGGTTCGGTCGGTCAATTTGCCCTCGGCCGTCCCGGCAGCGCCGAGTTCGGCTAATCCCAAAATCGAAGGCCTTCGTTCGCCGACACCTCTTGCAGTTCCGGCCGCGCTGACGAAAATACCATGCAAGGGCCACCCGAGATGGCCGGCAGGGAGAAGCGCACGATGATGGGGATGCGACGGCGCCTGATATGCTGCGCGGCTTTGGCCGCTTTCATTTTTATCGCCCCGGCGCGGGCCGAGCAGATCGTGGTGAGCAATTACGGAATTGCCGCCAACGGCATGCCCTACGCAGTCGCGATGGAAAAGGGCTTCTTCAAGCAGGAAGGAGCCGACGTCACCGGCATTCTCTCCTCCAATGGCGGCGGCACGACGATCCGCAACCTGCTCGGCGGCAATCTCGATTACGGCGAGGTCGATCTGGCCGGCACCGTAGCCGCAATCGAGCAAGGCAATGATCTCCACATCATCAGCGACAACGTGCTGACCGTCGGCGAATTCGTCTGGGCGGTGAAACCGGATTCGCCGATCAAAAGCCTCGCCGATTTCAAGGGACACAAGATCGGCTACACCAATCCGCGCTCAACCAGCCAGGCGCTCAACGTGCTGCTGGTTCAGACCATCGGCCTCACTCAGGCCGACGTCAGTCCGACCAAGGTCGGCGGCTTCGGCGAACAGGTGGTGGCGCTGGATATCGGTGCCATCGATGTCGCGACGCTCGCCGATCCCGTCTGGTCGAAGAACAGCGCCAAGCTGCGCACCGTCGTCCGTGCCAACGACGCGCTCCCTCCGCTCTGCAACGTCATCGGCGTCGCCACCGGGAAGGCGATCGCTGAGCATGGCGACTTTCTGCGGGCCGTGCTGCGGGCCCGCCGCAAGGCGGTCGAGTTCATGTACGCCCATCCCGACGAAGCCGGCGATATCGTCGCAAAGATTTACGATCTCGACCCCACCATTGCCCGTCAGGCCGTGCATAACCTTACTACAATGGCGCCTGGCACAACGCGCCCCTATTGGGGAACGGGCCGCTTCGACATCAAGGGGATGGACGGCATGATCGCGGCGCAACGCAGTGTCGGCGCTTATTCGGGCACGCCGAACTGGGACAAGATGATCGATCGCAGCTTTCTCGCTGACGATTTGAAGAAAGACTATTAGTGGAAGCCCCGCCTGCGACCCACGTCGCGCTCAACGGCGTCACCAAGGTCTTTGAATCCAAGCTCGGTCGAATAGAGGCCCTGGGCCCGATCGACCTCGAACTTCGTCAGGGTGAGTTCTTTGCGGTGGTCGGCCCGTCCGGTTGCGGGAAGTCGACCTTGCTCGACATCATCGCCGGCCTCGCCACGCCCTCTTCAGGCGCCGCGACGTTCGAAGGCAAGCCGATCCAAGACAAAGTGCCTGATGGCGTCGGCGTGGTGTTTCAGGAGAATGCCTGTTTTCCCTGGCTCGATGTTGCCGACAACATCACATTCGGCTTGCGCCGGCAGCCGGTCGATGCAACCGAGATCGAGCGGCGGCTGCAATATGCCCTGCAACTGATGGGACTAAAGGATTTCGCACGCGCCTTTCCCGCGCAACTTTCCGGCGGTATGCGCCAGCGCGTCTGCATCGCACGGACGCTCGTGATGCAACCCCGCCTGATCTTGCTCGACGAACCCTTCGGCGCACTCGACCAGCAGACGCGGCTTCTGATGGGCGATGAACTATTGCGCATCTGGAGGGCGACCGGCGCAACGGTTTTGCTGATCACTCATGCACTCGATGAAGCGGCAATGCTCGCAGATCGCGTCGCCGTCATGTCGGCCCGGCCCGGACGGATCATGGAAGTCATCGAAACCGCCTGGCCGCGGGAGCGCGACAGCGAGATCGTTTCGGTACCGGAATTTGGCGCAATCACCGCTCGCTTGTGGACGCTGTTGCGGGCGCAATCGATGCATGCGCTGAAGCCGGCGTCATCCTGACATGCGCATCTTCTTCTACAGGGGGCTTGCGGTTCTGCTTCCCTTGGTAGCGCTGGAGGCCCTTTGCCGCGAACGCATCATCCCGCCGCTGACCCTGCCGGCACCGAGCGTGATTGCTATCGGCCTTTGGGGAATATTGGCGCACGGCACATTTACCGCCGCGATCCTCAAGACATTATCCAATGTTGCCTTGGCCATTGTGTTGGCGGTTGTCGTTGGAACAGCGGCCGGGGCCGCCTTGCACCGCGCCCGCGCGCTGCGGGCACTTCTGGAGCCGTTGTTCTCGACCTATTACGCGATCCCGATCTATGCCTTCTATCCGCTGTTCATCGTCGTGTTCGGCCTCGGCGACGCGCCGCAGGTGACGATCGGCTTCATGCTTGCGGTGGTGTCGATGATCGTGAGCACACTGGCCGGGCTCGACAGCGTCCCAGCCGTACTCGCCAAGACCGCCCGCGTGCTTCAGCTGGGGCCGGTCGAGAGCGTTCGCAGCGTCACGCTGCCCTATGCGGCGCCCTATCTGTTCACGGGCGTGAAGCTTGCAGTCGCTTATGCCTTCATCGGCGTCATCGGCGCCGAGTTCATCATGTCCAATACCGGCCTTGGCTATGAGATCCGCTTTGCCTACGACAATCTCGACAACAACGTCATGTACCCGCTGATCCTGCTGATCCTCCTGATCGCAGTCGCCGTCAACTTCAGCCTCGACCACTGGGAACGCAGCTTGCGCGCACGCCGGGAGCGCGGCTGATGCGTCGACTGGTCGAGAATTATCCGTCGTTGTTTCTTGTTGTGACCCTGCTGATCGTCTGGCAGATCACGTTCTGGCTGGTCGGCCGCAATGCTTTGCTGCCGCCGGGCGAAACCATTCTCTATCTCGGGAAATTGCTGCAAACCGAGCGCTTCTGGGGCCATATCGCCGAGACCGGCATGGCCTTTGTCATCGCGCTCATGATCGCCATTGTCGCTGGGCTCGCAATCGGGTTGATGCTGGGCATCAGCCGGACGGCCGCGGAAGTATTCGAGCCATTTCTGCTTGCCGGCAACTCCATTCCGAAGATCGCGCTCTATCCGATCGTATTGTTGATCTTCGGCATCGGCATGCCTGCCAAGATCGCCTTCGGCGCCATTCACGGCGTCGTGCCTGTGGCGATCTTCACCCTCACGGCCTGCGGCAGCGTGCCGCCGATACTGATCCGAACGGCGGCTGCGATGCGGCTGACGCGGTGGGACATGATCCGCTCGGTGCTGCTCCCGGCTGTGCTGCCCGATATCTTCTCCGGAATCCGCCTCGGATTTTCGTTGACCCTGATCGGCACCATTCTCGGCGAAATGTTTGGTTCGCAGCGCGGCCTCGGCTATCTCCTGATGACCGCGATCGGCTTGCAGAACATTCAAGTGATCATGGCCGTCACGCTGCTTCTGGTGATCGTCGCCGCAAGCGTGAATGGCTTGCTGCTCCGTCAAGATCGCCGCTTGCGGAACCCCGGCAGTTAGGCTTATCGAAGTGGGCGTTGGTGTGATCCGCGAGAGTTCTGCGATCTCGAAAGAAAAGACGTCCGGGGGGATTCAAGTATGAGTACGGTGGCAGCGGCCGTTGCCGTGAGAAGGTCTCGCGTCAGGCTCTTGATCCTGGCGATGCTCTTCCTCGTCACAACCGTGAACTATGCCGACCGCGCGACACTTTCGATCGCCGGCACCGCACTCGCCAAGGAACTGAACCTCGATCCCATAGCCATGGGTTACATTTTTTCGGCGTTCGGCTGGTCCTACGTGGCCGCTCAGGTGCCAGGTGGCTGGCTGCTCGACCGTTTCGGATCGAAGTGGGTCTACGCGTTTGGCATTCTGATCTGGTCTCTCTTCACCGTGATGCAGGGCTTCGTCGGTTTCCTTTCTGGCGGGGCGGCGGTCGTCGTGTTGTTTCTGCTGCGTCTCCTGGTCGGGTTCGCCGAAGCGCCGTCCTTTCCGGCGAATGCGCGCATCGTCGCCGCCTGGTTTCCCGGCAACGAGCGCGGCACCGCGTCTGCCTTCTTCAATTCCGGGCAATATTTTGCAACCGTGATCTTCGCGCCCTTGATGGGTTGGATCGCGCACGATTTCGGCTGGCGCAACGTCTTTTACGTCATGGGCACGCTCGGCATTCTGGTCGGCCTGATCTGGATCAGGACGATCTATGGGCCGAAAGATCATCCCGGCATCAACGAGGCCGAGTTCGACTACATCAAAGATGGCGGCGCGCTGGTCGAGCTCGATGCACCGAAGGATGAACGCGAGACGGACAACGGACCGAAATGGAATTATATCGGCCAGCTCCTGTCGAACCGCATGATGCTCGGCGTCTATCTCGGCCAGTTCTGCATCAACACGCTGACCTACTTTTTCCTGACCTGGTTTCCGGTCTATCTCGTCAAGGAGCGCGGCCTGTCGATCTTGCAGGCCGGCTTCGTCGCGACCCTGCCGGCACTCTGCGGCTTTATCGGCGGCGTGTTGGGCGGCGTCATCTCCGACGCTATTTTGCGCAAGACGGGCTCGCTGACGCTCGCGCGCAAGACCCCGATCGTCGGCGGCATGCTGCTGTCGATGTCGATCATCGCCTGCAACTATGTCGACGGCCAGGCGCTCGTCATCGGCTTCATGGCGCTCGCCTTCTTCGGCAAGGGCATCGGCGCGCTCGGTTGGGCGGTCGTATCGGATACCTCGCCAAGGGAAGCCGGTGGCTTGTCGGGCGGCTTGTTCAACACATGCGGCAACCTGTCCAGCATTACGACGCCCATCATCATCGGCTATATCCTGGCCGCGACCGGCTCGTTCGCGGGCGCACTGGTTTTTGTCGGCGCCAACGCGCTCGTTGCTGCGTTTGCATACCTCGTCATCGTCGGCAGGATCGAGCGCGTGAAGCTGCGAACGGCCTAGAAACGGGATCAATCGGCGGCTACAACCGCCTTTTACTTCAAGAGATCGCCCCCGGCAGGAGTTTTGACGATGGGCAAAAGAGAACTCGTCACCGAACAGCCCCGCTACATCAAGCTCAACGAACGCGACAATGTCGCGATCGTGGTCAACGATTTTGGCCTCCCGGCAGGCTCTCGCTTCCCTTGCGGCCTCGAGCTCCGTGCTTTCGTGCCGCAAGGACACAAGACGGCGCTGGTCGATATTGTCGAGGGCGCGCCAATCCTGCGCTATGGCGAGGTCATCGGCTATGCCGCCTCTCCTATTCTCGCCGGCGAGTGGGTCGATGAAGCGCGCATCCGGATGCCCGACGCGCCGGCGCTGGATCAACTTGAGATCTCGACCGCCGTGCCAGCACCGCTACCGCCGCTTGAAGGCTATACGTTCGAGGGTTATCGCAACCCGGACGGCTCGGTCGGCACCAAGAACATTCTGGGCATCTCGACATCGGTCCAGTGCGTCAAGGGCACGCTGGAATATGCGATCAAGCGCATCCGCGCCGAGCTTCTGCCGAAATATCCCAACGTCGACGACGTCATTCCGGTAACTCACGCCTACGGCTGCGGCGTCGCAATCGCGGCGCCCGATGCCGTGGTGCCGATCCGGACATTGCAAAACATCGCGCTCAACCCGAACTTCGGCGGCGAAGTCATGGTCGTCGGCCTCGGTTGCGAAAAGTTGTCGCCAGAGCGGCTGGTCCCGGAAGGGCTCGGCGATGCCATCGTGCGCATGCAGGATGAAGCGTTTGATGGCTTCGGCGCCATCATCGAACGCATCATGACGATGGCCGACGCACGATTGGCGGTGCTCGACCAGCGCCGCCGCGAAACCTGTCCCGCCTCCGATCTCGTCATCGGCCTCCAGTGCGGCGGCAGCGACGCCTTTTCCGGCGTCACCGCAAATCCGGCCGTCGGCTTCGCCGCCGATCTGCTGGTACGCGCCGGCG